>WNGG01010805.1_pt1 | contig 11474 bp, 11 predicted proteins | sample 5400661 | NCBI WGS metagenome assembly WNGG01 (sample SAMN13153372, study PRJNA577476) | soil metagenome | isolation source: 100 cm soil or saprolite under Garry oak tree replicate 1 | place: USA:California | collected 2016-06-15 | reverse complement strand
TCGAACTCGCGAAGCTCTATCCGAACGAGTTCACGGACGACTTCGAGAACAACAAGCGGAAGGTCTCGGAGCTGTCCGACGTGCGGAGCGTCCTGATGCGCAACCGGATCGCCGGGTACATCACCCGATACCGGCAGCGGATGGCCGTCTAGGCCCACGGACGCCCGCGCTCGGTCCGAGAGCGAGTGGACTCCGTCCCCCATGTCGTACGCCGTCGAGACCCGTGACCTCACCCGCATCTTCGCGGGCAAGAAGAAACGGCGCTTTCGCCGCAAGCGCGCCACGAGCGAAGGCGAAGACCACCTGGGTCCCGTGACGGCACTGGACCAAGTGTCGATTCAGATTCGGGACGGCGAGCTCTTCGGCATGTTGGGTCCGAACGGCGCCGGCAAGACGACGCTGATCAAGATCCTCGCGACCCTCCTCCTGCCGACGTCCGGCCAGGCGTTCGTCGCGGGCCATGACGTGGCGAAGGACCCGTTCCCGATTCGCCAGCGGATCAATATGGTGTCCGGCGGCGAGACCTCCGGCTACGGCCTGCTGACGGCGCGGGAGAACGTCTGGATGTTCTCCCAGTTCTACGGCGTGCCTAGCAAGGTCTCGAAGGGTCGAATCGACGAGCTGATGCACACCTTCGGGCTTTGGGACAAACGGGATGCGAAGGTCCGCATGCTGTCGACCGGACAACGACAGAAGATGAACATGATCCGCGGCTTCGTCACCGATCCGGACATCCTGTTCCTCGACGAACCGACCCTCGGGCTGGACGTAAACGCGGCCCGGGTGATTCGAGACTACATCACGAACTGGGTACGCTCCCAAAAGGGCAAGACAGTTCTCCTGACGACCCACTACATGGCCGAAGCGGACCAGATGTGCGACCGGATCGCGATCATCGACAACGGGAAGATCTTGGCCTGCGACACACCCGAGAATCTGAAGAGGATGATCCGCACGGAGACGACGTTCCGGCTCGAGGTGGACACGATCCGCGATATTGCGTCCTTCTCTTCTATGGAGGGCGTGAAGAACTTCTCCCACACCGACGATATCTCGAAGAACCGCACGCACCTCACCTTCATCCTCGAGGACGAAGGCCCGGTTGCCGAGATCTTGAGCACGATCACATCCCAAGGCAAGAAGGTCCACTCGTTGCAGAAATCCGAGCCGACCCTCGAAGATGTGTTCATCAGCATGGTCGGGAGGGGCTTCGAGTGAAACCGACGACCGTACGCCGCACGGACCTCCGGTACCGAATCGGTCTCAACCTGCGGGCCGTCGTGGGTCGTTCCTATCCGAGGATCGTCGGCGCGAACCGGGAGCCCTCGTGGATCTTCTTCGAGGCCCTCCTTCCCTTGCTCGGCATCGCCGCATACGTATTCATCTACCAGTCGTTCGGGGCCCGGTCGTTCGAGGCGGCCGCGGGCAACACCACGGCGCAAGCCGTGATCAGCGCGAACACGAACGCCCTGATTGCCTCCGTCGTCCTTGGCGGGACGATGGTCGCCTTCTGGCTGAACGTGCTCTGGTCCATGGCGAGCCAGCTCTATTGGGAGAAGGAAATCGGGAACCTCCAGCTGTACATGATGGCGCCGATTGGCGGGCATCCTCGTATTCGGGGTCATCTTCCAGGTGGCCGACCCTCTCATGCTGCTCGCGGTCTTCTTCACCGCTCTCATCGCCCTCTACGGCCTCGGGATGATGTTCGCCTCCCTGTACCTGCTCTGGGGGCGGGAGGCGTGGAACCTCTCGGCCCTCATGGAGGAGCCGATCTTCTTCTCGAGCGGATTCTACTTCCCCGTCGGCGGCCTGTTCCGCGTCCCGGGATGGGGCCCGATCATCGCGATCATCGGTTCCTTCGTGCCCGCGACGTTCGGCCTCGACGCCCTCCGACAGCTCACCCTCGGCTCGACCGCGTTCGGCGGACAACTGTGGATCTTCGATGTGAAGACGGAGCTGTACGTCCTCGTCTTCATGGCCGTCCTGTTCTTGATCCTCGCCCGGTACTCGTTGAGGTACCTAGAGACGCTCGCGAAGCGAGAGGGGAAGCTGACCTCACGGCATCAGTGAATACGTTCTGGCGGACCTTCAAGGTCGCCGCATGGCTCGGCTGGGAGATGGACTCGAACTGGACAGAGCCATGGCTCTTCATGGTGTACTCGGTCGTAAAGCCGGTCGCGGGGGCGTTCATCCTCGTCCTCATGTACACCGTGTTCGCGTTCATCGGGAATCGACCGGATCCCGCGGCCTTCTCGTACATGTACGTCGGGAATTCGTTCTTCATCTTCGTCGGATCGGTCTTGTTCGGGACGTTCCAGGTGATCCAGTCGGATCGAGAATGGTATCAGACGATCCGCTATGTGTACATCTCACCGATCTCGTACTACGTATACATCGTCGGCCGGGCCGTCTCCAAGGTCGGCGTGGCAGCCTTCGCGGTCGCCATCACGCTCGCATTCGGCGTCCTGTTCCTGGGCGTTCAGATTCACCTGACCCTCGACGCGATCCCGCTTTTCGCCGCCAGCATGCTGCTCGGCCTGGCGGTCCTCCTCGCGATCGGGATCTGCTTGGGCGGCATCTCCTTCCTGACCGCAAAGCACACGCACGGGCTCGCCGAAGGAATCCCCGGGCTCTTCTACGTGTTCTGCGGCGTGCTCTTCCCCCTCTCGATCCTTCCCTCCTGGGGCCAGGCGATCGGGAAGGCGATTCCGCTCACCTATTGGTTCGACATCACGCGTCGGCTGCTCGCCCCCACGCTCGGCGTCGACAGCACGCTCGCCGGCTATTCCGACCTCACGATCATGGCCCTGCTCGTCGTGTCATCGGTCGCCTTCTTCGGGTTGAGTCTGCTGATTTTCAAGACGGGGGAGTACTTCGCCCGGAAGGCCGGCAAGATCGACATGACGACGTCGTACTAGGCGCGGGACGCGCGACGAGTGGCTTGTTCCCGCCGATACGGATACCGCTGGACGGCTCCACAGGTCGTGCACGTCACGACGACCCGACCCCGCCCGACGCGGACGCGGGCGCTGACGGAGGGGAGGAGGAACGCGAGGCACTTCTTGCAAAAGGATCGCTTGAACGGCGCCGGGACGCGAACGTTGTAGCGCATGCCGATCCGACGAGCGAGTTCCACGTAGCGTCGCGCGCGGCCGGCATGGCGTTGGAGCGCCTCCCTCTCGGCCAGGTGGAAGAGCGTCGTCATCCGCTCGAGGGCGATCCGCCGCTCCATCCCGCGATGCCGTCGCTTCGCCATCGGAACATGGACCGTTCGCGCACTTAAAATCCTTCGGAAGCCGCCCATGGTTTCTTACCCCCAAATCGCAATGGTCTAAACCGCGAATGACAGCGCGTGCCGTCTTGGTCCGTTTCGTCGGCGTCGCGATGCTTGTCTATCTTGCTCTTGTAATCGGGGTCGCCATTGTCCGCCCCGAGTTTTGGTGGCTTGTTGCGATTTTCTTCGTGATACTGTGGCTTTGGGGATTCTCGTTGTCACACGCCTATGTGCTCACTCACGACGGAATCAGTTCGAGCAAACGGTGACCAGCCTCGGGCTACGAATCCTTAAGATGCGCATAACGTTTGGGCGCGGGGATTCTCATGCGTGACCGCGTGCGGCGTATTTTCAGGAATGTCAACGACGGACTCGACCTCATCGTCTTCGTGAACTCCACTGAGCCGCACATCGACCGATCCTTCTTCTACGCCACGGGCCTGACGGACGGTCTGTTCGAAGGCTGCGGCGCCTGGCTCACGCCGGACGGCGCTTGCGAGATCACGACCTCCAAGTTGGAGGAAGAGGCGGCGAAGAAGAGCGGCCTGCCCCTCCACACCTTCCAGACCCGCGATGAGTCGACGGCCCGGATGAAGGCGGCGCTGAAGGGCCACCGCAAGGTCGGCATCAACGCGGCGGAACTGACGCACGCGGCGTTCCAGCGGTTGCAGAAGCTCGTGCCCAAATCCACCCGGTTCGTCGACGTCTCCGAGGCGGTCATGAAGACCCGCCTCGTGAAAGACGTGCAGGAGATCGAGCGGATCCAGAGGGCGTGCGACATCGCCACGAAATCCCTCGAGGAGACCTTGCCATTCGTCCGGTCGGGCGTCACGGAGGCCGAGGTCGCCTCGGAGCTCGTCTACCGGATGCAGAAGAACGGGGCCACGGGTCCGTCGTTTCACACGATCGTGGGCTCCGGTCCGAACGGGGCCGAGCCGCACTACACGGCCGGGGAGCGAAAGATCGAGCGCGGCGACATGATCGTGATCGACTTCGGCGCGATGTACCATATGTACTGCTCCGACGTCACGCGGACCGTCGTCGTGGGCGCGGCCTCCGAAGAACAGAGCCGAATGCACGACACCGTCGCCCGGGCCCAGGCGGCCGCTCTCGCGAAGATGAAGCCCGGATCGAAAGGGAAGTCGGTCGACGCGGCGGCGAGGGATCTGATCGACCGCACGAAGTACAAAGGGCGGTTCATCCACGGACTCGGGCATTCGATCGGCCTCGCGGTCCACGACGGCGGGGCCCTGAACGCCTCGAGCGATCTCGTGCTCCGGCCCAACATGGTCTTCACGGACGAACCGGGAGTCTACGTCCCCGGATTCGGGGGCGTGCGGATCGAAGACGACGTCCTCATCACGAAGAAAGGCCCCCGGTACATGAGCACGGCGCCGCGGGGCCTCTTGGAGCTCTGACGGCCCTCAGGCTTGCGGTTCGTCGCGCAGCTCGCGGGCGAGGATGCTCATTCGCATGACGTTCACGAAGCGCCCGTCCTTGTAGATGTCCTCGCGGTGGACGCCCTCTCGCTGGAATCCGAGCCGCTCGTAGGTCCGGAGGGCCCGGGTGTTGTACTCGAGGACGTCGAGGGAGATCTTGTTGAGCCCGAGGACCTCGAAGCCGTAGCGCAGGACGACCCGCATCGCCTCGGTCCCGTATCCTTGGGACCAGAACGACGGCTCGCCGATCACGATCCCGACCTCCGCTTTCCGGTGGACGCGGTCGATCTTGTGCAGTCCGAGATTTCCGACGTGCTGACCTTCGACCTCGATCGCGAAGATCTGTTCGTCCGTCCGCCGTTCGTAGTCGCGGAACCATCGCTCCTCCTCGGCGAGCGTCACCGGCGCATCGCGGCCGAGGAACCGGATGATCTGCGGGTCCGAGAACCACTTCACGCATCGTCGGAGGTCCGACGACACGAGGGGCCGGAGGAGGACCCGCTCGCCGCGCAACACCCGACGGGCTTCCAACACGGCCTCCGCACGCGGGCGACGTGCTAAAGACCTTTCCCCCTCACCCATGCGACAGGGCCAGCGTCGCTTGGGTGACCCCGCCGTCATCATCCCGGACCGTCAACGTGACCGTGAACGAGCCGCGAGGACAATACCCGTGGACGACCGTCGCGTTGACATCGAACGGCGCCGTCCCTCCCTGGCTCTGAGGCGGATTCGGACTCACGCCGTCGTTCCAGAATGTCTGCTGGAAGCTCGTTCCGTCTCCGAAGTCCCACGTCGCGGTGAGATCGTCGCTCCCGGCATCGTGGAGGTTCGCGCGGAAAGTGATTCCACTCCGGACGAAGAACGAAGCGACGTCTGACGACGTCCAGGTCCACGTCGACGAGTGCCGGACGTTGAAGTTGTGGAACATCCGCTTCTCCTGGCCGTCGGCGAAGACCACGACAATCCATGCAGGGTTGTCTCCACCCAGTTGCCCGTTCACACGGTCGTTGAGCGGGGTGTACGCCAGCGTCGCAGTGACGTGTTCTCGCAGGGAGAACGTGAGGACGTCGGTCGTCGCCGCCTGCTTCGAGGGGCTCCCGGGCTTTCGCATGAGATCCAGCGACGCGACGACCCCGGAATCCGAGTCGACGGTGAAGGAGAGGTCGTGCCATTTCTCGCCCGCGATTTCGATTCGGAACGCCGCCTGTGCGACCGCGTCGAGTCGTTCGATCTCGGGCGGCCGGTTCGCGATCGTCACGGCGGCCGCGGCCGAGGCGACGTGCGTTCCGTCGGAGACCTCGACGACGGCGACGCCGGAGAAATCGTCCGTGTAGCGCGCCTCCGCGGTCGGCGAGGAGGACCACAGGGTGTTGAACGTCCCGTTGCCCGTGAAGTCCCACCGGAATTGGAGCGGATCACCCTCGGGGTCCGTCGAACCGCTTGCACTCAGTAGGATCGCATCGCCTTCCTTCCCGACATAGGGGCCGCCGGCGTCCGGATGCGGGGTGCCTACTGGGACGGCGTCCACGAGCGGGGGTGCGGAAGACGCGTCAGCGGTGCCGTCGCGGTCCATGTCGGACTGGGCCCGCGGCAGTTCCACCCGCCCTGCGGCCAGGGCGGGCGCGACCAGCGTGTACGATCGGGTCAGCGGTTCGTACGCGGACGGATATTGCGGATCCTCCGAGCTGCTTTCCAGCGCCGCACGCAGGTCGACGTTCCACCGCAACGTCCGCGAGCCATCGTCGTGACTCGCGATCTCGTCGGGTGGGACGGAGTAACTCCCCTCCTCCACATTCCAACCCGCAGGCACGGTGTCCTCCAGCACGCCGTGGGTCACGTTCACGTCGTTCATGATCGTGTCCTCGAACGTGTACACGGCGATGTTCGTCGCATCGATGGTGATATGAATTTTCTGGCCGGCGGTTCCGTCGACCTGGGTCCACAGCGGTTCCTTGCCGACGACGACCGTCGGGTACGAGCGCAGGTACGTCCAGAAGTCGGTCTGCGTGTTCGCGCTCGGCCCATCGTGATATTCGTTCGCCAGGACGGGACGCAACGCGAACGGCAACGTCTCTCCGCCAATCCGGAATGGGATCTCCGCCTGGGTGAATTGGAACTCCTCGGAACACCACCAGGCTGGACGGGGGAGGAAGTCCTGGACGACCAGGTCTCCGTACGAATAGAGGAGGGAGCCGTGCGCCGGAACGGTCTGCGTGGTCAGGACCGCATCTTGCGTCGTGCGGAGTGGATCCGGCGACGGATTCTCGAGCGGATGTGGACTCATCAAGACGGCCTCCTCGGACACGCGCACCGGGACGTCCGCCGCGTTCTCGAGGCGAATCCCCACCGGCGAGGTCACCGTGAACCCGTTGCGGACGTACGTCTCGTTTACGACCGTCGCCGTCATCAGGCCGCGACCCGCGGCTTCCCAGAAGCTTATCGTGTCCGCCTGGACGTGGCTCGTCGGTCGGCCGAGTTGCAGCGAGCCGACCACGACGAGGGCCCCAACGAGGAGAATTACTCCTGTACCTTTCGGCGAAAAGACTCCCATCCCGCCCCGTTCCGCTCTGTTAATTCGAACATATGAAATCGAGTTTGCTTAAGGGTGCCGGCACAATTCTCAGATGTTTCGCGGCGTGATTTTCAATCGTGATAAGCTCGTCCCGAGGGCCTAAAACAGCTGCGACGATGCCTTGAAGTCGGCACCGGCCCTCCCTCGGCCGTGCTCGTCTACGATCCTCGGTTCCTCGACCACGTGTCCTCGCCCTTCCATGTGGAGCGGCCGGATCGGCTGAGGTCGATTGTTTCCCACCTCGAACGAGCGGGCCTCTTCACCGACGTCGAGCGGGCGCCCCCTGCGACGCTCGCGAGTCTGAAGCGGGTCCATCGGGAAACGTACCTCGAGTATTTCCAGAATCTAGGCGAAGGGCTGCTCGATCCCGAGACGGCTGTCCATCCGGGCACGTTCGACCTCGGGCTCCTCGCGGCAGGCGCGGTCCTGCACGGGACGCGATCCGCGGCGCGGGACGGCCGACCGACCGTCGCTCTCGTACGACCTCCGGGCCATCACGCGGGCCCGGACTACGGAGGCGGATTCTGCTACCTGAACAATGTCGCGGTCGCGGCCGCGGACCAGGTGGCCGAGGGAAGGCGGGTCGCCATCCTGGACTACGACGCCCATCACGGGAACGGGACGCGCGACATCTTCGCCGACAGCGCGTCCGTCCTGTATCTCTCCACGCATGAGTACGGCATCTACCCGGGGACGGGGCCCGCGGAGGACGTGGGGACGGGAGAGGGCCGCGGATTCACGGTGAACATCCCCTTCTCGGCGGGGTGTGGGGACGCTTCGTACCTGGCGGCGCATGACCGGATCGTCGAGCCGATCGTCGAACAGTTCCGGCCGGATGTGATTCTGGTGAGCCTCGGGATCGATGCACACTACCGCGACCCGCTCACGTCGCTCGTCCTGTCCTCTCCGGGATACGTCGAACTCCTGGCCCGGAGCGCGGCGCTCGCGACCCGCCTGTGCGGGAGCCGACTCGCCGCGGCCTTGGAAGGCGGATACCATCTCGATGCCCTGGGCGAGGTGATCGCGGGGGTCGTCGCCGGCCTCCGTGGACGATCGATTCCCCTCGCCCTTTCCGAGATCCTCGATGACAAGGGTCGCGGAGGTCCTGCGATGGAGGCGACGATTCGAGCCCATCGTCCGTTCTGGAACCTACGTTGACCGGTGGTGCCGCTTCCGCTCCGTGACCTTGCGTTCCTTCTCTTTGACGATCCGCTTGTAGAGCGTGTCCAGGAGCTTCGTCAGGGCGACCCGGAGGTCCCAATCGAACTCGTGCGCATAGTAGATCCGGTGGCTCGTCGTGAAACGCGCGCGGAGCGAGTACTTCCAGCGGTCGCCTTCCGGCTTGTACTTCTGGAAGTGGATCGCGAGGGTCCGCGGTTGCACGAGCGGCGCGATACGACGCATCTCTTTCTGGATGACCTCGTAGATCTCATCGTACGTGTCCTTCGGCTCATCCTCGAGACCGCCGACTTCGACGAAGAGTTGCTCGCGCTCCCGGAGTCCCGCCAGGAACGCCATCAGGTCCTGGCTCGTGATGATCCCCACGGGCTCGCCGTTCTCCGTGACGATGACCGACGAGATGTGGTTCTTCGCCATCAGCTCCGCCGCGCGGTGGACGTCCGCCTCGGGCCCGACCGTGAGCGGCGGGTAGCGCATGACGCTTTTCACCTCGAGGACGACCTTCTCCTCGCGTCCCGCACGGTCCCCGTACTGCTCTCTGACCTTCGGCCGGGCGAACAAATCGACGATGTCCTTCAAGCCGACGACCCCTCGCAGGTGGCGGTTCTTGTCCACGACCGGGACCGATCGTTCGCCGAGGGACCGCATTATCTGGACTGCATGCTCGACCGTGTCGTCCTCGGCGACGGCCTGAGGGTTCGGGGTCATGAATTCCGAAACGCGGACGCCCTCCAAGGCCCGAGTCTCGACGAGCGCGCGAACGACGTCCGAGCGGGAGATGATCCCGAGGAGGCCTTTCCCTTTCACGACCGGGATCGCACGGAACCCGGCCGAGATCATCTTCTCCGCCGCCTCGGGAAGCGGCGTCTCAGGAGTGATTTCCGGCAGATTTTCGAGAACCGTCGATACTTTCGTGTTCGGCGGCAGGTTGCGTCGGCGCATGAGCTCGCGCATCGTCACGACGCCGACGAGCTTCTTGCGATCGAGGACGGGGAGCTCGTGGATATCGTTCGTCTTCATCTTGCCCAGGACATCTCCCAGCGTCTCGTCCGGACTCGCGGTGACGAGCTCCGTGGACATGAAGTCGGACACATGAAGGTCTTGGACTTTGTTCCGCTTCATGAAGAACCCGCCCGGGGGGAAGGAGCGATAGCGGGCTGGCGTATAAGAAAAGTGCGCCGCATGCGACCGACTCCAGTACAGCTACATCTCGCGGCTTGGACCGCCCTAGGCTTATGAATGTCTAGGTTATCGGCGTCGCTGGGCGATGCACTTGGGAATCTGGCCGCCGCGGTAGGGTCCACGGCGTCACCGACCTCGATGGCGAGTACCTTTGTGCCTCCGATGGTCCTGTAGGTCGGAGGTGTGGCTCTCCTGATGATTGCCCTCGTCTTGGCAGCGTCGGGGTGAGCGGCGGGAACGGCCTGGCAAAGTTCTTTCGCGTCATTTCGTTTCGCTTCGCCGTGAATGTCCGCGCGGTCGTTGTCTTTCTCGGACGCGTGCAAGGAGTCAACTTTCGAGCGTATTGTGCCGAGAAGGCGGAGTCGCTGGGACTTGACGGTTACGTTGAGAACCGATGGGATGGAAGTGTGGAGGCGGTGTTCGAAGGCGATCGGTCCATGATCGAGACGTGCATCGAGTGGAACAAGACGTCCCAACCCTACGCGAGGGTCGAGTCGGTCGAGGTGTCCTGGTCCGAGCCAAAGGGAGAATCCCGTGGCTTTCGCGTCCGGCGCGGGTGGGACGGGTAAACCTAATGCTCGCAAACTGGCACGTCGCGATCAGTTGATGTCGATCCGGTAAGTCGTTTCGGGCAAGTCGTGGTGGATCGACGAAGCCTGCTCGGTTGTGAGCAATCCTTTCTCGAGCCAGGCCTTGGTCTTCTTCGGCACCGTCGTGGGTCCCAAGACGGCCCCGGGCCGGCGCGGATCGTCGATGTAGTCGGTTTCCAGGAGGAATCGAGGGCCGCCCTTCAGGGCCTGCGCGGCGAGCTCTTCCTTCGCCAGAATCGATGGTACGAGTCCAGCGGTATCCTCGCGTCGCGTGAACGGCGTCGAATGATGCTTCACGACATACTTGGGGTCGAGCCCCGCCCTCGCGGCCATGGCCGCGAACTCCGCGAACGTCGTGGGGGTCGGGTCCTCGGTATGCAAGACGACCGCGCATTCGAGGCTCCTGGCCTGCCCCATCGCATACACGACAATCTCGTTGCACGCCCGGACGATGTCGGCGTCGACGGGGAAATGCGGCCTCCCGATTTCGCCGAAGGCGACGGCCCTACGTTCACGGATGTGGTTCGCGGCGAGATCGATCGCACGCTTCATCGCGTCCATCGCCGCCTCGTGGCCGAGCGTCTCCCGCAAGTCGATGAACTCGACCGGATACGGCCCGAGCGCGACGAACACCTGGAGGGCAGTGGCCGCCCGGACGGCATCGGCCATTGCGAGCGTCAAGCCGTACGCTTTTTCGAAGTCGTCTGCCCGGGTGATCGGCACCTCGGCGTACGGGCTGTGTGTGAGCAGGATCGCGGTGCCGCCCGATTTCTCGAAGGCTTTCGCGGCCTCGACGCCTTTGAAGCTCGCACGCAGATGAATGTGGTTGTCGAAGATGGCCACGCCTCGCCAAACGAGGGCGCTCTCTTAGGCTTTCCCGGTTCCGAGGCGGTCCTCGGGAGAGCCATGAACACGGGCTTGGAGCGCGTGATTCATTTCCTCGAAACCTCGGCGAGCGTCTCGGTTGAGGCTCCGAGCGATCAGGGGGACGAGCAGACCGCGGAATCGCTCCCGCTGAATGAACCGGGTGCGGTTCGGCCCGAGCGGCTCGATCTGAAAGATATGCTCGCCATCGAAGAGGCGAGGGAGACCCAAGCGGCCGAGCCATCGGAGTTCGCGGTTCGGGACGACCTTCGTCACGGTGGGTCGGAACCGCATCCCGCGGGTCCCCGACGCTCCGAGGAACACGTCGAGTCGCGAGCCGACTTGCGCGTTCCCGCGGATCCGTCGGATGAACG
>WNGG01022544.1_pt1 | contig 11475 bp, 13 predicted proteins | sample 5400661 | NCBI WGS metagenome assembly WNGG01 (sample SAMN13153372, study PRJNA577476) | soil metagenome | isolation source: 100 cm soil or saprolite under Garry oak tree replicate 1 | place: USA:California | collected 2016-06-15 | reverse complement strand
AGGCCCGCCGACTGGGGGGCCATCTGGTACTTCTTCGAGACGCGGCACGTCCCGCTGCTCGGCACCACGGACGTGAACACCCTCAACGTGCTCGGTCTTGGCGCCTTTGCGATCTGCTGCGTGGCCATAGCCATACTCGCGTTCGCGGCGCCCCGCCGCCCGCGCGTGGCGCAGCTCTTCTTTCTTACCCTCGCGGCGTTCCTGCTTACCAACAAAGTATGGTCACCGCAGTACGTGGTGTGGCTGGTGCCGCTCGCTGTCCTCGCCCGGCCACGGTTCGGCGCGTACGCGGTCTGGCAACTCGCCGAGGTGGGTTATTTCCTTGCGATCTGGTGGTACCTGCTCACCGTGCCCGGGATGGGTGCGGTCAGCGGCTTCCACGGCATCGGCCAGGGCTGGTACTTCACCGCTCTTCTTGCCCGCTTCGCCGCCACGGCCCTGCTCGCCGTGCTGGTCGTCCGCGACATCGGCCGCCCAGGCGGAGACGTTGTCCGCGCTGACGGCACGGACGACCCAGCGGGCGGCGTCCTCGACGGCGCCCCCGATGCATTCGTGCTCCGCCGCAGCTCGTACCGCCCGGCTCTCCAATCAGACGCTTAGCGGTCAGCTGTTGTCCGGCACGCCGGGCGCATGGCCGCCGCCCTGATCTGGGGACTGCTCAGGCGGCTGGTGCGGGACCAGTGCGCGGGGGCGGGCGAGGGTCAGGGTGTGCGGCAGAATGGCGCCGGAGATGGCCGCGTCGATGTGTTCGGCGGCAGCGGTGTAGGCGAGGGCCTGGCCTCGGCAGAGCGCGGCGCGGACCGGGTCGGCGGTGATCTGTTCGGCGCGGGCCTGGCACTGTTTGGCGTCGTCGCGTAACCCGTCGCGGATGTCGCCGAGCACGGCTGCGGGCACCGGCGCCGGTCATGCTGGCCGCACAGTCACGTCGGCGTGCCCTGATGCCGGGGAATGTGGCGAACGGGCGATCGCGATGCCGCGGTGGCCTGGCGACTCAGGCATTGTTGGCCGCCGTGGCGGTATCGGAGAGCGGCTCGCCCGGCTGCGGCGGCGGCGTGCGCTGACGCAGGAGGAACTGGCCGAGCGCGCGGGGGTCAGTGTTGAACTCGTGCGCAAGCTTGAGCAGGGCCGTCGCCGCGGCAGTCACGGCTGGAGGACGCCGAACGTGCCGGAAGGGTTTTCCTTGGTGCGCTTGGGCTGTGCGGTGGCTGGTTGGGTTATGGGTGGCGTGCTAGCTCTGTTTGCTGGGTGTGTGCGTAGCTTGGTCGTCCAGGTGATGGTGCGGCTGCGTGGTCTTGCTGCGGGGTTCTTTGCCCAACTGGCGGGAGTCACCCAACGGAACCCCCGCATGCGCGTGGGGAGCGGCGCGCCTTGCGGCAGCCGTTAAGTAGAAATCTTTGCTGGTGGCTTGCGGTGGGGCGGCTGGGCAGCGCGGGGTCAGGTTTGCCCGAGCTGTGCCCTGAGCCAGCGGATGTCGGCGGCCTGCCCGTCGGCTTCGTCCGGAGTTTCGCAGATCACCGGCGCCGCGGCTGCGCGCACGACTTCGGCGATGAGCTTGGGGTCGATCATGCCGTGCTCGAGGTTGTCGTGCCTGTCACGCCCCGACCCGAACTCGTCCCTGCTGTTGTTGCAGTGCACGAGATCGATGCGCCCGGTCGTGGCGATGACCCGGTCCACGATCCCCTCCAGATCCTCGCCAGCCGCGTGCGCATGGCAGGTGTCCAGGCAGAACCCGGCCGTCGCGATCGCGCCCGCCGCGTCGATCGCATCCCAGAGCCGGGCGATCGCGTCCAGGCTTCGCGCCATCGCGTTGTCGCCACCCGCCGTGTTCTCGATCAGCACCGGCAGCGGGAACTCGCTGCGTTCGAACACCTTGCGCCAGTTGGCGAAACCGTCCGCTGGGTCGTTGGCAGCGAGCACGTGGCCGCCGTGCACGATCAGCGCCTTCGCACCGATCGCCGCCGCCGCCGCCGCGTGCTGCTCAAGCAGCTTGCGGCTTGGGATCCGGATCCGGTTGTTGGTTGTCGCGACGTTGATCCGGTACGGCGCGTGTATGTAGATGTCCACCCCGGCGGCTTCGAAGGCCTGGCGGAACTGCGCTGGATCTATTTCCGGCCCGCCGGGAAGCACCGGCTTGTCCCAGCCTTGCGGATCGCCGAGAAAGAACTGCACCAGGTCCGCGCCGCGGTCAAGCGCTGCGGCGAGCGGGTCGGGTTGGTGGGGGTGAGCTCCAATGCGCAGCATGCCCCGAGCCTAGTGCGCCGTGCCCGATGGGCCGCGCGTCTTGGACGTCGCGCCTTGAGCGGAGCGTCTGGCTAGAAGCCGCCGTGTGCCAGACCCAGGCCCAGGCCGACGAACCCGGCGGTGATCCCGACAACGATGAGCATCCGCTCCGCCCGGGTGGCGGAGATCAGCTGTGCATACAGCCCTACTCCGAAGCTCGCCATGCCGACCACGGTGGCCGCCAGGTGCAAGCGCACGACAAACCCGATAGTAAACGCCACAAGCCCGGCAACAAACGTGAAAACGGTCAGCGCATTCTCACGTGGGTGCGGCTGCCCGTCGGTATTCAGGGTGAGATGTGGCAGGTACGTGGCAGGCCGGATCCGGGTGAGGTCTGGCACCGGAGTTACCTCCTTCACGCAGGATGCAGCTCTGGGAATGGGGTCCACCACAGGTGTTCCCAGCGCGGCGGCGCGGGAACCTCCGCGGTAGCCCAGGGGGCGAGACAGTCATGTCTCGCCACGGTTGTCTCGCAACAGTTGTCTCGCCACAATGGCGCGTCAGGAGCGTCGGCCGCAAGTGTGGTGTGGCAGCGCGGCGTTCGGGTCCGATCATCGGTGCGCGCTTGGTAAGCTGGCTCGACTGCGCGCCCAGCCGCCCATGGGTAGCCGCCTTGGGTAGCCGCCCTCGGGTACCGTCCCGGGCAGTCGCTCTCGGCTCCTGCCACCGGGCAGGCGCGCGCCCCTCCTGTCACGGAGAGACCGTGACCGTCAGTCCAAGGGAGGCTTCAGCCGGTCATGCGCCGTTACGAGTTGATGATCATTCTTGACACTGTGCTCGAGGAGCGTGCGGTTCAGCCATCGCTCGACCAGTTCCTCACGGTCGTGAAGTCCAGAGGTGGCACCGTGCAGAAAGTCGATGTGTGGGGGCGCCGACGCCTCGCGTATGAGATCGACAAGAAGTCAGAGGGAATCTACGCGGTCGTCGACCTGACTGCAGATCCAGACACGGTCAGGGAACTCGACCGCCAGCTGAACCTCAACGAGGGCGTGCTGCGCACCAAGGTCATGCGGCCCGAACGGCACTGATGCGGCACTGATTCCGTGCAGGCGGTAACCGTATCCCGCGAGTGCGTGGGGTCAGGGATCCGGACCGTCACTACAAACAAGTAAGCAAGCAATCTTCAACGATCGGGAGCAGCCCCGATGGCAGCAGGCGACACCCAGATCACGATCGCCGGCAATCTCGTCGACGATCCGGAACTCCGCTATACCCCAAACGGCCAGGCGGTGGCGCGCTTCCGCGTCGCGTCCACGCCACGGTTTCGAGACAACGCCACGGGCGAATGGAAGGATGGCGACAGCCTCTTCCTGACCTGCAATGTCTGGCGGCAGGCTGCCGAGAATGTCGCGGAGAGCCTGCAACGCGGATACCGCGTCATCGTGCAGGGCAGGTTGCGGCAGCGCTCGTACGAGACCCGTGAGGGCGAGAAGCGGACCGTTTACGAGGTGGAGGTCGATGAAGTCGGGCCTTCGCTGCGTAACGCGTCCGCCAAGGTGACAAAGACCGCGAGGTCGACCGGCGGCTTCGGCGGTGGGCCCGGCGGGCAGGGCGGCTTCGGCGGCCCGGGCGGGTCCGGTGGGTCTGGCGGGCAGGGCGGCTTCGGCGGCGGGTCCGGCCCTGGGCCTGGCTCCGGCCCTAGCCGCGGGCAGGCCGGCTCGGGTGGGTCTGGCGGGTCCGGCGGAGCGGCGGATGACCCATGGGCGAGCACCGGTTCGAACGGCGGCGACAGCTTCTCGGAAGAACCGCCGTTCTGAGCGGATCCGGCGCAGGTTTGCCGGGATAGTTTTGACAGGTAACGACCATCCCCGCCGAGGGCGGGGCTCTTGTGAGGGAGCACCATGATGGCCAAGGCACCGGCGCGTAAGCCGAAGAAGAAGGTGTGCCTTTTTTGCCACGAGAAGATCTCCTACGTTGACTACAAGGACACGGCCTTGCTGCGGAAGTTCATCTCCGACCGCGGCAAGATCCGGGCCCGCCGGGTGACCGGCAACTGCACGCAGCACCAGCGGGACGTCGCCTCAGCGATCAAGAACGCCCGTGAGATGGCTCTGCTGCCGTACACGAGCACCGCGCGCTGAGGAGGTATCTGGCGATGAGCCGCACACCGATGAAACTGATCCTCACCCAGGAAGTGACCGGCCTGGGCGCGCCGGGCGACGTCGTTGAGGTCGCCGGGGGGTACGGGCGCAACTACCTGATCCCACGCGGCTTCGCGATGCGCTGGTCACGCGGCGCCGAGAAGCAGATCGAATTGATCAAGCGGGCCAGGTCGGTACGTGAGATTCGCGGCCTCGACGACGCCAGGCACGTCGCCGCGCGGCTCGCCGGGCTGAAAGTGCGGCTGGAGACTAAGGCAGGTGATACCGGTCGGCTGTTCGGGTCGGTATCGGCGGCTGACATAGCTGCCGCCGTCAAGACCGCGGGTGGTCCAGAGCTTGACCGGCGCCGTATCGAGATCCGCAGCCCGATAAAGACGGTCGGTGCGCATCAGATTGCCGTCCGCCTGCACCCGGAAGTGAGCGCCACACTCGACGTCGAAGTCGTCGGGGCCTAGGAGCTTCCGGCGCCAGCGCCGTCGGGCGGAGGGCGCTCGTATCGGGCCGCCCGCCGCGCCAGGTCCGGGTCGATGTCGCCGATGAGAGTCCAGACGCTTGCGACGCGGCCGGTCAGCTCGGCGGAGCTGAGCGCGTGCGGGTTCTCCGCCGCGAGATCGTCGATCGCCCTGGTGACCAGGGCCAGCGGTTCTGTATCTGCGTGACCATCGGCGGCGAGGTTGCTCTCATCCGAACGCACGTTCGGATGCTACCGGGCCCGGCCGGGGCGGGTCGGGCAAACCGGAATTCCCCCTCCGCCTCGCGCGGCCCTCGGCGGGTCCGGCCGCAGGGCTGGCGAGGAACGTTAGGCTCGAACGGCGCCGGTCACCAGCCAGCGGGATCCCTTGGCCCGCAGCGTCAACGTGGCGAACCTAGCCGCGAGCCAGAGGCTGTACGCCATCCAGAGCGCGACGAGACCAGCGTGCGACGCCTGCACAAGCGCGGCTGTCGGCAGGAAGATCGCCAGGTTGATGAGGCCGGCCACCGCCAAGTAACGCTGATCGCCCGCGCCGATCAGCACCCCGTCGAGCACGAAAACCACCCCTGCGAAGGGTTGCTGCAGCGCCACGACGATCAGCACGGCAAGCAGCAAGCCGCGCACCGGCGCGGTGGCGGCGAACAGCCCGGGAACCAGCGGGCGCACCAGGAGAAGCGCCACGCAGAAGATCGTCCCGTAGATCACGCCCCAGGCCACCATGCGCTCGGTCGCAGCCCGCGCCCCCTCGACATCCCCGGCGCCGAGATACCTCCCGACGATCACCTGGCCGGCGATGGCGATCGCGTCGAGCGCGAACGCGAGCAGCGTCCATACCCGGGCAGCGATCTGATGCGCCGCGATGGCGACATCGCCCTGGCGGGCCGCCACCGCGGTCGTCATTACCAGCACCGCATGCAGGGCGAGGGTGCGCACGACCAGCGCGGCTGCCGCTGTCGCGGCAGCCCGGACGCCCGGCAGGTCGGGGCGAAACCGGACCCCGGCGCGCCGGGCGCCGCGGGCCACCACGGCGAGGTAAACGGCGGCGCCTGCCGACTGCGCGATGACCGTTCCCCAGGCGGAACCCGCAATTCCCCAGCGCAGGCCTAGCACGAACGCGGCGTTCAGCGCGATGTTCAGCGAGTTGGCCGCGACCGCGATGGCAAGCGGGGTGCGCGTATCGTGCAGGCCGCGCAGAACGCCGGTACCCGCGAGCACCAGCAGCATGGAAGGCGCGCCGAACAGGCTGATCCGCAGGTAGATGACCGCGCCGTGAGCGACGCCCGGTGACCCACCGAACACGCTCACTATGCCCGGGCCGAACGGCCAGCCGACGGCGATCACCACCAGGCCGATCGCGGCTGCCAGCCACAGCCCGTCGATGCCCTGACGGACCGCGTCGCGCTTGTTCCCCGCGCCGAGCTGCCGCGCCACGGCGGCCGTGGTGCCGTAGGCGAGGAAGATCGAGATGCTCACCAAGGTGGTGAGAACCTGGCTGGCTACACCAAGGCTGCCGAGCGCCACCGTGCCTATCCGCCCGACGATGGCGGAATCGGCGAGCAGGAACAGCGGCTCGGTGACCAGGGAGCCAAACGCGGGGACCGCAAGTCGCAGGATCTCCCGGTCGTGAGGCCCGCGTGCGCCAAGTCCCATACACCCGGCCCGCCGCGGCGCTGCTCAGGGCTGTCCCGCGGTGGGTTGTCCTTCCCGGTGCTGGGTCGTCGCATGACGCTGAACGCTACCCGTCCTGTGTGGATAACTTACGGCTCCTGTGGACAACAAAACTGGGCGCCGAGTTTTTCTCATGCACAGTGCGTGGAAACTATCTGCGCTGGTAATGAGGCCACCGCCGACCCAGCCACGCCGAGATTCCCCAGCCTTTCCCCAAGGCTGCGCACAGGCCTGCCGGCGTGTTTACACAAGCCGTCCACAGACCTGTGCACAGCGGAGTTTGGCCTGCTGTAGCGTCCGCCGGGAAACTGTCATACCGATCCGCTAAATGTGTATTGGCGTGATCAACAGCGGCCGGACTCATGGTGGTCGGCGTCTGGCCGCCGGTCAGCGGCGATCGATGTGGGGGAGGCGGTGGAGTATGCCGTGAGCGTCGCGGAGATCTCACCTCGCGGTGAGGCGTTCGACCGAACCCCGCCGCACGACGTGGCAGCGGAGCAGTGCGTACTCGGGGGGATGCTGCTGTCCAAGGACGCGATCTCCGATGTGATTGAGGTGATCCACCCGCAGGATCACTACCGCCCCGCGCATCAGATCATCCATGAAGTCATCCTGGACCTCTATGCGCGCGGCGAGCCCGCCGACGCCATCACGGTCGGTTCGGAGCTGACAAAGCGAGGCGATCTCAGCCGTGCCGGGGGAGCGCCCTACCTGCACACGCTGATCGCGTCGGTGCCAACAGCGGCAAACGCTGGCTACTACGCCCGCATCGTGCGGGAGCGGGCCATCCTGCGGCGGCTGGTCGAGGTCGGCACCCGGATTGTCCAGCTCGGCTATGTCGGCGACGGGGACGCGGACGAGCTTGTCGACCGTGCACAGGCCGAGGTGTACGGTGTCACCGAGCGGCGGGTAAGCGAGGACTACCTCGCCCTTTCCGAGATCATGCCGGGCACGCTTGACGAAATCGAGGCGATCAGTAGCCGAGGCGGCGGCATGGTCGGTGTGCCGACCGGGTTCAGCGACCTCGATTCCCTCACCAACGGGCTGCACCCCGGCCAGATGATCGTTATTGCCGCCCGGCCCGCCGTGGGCAAGGCGCTCGCGCTCGACACGCCTCTGCCCACGCCGACCGGTTGGACCACGATGGGTGATGTCAAGGTTGGCGACCACCTCATCGGCGCAGATGGCAGGGCGACGTGTGTCGTCGCGGCCACCGACGTGATGTGCGGTCGACCATGCTACGAAGTGGAATTCAGCGATGGCACGATCATCGTCGCCGACGCCGAACATCAATGGCGAACCACGACACGTGCGGGCCGACGCCAGCTTGGAGAGACGCGGCCTGGGTGGTACTGGTCGGACGATTCCCGGCGGAAGCTGCGGGATGCCTACGCAGCAGCGCTGCAGGAACCGGATCTTGTGATGACCGCACAGCTGGCGGAGACAGTGCGCTGTCCACTTGATGGGCGTCCCAATCACGCGGTCGATGTCGCCAAGCCTGTGGATATGCAACACAGGAATCTGCCGCTTCCCCCGTACACGCTGGGCAGCTGGCTTGGCGACGGCGCGAGCCGGTCCGCGCAGATCACTACCGCCGACCCGGAGATCATTGCTGAGATCGAGGCGGAAGGACAGGCTAGGTGTCCGGACTGCGGCGGAGCGTCGAGTGGCCGCCCGCAATGCAAATCATGCCGCGCGCACCATGGAACCGCTCAAGCTATTCTTCGGAGCCTTGGGCTACTGGGAAACAAGCACATCCCGGTCGAATACCTTCGAGCGTCCGAGCCGCAGCGCCGTGCCTTGTTGGCTGGGCTCCTCGACACTGACGGATATGTCAACGAGAAAGGCACCGTTCAGTTTGCTGTGACCAACGCCCGGCTTGCGGCTGACGCGCTGGAACTGGTCCTAAGCCTGGGTTACAAGGCGACGATGACTACGAAGCCAGTAAACGGTGCGAGCGCTAGAAGGTCGACCTGCTACAAGGTCACCTTTACCCCATCGGACAAGGTGTTCCGCCTGAGTCGCAAGCTGGCGCGGCAAGTTACCCAGGTGCGTCCGAGCACGCGGCGCCGGTACATCGTAGATGTACGTCGTGTTGCTTCTGTCCCTGTTCGTTGCGTGCAGGTGGACAATGCCGACGGACTCTACCTTGCTAGCCGCTCCTGGATTCCGACACACAACTCCACCCTTGCGCTGGACATCGCGCGGGCCGCGTCGGTCAGGAATGGGCTGACCGCGGTGATCTTCAGCCTTGAGATGAGCCGCAACGAGATCACCATGCGGCTGCTTTCTGCCGAGTCGCGGGTGCCGCTGCACATCATGCGGACAGGCAAGATGAGCGACGACGACTGGACCAGGCTGGCCCGACGAATGAGCGAGGTGGCCGAGGCTCCATTGTTCATAGACGATTCGCCGAACATGTCCATGATGGAGATCCGGGCCAAATGCCGTCGGCTAAAGCAGCGCAACGACCTGCGCATAGTGATCGTCGACTACCTGCAACTGATGAGTTCCCCTAGGCGGGTGGAAAACCGGCAGCAAGAGGTATCCGATATGTCGCGGGCGCTCAAGCTGCTTGCAAAGGAACTCGACGTGCCCGTCGTCGCCATCTCACAGCTCAACCGCGGCCCAGAGCAACGCAACGACAAGCGCCCCCTCCTATCGGACCTACGCGAGTCCGGATCTATAGAACAGGACTCTGACGTTGTTATTTTGCTGCATCGTGAGGACGCCTACGAGCGTGAATCACCGCGCGCAGGCGAGGCCGACCTGATCGTCGCCAAGCACAGAAACGGGCCAACTGCCACAGTGACTGTTGCTTTCCAGGGGCACTACAGTCGTTTCGTCGACATGGCGCCGAGCTGAGAAAGGTAAACGATGGCAGCAGCGCCGCGGATCGGGGTGGTGGAACGGCGCGCCCGACTCGCGTTGCGGCACCACCTGGCTCCGCAGGCGCGGGCCGTTGCCCCGGCCGAGGTGGCCAGGGATCTGGTCGGCCTGCACGGTACGGACCCGGCGTCAGTGTTCCTCGCCATCCAGGCCCGCACGGTTGGCCATCCGTCGGCGGATGCGATCGAGCGTGTGATGTACACCGAGCGTGCGCTGATGCGGATGCTCGCCATGCGCAGGACCATGTTCGCCGTTGCCACCGAGTTTGCGCCCGTGGTGCAGGCGGCGTGCACCGACGAGATCGCGCTTCGGCAGCGCCGCCGGTATGTTCAGTTGCTCACCCAGGGCGGAATTCGCCGAGCTGGCCGCCGAAGAGCCGCGGTTGCGTCAGCAGATCATGCTGTCCGAGGGCAAGAGCTACGGCGGGCCGCAGGCCATCTCGACCTGGGTGCTGCTCCTGCTCGCCGCGGACGGAAAGATCGTGCGCGGGCGCCCGCGTGGTTCGTGGACGTCTAGTCAGTACCGGTGGCTGCCGGTCGAGGCGTGGCTGCCAGGCGGCATGCCCCGGTTGCCAGCGGCGAGCGCCCGCGCGGAGTTGATGCGCCGCTGGCTGGCCGTGTCCGGCCCGGCGACCGCAGACGACCTGAAGTGGTGGTCGGGCTGGACGGCAGGTCAGGTAAAGGCCGCCACGAAGCAAGTTGCGGTCACCGAGGTCGACCTCGACGGGTCGCCGGGCATCGTGCTCGCAGGCGAGGAGAAGCCCGCGCCCGCGGTCGAGCCGTGGACCGCGCTGCTACCGGCGCTGGACCCGACCGTGATGGGCTGGCGGGCGCGGCACTGGTTCCTCGGCAGCCACAGCCCGGCGCTGACCGACCGCTCGGGCAATATCGGCCCGACGGTGTGGTGGGACGGCCGGGTCATCGGCGGGTGGGCGCAGCGCCGCGACGGCAGCGTCGCATACCGGCTGCTGGAAGATGCAGGCTCGGCCGCCGTAGACGCGGTCAACCAGGAAGCAGAACGGCTGCGCTGCTGGATCTGCCCAGCGCGAGTGACACCACGCTTCCGTACACCACTGGAGCGGGACCTATCGTGCTGATCCTGCGGCTCGCCAATCAGCCTCGTGCGCGAATCGTGACACAAGCGACATCCGGCAAGCTTGATTTGACAACCAAGCGTGACATGCGATCTCATAGCGTCATGCCAGCGAGCGCACAGCGTAATGGCTGCGACGTGCACGGTAATGTGCATGACACCGCGGCCGTGATATGCGCATGCGCTACCCGCTGCACGTGTCTTTCCTGTTGTTGCTGACGGCCTATCTCCTCGTGACCGTCTGGGGCCCATCGCGGCCCTGCGCAACATGGAAGACCGACGATGAACCTGGACATCTCCGTTGCTCCTGAGTTGGCGCAGCTCGCACGTATCCCCGCATCCGCACCGCCGTTAAGAAGAATTGGCGGCCTCAACCCCCCGGTGACCGCAGGGCGGCTCGCGGGCCTGCTGCGGGTTGCGGTCGCAGATCCCGCACGGTGGTGGCATCGGGTTCAGTTCGATCCGCGGCGGCCAGTGCACGTGCTCCTCGATGAGGCGCCAGGGTGCGAGTTGTGGCTGGTGACAACGCCGCCCGGTTTCCGAGGTGCGTTGCGTGATCATCGCCGTGGCTGCGAAGTGTTCACCGTGGTCGCGGGCGAGCTCGCCGAGCGCACAATCACGGCCACCGGGGCCGCGGAAATGGCGCTTCGGCCAAACCGGATTCGTGTGCACGGCCGCGGCCATGTGCACGAGACCGTCAACCCTGGCGGCTGCTACGCGGTCAGCCTGTGCGCGCACGCGGTCGCCGCGACCGGCGGCGCGGGGGTCGGCGAGGCTCACGCCTGGCCGCCGGCCGGCCCTTTCTAAACGTCTGGCCGCCGGCCGGCCCTTCCTAGACGGCGCGGAATTTGCAGTTCGCGCGGCCTTTTCACGACTGGGGCGATATAACGGCAGCGGAGCCTGCTGTCAGGTGGGGAGGGTCGTGCGGCGCAACCGGCCGGGGCGTATGTCCCGCATTCCGGTTGGTCGCGG
>WNGG01016845.1_pt1 | contig 11475 bp, 9 predicted proteins | sample 5400661 | NCBI WGS metagenome assembly WNGG01 (sample SAMN13153372, study PRJNA577476) | soil metagenome | isolation source: 100 cm soil or saprolite under Garry oak tree replicate 1 | place: USA:California | collected 2016-06-15 | reverse complement strand
CTGCCCATCTTGACAGGAAGCAAATACGTGTATATACTCTGTTTTATGGAGAAAAAAACTTCACCCATCACGAAAAATGTCCTGGAGGAGATAGAACGAGATTGCCTGTGTTTGCAGGTACGCAAGACGGCGCGTATGGTGACTCAGTGGTATGATGCGTGCCTCCACCCTACCGGCTTGCGCTCGACGCAGTTCAACTCGCTGGTAGCTATCGGGCTGGCTCAAACTGTGCCGCTCACACGCCTGGCGGATGTCCTGGTGCTGGATCGTACCACGCTTGCCCGCAATCTGAAGCCGTTGGAAAGACAGGGGCTGGTGGTAGTTGAACCCGGAGAAGATAAACGGGTACGCCTGATCAGTTTGACAGATCCTGGGCACCAGCTCCTGGAGCAGTCGCTGCCCTACTGGAGAAAGGCGCAAGAACAGGTGATGGCTCGCCTGGGGCAATCCCAATGGGATGCACTGCGTGCCGATATGCGCATCCTGGGAACGCAGGTTCCCTGATTGCGGATCGTGGTGTTGTTTTTTTACCCAATTAGGAGTATATACACCTTTATGGCGAGGGAAATAGGGGATGCAAGAGATGGCCTCACCTTCCCTCGCCGGAACAGGAAGGATGGATTTCTATGGCACTCCTCATGCCTCGCGCAAGCAGAACAAACGTCGTCCTTATCGCCTATGTCGTGCTCACCTGGTTCATGCTCGCTCTGAGTGGATCGATCCTGGGCACCTTTGTCCAGAAGCAGGGAAACCCTCCTCTGGTGTTTGGCCTGACGGTTGGTGGGCCGGTGATCCTTTTCGTGGCTACGTATCTCCTCTCCGGTGCCTTTCGGCGCTTTGTGCGGACCCTCATCGGTGATCCCTGGGGCATTACAACCCTTCAGGCCTATCGAGTGATTGGAGTCGTGTTCGTGGTGCTTGCCAGCAGAAATGTATTACCAGCAGTGTTCGCGCTGCCTGCTGGCTGGGGTGACATCTTCATCGGGGTAACAGCTCCTCTGGTCGCCCTAGCCTAGTCATCTGGAACCAGGATTGGGAGAGCCGTTTTTGTACTCTGGAATGTCCTGGGGATGCTCGATCTGATCCTGGCCGTGAGCCTGGGCACGCTGGCAGGGTTCATCCAGCCTGGAACGATCACGACGGCATCCCTGCTCATATTCCCGTTAAGCCTCATTCCGACGTTCGCGGTGCCGCTTTCCTTTATTCTGCATTTTGCCGGTTTAGGCCAGTTCTGGCACCTGGCGAGGAAGCAGGCGGCGCTGCCTAGTCGGTGTCGCGTTGGGTGTGGATGTGGTCATGGTCGTTTCCTCCCGTGTGTGGTGCCTACCTCTCAATCGGGTAGGGGGGTAATGATTCTGGCGACGAGCTGGCTTCCAGAAAGGGTAACCAGTCTTCTTTGCCCTCGTTCAATGATCAAGCTTTCTGCTCTGCACGTTATTGAGCCTCGAGATGCACCCGGCACAGACCAAAAGCCATCAATCGTGCCGGAAGGGTCGCATCAACAGACTTGACGTCCTGGGTTTGTCTCATCACTTCTTGTTGTTGCATCATCCTATGCTCCTGCTTCTTGCCCTTTCTCAGAGCTTTCCGTGGCGACCCGGCGGACTTCCAGCAGCGGCAATCCCAGGTCGCGTATTTTCGTCAGCACCCCATGGAGCGCGGCTTGATCGGGCAGCGGACCGTCTAGCAGCGCCTCTCCCTGCTCGACATTGGTGATGGTGAGCCCACCAAACCAGCTTTGCCACTGCTCGCCTAGATGTCCTTTGACGCGGATCTGATACCATTGTTGAGCCATCATACTGTCATCTTTCTTCTTCCTTATGGCATGAGAGCACCCGCATGGATGAAAGGCGGAAAGTTGATTTTGTAAAACATGCGCTTGAGCAGGGGACGCATCACAATACCCTGGAAAAACGGCAAGGTCATTTCTGCGGAAATGGTGAAGTATGACTGTCCGTTGAAAGCTGGCTCGACGGTCCAGAGTGATTTGGCCGTGGGATTGTTGGCGTAGCGGCGCGAGAATTGCAGCAGCGGCCTTGGCGCGAAGGTGTCAGTAAACCGTACCTTAGGTCCAATCAAGGTCTTGCGTTCAGCCTCCACTTCCGCTGTCTGATCATCGCGGTGAATAACCCTGGCCGAGACCACATTTGGGTTGGATTGCGGATAGGCCGGATAATTGGTTAAGACCTCAAAAAGGTGTTCGGGGGAAGCGGCGACTAATTCTGTGTGACGCAGTTTGATTAACTTGGCATAGCTCCTTTTCAGTTACATGAGTATTTTGTCTGCTCAGAGTATACCGCTATGCAGAGGTGACGTCATGCGACGAAGGTTGCATTGAGAGGAGTATTGCCAGAGGGATACACCACTACGACTTTTGGTGGAGGTGAAGCAGCGAGAGGGATTTAGAGTAGCCCGATCTCTCGCGCACGTGCGACGGCTTGTGTGCGGTTGGACACGATTAATTTGCCAAAGATGTTCCCCACGTGCCGCTTGACGGTGCTGACGGCGATCACCAGTTGCCCGGCAATCTCCTCATTGGACGCTCCGCCAGCCAGCAGGCGCAGCACTTCCAGTTCACGCTCGGAGAGCGGGTCCACCAGGATAGCGGAACGAGAAGCAGCAGCGGCTGTCTGCTCCCCAGAGGCAGCCAGCAGTGTCGTGAGGTAGCCCGGTGCCTGGCCGCGGGAGCGGGCCAGGCGCAGCAGGGCCAGCATCGGGACGCCCTCGTCGAGGAAGAGGCGGATGTAGCCCTCTGGTTCGGCAAGCGCCAGCGCACCTTCGAGGGTCGCCAGCGCGTTGGTGTCGTCGCCGTGCGCATGAGAGGCCAGCGAGTGGAGCAGCAGGATTTCCAGGCGACTGCCCATGCGCGCCTTCGCCTCGGCATCGTGCAAGAGCCGGTCGAGGAATCCAAGGGCGTCGGAGAGGAAAGGACTCGCCGGATCAGCACGCGCCTGCGCAATCCTCACCCGTGCGAGGGTCAGATACTCCCCTTCGTGTGGATAGCTCAGCTCGTCATGCACGGACAGGCGATGTGCCTCTGCCCAGTGGATGGCTGCCGCCAGGTTTCCCTGCGCCAGTGCAAGCTGCGCCTGCAGCGCAGGTGCGCGTGCAAGCAAATGGAGAACAAAGGCGCGAGGCACGGCCAGGCGGGTGAACTCGTGCAATGCGACCAGCGCGCCCTGGGAGTCACCGCGTGCCTGCTTGAGGCGTGCGAGCGTGAGGTAGCCCAGCGTCACCAGGTCGGCCTCCACCGTCAGCGTCCCCTTGAGCAGGTCCATCCCCTGCAGCAGCAGGCGTTCGGCGGCCTCCAGCTCGTTCCACTCGCGCAGGAGGTCGCCCAGGCCGAAGTAGTAGGCAGGAGCGCCACCCAGAGCCGGGAGGGTTTGCGGCTCTGGCAGCGCCAGCATCACTTCCTCATAGGTGACCAGAGCCTGACGGAGCCTGCCCTGCAGCACCTGCAAGCGGGCCAGGTTCGTCAGGGTTCTGAGCGTGGCCGACAGGTTGGCCGAAGGGCGTGTCATGACCACCGCCTGTTCTGCCAGACGTTCAGTAGCGGGCGTTGCATCGCCACTCACCAGGTACTCGTAGGTCATCTGCACGCTGGCTACCTCGCGCACCATCGCCATCGTCTCCGGTAAGAGCGAGAGCGCCTGGTGCGCCAGGGTGACACAGCGGGCCAGATCGCCCGAAGAGAGCGCAAGTGAGGCGCGTACAGAGGTCACCCAGCCCGCAATAAACCTGGTCTGACGGCCTCGACCTGATTGGTAGCGCGCAGAGCTACGGCATACAAGAGGCTCAGGCGGGCATGCGCACGCACCAGCGACTCAGGCAGCGCCTCGAGCCAGCCAAGAAGGGTGTAGTACTGGCCCCGTCCCACGACCGCCATGCTGTAGTGGTCGATCAAACGGGCAGCAAGCTCAACATCGGGAGCGGCCAGCGCGTGCCGCACCGCTTCGATCACCATGTCGTGCTGCTCGTACCAGGTGCTGGCACGCAGATGCAACACGGGAACGAGCGAGGGCCGGGTCTGGTGCAGACGGCTGCGCAGCATGTCGGCGAACAAGTGGTGGTAGCGGTACCACTGCCGCTCGTCGTCGAGGGAGATGACAAACAGGTTGGCTCGCTCCAGTTCTGCCAGCATCGTCTGCCCGTGTTCCTGGCCTGTCAACGCATTGCAGAGCGGCCCGCTGAGGCGCTCCAGGAGACAGGTCTGGAGCAGAAAGGTCTGCACTGCCAGGGACTGCTGTAAAAAGACCTCTTCACTCAGATACTCCAGCACGAAGCGATGACTCCCGCTGAAGGCGCGCAGAAACGCGGAGATATCGGTCCTTCCTCGCAGTGAGAGTCCAGCAAACTGGAGTCCGGCAATCCACCCCTCGGTGCGACTCTGTAATATGGCGACCTCATCGGAGGAGAGGTCCAGCCGCATGACGCTGTGCAGGAAGGCCTGCGCCTCCCCGGTTTCAAAGCGCAGGTCTGCGGCGCGCACTTCGGTCAACTGCCCGCGGGCGCGCATCCGCGTGAGCGGGAGAGGGGGATCAGAGCGGGTGGCGACGATGAGGTGCATGTGCGGCGGGAGGTGGTCCACGAGAAAGGTGAGGGCCTGATGGATAACCCTGGCAGTGATGACGTGGTAGTCATCGAGGACGAGGGCGAAGTCTGCTGCTCTGCGCGACACGAGGTCATTTGTCAGCAGGACAAGCACCGTCTCAAGCGGTGCGGGCTGTGGAGTGTGCAGCAGCGCCAGCGCATGCCCACCAATCGATGGATCGAGGGTCTGCAAGGCGGCGATGACATAGGAGAGAAAGCGCACCGGCTCGTTATCCTCGGGTTCGAGCGAGAGCCAGGCAGCGGGCGTGCCACTTGCTGCTAGCCAGGCAGCGAGGAGTGTGGTCTTACCAAACCCGACAGGGGCCGAGAGCAGCGTGCAGGCTCCCTCCATCCCCTGTTGCAGTCGTTCCACCAGGTGTGCCCGGTAGATGGTCGCGGGACGCAGGCGCGGTCTCTGGACCTTCGTCGCCAGTAGTGGTTCTGGCTGCAGCCTGCTGCTCACCGGTGATTCCCGCTCGAGCGGGGCGGCTGCGGGTGTGGGAGCGCTCGGGAGAGGCGGTGTCACCTGGCGTTCCGCCACCTGTTCCTCGAGTGACAGGGCAGCGGGAGGATGCTCTGCCAGCAGTTGAGCGGCCTGCTCCAGCCTGGTCAATGTCAAGTCGGCACTTCTGCCCAGGTAGCGCTTCGTCACCTTGCCCTGTTCTCGCAGGTAGGCATACCAGTATCCTCCTCCACGCTCCTTCCGTTCCTGGCGCGCGGTGTAGGAGCCCGTGCGCCCGTGGAAGGCAAACGAGGAGGTCTGGTCCAGCCAGACAAACCAGCCCGGACTCTCCACCTCGAGATCGATGACGGCCGTGTCGCGGCTCTCACGGAGTTCATAGCGCTGCCCTGCGGAGGACCACCTGAGAAGATAGGGGGCCGGCCTGGGCATCTGATCTCCTTCCCCTCTCGCGGGTGTCGTGTTACCCAACGCGTGTTACCTAGGTTTTAAACTCATCGCTTGTAGTATACTCGTTGGGTAACACAGAGGCAAGGCTGATTCTGGGGTTCCGACATTTTTACCTTCTACTCCTTTACAGGAACCGGCGACGGGGAGCAGCGCTCCTCGTCGCCCGCATTTCGTGATGGATTACGCAGCTACGGGAACAACAGCTTCTTCGTGTTCCTCGGCAGCGATGGGGCGTTTGAGGAGGTACAGCGCGCCTGCCGTTACCACGACCCCGACAAGGATCGCCAGAAAGTAGAGGGGCAGGTTGCTGACCACACCCGGGATGAACATGACCCAGATACCGCCATGGGGGACGTGCAGGCCAATGCCGAAAAGCGCCGATAACGCTCCGGTCACCGCTGAACCGACCATGATGGAGGGAATCACGCGGAAGGGATCTTCTGCGGCGAAGGGAATGGCTCCTTCGGTGATAAAGGACGCACCCAGTACCCACGCAGCCTTGCCCGCTTCCCGCTCGTCATGTGTAAAGCGATTCTTGAACAGTACGGTTGCCAATGCCAGGCCAAGTGGAGGCGTCATGCCAGCAGCCATCGACGCGGCCATTGGCAGAAAGACAGGATTGTGGGGGTCAAGCAACAGCCCGGTCGAAAACGCGTAGGCTGCCTTATTGACCGGTCCGCCCATATCGAATGCCATCATCAAGCCGATGAGCAGGCCCAGCAGCGCAGCGTTGGCGCCCTGCAGTCCCTTCAACCCGTTGATCAACGCCTGGTTGAGCAGGTGGACGGGCGTTCCGATCACGTAGAGCATGAGCAGGCCGACGATGAGGGAACCGAGCAGTGGCAGAATGAGGACCGGCATGAGGCCAGCCAGGTTGCGCGGCAGCCGGATCGATCTGTTGAGCCAGTAGACGAGGTAGCCCGCGAGGAAGCCTGCGATGATGCCACCCAGGAAACCGGAACCGGTGATACCTGCCAGCACCCCGCCGATCATGCCGGGAGCAATCCCTGGGCGATCAGCGATGGAGTACGCGATGAAGCCCGCCAGGACGGGAACGAAGAGCAGGAAGCCTGCTTTAGCTCCAATCACGAAGAGGGCAGCTCCTATGGACTGGGCGGGATTTGCGGCGAAGCCGGTAGTGAGGACAGTGATATCTGAGGTATCGTAGAAGGCGATGCGATAGCCACCGATCGCAAAGGCCAGGGCGATGAGGATACCGCCAGCGACAACGAACGGGATCATATAAGAAACGCCCGTCAGCAGGTGTTTGTACGGGCCGCGCCGGGATTGCGACCGGGCCGCTTTCGCTGACTGCACCTGTGCGACATAGTCCGCTTTTGCAGCCTGAGCCGGATGTGCTGCTGTGTAGGCCAACGCGTCCTGGACGACGGCCTGACCATCTTTGATGGCTGCGTTTGTCGAGGTCTCATAGACCGGTTTGCCTGTAAAGCGGCTCATTTCCACTTTGGTGTCGGCGGCGATGATGACCAGGTCCGCTTTCTGGATATCGTCCCCGGTCAAGGTATTTTGCGCGCCTACGGAGCCCTGAGTCTCTACCTTAATGGTGTGGCCCAGTTTTTCCGCGCCCTGTTGGAGGCCTTCCGCGGCCATGAAGGTGTGCGCGATGCCCGTTGGGCATGAGGTGATTGCAACGATGTTTGCCATGGTGGTGAGTTCCTTCCTTTCAGAAAAAGATAAGCGTAACTCTTCAGGTACCTTTCTTGTGCCGCCTGCGGCGGCAGGCGAGGAACAAGGGAAGGAGGCGAGGACACCTCGCGCTCCGGCAGGGGGACGGCGTCCCCCTGCACCCCCTGCTCGGATGCACTACGAAGATGCACTACGAGGAATATCGGCCAGGAGATAGACGGTCACTTGTTGGAAGTATGCCTGAATTGTCTCGGGAGCAGGGAGGTTGTGACCGGCACTGGTGATCGCACCAAGCGAAAAGGCCGTGGCCAGCCGGGCACAATCAGATAGGTTCAATCCTCGCACCTTGCCTGTGATGAGTCCCGCTACCATGGCATCGCCAGCCCCAACTGTGCTTTTCACCGGCACTGCAGGAGGAAGCGCCACCAGCGTGGCTGCCGGGTCGACAAACAGCGCGCCGCGCTCGCCCATGGAAACGACTACCAGTTGTATACTGCCATCCAGGAGTTGGCGAGCGGCCTGTTCAAGCGCGACTTCACCGGTAAGTGATTGCCCGGTCAAGTGCTGTAGTTCGTCAACATTCGGTTTGACGATGGTTGGGCCTGCCAGCACGCTATCCCGCAGGGCATCGCGGCTGGTGTCCAGCACTACCTGTTTGCCATGCCTCTTGAGCTGGGCGATAAGCGTGGCATAGATTGTCGCCGGTATCCCTGGCGGCAGCGTCCCCGATAACACAAACCAGTCGCAGGTGGCAGTGAGCCTGTCAATCGTCTCGAACAGGGTGTCCACCGCCTCTGGAGGAGGCGGCAGACCAGGCATGTTAATGTCGGTCGTCTGCTGGTTGGCTTCGTCAACGAGCTTGACCCCGATGCGGGTGCTCCCGGGAATGCGGATAAACTGGTCGTCAATCTGCTTCTGAGCAAAGAACTGCTCGAAAATGCCCACATTGTCCTGGCCGAGAAAGCCCGTCACGGTGGGAGTGAAGCCCACATCCGCCAGGAACGAGGCTACGTTGATTCCCTTACCGCCTGCATCGAATTGCATTGCCTGCGCGTAATTGACCGTGTTCGGGCAAAAACGATCCACCCGCACTGTCTGGTCAAGTGCCGGGTTGAGCGTCACGGTTGCGATTCTCATAGATTGCGTACCTCCGCCGCCGTGCGGCACTGCAAAGCCTGCTGCGCTATGCGCTGCATTTCTGCCAGGGAAAGGCCGCGAATGTGCGCTTTGATCGCTGCGATGCTGGGAATGCCTACACTTAATTCCGATACACCCAACCCTGTCAAAATCACCGCTCCTTGCAGGTCGCCAGCTATTCCTCCGCAGACGCCAACCCACTTGCCTGCTTTCCTGGCAGCCTGGATGGTGCTCTCTACCATGCGCAGCACTGCAGGATGCAGTCCATCCGCCTGCTTCGCCAGCTGCGGATGCAGGCGATCCATTGCCAGGGTATACTGGGTCAGATCGTTCGTGCCGATTGAGAAGAAATCGACCTCCTGCGCGAACTGGTCTGCCAGGATAGCCGCCGATGGCACTTCGATCATGATGCCCAGCGGAACCTGCGGGGCGTTCAGCTCCTGTCGCACTCGTTCCGCGATGTCGCGTGCCTGTCGCCAATCTTCGAGTGTAGAAATCATGGGGAACATGATACTGAGCGGCCCGTAGGCGGCAGCGCGGTAGAGCGCGCGCAGCTGAGGGATAAACAGGTCGGGCCGCGCCAGGCAGAAACGAATCCCGCGTATACCCAGGAAGGAATTATCTTCTTTGGGCAGGTTGAGGTAGGGCACCTCTTTGTCGCCGCCGATATCCAGCGTACGAATAATCAAAGGACGGCCACTTAACGCCTGCACCATGTCGCGATATGCCTCGAACTGTTCGTCTTCCGTGGGAACGGAGCTACGCTCCAGGAACAGGAACTCCGTGCGCATCAAGCCCACGCCTTCCGCGCCTGCCTCAACAGCCTGCTGCGTGTCTGCCGCGCGGTTGATATTCGCCGCCACCTCGACGCGGTGCCCATCGCTGGTGATTGCGGGGGCAAAGCGGGTCGTATTGGCCTCATCCTGTTGCAGTTGCAACTGCTGCTGCAATGCCTGTGCTGCTCGCACATCGGCCTCGCTCGGCTTCAGATAGAGCCTGCCATTCGAACCATCCAGGATGCCAGGCGTACCGTTGGGAACGTCGAGGAGCGCCTCGCCCGCACCGACAACGGCGGGGATGCCCAGAGAGCGGGCAAGTATCGCCGTGTGCGAGGTGGGGCCGCCCTTGACCGTACAAAAGCCCAGAATGGTATCGGAGTCGAGCGCAGCTGTATCAGAGGGTGTTAAATCTTCCGCGATGAGGATGACCGGGGTCTCCAGCAGGGCGCCCGCAAGGGGCTCCCCCTCGATAAATCGGGGAGCTACGGTATCTTCTGGCATCCCGACCAGATGGCGCAGGACGCGCTGGCCAACGTCGCTCAGATCAACGGCGCGCCCGGCAAGCACAGGGTCATCAAGTTTCTGCATCTGGCTTACGCGCTCGTTGATGATCTGCTGCCAGGCCCACGCTGCGCTGTGCTGCTGGTAAACCAGCAAAATGGTCTGCTGGATGATTCCAGCATCAGATAGTAATTCAGCATGCACGCGGAAGATGGCAGCTTTCCCCGAACCGAGTCGGGTTTTCACTTCCTCGTATAGCCTGCCCAGCTCGCCCTGCGCGGCATTCAGCGCTTCCTGAAAACGATTGCCTTCTGTGAGAGGATCGCCTGGCTGATCTTCTACTACGATGGTGCGCGGCCTATACTGGCGGGTGACGCCGATGGCCAGGCCGCTTGACGCGCTCACACCACTGAAGGTTTCGCCTGCTGCCTGCGGCATCCAGCCCTGCATGATATTGGCAGAAGCTGGCTGTTCCTGCTCTGGCTCGTCTCCAAGCCCGCTCGCGATGGCGGCTCGCAGGGCAGCAAGCGCGGCATCCGCGTCTGTACCCTGGGCAGAGACGCGAATGCTGGAACCCGGAGAGGCGCCCAGTTGGAGCAAGGAAATGAGACTTTTCCCACTGGCAACTTCCGCGCCGTACCGCACTTTGATGTCGGCCAGAAAACCTTTCGCGAGATCGACGAAGACGCTGGCGGGGCGGGCGTGCAGGCCGGTTTTGTTGTGAATCACCACGTCGAAATAGCTGGCATAGTCAACCGTGCCCTCGCTTTTCAGCGGCGCGGCTGGCCGCTCTCCGGTCAACGCTTCGATAATGTCACGCGGGTCGGTCGTCTGCGTCAGTCGCGCTACCTGCTCCTGGTTGCCCAGGACGCGGGTGAGCCGTCGCAACACCTCGATGTGTTCGTCGGATTTCGCCGCGATACCCACGATGAGCTGCGCTGTTTCACCAGGATTCCAGGTGACGCCTGCAGGGGCCTGCACTACTGCTACCCCTGTACGCTTGATAAGGTCGCGGTCTTCGGGGAGTCCGTGTGGGATGGCGATGCCATTGCCAAGATAGGTGTTGGCAACCTGCTCCCGTCCGAGCATACTGTTGATGTAGCCTGCTTCGATAAAGCCGCTGTTTACGAGCAGTTGCCCTACCTGGCGAATGGCATCCTGTTTGTTGGTTGCATTCGTGTGCAATTGTACCTGTCGTGCTTCAATCGTAATCATTGTTGTCTCCAGCGTCATTGCTAGTTCTATTCAGTTCCTCTTTCTCTTGCGCCACCTGCGGCGGCGCGGGAAGAGAGAAAGAAGCAGGGGACACCCCTGCACCCCGGTCAAGGGCTGGCCGCCCTTGACAATCCCGCTTGTGACGGCGCAAAAAGAGAGAAAGAAGCAGGGGAGTCCCCTGCAACCCCGGTCAAGGGCTGGCCGCCCTTGACAATCCCGCTTGTGAAGAGGCCAGAAGAAGCAGGGGGTACCTCTGCAACCCCGGGCTGGCCGTCCTTGACCATCCCGCTTGTGAAGAGGCCAGAAGGAGCAGGGGACACCCCTGCGACCCCGGTCAAGGGCTGGCCGCCCTTGACCATCCCGCTTGTGAAGGGACTGGAAAGGCGTCGAACGCCTGCTCGTAAAATTTATTGTACTGGTTACGGTTTCGCCGTTCGTTGTGAAAATTGTAAACGATTACAAAGAATTTGTCAAGTGTTTGGAAGGTAGATTTTAAAATTGAGACAATTTCGTATAAACTGAGCTTAATATGAGCAATTTATCAGCATCTGAAGCTATGTAGAGTAGTAAACGATTACAAAATTTGTAGCATTGATAGCAAAAACATGGTATAATCAGGTAAAACGTTTACAATCAATGCTACAAGCCGGGTAACTATTCAGGTTCCTTTTCTTTTGTGCCGCCTGCGGCGGGATG
>WNGG01008261.1_pt1 | contig 11475 bp, 8 predicted proteins | sample 5400661 | NCBI WGS metagenome assembly WNGG01 (sample SAMN13153372, study PRJNA577476) | soil metagenome | isolation source: 100 cm soil or saprolite under Garry oak tree replicate 1 | place: USA:California | collected 2016-06-15 | reverse complement strand
ACCGAAGTGCACCTGGCTGCCTGGCGCCTCGATGGTGAGCACTTCGGCCACCAGCACACCTACACCCCAGAGATGGCGACCATGATGGCGATGATGCGCAACCACACCAACGACCCCAACCACATGGCACGCATGATGGTGCAACTGATGCGCGGCCCGGCTAGGCAGGTGTATAGCGGTCCTGAGTTGCCGGTCCACCATATTTTTCCCACGTCCGGGATCTACAAGCTCTTCTTCGAATGTGCCCCGGCCGGCACGACCCTGGTCGCGGATTTCATGGTGAAGGTCGTGGAATATAGCGAAGGGACTGACACCACCGTGCATTCCATTGTGCCGGTGAGCGCCTCCCCGGCTGGCCCTGTTTCATGAGCGTCCGAGTTTTTACTCAGGCTGGGTTCAGCCGGTCGGCTTGTTTTCTTTGGCTGCTGTTGCTCGTACCGGTGCCAACCCTGGCTGGGCACGGGTTTATGACCGCCTTTGCCAATATAGAATGGTTGCCCGACCCTGGCCGCACGCCGGACAGCGCCTGGTACAGACTGGACGCCTGGCAGGAGGAAACTAAGCTCTGGCTGGCGCGCTCGCCCGAGGCAAAAGTCCAGTTATGCCTGGCCTTTGCCCGCGAGAAGCTGGCCGAGCTGGAGGCGATGGTCAAGGCCGAGAACGCGCCGGCGGCTGAGACCGCGGCTGACCGTTACCGCGTGTATGTCGAGCGTGCGGGGCAAATCGTGCAAAGCGCCAGTGATGGGGCAAAGCCAACGGACACCGCGCTGCTGGCTGAAGTCATAGCCAACGCGTTGCTTGAACACCAGTATATTCTTTCTGTGATTTACGAAGAGCTCCCCGCTGACGCTCGCGCGATTGTACTACAGGTCATCTCCACGGCCCAGGAGCGTTACCAGCATATCACCCAGCTTTTACCGCCCAAGAAAAAAGGCGCGCTGTTCTTTAAGGAAGAAGAGGTGCGTTGGTCCATACAGATGGCCATGCGCGCTGGTGAGGACAACCCCTAACTGAGCAGGAGGGCGATATGGACGAGAAAGAACTCAGCGAACTGACGCGCAAAACCGCCGAGATGCTGTTTGGCCCGCCCAAGAAGGGCGAGGGCGTCTACGCCCTGTGGCGCCAGTTCGATCCCGAGCTGGCTAAGCAGTTCTCCCTGTTTTTCACCGGCCGCCTGTACGCCCGCGAGGTGCTCTCGCAGAAACAGCGGGAGCTGTGCGCGGTGGCAGCGCTGGCGGCGCGCAACTTCCAGGAGGAACTGCGCCTGCACTGCCACGCCGCGCTTAACGTCGGTGCCACCAAAGACGAGGTGGCGGAGGTGATCTTCCAGATGGCGACGTACGGTGGAGTGCCGTGTATGGTGGAAGGGCTCAAGACCCTCAAGAGGGTGCTGCAGGAGCGGGGGGAATGGGTGGAGAAGAAGTGAGGTGTTGCACAGGTTCCCTCTCCCGCACCGCGGGAGAGGGCTAGGGTGAGGGAGCGCGCGCCAGCAGCTCGATCGGATGGCCCTCACCCCGACCCTCTCCCGCACCGCGGGAGAGGGAGAAAAAAGCGCCGCAAAAAGGACAATGAAGCGCAACAAAAACTTTTCTGAATCGCTGGCTGAAGACTCTAACCTTGACCCTCCCTTCCCCGAGCCGGTCGTGTTGCCGCTGGAGGACGTCCTCGACCTGCACCCGTTTGCTCCTCACGAGGTGCGCAGTGTGGTCGAGGAGTATCTCTCGCAGTGCTGCGCGGCCGGCTTGACCGTGGTGCGGCTGATCCACGGGAAAGGGATGGGTGTCCAGCGCGAGAGCCTCCGCGCGCTGCTGGCCCGGCTCCCCTTCGTACGCGCGTTTCACGACGCCCCGCCCGAGGCGGGCGGCTGGGGGGCGACGGTTGTCACTCTTCACGCCGATCTTGCAACCCCCGGCAGAAACGGGTAAGCCCCTCAGGGAAGCCGCGGCCATGTACACTCTCCAACCCCATAAGGAGGTCCTATGAAATTCAACTGGTTTCACCTGATGCCCTACCGGTATCTGCCGGACAACTTTAAGGAAGCCTACCCCAGCGTATGGGTAGACATCCCGAGCTCTCTCTATGATCCGGTCAAAGGTCACTGGCTGTACAACGACTACCTCGATGAGCTGGAGTTCGCTGACCGCGTAGGCTTCGACGGCATCTGCGTCAACGAGCATCATCAGAACGGCTATGGGCTCATGCCCTCGCCGAACTTGATGGGCGCGGCGCTCGCGCGCCGCACCTCGCGCGCCGCACTCGTGGTTATGGGTAATAGCATCGCCCTGTACAATCCGCCGGTACGCGTGGCCGAAGAGTTCGCCATGCTCGATGTGATGAGCGGGGGCAGGCTGGTGGCGGGCTTCCCAGTAGGGACCTCCATGGACTCCAACTTCTGCTACGGCCAGACCCCGGCCACGCTACGCGAGAAATACCGCGAAGCGCATGATCTGATCATTCAGGCCTGGACCCGCCCTGAGCCGTTCGTCTTCAACGGCAAATACACCCAGTTGCGGTACGTCAACGTCTGGCCGCGTCCTGTGCAGAAACCCTATCCGCCCATCTGGATTCCGGGAGGCGGGTCGATCGAGACCTGGGACTTCTGTGCTGACTTTGACTACAACTATGCCTACCTCAGCTACTTTGGCTATAAGCGTGCCGCGCAGGTGATGAAGGGCTACTGGGATGTGGTCGAGAAAAAGGGTAGGGACCACAATCCCTATCGCGCCGGCTTTGCCCAGGTGGTGGCGGTAGCTGAGACTGATGCGCTGGCTGAGAAAGAATACGCCCCGCACCTTGACTACTTCTTTAACCGCTGCCTGCACATTTCCGATAACTTTGCCGATGCCCCGGGCTACCGCACGCTCAAGACCGTGGAGGCCGGGCTCAAAGCGCAGGTCGGTTCGTTTGCCGATATGCTGCGCGCCGGGCTCAAGTGGAAGGACTTGGTGGAACTGGGCTTCATTATTGCTGGCTCTCCTGCCACCGTGCGCGAGCAGTTGCGCGAGGCCTTAAAGAGCATGCACGTCGGCCAGCTCATGATCCTGCAACACTTCGGCAATATTCCCCATGATCTCACCCTTAAGAACACGCAGCTCTTTGCTCAGGAGGTCATGCCACACCTCAAAGACCTGTGGGCTGAGTGGGAAGACCGCTGGTGGCCCAAGCCCATGCCTGAGACCGCGCAAACCAGGCAGGCCCTCTAACAGGAGCAAGGAACAAGGAGCAAGGAAGACTGCGTTCAACGTTCCAGGTTCAAGGTTCAAGGCCCACCCTCCGCCCGCTGCGCAGGATGGGACTTCCATACTGGACCGGGCAGTGTTGAACGTTGAACCTTGAACCTGGAACGAGTATTTGCATCTTTCGCCTTGCCCCTGCGAACAGGAGCAAGGAACAAGGAGAAAGGAGAAGGGTTTGTCTTTACTCTGCGGCTCGCGCCAAGGTGAACTTCCCATACTGGGTAAAATGGGGATCAAAAGCTCCAATATCGACGGAGACCTAACTCATCGTTTTTTTTCAATGGCCAACGCCACATAACGATATTTGTTCGCGCTAACGTCAGCAGCCTCATCCTTCCCTTTTCCAATCAGCTTCAGAAACGGGTGGTCCTTACGAACGATTCCTCCTCGCCTGCTTCCACTGCTTGCAGTAGTAGCGTGCGCTGTGCGCACGACAACCCTAATAGGAGCAAGGAGCAAGGAAGGCGGGGGGGTGAGGAACTTTTACCTTGCTCGCCCTTTGTGGGGAGCCATGCTAATGAGAAAAGCATGACACGATTAAATCTGACGCCTGCCAGAGTGGTGAAGGAGATTTTGACGGAAGGACTGGCGCGGCGAGATGCGGCTGTGAAGCACTGCCGGACACGTTGTTCATACTGGCATTCGCCTTTGATGCATCGTGAAGGCCGTGACTATAGAATGAAGCGAGGAATATCATGACGATAAACAACAGCAACCGACCAAAGCGGGATCTCAGCCCGCAGTCAGAGTTCTGGTGGAGTCAGCCGCTTTTCCTAGGGGTCATAGGGCTCGGCCTGCTGCTGTTGTTGGCCCCGAACGCGGGGTTACGCCCACCTGCCGACGAGCCGGGGGACTCCATGTCACGGCAAGCGCCCGAGGGGCCGAAGGCGCCCGTCGACCCCCAGCGGACGCCTGCACTTGACCAAACGAACTCAAGGCTCGCGCTGTGGCAGCAACTGCCAGACCCGGCTCCTGGGAATGTCTGGACAACGGAAAAGCAAGCGGAGTCACCAGCGCAGCCGCCCGAGCCCGTGCAGCGCGCGTGGCAACTGGACACTGTTATGGCGCAGGTGAAGAGCAATGGGGTGATCACGGTGGAGGGAGCCAGGGAAATCAAGCGGATGCTGCGGGAGCTGCGGAAACAAGGGGCAGCAGCCGTGCCCACCATTCGTGACTTCCTGCGCCAAAAGGAGGACGTGAACTTCGACAAGATGCGCGGCGGAGAGCTGATGGAGCAGCATACGTTGCGCCAGGCTTTGTTCGACACCCTGGGGCAGATCGGGGGTAACGAAGCGATGGCCGTGTCGCTGGAGCAGCTCCGCGAGACCCTGGACCCTGCCGAAATCGCCATGCTGGCGCAGAATCTGGAAAAGGAGGCGCCGGGAGAGTACCGGGAGGAGATACTGCGGATTGCCACCAATGCGCTGCGACTATTGGTCAGGTCCAAGGAGCAGGTTGAAGCGGGGCCGCTGTTCGAGCTGTTTCGGAACTATGGCGGGGTCAAGGCTGTGGCCAACCTGAGACAGTTCACGGCCAACGCCGACACGTTACAGTACCTGCGCAACAGAAATCTGAGCGTCTCTCCCACGTGGAGGGTGTATTCCCTCATAGCTCTGGCGGGACTGCCGGAAGGGAGGGGGATTCCGAGCTTGGTTGCCTTGGCGGGTGATCCCGACGTGCCCGTCGAGCACAAGCCCGAACTCCCTTTCCAGATGTTGGCGCAGGCCTCTATGGAATATGACGAGGCGGGCGAGGCACTGGTCGATCTGGCTCGCGCAAGGCAGATTCCAGACCGGGCTTGGAGCGTGGTGGGCGAAGCGCTGGCTGGGAAGTACTTGCAATTCCCTTCCCAGCTGTCCGGCGGCACGCTGCTCGCAGGGAAGGGCGCGGACATATCAGGCATTGAAGCCCCTTTTCTGCGGGGGTGGTACGACGACGAGCGGAACATAAAGTATGAACAGCGGTTAGTCTCGGCGGACTGGTCTGCTGGGCAGCTCAAGCAGCAGCTTGCCTTGATCGATAAGCTGCTCGGCGTAACCTCAAGTCCTGCTGCCGTGAAAGCGTTGCAGCAAGCGCAGGAGTCGCTGCGGGGCGGCAGTCATTGATACGGAAACAGGAGAAAGGGGAAAGCAGGCTGGGGCTAGGGTGCTAAATCGGACTCCACAAGATTCGTACACTTGCTCAACCATGCCTGCATTCAGTAGCGTGCGCCATGCGCACGGAAAGAGGCGGGCGGAAAGGCAGACGTGCGCACACAGAACCCCTGATACGCCTTCCCGGTACTGCGGCAGGCGCACGCTACAGCTGTGAGGTCCTCCCCAACACCCAACACCCAGCCCCTAGACCCCAGCCCCCCCTTTGTTGAGGAGCTTAGCGACTGCCTGCAGCAGACAATCCAAGCTAAAAGGTTTGGAGAGGAGCGGGACCCCGAGGCTTCTAGCGGTCTCTCGTAAGGTCTCATCGGCAAAGGCGGAAATCAGAACAATCGAGGCTTTGGGGTTAGTGTATTGCAGTTTCTCGGTGAATTCGGTCCCCGACAGGAGCGGCATGCGCACATCGAGAATGCAGAGGTCATAGTGACGGCGGAAGGCCCGCTCGTACCCGGTTGGGCCCTCCGTCGTCCACTCGACCTCCATCCCCTGGCGCTCCAGGGTCTCGGCCAGGAGTTGGCAGAAGGTCTCGTCGTCGTCAACGATTAGCGCACGCATGCTGCCCTTCGGTTTCTCCGCGATCTGTCTGCCTTGATGTGAGCAAAAAGGAGGCCAGTCAGACGGAGCGCTCGACCCCTGGATTTTCAAGGCGTTCTGCGCCTGAGGAAGGAAGCAAAGGGAGCTGAGGTGTGGCAGAATGGTCAGGAGGGAGGGGAATTATGTCTCACTCTTTACGAGAGTGTGTCTCACTCTTTGCGCGACGGCGTGATCTTGTAGCGTCCGAGCATACGGTAGAGGGAGCGGCGATCGACGTCCAGGAGTTCTGCCGCGTGAGAGAGGTTCCCCTGGGTGTTGTGCAGAACATGCAGTACGTAGCGCTTCTTGACCTCCTCCAGGGTGGGGGTATCAGCAAAAGGCGACTGTTCCTCTCGCAAGAGGCCGTGAGACGGTCGTGCCGCCACATGCTCACACACCTCCACAGGCAGATCCGTCGGCGTGAGCACTGGCTGGTTGGAGAGAGCTACAGCCCGTTCAATAACATTCTCTAGCTCCCGGATATTCCCAGGCCAAGAATAGGCACAGAGTAAGCCCATGGCCTCGTCAGCGATGACGGGAACAAACTTCCCGTTCTCCTGGCTGTAGCGCTTCAGGAAGTGGTAGGCCAGCGCAGGAGCATCTTCCGCCCGCTCCCGTAAAGGGGGCAGAGAGATGGTCACCACTTTTAATCGGTAATAGAGGTCCTGCCGAAAGGCACCCTTCCTCACTAGTTCGATCAAGTCCTTATTCGTGGCGGCCACGATGCGTACATCGACCTTCACCCACTCCTGCCCGCCGACCCGCCTGACCTCACGTTCTTGCAGCACGTGGAGGAGCTTGATCTGCATGTACAGGCTCACATTGCCGATCTCGTCCAGAAAGCACGTGCCCCCCTGGGCTTCCTCAAACACCCCTTTTTTATCTATGATCGCGCCGGTAAAGGCGCCGCGCACATGGCCGAACAGTTCACTTTCCAGAAGGGTTTCGGTGAGCGCCCCACAGTCCACCGCCACAAAGGGGCGTCGGGCCCGCAGACTGTGCTGGTGAATGGCCCGCGCGACTAACTCTTTCCCGGTGCCGCTCTCTCCCAGGAGCAGCACTGTGCTGTGCGTGGGTGCTACCCGTGCCACGGTTTTATACACCTCCACCATGGCCGGGGTGCTGCCGATAATCGCCCCCAGGCGCGCTCCCCCTTCGCCTCCGTCCTCTCTCCCCTCCACCTGACCCTGCAGCTCGCGCTGGGTCAGCGCCCGAGAAACAGCTTGTTTGATCCCCTCCAGCTTGAGGGGCTTGGAGATATAGTCAAACGCGCCTTCGCGAATGGCGACGACGGCGGTCTCCATGGAGCCAAACGCGGTCATGACCACGATTGGTAGCGAGGGGGTACTTTTGCGCACCGCTCGCGTCACGTCGAGACCACTCATGCCTGGCATCCGTATGTCGACAATGAGCAGGTCGTAGCCGCTGTCCTGCTGTAACCGCGCGAGCGCCTCCTCCCCGGTCTTGGCGCAATCTACCTGATAGCCCTCACCCGTCAGCACCTCGGCAAAGAGCCCGCAACTGGTCTCGTCATCATCGGTCACCAGAATACGCGCGTTCACACTTCCTCCTTCACCGGCCGGAGGAGATCGCCCTTCTCCTCTTCTGCCGGCAGCAGGACCCAGACGCACGTTCCTACTCCTATCTGACTAGTCACCTTGATCATGCCCCTATGCTCATTGACGATCTCCTCACAGATGGCCAGCCCCAGGCCGGCCCCCTTGCCTGGCGCTTTGGTGGTAAAAAAAAGCTCAAACACTTTGGGGAGCAGTGCAGGTGGAATCCCCGAACCGGTGTCGGTGATCTCCAGGACAACGCCTTGCCGGCTGGTCTCAGAGGGTAGGGGCGCACGGGTGGTAACCGTCACCAGCCCGCCTCCTTCCATGGCATCGACCGCGTTGTTGAGCAGGTTAATCAACATGCGCTGTAGCGAGCCGCCGTCCGTGGTCAGCAGGGGCAGCGACTCCGCCAAGGCCGTCGTCACCCGCACCTGGTGCCGCTGAAAGAACGGCTCAAGCAGTACCAGGGTCTCCCGCACCAGCTCCTTGATGTCGATGTGGTGGTGTTTGTAGAGGTAGCCTCGGGTGTGAGAATGGTAGTATTGAAAGGTATCCGCCATGCGCTGGGCCTGCGCCGCGATGATCGCCACATAGCGGCGCGCGCGGCCCGACAGCTGTTCTTGGGCAAGCAGTTGGCTATAGCCGAGCACGGAATTTAACGGGGTGCCCAGTTCATGGGCGATGGTCCCCACCACTTGGCCAAGCGCGGCCAGCGGCCCCACTCGTTCCATCTGCTGTTGCAGACGCAAGAGCTGCTCGTTCTTGCCCACCAGGTCACGGGTCACCCGGGCCACCCGCGCCTGCAGCTCTTCGTTAAAGTGACCGAGGGCCTCCTCCACCCGCTTGCGCTCGGTGATGTCCCGGCTGATGCCCACAAATCCTATCGGGTTGCCTACCGCATCTTTTATGAGGGCGACACTCATCTCCACAGGAATTGTGCTGCCGTTTTTGCTGATGACCCGGTACTCGCGACTCTTGATGTACCCCTTCTCTAACACCTCTTCCATGCCGGCAAACGCTCTTTGCTGGTCGTCGGGAGCAATCTGCTCAAAGGCGCTTTTGCCGATTAAGTCGCCTTTGTCGGTCGTGCCGTACATCGCTAAGGTTGCGTCATTGGCCTCTATGATCTTTCCCTCAATGTCAGTGAGGACGATGCTATCGATGGACATCTGTATCGCGCTCGAGAAGTGAAGGAATTCCTCCTGGGCCCGCCTGCGCTCCAGTGTGCAGGTTGTGAGTGCTGCAACCTGCTGACGCAGCGCCGTCAATTCTTGCATGAGTTGCATTTTTGTCAGCTCTTCAGCGTTCATCGCGTACCCTTGGAAGAAGACACCAGGTTGATGCTGTTGATAGAGCGCAGGTCTTATGATGCTGTAGCTAGGCGAGCGTAGAGATATTACAAGGAAAAAGCAAGGCGCAGAGGGTCTCATTTTTTGCCCCCTTTTGGGACCCAGGGGGCAGCAGACTCAGGCGATTTTGCCCCTTTCCCAACCTCCTTGCTACGCAAAAGCGCCACACCCTCCGTGCATTTCTGCCCCATCTAGCAATCCCCAGCCAGGTTACATTTTCAAGGATTTCGCGCCCTTACCTGCTGCTGAAGAGTGGCACTGAGATTGCTCTCCGGCAAGAGGACTCTATTGAGCAGTTCAAGCGGTCAAGCCGGTAGCCATACGCATTAGAAGGGAGCGACCAAGATGTCTCGTAGAATACTCACTGCAAGTGGGCGCGCGCGCTTTGCCGCGCTCGCTATGTGCCTCGCGCTGATTGCCGCGGCGTTCGCCTTGACCTCCTCCGCACAAGTAGTTGGCAATCCCGTTGTTGGGACGCCTACCCTGCAGGTGGCCCGCCAGGGGCACACGGCCACGCTGCTCGCGGATGGCAGAGTCTTAATCGTAGGCGGTGAAAATGCGAGCGGGCCAGTGAGTGAGGCGGAGATCTTCGATCCCGCCTTAGCCACCTTCTCGGTCGCTGCTCATTCCCTGGTCTCGCGCACAGACCACGCGGCGACGCTGCTGACCGACGGCCGCGTGCTGGTCACCGGTGGGCGGCAGCATAACGACGACCCTCCTCTCGATTCCACTGAAGTGTTCGACCCAACGACTAATTCGTTCTCAGCCGGCACGGCGTTGCAACATACGCGCACCGGCCACAGCGCCACCATGCTGGCAGATGGCAAACTGCTAATCGCCGGCGGCGACGTGGCAGGAAGCGCGGAGCTGTTCGATCCTGCCACGCAAAGTTTCTCCTCCCTCACTGCCCTCCTGGGCACTCCCCGCATGTTCCACATGGCAGTGCTGCTGCAAAGCGGCCAGGTGTTGATCGTGGGCGGGGTGGGGTTAGACAACAGCGCCCTGAACTCGGCGGAACTCTTTGATCCCACGACGCAGAGCTTTTCCGCTGTAGGCAACACGATGCAAGTAGCGCGCGTACTGCCCACCCTGCGGGTGCTGCCCGACGGCAAGGTGCAGGTCATCGGTGGTAGCCAAGACAACTCGATGGAGATATTCGATCCAGCAGAAGCGTCGTTCGGGGCGTATGCCCAAGTCCTCATAGGTTCCACTTCAGTCGAAGCGGTCTTGCATGCCCAGACGCGGGCGGCCCTCTTCCACAACCTGCAAGATGGGGCCCTGGTTGGTGCCTTTGCTACCCTACTAGACCGAGATGAACACTCGCTGACAGAGCTGCCCGAGCGCAATCAAGCCCTGGTGGCCGGTGGTATCGATACGAGCGGCCAATCGTTGCAATCTGCCGCAGTTCTCAGCAGCTCCTCTGCCAGTGTGACCACGGACAAGCTTGATTATGCGCCCGGCCAGACCGTCACTATTACTGGCAAGGGCTGGCAGGCGGGGGAGGCGGTATCAATAGTGCTGCATGAAAAGTCGCCGACTGAGGAGGAGGAGGAGACGACCTCGGCGGTGGCCGATGCGAACGGCAATTTCACGAATACTCAGTATGCACCCGATCCGCTCGACGTGGAGGTGAGGTACACGCTGACGGCTACAGGGCAGACTTCTGGATTAACAGCGCAGACGACGTTTACGGATGCTGCTGAAAATAACACAAACAAATGCACGGACGGAATAGATAATGATGGCGATGGGAAAATAGACTGTGCAGATCCGGACTGTTGGGGAGTGATCTGCCGCGCTGCGGCAGGGGAGTGCGACCTAGACGAGATCTGCCCACAAAACGGCACCAGCGCCGCCTGCCCGACTGATGTCAAGAAGACGGCTGGCACCTCTTGCACGGATGATGGCAACGTCTGCACCCTGGATCAGTGCAATGGCACGAGCACGACCTGCCAGCACCCACCGGCAGGCAATGCGGGGGCGGTCTGTACGGATGATGGCAACGTCTGCACGACTGACATCTGTAACAGCACTGGTACGTGCGTCCATTCGCCGGGCAACGCAGGGACGATCTGCCGTGCGGAGGCGGCAGGTGGGTGTGACTTGGCGGAGACCTGCACGGGGTCAAGCGCTACCTGCCCGGCTGACGGCAAGAAGGCTAACGGGACAGCCTGCACAGCGGATACCAACCCCTGCACCCTCGACCAGTGCAACGGCACTAGCAATAGCTGCCAGCATCCGGCGGGCAATGCCGGCGCGGTGTGCCGCCCAGCGGCAGACGAGTGCGACGCGGCCGAGACCTGTACCGGCGCCAGCACCACCTGTCCGACCGACGCCAAGCAGCCAGCCGGGACGGCGTGCACGGACGACGGCAATGTCTGCACCACCGATTCGTGCGACGGCAGCGGCGCCTGCCAGCATTTGCCCGGCAACGCGGGCACCCTGTGCCGCGCAGCTACGAACGAATGCGACATGGCGGAGGTCTGTCCCGGGGCGACGATCATCGGGTTCCGGGGCGCCGCCACTAACAACAGCAGCAGCGCGACGTCGCTCAGCATCAACCGACCTGCTGGCACACTCGCCAACGATGTCATGGTGGCGTCGA
>WNGG01008259.1_pt1 | contig 11478 bp, 11 predicted proteins | sample 5400661 | NCBI WGS metagenome assembly WNGG01 (sample SAMN13153372, study PRJNA577476) | soil metagenome | isolation source: 100 cm soil or saprolite under Garry oak tree replicate 1 | place: USA:California | collected 2016-06-15 | reverse complement strand
GCACCGAGGCCGAGCGCTGGGGTTTCTTCAACAAGCTGTGCGAGCCCGATGCTGTGCTGGCGGAGGCGCGCGCGACGGCCGCATCGCTCGCGAGCGGGCCGACCTTCGCCCATGCCATGACCAAGCGCTGCATCCACCAGGAATGGAGCATGGGCATCGAGGAGGCGATCGAAGCCGAGGCGCAGGCGCAGGCGATCTGCATGCAGACCAAGGACTACGTCCGCGCCTACGAGGCATTCGTCGCCAAAAGGCGGCCGGTGTTCGAAGGCGATTAGCGCATGTTCCGGCGAAGTGGGTACCGGTTCGCCGATAAGAACATGCGCCACGAAGGGCAGCCTGCGCGCCTTGTCGCCATGGGTTCTGTCCATTAGGGTCCATGCCACCCCCTGACAGACGGTCCTGTGCGTCATGCAAATCCGCAACGGCGTCCTCGAAGCCATCGGCAATACCCCGCTCCTCAAGCTCGAACGGGCGTCGAAGCTCACCGGATGCACCATCCTGGGCAAGGCCGAATTCATGAACCCCGGCCAATCGGTGAAGGACCGGGCCGGGCTGTTCATCATCCAGGACGCGGTCAAGAACGGACGGCTGCGGCCGGGCGGCGTCATCGTCGAGGGGACCGCCGGCAATACCGGCATCGGGCTCGCGCTGGTCGCCAATGCGCTCGGCTTCCGCACGGTGATCGTCATCCCCGACACCCAGAGCCAGGAGAAGAAAGACACGCTGCGGATCTACGGCGCCGAGCTGATCGAGGTGCCGGCGGTGCCCTATGCCAACCCGAACAACTACGTGAAGGTCTCGGGGCGCCTCGCCGAGCAGCTGGCGAAGACCGAGCCCGCCGGTGTGATCTGGGCCAACCAGTGGGACAACCTTGCCAACCGCCAGGGCCACATCGACACCACCGGGCCGGAAATCTGGGAGCAGACCGACGGCAAGGTCGACGGCTTCATCTGTTCGGTCGGCACCGGCGGCACGCTCGCCGGGGTCGGCATCGCGCTGAAGAAACGCAATCCCAAGGTCCGCATCGGGCTCGCCGATCCGAAGGGCGCGGCGCTCTACAGCTACTACACGACCGGGGCGCTGCGGGCGGAAGGCTCCTCGATCACCGAGGGAATCGGCCAGAGCCGCATCACCACCAACCTCGAGGGCGCGCCGGTCGACCTCGCCTACCAGATCCCCGACGAGGAGGCGGTGCCGGTCATCTTCGATCTGCTCGAGCACGAGGGGCTTTGCCTCGGCGGATCGTCCGGCATCAACGTGGCCGGCGCCATCCGCCTCGCCAAGGACATGGGGCCGGGCCACACCATCGTCACCGTGCTCGCCGACTACGGCACGCGCTACCAATCAAAGCTGTTCAACCCGGATTTCCTGCGCTCGAAGGGCCTGCCCGTTCCCGCCTGGCTCGAGCGGCGCTCGAACATCCCGGTGCCGTACGAATGAGCAGCGCGATGAGCACCGATTGCTTGTTCCGCGAGGACGCGTACCTCACCGAATGCCGCGCCGAGGTCGTGGGGCTGACCGACCAGGGCGGCATCGTGGTCGACCGGACCGTGTTCTACGCGACCTCGGGCGGCCAGCCGGGCGACCGCGGCACCCTCGCCTGCCGCGGCGGCGCCATGCCGATCGCCGGCGCGGTCTACACCGACCCGGCCAAGACGGTGATCGCGCAGGTGCCGGCCGACGCGGCGGCGGTACGGCCGGTGATCGGCGAGCGGGTGACGCTCGCCATCCACTGGGATTTGCGCTACCGCCGCATGCGCATGCACACGGCGCTCCACCTGCTTTCGGCGGTGCTGCCCTATCCGGTGACGGGCGGCTCGGTCGGCGAGGATGAAAGCCGGCTCGACTTCGACATTCCCGAAGCCGGGCTCGACAAGGACGAGATCAGCGCCAAGCTCGCCGGCATGATCGCGGCGGACGCCGCGGTCACCACGCGCTGGATCGCCGACGAGGAGCTCGCCGCCAATCCGGGCCTGGTCAAGACCATGTCGGTGAAGCCGCCGATGGGCAGCGGCCGGGTGCGCCTGGTCGAGATCGCAGGCCTCGACCTGCAGCCGTGCGGAGGCACCCATGTGCGCCGCACCTCCGAGATCGGCGCCGTGCGCGTGATCCAGATCGAGAAGAAGGGCAAGCAGAACCGGCGCGTGCGGATCGCGTGGGCGTGAGCAAAGATTCGCGAATAGCGAATGGCGAATTGAACAACCCCTCATCCTGAGGAGCGCGCCACCGATCTCGGGTTTACCCGAGATCGGCGTTATGATGCGCAAGTCGGCTACAGCCGACTTGCGTGGCGCGCGTCTCGAAGGATGGACGGAGGCGCCGCGCTTGTATCCATCCTTCGAGACGGCCGCTTCGCGGCCTCCTCAGGATGAGGAGTTTTGTTGAAAGGAACAAACAAATGTCGCCGCTCTCCCCACCGCAATCGTCAACGAGCCGCTGGCTCGTCTCGACCGAATGGCTTGACGCCCGTCGGCACGATCCCGGCGTCGCCATCGTCGACGGCTCGTTCTATCTCGCGACCCTCGGCCGCGACGCCAATGCGGAATACCTTGCCGCGCACATTCCCGGCGCGGTGCGCTTCGACATCGACGCCATCGCCGACCATTCCTCGCCGCTGCCGCACATGCTGCCGGCGCTCGATGCGTTCGCGGCGGCGGTCGGCGCGCTCGGCATCGGCGATGAGGACACCATCGTCGTCTATGACGGGCTCGGCCTCTACGGGGCGGCGCGGGTGTGGTGGACGTTGCGCGTGTTCGGCGCCGAAAAGGTCTACGTGCTCGACGGCGGCTTTCCCAAATGGAAGGCGGAGGGGCGGCCGGCGGAATCCGGCACCTCGGCACGGCCCTCGCGAAGTTTTCGCGCGCGCATGAACCGCGCCATGGTGGCCGCCGTGCCCGACGTGCAGCGGGCGCTGGCGAGCGGCGCCGCCCAGGTGGTCGATGCCCGCTCGGCCGAACGCTTCCGCGGCGAGGCGCCGGAGCCGCGGCCAGGCCTGCGCTCCGGGCACATGCCGGGCGCCCGCAACGTGCCCTATGGCGCGGTGCTCGAGAACAACCGGCTCGCCGCGCCGGAAAAAATCGCGGCGGCGTTCAAGGCGGGCGGGGTCGACGTGGACAGGCCGGTCATCACCTCGTGCGGCTCGGGCGTGACCGCCGCGATCCTCACCTTCGCGCTCGACGCGCTCGGCAAGCCGGACGGCGCCGTCTACGACGGGTCGTGGTCCGAGTGGGGCGCGCGCACGGATTTGCCGGTCGTCACCGGGCCGAAGTGACGCTCAGCCCTTCCAGGCCCGGGCGAACTCCGCGGTATCGGTGAATTCGAGGAAGGCAACGACCTTGCCGCCGCGCACAGTGAACATGTGCAGCCAGTCGCACGCGGCCTTGCGGCCGGTCTTGCGCATGGTCGCGGCGTAGCGGCCGAGCACGAACACCCGGTCGCTGGCGTCGAAGAATTCGCGCGGGCTGAACTCGGAGAAATCCTGCACCTGCGCCAGTTCGTCGAAGAACGCCTGAACCCCCTTCTGACCCTGCCAGCTCCCCAACAGCGGGTGGTCCGAGCGGCTGCCGTTGAGCCGCCAGTCCACGTCCGGGGTCAGCGCGGCAATGATGGTGACGATGTCGCCGCGCCCGAACGCGGCATAAAGGCTTTGGATCAGCGACACGTCGGCTTGGCTCATGGGATGGTCCTCCGGTTCGGCGATAGCGCAGGTACGCAGGCGCGGCGCGAAAGTTTCAGCGGAGCGTCGGGGCGTCAAACCCGAAAGATTCGGGCATAGCGCGCCTTGACCGCGTCGCTCTCCTTCTCGACCGCGACGGGATCGTCCTTCATGGTCTTGATGTCGCGCAGCGGCGTGCGGCCCGGCCGCTCCTTGGCGTGCGGATGCACGGAGCGATAGGCGAGGTCCATGACGAGCTGCTGGGCCTCGACCGACAAGAGCCAGCTCTGCAGCAGGCGCGCGGCGTTGGGATTTGGTGCGGACTTGAAGATGCCGTTGGGGCCGACGACCAGCGGCGCGCCCTCGGCCGGATAGACGATCTCGACCGGCTGGCCGGCGTCCTTGAGCAGGAAAATCTGCTGGTCGGCGCCGTCCGCCATGACCGCGCGCTCGCCGCGCGCGAGCTTGCGCGGCGGATCGGCCGCCGACTGCACCTGCATCACGTTCTGCTGCGCGAGCTTCTCGAAATAGTCCCAGCCGAGGTCGCGCGCCATCTGGAAGGTCGCGGTCATGATGCCGCCGCTGTAGCCGGGGTGCGCCTTGACGATCTTGCCCTTCCATTTCGGATCGAGCAGGTCGGCGAAGCTCTTCGGCCCGTCCTCCGCCTTCACCAGGTTGGTGTTGTAGCCGATGACGCTGAGATAGAGCCGGAAGGTCGCAAACAGGCCGTCGGGGTCCTTGTGCTCCGCCGGATAGAACTTCGCCACGTCCTCCGGCACGTAGGGCGCGAGGACGTCGTCGCGCTTCCACGCGACGAAGTGCGCCGCGTCCGACGAATTGACGACGTCCACCGCGTAAACGCGGCTCGCGCGTTCCTGCGCGATGCGCTGAAACTGGCGCTCGGCGCCGGTACGCTCGACGCGGATCGCAATGCCGGAATAGGCCGCCTCGAACGCCTTGGCGATCCGTTCGGCGACCTGCACCTCGGCCGACGTGTACCAGACGACCTTGCCTTCCTTGCGCGCGGCGGCGACGAGGTCGGGCGTGACGGCCGTTGCGGCCGGGGCGGCCGCGCGCACGGGCGCGGCGTAAAGCGTAACGGCCAGGGCGGACGCGCCTTTGATCACGTGCCGACGCGAGTATGTTCGTCGTCTCATCAGGTGACTCCCGTAGGGTGGGTTAGGGCCGAAGAGCCTGCCCCCGCGAAGGCGGGGGCCCGTAACCCACCAATTCTTATCAAACAAATGGCGGGTTACGGCGCTTCGCGCCTAACTAACCCACCCTACAATCCTTGAGCACCTCGGGCTTGAACGCGAGACCGTGGCCCGGGCGCTCGGGCGCGGTGATCATGCCGTTCGTCACCGGCACCGGATCGACCCACAGGTCGTCGAGCAGGCCCATATGCTCGATCCACAGGCCGTTCGGGATCGAGGCCAGCACCTGCACGTTAAGTTCGGGAAACAGATGCGGCGCGAGCGTCATGCCCCAGGTATCGGCGAGCGCTGCCGTCTTGCGCAGGTCCGTCAGGCCGCCGCGCATCGGATCGGGCTGCAGGATCGGCAGGCGCGGGTTCTCCAGGAACGGGCGCAGATCGAAGCGGGTGAAATGGGTCTCGCCGCCGACGATGCGCAGGTCGAGCGCCTCGGCGACGCGCAGATAGCCGGCGAAATCGTCGGCGATCACCGGCTCCTCCAGCCAGTAAATGTCATAGTCCTCGAACTTGCGTCCCATCCGGATGGCCACGTCGGCGGTCCAGCCCTGGTTGACGTCGATCATGATGTCGATGTCCGGGCCGAGCGCCTCGCGCATGCGCCGCACATTGTCGAGATCGGTGCGCAGGTCGTGCACGTGGGCGACCTGCATCTTGATGGCGCGAAAACCCTGCGCCACGTAGTGGCGCGCCTTCTCGATCATCCCGTCGCCGCCGCTGCCGCGCCAGCAGCCGCTGCCGTAAACGGGGATCTGGGCGCGAAAATGCCCCCACAGGCGATGCAGCGGCAGGCCGGCCCGCTTGCCGAGCGCGGCCCACAACGCGATGTCGAGGGCGGAGATCGCCATCATGGCGACGCCGCCGCGGCCGAAGGTGTTGGTCGCGCGCCACAGGTCGCGCCAGATCGCCTCGACCGCCGTCGCGTCCTTGCCGAGCACCCGCGGAACGATCGCCTCCTCGAGGCACGCGGCGATGGTGCGCAGCACCGGCGTGAACGGGTTGAGGTAGCCCATGCCGACGATGCCGCCCGTGGTCTCGACCTCGAGCACCAGCAGGTTGCGCGTCGGGCCGAGCGCGTGGCCTTTCATCCACGGCGAGTCGGGCCACGGCATGCGCAGCAACGTGGTGCGTACCTCGCGGATCGTCATGTCGATCATGGTCGCGGTCCCATCGTTTCCCGGCGCCAACATATCAGCGAAAGCGGACCGTTCCATCACAGGAGATTGCTTGACGCCACCACCCATAGGCTCGATGGTCCGCCGCCATGGACATGCGCATGAGCCGGGCCGCAGAGGCTCCGATCGAATCGACCTACGCGTGGCTGCGGCTCGGGGCGTCGCTGGCGATCGGCACCGTCGGCGGCATCGGCATGTGGTCGTTCGTGATCGCGCTGCCGCCCGTGCAGGCGGAGTTCGCGGTGGCGCGCGCCGAGGCGTCGCTGCCCTACACGTTCGCCATGGTCGGCTTCGGCGTCGGCGGCATGCTGATCGGGCGGGTGGCCGACCGCTTCGGGATTCTGCTTCCCATCCTGGGCGCGGCGCTGGCCCTCGGGCTCGGCTATATCGGCGCCGGCTACGCCGCCAGCGTGTGGCAACTCGCGCTCGCGCATGCCCTGATCGGCGTCGGCAGCTCCGCCACGTTCGGGCCGCTGATCGCCGACGTGTCCCACTGGTTCGCCCGCCGGCGCGGCATCGCGGTCGCCATCTGCTCGTGCGGCAACTACATCGCCGGCACGGTGTGGCCGCCGCTGGTGCAGCACTTCATCGAGACCGCGGGCTGGCGCCACACCCACATCGGCATCGGCGTGTTGTGCGCCGCGATCATCCTGCCGCTGGCGCTCGTGTTGCGGCGCCGAGCGCCGACCGGTCATCACCACGCGCAGGGCATCGCCGCGACGGCGGCGCAGGACGCGCTCGGTCTGTCGCCCGGCGCGCTGCAGGCGCTGCTCGCCGTCGCCGGGCTTGCCTGCTGCGCAGCGATGGCGATGCCGCAGGTGCACATCGTCGCCTATTGCAGCGACCTCGGCTATGGCGCCGCGCGCGGCGCCGAGATGCTCTCGCTGATGCTCGGGTTCGGCCTGATCAGCCGGCTCGCCTGCGGGGTCGTCGCCGACCGCGTCGGCGGCGTGGCGGCGCTGCTGATCAGCTCGGTGCTGCAGGCCGCGGCGCTATTGCTTTATCTCGGCTTCGACAGCCTGCCGTCGCTCTATGTGGTCTCGGCCCTGTTCGGCCTGTTCCAGGGCGGCCTGGTGCCGACCTACGCCGTCATCGTGCGCGAATATTTCCCGCCCAAGGAGGCCGCCACCCGCCTCGGCATGATCCTGCTGGGAACGATCGTCGGCATGGCGTTCGGCGGCTGGATGTCCGGCGCCATCTTCGACCTCACCGGCTCGTATCAGGCCGCCTTCGCCAACGGCTTCCTGTGGAACCTGCTCAATATGGCGATCGCGCTGTGGATCATCACGCGGCGCGAGCGGCGCGCCGCGCTGGCGTAGCGCCCCGACGCCAATTGTGGCACTATTCGACCCATGAACCGAACCGCTCTCATCGAGGTCTTGAGGACTTACGAAGCTGCTCTGCGCGAGAACGGCGCGACAGGTATTTTCATCTTCGGCTCGCGGGCTCTCGGCATCGAGCGACCGGACAGCGATCTCGACCTCTTCATTGACTACGACCCGGCAGCGAAAATTCCCAACATGTTTCGGCTCATGCAAATAGAACAGAAGATTTCGCAGGCCCTCGGTATCCCCGTCACCATTACGACGCGGAATGCCCTTCACCCCTTGATGAAGGACAGCATTGAGCGCAACGCCGTACGGGTCACGTAGTGCCGAAGGATGCGGCCTCTTTGCAGCAATCCCAAACCTCATCCTGAGGAGGCCCGCGCAGCGGGCCGTCTCGAAGGATGGCAGCAAGCGAGTCCGTTGCCATGGTTCGAGACGCGCGGCGTAAAGAACGCCGCGCTCCTCACCATGAGGGCCGTGTTTCAATGCAATATCTGGCTCAGGAACAGCTTGGTGCGCTCGTGCTGCGGGTGGGCGAAGAATTCCGTGGGCTCGTTCGCCTCGATGATCTGGCCCGCGTCCATGAAGATGACGCGGTTCGCCACCTGGCGGGCAAAGCCCATCTCGTGGGTGACGCACAGCATGGTCATGCCCTCCTGCGCCAGCGTGACCATGGTGTCGAGCACCTCCTTGACCATTTCCGGATCGAGCGCCGAGGTCGGCTCGTCGAACAGCATGATCTTCGGGCCCATGCACAGCGCGCGCGCGATCGCCACGCGCTGCTGCTGGCCGCCGGACAGCTGGCCCGGATATTTGCTCGCCTGCTCCGGGATCTTGACGCGCTGGAGGTAGTGCATCGCGGCCTCCTCGGCGTCCTTCTTGGGCATCTTGCGCACCCAGATCGGCGCCAAGGTCAGGTTCTCCAGCACCGTGAGGTGCGGGAACAGGTTGAAGTGCTGGAACACCATGCCGACCTCGCGGCGGATCTCGTCGATCTTCTTGAGGTCGTTGGCCAGCTCGATCCCGTCGACGACGATGCGGCCCTGCTGGTGCTCCTCGAGCCGGTTGATGCAGCGGATCATGGTCGACTTGCCCGAGCCCGAGGGCCCGCAAATGACGATGCGTTCGCTGCGCCGCACCGTGAGATTGATGTCGCGCAGCACGTGGAAGTCGCCGTACCACTTGTGCATGCCGACGATCTCGATGGCGACGCCGTCGGCCTGCGGCTTCGGCATCGCGCCGGTCACCGTGGGCTCGATGCCGGTCGGTTGCGGGCCAGTCGTCATGCTCATCGGGTCCTCCTCAGCGCATGTTCCGGCGAAGTGGGTACCGGTTCGTCGACAAGAACATGCGCCATTCAAGATTCCTCAGCGTCGGTCGCCCTTGGCAAGCCGCGCCTCGGTGTAGCGGGCGTAGCGCGCCATCGCGTAACAGAACGTGAAATAGAATATCGCCGCAACGGCGTAGCCGGTCGCGCTGGTGACCGGCGTCGCCCATTTCGGATCGATGCGCGCGGATTCGATGGTGCGCAAGAGGTCGAACATGCCGACGATCGACACCAGCGTCGTGTCCTTGAACAGGCCGATATAGGTGTTGACGATGTTCGGGATGGTGATCTTCAGCGCCTGCGGCAGGACGACGAGGCGCATCATCTGGCGGTAGTTGAGGCCGACCGCCATGGCGCCTTCGTACTGGCCCTTGGGGATCGCCTGCAGGCCGGCGCGCACCACCTCGGCCATGTAGGCGGACGCGAACATGGCGATGCCGACCAGCGCGCGCATCAGCTTGTCCGGCGACCACGCGTCGGGCACGAACAGCGGCAGCATCACGCTCGCCATGAACAGGACGGTGATCAGCGGCACGCCGCGTACGAACTCGATGTAGATCACCGAGAACAGCTTGACCGCCGGCATGCGCGAGCGCCGCCCGAGCGCCAGCAGGATGCCGACCGGCAGCGACACGACGATGCCGACGCTCGCGACCACGATGGTCACGAGCGCCCCGCCCCAGTACGCGGTCTCCACCGTCGGCAGGCCGATCAGCGGCCAGCCGCCGAGCAGGATCAGGGACACGATCGGCAGCACGACGAAGAAGTAGATCATGCCGAGGTCGCGGCGCGGCGCCTGCAGCCACAACTGCCAGCCGACCCCGACCGCCAGCATGGCGAAGAAGATATCGACGCGCCAGCGCTGCGGGATCGGATAGGAGCCGTAGATGAAATAAGGAAGCCGCTCGCGCACGAACGGCCAGCAGGCGCCGGGATCGGGCCGCGCCTGCGACGGCAGGCAGGCCTCGCGATCGACCCCGGTCCAGGTCGCGTCGATGATCAGAAATTTGAGCAGCGGCGGCACGATCCAGGCGATCAGCATGATCGCCAGGATCGTGAGCACGATGTTGAACGGCCCCGACAGCAGGTTGATGCGGACCCAGCCGATCGCGCCGCCCACCGCCAGCGGCGGCGGCTGCGCGTCCATCGGCATGCTGCGCACGAAGGCGGGCTGGACGTCGGTTGCGGTCATCGTGAGCGCCTAGACCGGGATGACTTTTCTTCGAATCGTCATCCCGCTCCAGCTCCTTGTTGGAGCATGATCTTTTCCGAAAACCGGTGTCCACTTTTCGGGATCATGCTCTACCGTTCCACCAGCGCGATGCGGCTGTTGTACCAGTTCATGAACAGCGAGGTGACCAGGCTTATAGTGAGGTAGACCGCCATGGTGACCGCGACCACCTCGACCGCCTGGCCGGTCTGGTTGAGCACCGTCCCGGTGAACACCTGCACCAGGTCGGGATAGCCGACGAACACCGCGAGCGAGGAATTCTTCGTCAGGTTCAGATACTGGCTGGTGAGCGGCGGGACGATGACGCGCATCGCCTGGGGGATCACGACGAGGCGCAAGGTCGGCCCCGGCCGCAGGCCGAGCGAATAGGCCGCCTCGGTCTGGCCGTGCGAGACCGCGAGAATTCCGGCGCGCACCACCTCGGCAATGAACGCCGCCGTGTAGATGACCAGGCCGAACAGCAAGGCGACGAATTCGGGCAGGATCTCGACGCCGCCGCGGATGTTGAACCGTCCTTTTTCCGGATAGGACAGCTCGATCGGAGCGCCCATCACGATGAACACGAGGAGCGGCAACCCGACGATCAGGCCGAGCGCGACCAGGAACACCGGCGCCTGCTCGCCGGTCTTCTCCTGGCGCCGACGCGCCCAGATGCGGAACGCAATCGATCCGACGATGCCGATGACGAAGGCGACGAGCACCGCGCCGAAGCCTTCCTTCGTTATCGGCTGCGGCAGGAAGAGGCCCCGGTTGTTGAGGAAGCCGCCGCCGGGAAGAACGAGGCTGTCGCGCAGCTCGGGCAGCGCCTTGAGCACGGCGTTGTACCAGAACAGCAATTGCAGCAGCACCGGCAGGTTGCGGATCAGCTCGACGTAGCCGCTCGCGAGCCGCGCCAGCAGCCAGTTCTTCGACAGGCGGGCGATGCCGACGATGAAGCCGAGGAAGGTGGCGAGCACGATGCCGATCGCGGCTACCAGCAAAGTGTTGAGCAGGCCGACCCAGAAGGCGCGGCCGTAGGTCGAGGTGCTGCTGTAGTCGATCAGCGTCTGGCTGATGTCGAAGCCGGAGGTATAGTTCCAGAAATCGAACCCCGAGGCGATCTTGGCGCGCCGCAGGTTGTCGATCGCATTGGTGACGGCGCCGTAGACGAGAAATACGATGATCCCGCACAGCAGCACCTGATAGGCGATGTTGCGGACAACGGGATTGTAGAGAAGCGAGGCTCTTGGCTTCTCCATGTCCGACATCGCGCTCATCGAGGCCTCCCACCACGACCTCTGCCCGCGAGGGAGAGATCGGCCTGCGCACGAAGGATGACGGGCCGCCGGTTACTCATGTCACCGCCCGCCCCTACCCCCGGGGTCGCGAGAGCCTTTCACCGTATCGGCGGCGCGTACTGGAGCCCACCCTTGCTCCACAGGGCATTGAGGCCGCGGGTGATCTTGAGCTGCGACCCCTGGCCGACGTTGCGCTCGAACACCTCGCCGTAATTGCCCACGTGCTTGATGATGCGCACCGCCCAGTCCTTGGTCAGGCCGAGCTGCTCGCCGTA
>WNGG01012985.1_pt1 | contig 11481 bp, 7 predicted proteins | sample 5400661 | NCBI WGS metagenome assembly WNGG01 (sample SAMN13153372, study PRJNA577476) | soil metagenome | isolation source: 100 cm soil or saprolite under Garry oak tree replicate 1 | place: USA:California | collected 2016-06-15 | reverse complement strand
GGGATTGTGCTTCTGTTTATTCGGCATGTGTTCTTCTCCTTAACAACTTGGAAGCATTGAGGGAAAGGTACAGTTGGAGCATTCACTGTTGCAAAACATCCTCTGCTTTGTGATACTCTCCCAAATACTAGTCAATCAAACGCAAAAACGAGGTCTCATACCCCAGCACCAGGATTTCGAATGCTTCCTGATCACCGTATACGTGCTCGTTGTATCAGGACGCTCTCAGGCGTCTCATGCTGCTGTATACTCATTCTACTTGTACATTCCCGCATGTGCATGGATTTCAGCCTATAAAGCGAAATCCAAAGTCTCTTTCCAATATATTATTCTCTGAGCAATCACACATCTTCAGAACACGCTAGCGGATGTCGAGCAGCAGAGATCCTCTGGAGCCGGTCAGCGTCTCCAGGTCGGGCTCTCTGTCGCGCGCAGGTAGATAGCGCTCCGCGCGTCCCAGCGGTACCGCACCCACGGTTCCGGGCACCCGTAGGTGCGGACGGGGACCAGACCACCGTTCTCGTCGACCCGGTCGCGGTAGACGCGTCTGGCTCCGCGGTTCTATGGTCAGACTCCCTCCACGACGACCCGCGTCTTACGTCACCGTGAGTATCGCATGCGACAGCATACCTCCAGAGATGGTCCGTGCGTTGAACCCATGCTGGATGAGGCAACGCGTTGCGGTGTAGGCGCGCTGGCCGGAGCGGCAGACGACGAGGATCTCGCGGTCACGGGGCAGCTCTTCGAGGCGCGAGCGCAGCTCACCCAGAGGGATATTGACGGCTTCCGGCACGTGCTCCACGGCGAGTTCCACCTTCTCGCGCACATCGAGAAGGAATCCGTCCTTCGCGGAGTCCCATTGACTCAATGGCATGTCGCCACGCAGGACATCAGCGGCGACCATCCCAGCGAAGTTGATCGGATCCTTCGCGCTCCCGAACGGCGGTGAGTAGCAGAGCTCGACCTCCTCGAGGTCGTACATAGTTGCACCCATCTGTATCATCAGGGCAAGGTGACTGATCCGCTTGTCCACCCCATCCTCGCCGACCGCCTGCGCTCCGAGCAGACGTCCGTCGGACTTGCGGAAGATGACCTTCATCGCGATCGGTTTGGCGCCAGGATAATACCCCGCGTGCGAATTCGGATAGATGTAGATCTTCTCGAAATCGGTGTCACCGAGGCTCTTGAGCGTCTTCTCATTGGCCCCGGTCCAGGCGACCGCGGCGCCGAAGATCTCGATGATCGAGGTGCCCTGGGTGCCGCGATAGTGGGAGTCGCGCCCGGCGATCACATCGGCCGCGATGCGGGCTTGCCGGTTCGCCGGACCGGCGAGCGGGATCAGACTCCACTGGCCGGTTACGAAGTTCCTGACCTCGACGGCATCGCCGACTGCGAAGATGTCCGGGTTGCTCGTGCGCATGTGCTCGTCGACGCGGATCCCTCCGAGCTCGCCGATCTCGATCCCGGCCATGGTCGCAAGGGTCGTATCGGGTCGCACACCGAGCGCGAGTATCACGAGGTCTGCCGGATACGAGTTGCCGGACTGCGTCACCACCCTGAGCGTGTCGTTCTCGGACTGCTCGAATCTGGCGACGCCGTCATTGAGGACGAGGTGAACACCGTGGAGCTCGAGGTAGTCCTCGACGATGCGCCCGTACTCCCGATCGAGCGGGGTAAGGACCTGATCCGCCATCTCGACTACCGTCACATCGAACCCGCGATGAACCAGGTTCTCTGCCATCTCGAGGCCGATGAATCCGGCGCCAACCACCACCGCATGCCTCTTTGGCCGCACCGTCTGGAACCCTGAGTACTTCTCCATCCCCACGAGGAAGCTCGTGCCTCGCTCGATCCACTCACGGATCTCCCTCGCGTCGGGCACGGTCCTCACCGGGAAGATGCCCGGAAGGTCGATGCCGGGCAGCGGCGGGTGGATCGAAGGCGCCCCGGGGGACAGCACAAGCTTGTCGTAGGACTCGGTGGTCACCTCTCCGGTTGCGACGTTCCGTAGTTTCACGGTCTTGTCCTCCGGCGAGATCCCGATCGCCTCACAGCGTGTGCGGCAATCGACCGCGAATTGCTCGCGGAACAACCTCTCGTTCGCGACGAGCAGGTCCGACTGGTGTTCGATCACGCCCCCGACGTGGTACGGTAACCCGCAGTTCGCGAATGAGACGTACGGCCCGCGTTCCACCATCAGGATCTCGGCCTGCTCGTCCAACCTGCGCAGGCGAGCCGCGCATGAAGCGCCGCCTGCGACGCCACCGACAATGATCACCTTCATTGCTTTACCTCAACTTTCTGTTTTAGCCGTTTACTTACTGGGCCTCGCAGTCCGCCTGCGACGCCACCGACAATGATCACCTTCATCGTTTTACTTCAACTTTCTAGCGCAACGATAGACCGACGCAGATTTAGGATGAATGAGCTATGTATTCGCCTGTTCGCTCAGCAAGGTCATTCGATGCAGTGCCAAGCCACACCAGCGAGGCCTTTTCAGCCCATTTGACCGGAAGCCTCGCTCAGCCAACGCAACGCGGAACTGACCAATCAGCGCAGGATGTTGAGCCTCATGGGCCGTAGCTATCCAGAAAGCTCGAAACGCAGGAAAAAGAGTCTTATCCGAGATATTCAAGCCAGTTCCAACTCTACAGTAGCGAGTGAGAAACCTATCAACAATCTCAGAGAACTCTTGCTGCGCATATCCATTCATTGCTCTCTGACTCATTGACTCACCAACTTTCTTAAGATCTTGCGATAACACCTTATCTTGATGTGCTCCCTGGCAGTCTCTTTTTAAACAAGACGTTCCAGGTCGTATACCTATACGCTACGCGTGCGAACTACATGTACGTCTAACAATATCAACAGATTATGGTGTGACGAAGACAGCACGCAGGAATGGTTTGGCTCGATTGAACTGAGTTTTCACTGTTGAACCTGGCCTATCGAGGATGCGTCCAATCTCAGCGTAATTGAGTTGACCTCCATAAAAGAGCCAAACGACCGAGCGGTATGTGTGAGGTAGCGACTGAATCGCATGCTGTATCTCACGTTGGAGGTCTTGTAGCTCTGCCAATTCTTCCGGTGTGGGACTCGTGTCAGGGATGGCGTCCAGGAATGTCACTTCATCCTCCTCATTACCTGGCTTGACCTCATAAAATGAGAGCAGATGCTGAAAGAGAAGACGCTTGTGACGCAAGAAGTCCAGACTGCGATTACGCGCGACGGTGAAGAGCCAGTGCTTGATCTGCACATGTGGGCGAAGCGTGGCTAAAGAAAGGTAGAGTTGGAGCCATACCTGTTGTAAGATATCATCTGCTTCGTGATACTCGCCCACATAGTGGTGGATCAGCCCAAAAAGCGACTGCTTATAGCGGCTCACTAACGCTTCAAATGCGTCCTGATCTCCACTTAGCGCTTGTTGAACCAGCACACTATCAGCCGTTTCTGGATCGTCTCGATACCTATCTTCCTGTGTTTGCATGAATTCTCTCCCCTTGAGTGTTGCTACGTAGCTCACCTCAGCGCAGGTTTTGGACGGCGTATATTCAGGGGAAAGGCCAGGGTTAGCTGGCCTTTCCCTCTTTGCCACAAAATCAGCGCGTGATACGCTCTGCTTTACTCGCCAAAGTCCGCGCGGAGCTTCTCTTCTTGCTCTTTGGACAGGTTGGTCTGAATGATCTCGAACTGCTGGCCTTTGACCGCATCAGCCACCTTGTCTACCACTGCCCCGCTCGACAACAGGAACAAGGCCGAGGTGCCTGGAGTGATCTTAGACTGCACCTGGTCGATAAAGCCCTTGTCGATCCCATAGTTGGCAAAGTGCCCCATAAAGGCGCCCATTGCGGCGCCGACTGCCAGGCCGAAGAACGGGACAAAAAACAGTAAGCCGAACAGAAACCCCCAGAATGCACCACCCAGTGCGCCGGCCCCGGTCATGCTGGTAAGCTGCTTGGTCTTGGGTTTCTTCGCTCCCTCAGGCCAGGTGACGATGGCCCCATCTTCAATCTGGATCAACTGCTGCTTTTGCAGGTTCTCCAGCGTATACAACATCGTCTCGGCGCCCTCGGTTGTAGGGAACTTGATTGCTACTAACGTCGCCATAGTTAAAACTCCTTTCAGATTGTCTACATACACGTTGATCGATTCCAGCAGATACATCCTCTGGAATGCTCCATGTTTTGTTCAATTAGCAACGTGGTGATGCCACGCAGCGGGTTGAGCCACCATTCAAAACTCAACTACCACCTGAAGATGGCCATTCAGCACGTTTTCTCTTCTGTTGCGCATAACTGTATCTCCATCCCTCCAAGTTCGATTCAGTCAACTGACCCTGCATACTCCTGTGCATGCTCAATTCTTTCGCCATTGTCGTTCTTTAGATCTAGCAAGATTCGCATCTAAGCAGCTTCCATGTACTCGACCGACAAAATCGGACAACCGATGTCATACAGCGAAATGAGCACACCGATTAATGCGGATTGATCTGTTAATCGACCCGTCATGATCGTCATCGCTCCTCGTTTTGGATTGTTTTCGTGCTCAATCGTCATCCCGCCACAATAAGCGGACCAATTCTTGTCCAGGGTGCCCTGGACACAGATCCGGTACCTCGCCGGTGCCAACAAACTGACACCTGGGCGGTATTTTTCCATAGCACGCTCCTTTGGGAACTGATACGACCACTTGTGGCGAGTCAAAAAGCAACCAGCATCGGATGCTCAGAGCAGCGGGCGGTGATGCCTACCTGCGAGCTGTCTCCAGATGCATACACCATGTACTCCGGGCAATCACATCTCATTTTTGGAACTGGCTCTATCGGAGAATCCTCCTAAGAAATCAGTCTAGTCGAAGACGCGCGCAAAAGCTATATCCCACAGGGTATAGCTTTGGGTATAGCTTTTGCGCGCGTCTTCGACTGCAGTTCTTATTAAGGAATGTGATGCGCACGTTTTGTGATGAAACGATCGGCCGGGTTACCTGATGTAGCGGAGCGTCAAAAACCCAATGCGTCAAACGCAGGGCTTGAGAGGGGCTACCTCAACATGAGTGCTGTTCCACTGCCGGTTTCATAGAGGAGCCACAGAATAGCCCGATTCCTGGCAGCTGCACGATCCAAGTGGTCCAACCTCGCCTGGAGGATTGCAGGCCAGCAAGAGAGGAAAGACTTCGGAGTTGGGTAATATTTTTGGTGGAGCAATGCACTGGTCGATGCACACAGTGACCTCCAGTACTTTCCTGGCAAGAGGACAACCATAATCAAGCTCAGCTTGTAGCCAGCAGGCCCAGCGCTCTGGCAAGGGTGACGGCAGCGTGTCGATTATTCACGCTGAGTTTGCGATACACATGATTGGTATGCAGCTTGACTGTTCCGGGTGTGACCACCAGTTCGCTCGCAATCTTCCTGTTTGTGAGACCCTTTTCGAGCAAGTGCAGGATCTGCAACTCGCGCTCGGTCAAGGGTTCCAGACCCTCTTGCCGCATCAGCTCTTTCGTCGACACGGCCTGCGCGGGTGCCGGGCTCATCGCCACCAGGATAGCTTGCAGGTAGGCGTCTCGTTTTTCATCGACCACCTGCTGCTCCTTTCTGCGCCTGCGCAGCTCCGCGAGCAATTTCAGCAGCGGCGGTAGATCGGCAAAGGTGCGCACGAACCCACCAGGACACCCCAGGGCAAGCGCTTGTTCCAGCACGTCGAGGGCCTCCGTCCCAAGACCTTGCAGATCGTAGGCCCTCGCTTGCAGGGCCAATACCTGGATCGTCTTGCGCGTACTGTGCATGGCTTGGACATGTTGCAAGAGGTGAGTGAGGAGCGCTAGCCCTTGAGCCACGCTCGGCTCATCGCCTTTGGCAAGCAACAAACAGGCTTTGGTGATAGACGGGTCCTCAAAGAACATCATCGGCCCCAGCACTTCTTGATCTCCAGCTAGTTCAAGCCAATGCGAGGCCGACTCCATGTCGTTCTGTAACAGTGCCAACCGTCCACAAAAAGCATAAGAAGTTAAAAGTTCGCGCATATTGTTCCGACCCTGCAATAATTCGAGCAGAGCATGAGCAGTCTCTTGCGCCTGGGTGCTCTTCCCCTGGGCCTGGTAGGCCAATGCCAGGCCATGCATGGCATCCTGCACCATCCAAAAGTGCGCCTGGTGCTGGTTGGCGATCACGGCTGAGAAGTGATAGACCGCCATATCCAGGTCGTTCCACTCATAATACACCACACCTAGCAGCCAATGTGCATAATATTGACTGAGCGCCAGATCCGCCTTTTGGGCGATGTGTAATAAATGGCGCGCGGTGTGTTCCACCTGATGCAGTTTGCCTGCAGCCATATAGACCCATCCCTTGGAAAAGAGCAAGCGAGCAGTACTGTTTATGGACAATGCATGATCTGTGAGTGCCTGTTGCAGCGCAACAAGCGCTCTATCTTCGTTCCCGATTGCCTGGTATGACCAGGCCAGGAACATCAGGATCAAGCTCGTTATATACTCCTCGTCAGGCGGGAGCCATTCCAGCGCGGAGCGGGCGCTCTCTAGACTCGCCTGTGTTTGCCCGCTAAAGTACTGAAACAGACTCCACAAGGTCGCAATGAGCGCATGCAAGATCCTGGACTGCGTGTTGCCCTGATCACTTCGATCGCTATCACTGATCGCTAAGAGTTGCCCGGCAACTGTCAGCCAGCGGGGCATTTCATTGAGTTGCCCCTGCATCTGTAAAATCCACACTCTCGCAACAAGCAGTACAATGCTGCCCTGAATTTGTTCCTCCGGTAACAGGCGTAGCCAGCGTTCCAGTCGCACCCACTGCTCCTGCTCGAATGCCCGGAAAAATTGCGCTTCCACCAGGCGCTTCGCGCTCGACTCATCTCCCGCTGCAAGCGTGTGCTCGATCGCCTCATCAATCAGTCCCTGATCCGCATACCAGGCACTCGCTCGTGTATGGAACATGGCAATTTCATCTTCGCTCCTGTGTGCCTGCAACTGCCCCTGCAACAACTGCTGGAACAGGTGGTGAAAGCGATACCACCCATGGCGCCCGTCCAGGGGCACAATAAAGAGATTCGAGCGATCCAACTCCTCCAGGGTAGCTTGCATCTGCGCATTCGAGGCATCACTCCCCATGACCGCTCTACACAACCCGGCGCAGAACTGCTCCAATATCGACATCCGGACGACGAACTCCTGCACGGCTGGCGCTTGCTGGCTGAGGACTTCCTCCACCAGGTACCTGCTGAGCGTACGATCAGGAGCATGGCCAAGCTGTTCCAGGAACGCCATCTGGTCAGGCGCGTTGCGCAGCGAGAGAGCCGCCAGGCGCAACATCGCAATCCAGCCCTCCGTCCGCTCTTCGAGCAAACCCGCGACCTCGTGTGCCGTAACGGTTCCCACCTCACGCGCGAGAAAGGTTTCCGTCTCCTCCAGTGTAAAGCACAAGTCGGAGCCACGCAGTTCGTGCAGATTTCCCTGGGCCTGCCACCAGGCAAGCGGTAGCTGCGGATCGCTACGGCTAGAGAGCACCAGGTGCACGTGGGCAGGCAGATGCTCGACCAGCCGTTCGAGCAAGTTGTGCACCTCGCTCGTGCGAATGCGATGATAATCGTCCAACACCAGGAGCAGTTCTACAGGCAGATCGGCTAGATCGTTGCTGAACAGAGCGACCAGGGAATCAAGGGCTGGCAATCGTGGTGCCTGGAGCTGGCTGGCTATGGCCCCGAACGCATCGGGGAAGACGTTTTGCAAGGCAGCCGTGAGCGAGTGCACAAAGCTTGTCAACTCGTCGTCGTGCTCATCAAGGGAGAGCCAGACTGTGGGGCGATCGATCGTCTCTACCCACGCGACCAGCAGTGTGGTCTTGCCAAAGCCCGCAGGAGCACACACCAGCGTGACCTTGCCGCTAAGCCCGGCGTTCAAGCGCTCGAGGAGGCGGGGTCGGGGGATCAGATCGCTGCCCAGACGTGGTCGATAGAGTTTGGTGTGTATCAAGGAAGTGGAATGGTCGACATCGAGCGCAATGCGCTGTGATGGGGGTCTGGGGAGTCTGTTGCTGCCATTCTGCCGCGAGGGCACGCTGGTTTGCTCGCCTGGATCATGCTCTCCAGCAAATGCCTGTGCAGCAGCTTGCAGCCGCTCCAGGGTCAGCTTGCGCGAGTGTCCCAGGTGGATACAGTAGAGCTTGCCTTGACGCTTGCGGTACGCTTTCCAGTAGGAATCCCCGGTACGCAGCACACTCTTGCGTGCCGTAAAGCTGAGCGCATGATCGACGAACGTAAAAGAGCTCTGCTGCTCCAGCCAGTCGTACCAGGCATGAGTCCCAACGAGAATCGGATCAACCTCGCTCTCAGATTGGAATAACCGGCCGCCTTCCACTCTCGGAATTTTTTTGGGCATATGTATTCCCCGTTGTATCGCGCACTCTAAAGAGAGCACTCCTGAATGTCCACTGTGAAGGTACTGGTTCTTCTCACGCACATGCGACACCATATTCAACAGGACAGGATGGTGAGCCTTGTTCAACACCTGACTTCCTCATGCTACCTTCGTCTCAGAGGAAAGCAAGTGAAGAGAACACTATAGAATAAATACTCGTGTTCTCAGATGTGTTGAGCAAAAGGCATACTCGAACAGACTCCTTCTATCTTATGCAGAAAAGGTCTGGATATTCAATCCTCTTTATTAAGAGTGCATCTGGCACATCACAATTGTATCACAGCAGTTGTCAAACTTCTCTCGAAGAAATCACAAGTCTATCACGACGATTACAATTGCTTCACAATTATTCAGCCGTTTTCCCTTGGAAAGGGGAGAATTTTCCCTTGGAAAGGGGAGAATGCCCAAAACTATCCCCAAATCTATACCCTGTGGGATATAGCTTTTGCGCACGTCTTCGACTATGCTGGTTCTTAACCGATATCATGTCCAGGTTTTTGATGAAGCAATCGGCCTATCCGACTGGAATACCAGGAGGTGTCTGATTCTGGGTTTCAGACTGGGGCCGAGTAGATTGAAGCCGAGAAGAAGAAGATCTTTGGCACCAACGTGTCACATCTTCAAGGAGGGAACTATGACCACATCAACCTCACCCGCTACCAGCGTACCCTGGGGGTGATCATCTTTGCCCTTGGGTCCTCCTGGAACGACACGGTAGCCCAGTCGATGGCAATAGCCACGTTCAGCTTCGCCTGTATCTTCTTCGCGCTGGAGTCCAACGACCAACTGCATTCGGTATTCAGCAGGCAGACACTCGAGAGTCACAAGCTGATCCAGATGTGCGGATGGTCGCTGCTGCTGGTGTTCATTGTCACTCAGCTGGACTTCACGCACCGCCTCTTCGCGACGACCGACCTGGCGGTCGGGCAGTGGGTGATCTGTATGGTGTTCGGCTCGTTGGTGCTGTGGACCACCGAGATCGAGAAGTTCTTCCGACGACGAGCTGAGGCGTCATCTTCCGCCGAGCTTGAAACGGTACCCGTCCAGGCCGTAGCTTGAGCACAAGCGGACAGTACGCATGGCAGCGCTGCTACCCAATACTGCTGCCATGATGCTGACCATCTCTTAGGTGATCGGCCTTTATAGTACCTTTATAAGTCAGAGATGCAAGGGCACAGAATAGACATCAAAATAGGATTCCTTAGAAAGGGAGAAGAATATGTCCAAGGACGACGACAAGAACCAGAAAGAGAAGCCAGGTAAGATGAAACGCAAGGAGTTCGAGAAAGAGCTGGAGAAACTGCAGGTCGAACTCGTAAAGTTGCAGCGCTGGGTGGTGCACGAGGGATTGCGGGTGATCATTGTCTTTGAGGGGCGTGATGCAGCAGGCAAAGGAGGCACCATCAAGCGCATCGTCGACCGGGTCAGCCCTCGTGTCTTCCGGGTGGTGGCGCTACCCACACCGACCGAGCGCGAGAAATCTGAGATGTACATCCAACGCTATATGGCTCATTTTCCAGCAGCAGGGGAAGTCATCATTTTCGACCGTAGTTGGTACAATCGGGCAGGCGTCGAGCATGTGATGGGCTTCTGCACCGACCAGCAATACGAGGCATTCCTCAAGAATACCCCCATTACTGAGCATTTCATCATTCAGAATGGCATTCTCTTGATCAAGTACTGGCTGGAAGCCAGCGAGGAAGAGCAAGACCGCCGCTTCAAAGCGAGGATCAACGATGGTAGGAAGATCTGGAAGCTCAGCCCCATGGATGTGGAATCACATCGACGCTGGTACGACTATTCCAGGGCCAGAGACGCGATGTTCGAGGCCACCGATACGCCAGAGTCCCCCTGGTATGTCATCGACTCCAATGATAAAAAGCGGGCTCGTCTGAACTGCATCGCGCATCTCTTGAGCCTGATCCCTTACAAGGAACTGCCTGCCGAAGAGGTCAAGCTTGGGAAACGACATGCGCCCAACGGGTACACAGAACCGGAGCGAGCGTATCACATGGTCCCAGAAGTGTATTAAGGTCGTTGACATGTCTCGTCTCTCCGATGAGCAGCATTCGGCCTGATCAGGAGAAAGTTGCGCCGGAGCAGAGAAAACGTTCTGCTTGTCGCGAGATCGATGCAGCCGCATCGTTCCCATCTGGATAGAAGGAAGTATGGAGTTTAGCACAGCCAACACTGGTTTAACAGGGAGGGGCGTATGCCACAACGAACAATTGTAATACACAGCCCACATTCGGGTAGATCGGAAAAACTGGCAGAGGCAATTACATACCTTGAGCAAACAGGGGTAGAGGTTGTGAACACGATCTCTATTGCTGACCTGGATAATCTGCCTGCACAGGGAACAATCTGGAAGGAGAGCGGCATTGATGTAGCGATCGCAGCAGGCGGTGATGGATTGGTGGGAGGCGTGACGACCCATATTGCCGAAAGCGGCCTGCCGCTGGCAATACTGCCACTTGGCACTTCCAATGATATTGCACGCGCTCTGCATATTCCTCAGGACCTCCGCGAGGCGGCACAAGTCATTGCGCAGGGGAAAGAGCACCAGATCGATATCGGCGTGGCTCGACCTGCAGAGCAAGCTTCACCTCTTGCCACTAAACACCAGGCGGGTCCGTTACCGCAACAAGTTGCTCCTCAAAACTATGGATTCTTCGTACACGCGTTGACCGTTGGTGTAAACGTCCTGTTCGCCCATAGAGCGACCAACGCGGCGATGCGCAAGCGCTTCGGCCGTATGACCTACCCTGTTGCTGCTTTGGAGACATTTGTAACTCATGACGCTCTGGATATACAACTCAATTTTGAGGGACTGGCGATGCCACAGGCTTCGGCCACTACGCAAGGACAAACATCTCTGCGTGGTCGTGCACTACAAGTCGCCGTCATCAACACGCCCATTTTTGGAGGAGAGCGGGAATTGGCCATTCCCAGTTCAAGTTTCAATGATCATGTGCTCGATATTGTGGTGATAGAGCAGATGGATGTTGAGACCCTCGGTAAAAGCATAGCTCAGTTCTTTGGTCCTAAAGAGCATGC
>WNGG01008887.1_pt1 | contig 11481 bp, 3 predicted proteins | sample 5400661 | NCBI WGS metagenome assembly WNGG01 (sample SAMN13153372, study PRJNA577476) | soil metagenome | isolation source: 100 cm soil or saprolite under Garry oak tree replicate 1 | place: USA:California | collected 2016-06-15 | reverse complement strand
CGTCGCGGCTTGAGTTCGATCGAACGGTTGGAGAGCCAAGGTCCGGGACCTGCCGCCGTGGCCGAGTGCGTCCTGCGGATTGTCGAAAGCAGGTCCCCCGCGTTGCGGTACCGAGTGGGCACGGACGCCCGCCGTTACATCCGCCTTCGCCGGATCTTACCTGCCTCCACGTTCGAGCGGGGCGTGAGACGGGCGTTCAAACTGGACCCGAAGAGTTAGTCAGCGCGGGACGAGCACGCCCTCCCGCCGCGAAACCATCTCCTACGGGAAACCAAACCGCCTGAAGACCTTCAGGCCAGACTTTCGCCGAGATGGCAAAGGACCACAAGGTCCCATCGAGGCGGTGAGTCGGGCGCTAGGGCATCGGACGGTTCGGACGACTGAAATCTACTACGGGCGCATCCGAACGGGATCGGCCCTTGCCGAGTTCGAGCAAGCGTTCGCGACGCCGGCTTGCTCCCGACGGGGAACGAATGTCTACACGGTTCAAACCCTGCCTCCTCCATGGCGGTCGTAGTGAGGACTCCCGGCGGGGAGACAACCGAGAATGCCCCTGAATCCTGCGGCACCAACAAAGGAGCCGCCGGGGCGCTCTCGGTCACGAGGGCCCCCCCCCCGGCGAGCCGGGGCCGATACACGACGGTTCCCATGTCACGATCTGGGGACCATCGCGCGCCGCACCGCACGCAGAACTCGAACGGCCCGGAGTGCCGCGGGCGGGCCGAGCCGGATCACTTGGACTTGGGCGCTTTTCGGGCAGTGACAGGCCGCCCCATTACCGGCGACCGAGCCGAGTCGGTCATCCGACCGAGCGCAGTACCAAGGGCAAATCCCCAAATGGCCACGAGGACCCCCACCCAACCAGCGAAGACAAATATCAGAACCCCGAGACCGCTGAACGCGTTCGTCGCCCGAATCGCGAGGACAGAAATGGCGACGAATAGCACGGCGCCCACCCGTCCAAAGATCTTCTCGCGCGGTGTGAGCTTCCTCCGTTTTCTTGCCATGCCGAGACCCATATCCCTTTGATTAGGCAAAGCCCTTCCGGCGTCAATCCAGAACGTTCTCGTGACCGACCGCGTGAGATTCCAGATTCGACAGGGTGTGAAGAATCGCCGTTCAGTACCATGAAGTCGTATGCAGCTGAGGTCGCACGGCGAACCGAAAGTCAACCTTTCGGCGGCCAGTCCAACTGTTGTACGAGAAAGGGCCCGTTAGTCCGGCCGCCTTAACTCCCATGCCTGCTAAGGACTCGACGGCCCGGAGCGGGATGCGAGCTAAGCGGAGTGAAAGCAGGTTCATGAACCTTGGCATCTACCGTGTACTTGATTCGGCAGAATCTAGTAAAGAGGCTTCGTTCGCCGCGTTTGCTTCGTCGTGAGCGTACTTTCGGTAGAACTGATGGAGGGAAAATACGGCGCCAGTCTGTCCAATCGCCTCGCGAGCCGCCCGGAATACGAAAATCGTTTCATCGCCCAGCAAGACATAGGAGTACCTCTCGGCCCTGAAACGGTCCAGGGAAAGCAGCCCAACTGTCGTTTGGAGCAAGTTTGGATAACGCCACCGCTCGCCAAGACTGCGTGCGAACGCCTCTCCAGATCACCGCCCCAATCGACTGAAGCGCTTTCCGTTTCGTTCCGCCGTCTCACCGCCGCTCCAAAATACTCGTCAAGGTAGTCGTCCGCGACAGGGAGGTTGTCTGGCGAATGATCCGAGATGTCTGCGCCGACGTGCTTCCGTGAATGCTGGATGGCTAGACGATTGCCCTCGTTGATAAACTCCCAAACGCCGAGCCAACTCGAGCGCGCACGCGCAGCGGCCGAGCCTCCTTTCGTACCTACGGCCGGGTCATCTGACAGCCGCGAATGTTCATGGAATCCCGCGATCCTCAGGATCACGGACTTCAGGTAGCTCTATCGATCTAACCAAGCGTCCATCGCCGACGCTGATAATCTCTCCATTGGATGTGACAAGTATCCTGCCCCTCCTCGCGAACACAGTATCATACGGCGCCCCATTTAGGCCCACCTCGCGCCTAAGATCACCCGTAACGGGATCAAGATAGATCATCTTCTTGTTCCCACCCCGGACGAAAGGCCAGACAACGGCGACCACCTCGTTCTCGTCTTCTGCAAAGGCTAATCGCTGGGCGTTCACACCCGGCCGAAGCATTCGCTGCCATATTACCCGCCCGTCAGTAATCGAGCAGCATGCCAACCCGAATCGTTGTTCGCGTGGGCCACGCCACCCCAAGGGGCGGGCTGCCGCTTGCACAACCTCCACAATCACAGATGTCTCGGTGAATGCAGCTCGGCAGAAGTGACCTAGGGGTTTCACCTCGAGATCAATCACTCGGTTTTCATCGCGAAATACATAGCGCGCTGAGTTGCAGACGAGTTTGGCCCTGCCGAAGGGACTTTCCTCAATGTCCATAACGCCCGGTAAATCCCTCAACGTCGCCCCCGTGCGGGAATCCAACAAGAGGAGCGGACCACCCTCGAGGCTCGCCAAAACCGCATCCTCGTGCCTACTAAACTGGAGGCGCTGGACCCCTCTCAGGTCTTTCCTGTGCCATATTAAGCTCCCGCCGTTCGTTTCGTACAATGCGACCCCGTCGCGGTTGTACGCTCCTGTGACACAAAATGTCCCGCCTGGCGAGATTGCAAGACGCTGACCGCCGAATTCAAAGATGGTCTCGAAGCCTGTGACCTCCGCTGGTTGGTCTAGCGTGAAGATGTGGACCGCACGCTCGGCATCCGCCGCAGCGAACACGGAGCCCTCGTAACTCGTGGCTATCTGACGGATAGCCGAATTACTCGCCAATTCGAGCCTCCCTGCGCGATTCCCCGTTCGATTGCGGTACTGCCCACCCTTCATCGCGCATGACACTTCCACCTGGGACAGTCAGTCAGTAATAGATGGCGAAACCAAATATCTCACTCAACACGCGACCAAAGCCCAGGGCATCCTCCATGCTCGGGCTGTAGTCTAGGAAGTCGGCCCAATATTGATTGTAAAGCGTTGATAAGGCCCGGTGTGAACCCGATTCCCACCAAGTCCCATACATTGGGTTGTCAATCGAGTCTTCGCCGGCGAATCCCATTCGCTCGAACAGATCCCTAAACTGTTGCGGGAAAATATGATGAGCGTCGAACCCGAACGGGTCCTCTCCTGTAAAATCAGCGAGATTCGATCTGAACGCATCCGGTGTGTACTCGGTCGCAGCAGCCGCATCGTCCGCGGCCGCCGCACCGGCCAGTCCGATCGCCTCGCCGCCCAGAGCGTATGCGCCGATCACGTCAATCGCACCGGCGGTGAGGATGGTGAGGATAACAACCAGCGTGACAACCATGATCCCTTTCCGTATACTCGGATCGAGGCTCCTCCACTGGTTCGCGGCGTTGTTTGACGGGTTGGAGCACCCTCCGGAGTTGCACGAGGTAGGGAGCTCGCCGGGCGCATGATAATTTTCGAGGAAATCCCCAGAGTATACCCAATCCCACGCTCCGGCCAGGCAGTTGCCCCACGTCACCGGATTTATGGAACAGTCGAGTCCGGTGGGATCGGAAAATCTCCCTGGATTGTTGACTGCATACGCGTAGCGGTTCTGCGTTTGTGGCGCACGCAGGTGGCCGAGAACCGGGTCCGCAGCGACGAACCGGCCGACTTTCGGGTCGTACTGGCGGGCCCTTAGGTACACGAGACCGCTTTCCGTATCATTCCGCTCGCCGAGGAACCGGTACCGTTCCGTCGACGCGAGCGAGCCGGTCGTCCCCCACGACCGGCCGAACGGCTCGTACGACGTCGAGAGGACGATGTTCTTCGAGGCGTCCGTGATGCGCCACGTGGAGCCGAGGGCATCCGCGTGGTAGTAGTACGTCGCCCCGCCGACGACCTGACGAGCGATCCGCATGCCGTTTGCGTAGATGTGGCGCGTCTCCGTGGTCCCGGTCTTCTCGTAAATTGGATCAATCCCGAGGCCGTAGACGAAGAACGTCGTGACGCCATTCTCAACCGCCTTGACGCGACGGCCCAGCCCGTCGTAGGAGTACGTCGCGACGACCGGGACCCCCTGCTTGACCTCCTTGAGCAAGCCTCTTCCATTGTAGCTGTACGTCCAGGTCACACCCGCTTCGGTCCGCGTCAGAACCTCCCCGTTGGTCGTGTACGTGAAGGTGACGCTCTCGGCCCCGGAGATCGAGGTCAGGTTGTTGATCCCCGTCAGGCCGTCGTTGTACGCGTAGAGGCTCGTGCTCCCGAGCTCCACGCTCATGTAGAGTTGCGTGACCTTCGTGATCTCGGATGCGCGGTCGACTCGGAACCCCGCCTCCAGCGCGTTGACTTCCGCCGGCGTCCACGGCTGGCCCGTGGCCGGGTTCGTCGTCCACGTCGCGCTGACGGTCGGCGTGGTAAGCGGGAAGGCGGCACTGTCGTATCCGTTGACGCGCAGCTTCAGATAGGAATAGCACCCGTCGAGTTCCGCCTGGCAGAACTGATTTGGCTCGCCCCAGGCGTTGGCGGTCACGGTCACCGACAAGACGCTGCCGCTTTGGCCGAGATCTTGCATCGCGTAAAGGTCCGTGTATCCGGGTGTCCCGGTTTCGACATGGGTCGTGTCCCCGTCCGGCGTCGCGTCGTCCACGCAATCCCAATTGGCCGTGCAACCGAACTTCGTCCACTGGGTCGAGGACCCGGGGCCCATCGGCCTCAGCGTCACCGAGCCCGGCGCGTCGACATCCACGCGCTTCCGATTGCCGACTGCGTCGTAGAAGTACGAGAGATCTCCCCAGCCGGTCCCCGTCGATTTCGTCAGCCGGTCCTGCGCATCGTACGAGAACGTCTGCGACCCGATCCCCAGCCCCGACAGGGTGGCGACGTTTCCGGCGTCGTCGTACGTATCGAGGAACGACCACTTCTCGGTCGCCCCGTCGAAGGTGCGGATTTTGGTTGGCCGAGAGACCTTGTCGTACGTGAGGGTGGTCTTGAGCCCGTTCGCGAACGTGAGGTCCTGGACGGCGTCGTCTTTCAGGTAGGTGAACTGGCCGTAGTTCGTCCCACCGTTGTATGCCCGCTTGGTGCGATGGAATTCGTCCATCTCGTAGGACAACGTGAAAGCGGTGCCCGGATACGAGAGGGTAGAGAGGTCGCCGGCCTTGCTGTACGTCAACGTGGACGTGACATCCGGCTCCCCGGGACCCAGGAACCGCTCCCGCTCGGTCAATGCTCGGTCCTTGAGGTCGTACGTCCCTACGACCTGTGCGACGCTGTTGTTCACCCACGTCGGATTCCCGTTCGAATCGTACGCATAGGTCACGTCGTCTGCTGTTCCTCCGGGATAGTCGACGGACGTGGGCCGATAAACGTCGTCGTAGTTGTACGTCGTGAGGCTCCCATCGCGAGTCTTTTTCGTCTTCAGGGACCCCGCGTCGTAGTACGTGAAATAATCGTTCTTGGAGTCGGGATAGACCGTCTGGGCGAACCGGTTCAAGTCGTTGTACGTGTGATACGTCGTCTGATTCAGGGCGTTCTTGACGCTGACGAGATTGCCGACTTCGTCATATGAGTACATCGTTGTCGTGGTGCTTCCGGGATACAATTCATCAACCCGAGTCGTGCGACCCGCGTAATCGGCGTAATACGCCCGAGAGTGTCCGTCCGGATCCGTCATCTTCCGACACGCCGCGAGGTCGACGTAGGTAACGTATGACATCTTCCCGTCCGGATTCGTCGAGGAGAGCGGTCGCCCGAGGCCGTCGTACGCCCAAGTACTCGTGTTCGACATCGGCGATGTGTAGGATGCTCGGGCATCCTGCCAATTGTACACGAACGTCTCGGTTGAATACGTGCTGCCGTTCGCGTAGAGCCGCTCCACTTTCGTCATACGACCGAGGCTGTCGAAGGTCGTCCGCACTTGTCGGCCGTCCTGGTCCTGTCGGGTCACCCGGCGCAAGGCGTCGTCGTACGTGATCGTCTGGGTCGAGTAGAGTTGAAAGGCGAGATTGGTGAGGGCGACGACATCTACGGCCAGCAACGCGGCGTTGAAGACCCGGATCTCGTCGAGCGTGCCGCTCCACACCTGGGTGGCGGATTCATATCGTCGACCCACGGCGAGGCTCGCGGTCGTGGCGCTCGGCCTCACGGTAACGCCAGTCGAAAGGCCGGACTGGACCCCATTGATGTAGAACGTCACTGTGTCCGACGGGTCGCTGTACACGGCAGCGACATGGTACCACGTGCCGGCGTTCGCGAGGGTCCCCGTGGAGACGTAACTGTTCAGCGACCCGCTCCCGATAAGGAGCCGGAGCTTTTTCGCATTTGCTCCAGCACCTGCCTCGTAGACCTCGAGGGCGTAGCCCTTGTTCGTCGCCGCATCGTACTTCCGCACGATGACCCGCGTGGAACTCCCGGTGCCGAGGGAATCGTAGCGAACCCATCCGGCGATCGTGAGGGAACTCGTGATCGACAGCGACGCGGAATCGGACGCTGAGATTCGGTCATCGACTCCGTCGAAAGCGCGGGCACGATCGACCTTGCCGCCCACGAGCGACGTTCCCAAGAACGTACCGTGATTGCCCTTCCCGCTGAGATCCTCCTGCCCCGGAATGGGGTCGACGGTAGGCGTTTCCATGTCGTAGAAGAGGACTTCCGTCGACGGCTCCGCGTCGAACGAACGTACCTCGAGTGGGCGGCCGAGGGCGTCGTAGGAGACACGGTTGATGAAACCCCGCGGATTAGTCGTCGAGTTCTGAAGACCCGTCAGGAAGTCGTACGTCGATCGGGTCCTGATTTCGCCGCTGGGTAGCGCTTGGCGTTCGCGTGTCAGCCATGCATTGGAGTATGCAGGCCCGTACTCGTATCGCACGACCTTGCCCTGTACGTCCTTGATGAGGACGATGTTGCCGAACGCGTCCCGGCTATAGGACGTCTCGAGGGGGGCGCCCTCGTGGTACGCCTTCGTCGCGTTCAACAAGCCGTTCGCAAGATATTTCGCGTACGACTCTTCGACGACGGGGAACTGAGCCCCTCGGCCGTTCTGCCATTGCAGGGTTCCGAGGAGCGCTTTGTGAACGTCCGTCGGGAGCGTGTTCGTGTAGAATTTTCCGTTGGGATACGTGTACGGGGCGGTGTACTGGTAGACGGACCCGGGCCAGAACTCCCGGAACGGGCTCCGGTATTCCTCTTTCCCGCTCGCGTCGTAGACTTTCACGTACCCGACCGGGAGGAGTTGGGCGCGGCTGGTGAGATCGGCGTTGCCGGACCCGTCCGCCGTCACACTGGCGCCCACGAGGACATCCGTCAGGTCGAAGAACTCGACCTTGCGGTTCGGCACGAGGCCCGTCACCCGGAACGCGAGGTACGCGTTCGTGCCGCCCGCGTTCTTCCGAGCGATCCCGTAGTCCCCGACGAACATCGCCGCCGGACCGGAGGGGACCTCGAATCGGATCGTGTCCACGGTGCCGGCCGAATAGACGGTCTGGCTCGCGGACCGATATTCATTGATTGCGATCGTCGCGGAGTTCAGGGCCACGTCGACTTCCAGGCTGACCCGATACCACGTGTCCTTTGCGTATGTTCGTAGGGTCACGTAGGCGCCGCCTTGCGACAGCCACTTCACGTTCCCGTCCGCCGCGAAGGTGAGTTCGGCCCGCGTCGTCAGAGTTTGCCGAAGGGACAGTTTGTGGTCTTTGTTCGTCTCGTTCAGACGGACCGAGGTCGTGACGAGGAAGGTGCCGGATTGTGACGGAAACGATTGGTATGCGGAGGCAGAACCGCCGGTTGCGACGACAAATTGCATCGAAGGCGGAGCGTGGTTCCACACCGTATTGTTCAGGCCGATCGTCGCCGCCGTTGTGGAGAGGATCCACCGAGAAAGGTCGGCTCGGTCGAAGTTCTCCGCTCGGATTTTTCCATCCGTCGTCATCCGGAGGTTCGCGGGCGCCCTGAACGCGTTTTGGCTGTCCGAGTTCCCGTACGAGGCGAACGTCTCATGCGAAGCCGTGGGGGACAGCGCGGTGAGGGAGTAGTACGGATTGCCCCAATTGTCCGATGCGACGACGTTCGTGTAGTTTCGGTTCGTGGCCTCGCCGAGATAGACGTCAGCTGCGCCCAGACTGCCATTCGCGTAGTACCAGGAAACCGTCTTCGAGAGTTGCGATGCGGACGCATCCTTCAGAATCACGGTCATTCCTCGCGAAGCGGAAGCGAGCCCCAGCACCTCGTAGCCTTTGGTCACGCTCCCGTCCCCCACCGCGACGGTGGTCGACATCGCCCAGCCGTTCACGGTCGCGTAGTTGAACGTCCGGCTTCGGACCGTCACGCCGTTGTCTTTGATGTCCTGCCTCGTCACAAAGTATCCGGTGGCTTCCGTCCCGACCGGCGCGGACGCGTAAAGATACGAGGTCGATGCACCCCAGGCCTGGGTGACGCCCCCGATCAGGTAGTCGCTGGCGGGGGTTCCCCAGCCGGACGGATCGTATGTGAACGTTGTCTGAAGGTTCAATGGGTAGGTGACTCGAAGGAGGACGGTCGCGCCGCTCGGGCGGAGAGCGTAGTCGAAGGTGACAGTCCTACCCGCGTACGACAGGCTCTGCAGCTTGCCGGCAAAGGTTCCGCTAGCATAGTAAGCGAAGGTCGCGACGCGTCCGAGCGTGTCGACGATGCTCGACAGCTTGTCGGAGGCGTACGTGAAGTTGATTCGGTTCTGCCCCGTCACATCGAGGATGTAGTTGAGCTTCGCCCAAGTGCAGCCCGAGGACAACGTGAAGTTGAGTCGGGTCCCGTCGGCGAGGTAGAGGTCATAGCCACCCGCGCATGGAGGTCGGAGGTTGTCGTACAGCGTGAAAGGGGTTCCGACGTGGTTCTCGAACTTGGCGGTGCCGACGAACATGACGTAACGCTGTCCGCCACCCATGTGCATATACGGGTCCGCGATCCACGGCAGATCGATCTCCCAGCCGGTACCCATGGGGACCGTGGGGTTCGTGGCGAAGAACATCGGGGTCCCGGACTGAAAGGCGGGTGGGGTCGCGTGGATGTACGCCAGGGAAAGACCCAGGCCGCGGCCCGGCGCCTGAGCGGCGGTCTGCCGTACGACGAGCTGGCCGCTCGCCGGATTGACGGCGTCCGAGAGTTCACCGATTAGCGGATCGCCGACCGAAAGGCCCGCACGCGCCCAGGGATGACTGGACGACGCTCCGAAATCATCCAGGATCGGGACGGCCCCGAACGCGAGATTGCACGTGGTACAGCTTCCCGCTACGTCCCTCCAGATAACGACCGCCCGGTTGAACAGCATCTTCGGCGCCGAGAGGAAGGTGGGACTCTGGCCGGGTGTGACCGGGAAGAGCGAGGAGGGATTGGACCAAACGAGACCATCGCCCGTCGAGTTCCTGATGACCCATTCGGTCTGCGGTTTCGACCGCCAGAAGGCGTACAGCTTGCCCGGAGGTCCGACCGTGATCGACGGATAGCGGGGCGCGGCCTCGCTCTGCGCGATGTACGTCTCGTACCCCCGGTCGAAGTCGAATCCCGATCCGACGAACCCGATCTGCGTCTGGATCACGTTGAAACCGGCCGTGTACAGGAGCTGCACCACGCTGCCGGTGATGATCGTCGAGATGGTCTCGTTTCGGGTCTCGTCCGCTTCGGCGATTTGGAGGAACTTCTCGTTCCACGTTCCCGACGTCGCATTGTAGAGGTCGACGAGCAGTTTCTCGAGCCCGCTGAAGGGTCGGTGAATGTTCAGGATCGCGTAGACCCATCCGAGCAGGCTCGCGGACCCGCGCGTGCCGGAAAGAGGGAGAAGAAACGTGACGGAAGTCGGAGCGGAGACGGAGGGATCGCTGAGCTGGCCGGTCCACGCCGTCGTCGTGATGTCCGACCAATTCACGCTGTCGGGCGATCGGAACACCCTGTGGCCGGCGACCCAGTACGAGCCGTCCATCGCGATGGCGACGGACGGGGCAGGAGGATTCGACGTGGCTGTCCATAGGGTCCGCGTGGCATCCCAGGCGACGATGTCGGTGTAGAACGTTCCCTTCCGGAACATCAGGGAGTATCCGTTGTCGTACCACGCGAGGGCGACCGCCGGGCCGCGTGCATCAACGTCAAACCCTTTCGAGATCGCACCGGTCCCGACGGTCCTGGCCGGAGTCCAGGTGATGCCGTCGGGCGTGGTCCGGTACGAGATTCCGGTCGAGCCACCGGCATCATAGAAAACCCAGTACTTCTCGCCGTCCCAAATCACCTTCCTCTGCGAAGAATATCCGGTCGCGGTCGGCGATGTCGACGTGGCAAAGACGGTTGGGTCGACTTCGGTCACGCCGGATGGGAAGTAGACGATGACCCCGCTCTGATTGCCGATTCGCGACTGGATTCGTCCCGCGAGCGTGACGGTGCCCAAGGGGGCGTCCGACCAGTTGACGGACATTGTCGGCTGGTCTCCGTCGAGCATCGCCGGGGTGCCCACGTCGATTTGCAAATCCGGATCGTCAACGAGGACGAGGTCGGTCACATTGTCCAAATCAGAAATCTTCGTGTTGCCGAACTCGGCCGCGCGGTCCTTCGTCAGCACCATCCAAACCAGCTGGGGCGAATCGAGTTTGACGAGGGGCGTCAGGGCGGCAGAAATCTTTGGCGATCTATTCGGAAAGAACTCGAACGTCGTACGGATCTCGGCGACCGCCGTGCCGTCGACGAGAAGCTGATGCACCGCGACGAATGTGGTTGCATCCCGTGAGACGACTTCGCTCGTTCCTTCGACGGAGCGAGCGATTGACGCATCAAACCACGCGGCATCGACCGCGACTCCGGTCGCCGCGAGGAGCCGCATGCGGTGGGGCGTCGCCTTCGGGAACGTGAAATTGCCGAACGGGGTGTCGTAGAAGTATGCCTCGGGAGTCTCGCCCGAGAGCGGCATCGCCGAGACGTTGTGAACGCTCCCGGTGGGAGGGTCCAAGTGCCAATCGACTCGCCCGGTCCCCATGGGGGGACCGTCGACGGGCGGAGGGGGAGGCGAAGCGTCATTCGGCGAATCGGACGCGACATGCATCCCCAGGTTTTCGGGAGCGGGTGACGCAGCGGCGGTCGTTATCCCGGCGATGCCGGGCTCGAATAACAGGCTCACCAGCAGAAAGACGCAAGCGTAGGCGACAGGCACGAGCCGAGACCTCACCGACTCCCCTCCACGGTGATCCGCTAGCGGGCCTGCATCGGAAGGTGGCTACATAGGCCTTGCGACAGCTTGTCGCCATCCGACCCGATTACCTGGCGGCGCCGCTGACCCCAGACCGTGGGAGCTGGCAGAATGAATCCCGATTCCTGCCGATAAATCGGATGCTCCCGACGGGATTTGAACCCGTGTCAGAAGCTCGAGAGGCTTCTATCCTTGGCCACGAGACTACGGGAGCGCGGAGACGCGCTAAGGGTGGGGCCGACATAAAGGTTGCGCGACGCCTCACCCGAAGGGAAAGGGGCGAAGCT
>WNGG01008253.1_pt1 | contig 11483 bp, 12 predicted proteins | sample 5400661 | NCBI WGS metagenome assembly WNGG01 (sample SAMN13153372, study PRJNA577476) | soil metagenome | isolation source: 100 cm soil or saprolite under Garry oak tree replicate 1 | place: USA:California | collected 2016-06-15 | reverse complement strand
CGGCTGATCAGCTGCCGCCGCGGCCGGCTGATCAGCCGCCTGCTGGCGTCAGCGGCGTGACGACGAGGCGATCTTGTACAAGGCAGCCACGTTGGCGAGGAACCGGGCCGAGTAGGAGACATCCGCCGTGTCCCCGCCCCGCTGGTATCCGCCGATCACGCCGGTCACCGTTCCCCGCCAAGCGCCCCGAGACACACCCGGGGTGGCCGAAGCGAGGAACGGCCCGCCGCTTGTCCCGTCGGTGTAACCGTCGCAATCGAACACCTGCTGGCGCGCGCCGAAGGCCCGGGCACGGCCCGCGCAGCTGACCGGCCGGCCAGCGCCGTCCGGATAGCCGACGAGCCTCACCTGCCGCGGCGGCCAGCCAATGCCGAGCCGCTCCGCGCCGGTAACCTTCTCGATCCGGCTGCCCGGCCGTCCGGCGCGCAGGAACGCCACGTCATCGTCGGGATCCTGGCGGGCAGACCACGCCCGGTCGACGAAGACCGCGGTGATCAGCCAGCTGCCATAGGGTGCCTTGCCGTCGTGGAAACCGGGCACGAACACGATGCCGCCCGCCCGGCCGGCCGGCCTTCCGGTCAGGCAGTGCGCCGCGGTAACGAGCAGGTTCCCAGGCCGGCTGTGCACCACGCTCGCCGTGCAGAAGTGATCGCCGAGGCGCCCGTGCGAGCGGGTGAAAAGCGCGCCCACCGCTGGCGTTCCGCGAAAAGACCTGCCGCGGGCCGGGGCAGCCCGGCCCGCCGGGCTGCCCCGGCAGGATGCTGAGCTCGGCGGCGAGCCGGTACGCGAGCCGCCCGGCGCGATGGCCTGCTGGCGTGCCCGCGGCGGCGCCGAAGATCGCCACCGTCGCCACGCTGGATGCAGTGACAGCAGCCGGCAGCGCGCGCCGCGGCCGGCGGCCGGCATCCCGCACGCGGTCAGGCTGCCGGATCTCTTCATATTCGTGCCCGCAGCGTTATTACTCGCGAGTACGTTACTGCGGCGTAACATCGCGCGCAAGGTCCTTGCTGGCGGATGCCGGGCAGCAGCTGGCGCCGGCTCGGTTCCGGCCAGCGGGAAAGGCCTGCCGGGCCGGCCCCGGCGCGCGCCGGTGAAATGATCGGTGTGACGTACTGACGCCGACGCCGCGGAGGCACACGGGATGAAAGCCGCGCTCTACGACCATAACGGCCCGGCTGGCGAGGTGCTGCGGGTCGAGGAGATCGAGCGGCCGGAGCCCGGCCCCGGCGAGGTTCGGGTGCGGATGCAGCTCTCCGGCATCAACCCGACCGACTGGAAGTCCCGGGCTGGCGCGACGCCGCGCCCGATCGACGGGTTCCAGATCCCGCATCACGACGGCGCCGGCGTGATCGACAAGGTGGGGGAGGGCGTCGACCCGGGCCGCGACGGCGAGCGCGTGTGGCTCTGGCTTGCCGCAGCCAGCAGTCGCTGGGGGACCGCCGCGGAATGGACCGTGCTGCCGGAGCGGCAGGCGGTCAGGCTGCCGGACGGCGGCTCGGCCGAGCTCGGCGCGAGCCTCGGTGTGCCGGCCATGACGGCGCACCGCTGCCTGTTCGCCGACGGCCCGCTGGACGGCCAGACGGTCCTGGTGGCCGGCGGCGCAGGCGCGGTCGGCCATTTCGCCATCGAACTGGCAAAGCACGCTGGCGCCAGGGTGATCACCACGGTCAGCGGCCCGCAGAAGGCCGAGCTTGCCGCCAGGGCCGGCGCCGACCATGTCGTCAACTACCGGGACGCTGACGCGGCGGACCAGGTTCGCGCGCTCGGCCCGCCGGTCGACCGGGTGATCGAGCTGGCGCTCGGCGCCAATCTGCGGCTCGACCTGGCCGTGACGAGGCCGCACGCGAGCATCGTGTGCTACGCCGCGGAGCCCGCCGATCCGGCCCTGCCGGTCCGCGCCTGCATGACGGCCAACCTGACGCTGCGGTTCGTGCTGATGTACGGCGTGCCGGCCGCCGCGCTCGGCCAGGCCGCCGCCGATATCACCACCGCGCTGGACGACGGGGCGCTGACCGAGCTGCCGGTTACCCGGTTCGCGCTGGACGACGTCGCCGCGGCGCAGCGCGCCGTGGAGGCGGGGACGCCCGGCAAGGTAGTCATCGACCTGACCTAGCGCCCGGTCGGCCGCCGGCGCCCGCCGCGGGTCAGCGGCGGCCGCGCGTCAGCCGCCGTGCTTCTTCAGGTAGCCCAGGTAGAGCGGCCGCAGGGAGTCGGCGACATCGCCTTCGCCGGAGTCGATCGCGTCGGAGATCAGCGCCGACAGCTTCACCGAGTCGGCGGCCGCGTTGCCCGGATGCCCCGCTGCCGCCTCGCCCGCCGGGATGGCCCGCAGCAGCTCCCACAGGAACCCGACGTCCAGGTGATGCAGCGCGCGGCGTACCGCGCGGTCGTGCAGCTCGCCGGAGGAGAGCGCGTCCAGGTCGTCAGGCTCCGTCATGCGACGAACCTTACCGGCGGCACCAGACCGTCAGGGACTGAGGCGGTGCAGGTCGCGCGGGAACAGGGTGACTGACCGGACGTTGGCGGCACCGGTCAGCCGCGCCGTCCACCGCTCGAGCCCGATCGCGAACCCGCCGTGCGGCGGCATCCCGTGCGCGAACACCTGCAGGTAACCGGCATACGGCCCGGGGTCTTCTGCTCGCTCGGCGAGCGCCGCCAGGTAGTCCTCGTGCCGGTGCAGCCGCTGCCCGCCTGTCACCAGTTCCATGCCGCGAAACAGCAGGTCGAAGCCGTTCGAGTAGCCCGGCCTGGCCGGGTCGGGGTGGGTGTAGAACGGCCGCTTGGCCATCGGGTAGCCGGTCACGAACAGGAACTCGGAGCCATGCTCGCGCAGCGCCCAGTCCGAGAGCCAGCGTTCGTGCGCCGGGGCGAGGTCGGCCTCGCCGCGCAAGTCCTCCCCGGTATGGCGGGCGAGCAGTTCGCGGGCGTCCGTGAAATGGATCTCCGGAATCCGCTCGGGCACCAATGGCAGTTTCAAGCCAAGAAGTTCCACGGATTTACGAGCCTTCTGGTCTACTCCCGTTACCATTCCGGCAATCGCGTCCCGCAGCACCGCCATGACGTCGTGGTAGCCGGTGATGAAGCCAAGCTCGGCGTCCAGGCTGGTGTACTGCGCCAGGTGCCTGGCGGTGTCGTGTGGCTCGGCCCGGAAGACCGGGCCCACCTCGAAGACCCGCTCGAACACGCCGACCATCGCCTGTTTGTAGAACTGCGGCGACTGCGCCAGGTAGGCGGGCTTGCCGAAGTAGTCGATGCCGAACACGCTGGCACCCGACTCGGTGGCCGACTCGACGATCTTCGGCGTGTGGATCTCGGTGAACCCGAGCTCGCCGAGGGCCGCGCGGAACCCGGCCGCGCTGGCCGCGGAGATCTCGAACGGTGCCCGCAGCAGCGGATGCCGCAGTGTCGTCGGCGCGCCGTCGAGGATCGCGGGCAGCGACGCGGTCACCGCCGGCCGGTAGAGGTCGAACGGCGGCGCGGCGGCCGGACCGGACAGCGGCGCGACTGCTGGCCCGGTGAGCTCGGCCCCGCCGGGGGCCTGCGGGCTGGCGGTGACCGTTCCCTCGACCTGAATCACGGTCTCCTCCGGCAGCGCGGCGGCTGCCTCGATCGCGGCCGGATCGGTCAGCACGGCTTGGGCGAGACCGGAGCGGTCCCGGACGATCAGGAAGGTCATCGACTTGAGCTGGCGCTTGCGGTGCAGCCAGCCGGCGATCATCACCTGCTGGCCGACCTTGGCGGGCAGGTCGGCAGCCAGGATTCGAGAGATCATCACACTCCTCCGGGAGTTGCGCGACCCCTTGGGAGTGCGGGCGAGAAGGGAACTCGCGGTGCCACCGCACTTTCGCCGCCGCTGGCCGCTGCGGCCGGCCGCGGCCTCGTTCAGGCCCGGTGACGGGGGCTGGCCGGCGGGGCATTGGGTGACCGCGCCCGGGCGGCCGCCGTTCCTCCCCGCACTCGGGAGGGTCTTCGCCACGGGCTCGCGAGGCCGCCTTCTCAGCTGGTGGCGGCTCTCTCCGGCTCGCGCGTTCCCGGGCTACTCGTCTCCGTCTGCGCGTTGCAGTCCAGGATACCGGCCGCCGGGCCGATCGGGTTATCGGCCGCGGCGATGATCGCCGCGCTGATCTCCCGCAGCTGCCTGAGCTGCTCGGACGTGAGCACGTCGATCAGCGATCGCCGGACCTGGGCGACGTGCCCGGGTGCGGCCTCCGCGAGTGCGGCAAACCCCTGGTCGGTGAGCTGCGCCACCTGACCACGGCGGTCGGTCGGGCAGTCCGTCCGCTGGATCCAGCCGCGTTCCTCCAGCCGCGCGACGGCGTGCGACAGCCGGCTCTTGCTTGAGGTCGACGCCTCGGCGAGCTGGCTCATCCGCAGTGCCCGGCCGGGCGCCTCAGACAGCCGCACCAGGATCTCGTAGTAGCCGTGCGGAAAGCCGGCGCCGTGCTGCAGCTGCGCCTCGACCGCGGTGAACAGGGTCTGGCAGGCAGTCACGAACTCCCGCCAGGCCCGCTGCTCGCCGGCGGTCAGCCATCGGGTCTCGGAGGTGCTCACACACCTAGGATACCCGGATGCCCGAAGTGGTTGAGCGTTTGACAACCTGCCCGTGGCCGTGATATTGCTTGAGCATTCAACAACAACGTGGCCCACTAGCAATCGGGAGTACTCCATGACCGCAGCGACTACCCAGACCAGCATTCCCGGCTACGTCGCCGGCACCTGGAACATCGACCCGGTGCACTCCGAGGTCGGCTTCGCCGTCCGGCACATGATGGTCAGCAAGGTTCGCGGCAGGTTCAACACCTTCTCCGGCCAGCTCGTCACCGGCGAGGACCCGCTGGCTTCCTCGGTGACCGCCGAGATCGACCTGGCCTCGATCATCACCGGCAACGAGCAGCGTGATGCGCACATCAGGTCGGCGGACTTCTTCGAGGTCGAGACCTACCCGACGATGACCTACCGCTCGACCGGCGTCCGCCAGGACGGCGGCGACTTCGTGCTCGACGGCGAGCTGACGCTGAAGGGCGTGACCAGGAGCGTGCCGCTGAAGCTGGAGCTGAACGGCTTCGGCCCGGATCCCTTCGGCGGGACCCGCGCCGGGTTCACCGCCACCGGCGAGCTCAACCGGCGGGACTTCAACGTCAACTTCACCGCGCCCATGCAGAACGGCGGCGCGGTGGTGGCCGACAAGATCAGCCTGCAGCTGGAGATCGAGGCCGTCCTGGAGGCCTGATATCCGAGCCTGACCCGGCCGCCGGCGGCAATCTGCCGTCGCGGCCGGGTCTTTCGCTTCCCGCCGGGCGCGGCTGCAAGGTAGTGGATCGCGCGATCGCTCACCTTCTACGGTGTGCGCTCGCGGGATTCACCACGTTCGGTTTGGGCCCAGCCCGGCAGGGTGGCCTGGCCAAGCGAGTGAGCGGGCGGCTAGTGGCTCGCCCAGCCGGTTAGCAGCTCGGCTTCGCGCTCCGGGGTCAGGCCGACTCCGTCCGGCGTCACGGCGCCGGACGCCAGCTCGTACTCGCGGATCTCGTCGATGCTCTGGCTGAGCGGGCGCGGCGCGAGCCCGGCGGCCATTGCGGCGGCCGGGTCGGCCGCGTTGATGTCGCTCTCGCTGTCCCCGCCGGGCCACAACGGCAGGGCCGCGTCGTCAAGGCCACTGGCCAGCAGATAGTCCTTGCCGACCCAGGTCAGCGTGGTTCCCGGCGGGGCCACCCGGGCCGCGATCGCGGCAAGCAACTGGCCGAACCCGAACGGGGGCGGCGGGCTCACCGCGTGGAAGGTGCCGGCCACCGAATTCTCCAGCAGCGTTACCACCCAGCCGGCCATGTCGCGCGCGTCGATGACCTGGATCGGATCCGCCGCGTCGCCCGGTGCCAGCACCTCGCCGCCGCGGGCGATCCGGTTCACCCACCATGGGAACCGGCCGCTGCGATCATGCGGGCCGATCACGTAGGTCGGCCGGATCACCGTGCTGCCGGGGCCGTGCAGCGCAACCGCGTCCCGCTCGCAGGCCACCTTCAGGCCGCCATATGTCTCCAGCGTCAGCTCCTCGGCGATTGGCTTGGGCAGCTCGATCAGCGGCGCGTCCTCGCGGAATCCGGGCCCGACGGGCGTGCGGTAGACCGACGCCGTCGAGATGAAAAGCTGGTGACCGCCCCGGCCGTCCAGCACCCCGGCCAGCGCCCTGACCTGCCGCGGCAGGTAGGCGCTGACGTCCACGCACGCGTCCCACGGCCGACCGCCGAGCGCCGCGAGGTCGGCGTCGCTGTTACGGTCGCCGAGCACATGGGTGGCCTCGGGAAACAAGCCGGCGCCAGTCTGGCCACGGTGAAACAGCGTGACCTCGTGCCCGGCATCGATGGCGGCCCGGGCGATGTGCCGCCCAACGAACGCGGTGCCGCCCATGATCAGGATCCTCATGCCGCGATCCTGCCAGGGCGTGATCGCTCCCCGCTACTCGCTGGCCAGGGCCGCGAGCTTGGCCGTGATGGTCTCCGGCTTCGGGAACGTTAGCCCGACGAGTGTCACGTGCTTCCAGCGGACGATGCCATCGCCGTCGATCACGAAGACCGACCGGCGCAGGCCCACGCCGCCCAGGCCGATGCCGTACTGCCGGGTCACCCCCAGCGCGACGTCGGCGAGCAGCGGGAAGCCGAGGTCGAACTTGCGGGCGAAGCCCTCGTGGCTGTCCACGTCCTGCGGGCTGATGCCCCAGACGGTCGCGCCGAGGCCGGTGAAGGCGTCCAGGCCCGAAGTGTAGGAGCACAGCTGCCGGGTGCAGACCGTCGTGTTGTCGCCCGGGTAGAAGGCCAGCACCACCGGCTGGCCGCGCTGAGCCGACAGGGTGTAGTCACCACGCTCCGCCGTGCCGCCGGTCACGAGTACGCCGGGCAGCGTGAAGTCGGGGGCAGTAGCGCCGATAGCTGGGGTCTTGGCCATCTCAGGTCCTCCGTCGCGGCTGGCCCCCCGGTCAAACCCTCCCACACTGCCCCTTGACATTCAGATACCGAGAGTATTAGATACCGTTGGTATCCGAATGCGGGGGAGTCGAATGCGGGGGGAGCGGAATGCGGACGAACAGCGCGGAGGACCGGATGCGGACGAACCCCGTGAAAATGAGCCCGGTGAAAATGAGCCCGGTGAAAATGAGCAGGGACGAGCAGGTCGAGCGCAACCGGCAGCTGGTGCTGGCGGCCGCCCGCCGGGTATTCCTGGCCCGCGGTTACGCGGGCGCCACGCTGGACGCGATCGCTCAGGAGGCCGGCTTCTCCAAGGGCGTCGTCTACTCGCAGTTCGAGAGCAAGGCGGACATGTTCCTTGCCCTGCTTGAGGCGCGGATCGCCGAGCGCGCCGAGCAGAACGACCAGCTCGCCGATGCGCTGGACGGACGGCAGCTCGCCCAGGCCGAGGCGGAGCTGACGGACAGCATCCAGCAGGCTGAGCCGGAGTGGTCCCTGCTCGTCATCGAGTTCCGTGCGCATGCCGCGCGCGTCCCTGAGCTGAACCGGCGCTATGCCGAGCTGCACGCCCACACCATTGACCGGCTGGCCGGGGTGTTCGGCCGCCTGCACGATAAGGCCGGCACGCGACCGCAATATCCGGCCCGGGTCATGGCCGAGCTCGTCCTCGCGCTCGGCTCGGGCACGGCGCTTGAGCGCATCGCCGACCCCGGCGCGCTGCCTGGCGAATACTTCGCACGCTTCATCACCCAGGCGGCCGCCGGATCCGCACCCGATATCAGCCGGCGGCCAAGGCAGAGTCCCGGAGCTAGCAGCAGCCGGGCGAGCAGAAGGAGCAGAAGTGCTGACCGAGCGGGAAACGGCCCAGGGTAACCCGGCTGCGGATTTCGCCATCCTGCGCCAGCGCGTGCAGGCAGACCTTTTCGCGAACATGCCTGTGCACGTGCGGCGCGTTGGCTGGGGCGCCGGGCAGATCGCGGCCTTCCAGCGCAGCCGGCTGCGCGCGCTGCTCGCCAGCGCCATTGATCACTCGCCGTTCCACGCCGGTCGGCTCGCGGACGTCGATCCGGTCACCTTCGAGATCTCCGATCTGGCCCGCCTGCCGGTGATGACCAAGGCCGAGACGATGGCCGAATGGGATCAGGTCGTTACCGACCCGCGGCTGAGGCTGGCGGCAGCCGAGCGGGCGCTCGCGGCGGCCAGGACTGAGCCGCAGTCGCTGCTGGGCCAGTACTTCTGCCTGGCCACCGGCGGCAGCTCAGGCCAGCGGGGGGTATTCGTCAGCGACGCGGCGGCCATGACCGAGTTCCTCAGCCTCATCATGCGGACGGCAATCGCCCGCCGGCCTGCCGGCGGCGGAACGCAGTCAGGCGGCATGACCATCGCCTTCGTGGCGGCGGCCGCCCCCATTCATGCCACCGGCTTCGCACCGAAGGTCATGGCGGGCAGCCCGGTCACGTTCGTGCCGGTACCGGTGACGCTGCCGCTTGTCGAGATCGTCCGTCGTCTCAACGAGCTGCAGGCACCCTTCCTCTACGGCTACCCGAGCATGCTCGCCCGCCTCGGCCGCGAACAGCGAGCCGGGCGGCTCAGGATCGCGCCAGCATCGGTCACATCGTTGAGCGAGACCCTGCTGCCCGAGTACCGCACGGCGATCAGGGAGGCGTTCCACGCACCGCTGATTGACAGCTATGCCGCGACAGAAGGCCTGGTCGGGTCGAGCGGGCCGGACGAGACGATCATTACTCTTGCCGCCGACGGCTGCATCGCCGAGTTCGTCGACACCGAAAACCGGCCCGTGCCGCCCGGCACTCCGTCGGCCAAGGTGCTGATCACGAACCTGTACAACCATGTCCAGCCACTGATCAGGTATGAGCTCGGCGATTCCTGCACCCGCCAGCCCGACGCTCTGCAGCACGGGCATCCGCTCGTCACCATCGAAGGACGGTCCGATGAAGTTCTCCGTTATAAAAATACCGACATCCACCCGCTCGTGGTCCGCTCCGTGCTGCTGGCCAGCCCGGCGGTCACTGACTATCAGGTGCAGCAGACCCCGCGCGGCATTGCCGTCAACGTGCAGAGCGATCAGCCCGCCGACCTCGACGCCATCCGGGGACGGCTGCGCTCGGCCCTGACCCGAGCCGGGCTACAGGATCCGGACGTGAGCATTCGCGAAGTGCCGGCCCTGCCGCGCAATCCCGAGACCGGAAAGCTGCGCCGCTTCATTCCGGTGTGATCGCATGGCAGGATCGCCGCCATGATCGGACGCCTGCATCATGTGATCATCGACTGCCCGGATCCGCCGGCCCTCGCCGCCTTCTACTCGGAACTGCTCGGCCTGCCGGTCACGTGGCAGGAAGCGGACTTCGCGGTCGTCGCCAGGAACGATACGGCGTCGGGCATAGCCTTCCAGCTCGCGCCGGACCACCAGCCGCCACGCTGGCCGGATCCCCGCTGGCCACAGCAGTTCCACCTGGATGTCATGGTCGACGACGTGGTTGCCGCCGAGCCGCAGGTGCTGGCGCTCGGCGCGCGGCTGCTGCAGGGCGGTGACGGCTTGCGTATCTACGCGGATCCGGCCGGCCATCCGTTCTGCCTGATACCGCGCCCGGCCTGGGCCCCGCCGATCGGGGCGGGGATGGCTGCTGGGCGAGGCGGCAGCGGCGGAGCAGGAGGTGGCTGACAGCGAACCGGCGCCTGGCGGGCCCGCCGAGCGGGTGCCGCTGGCCACGATCGCGAGGGAATGGGCCCGCATCGGGATTATCGGATTCGGCGGCCCGCCGGCGCACATCGTGCTGTTCCGCAAGCTGTGCGTGGACAACACGGAATGGCTGTCCGCGCGTGAGTTCGAGGATGGCATCGCCGCGACCAACCTGCTGCCCGGCCCGGCCTCCACCCAGCTCGCGATCTTCTGCGCTTGGCGGCTCCGCAGCGCCGTCGGCGCCATACTCGGCGGCGCCTGCTTCATCGTGCCCGGCCTGGTCATCATCCTCGCCCTGTCGGTGCTGTTCCTGGCCGGCCATCCGCCGCTGTGGGTGCAAGGCGCCGCGGCCGGGGCCGGCGCAGTAGTGCCTGCCGTGGCCGTGCACGCGGCAGTCAGCCTGCTCCCGGCGAGCTGGCGGCGGGCGGCCGGGCGGCGCGCGGCACAGGCGCGGTGGCTGGCCTACCTAGCGGCAGGCGCGGTGGCCGGAGCGACGGCCGGCCCGTTCGTCGTGGCTGTACTGCTCGGCTCCGGTCTCATCGAGGTGGCGGCCAGCCTGCGCACCGAGCCGCGGCAGTCAGCCGGGGGAGTGCCGGGCTTGCTGCCGCTGCTCGCCGGGCCGGCCATGGCCGGCCCGGCAGTAGCCGCGGGCGGCCTTGGCGCGCTGGCTTGGGTAGCGGTGAAAGTCGGCGCGCTGTCCTATGGCGGCGGCTTCGTGATCATCCCGCTGATGCAGCACGACGCGGTCGTCACCTATCACTGGATGACCGGCGCGCAGTTCCTCAACGCGGTGGCCCTCGGCCAGATCACGCCGGGCCCGGTGGTCCAGACCGTCGCCGTCGTCGGCTACGCGGCGGCGGGAATCGGCGGCGGGCTGCTCGCCGCGCTGATCGCGTTCCTGCCATCATTCGTGTTCGTCCTGGCCGGCGGCCCGCATTTCGGCCGGCTCAGGTCCAGCGTACGGGCGCAGTCGTTCCTCACCGGGGCCGGGCCCGCCGCGATCGGGGCGATCGCCGGCGCGGCCATCCCGCTCGGCCGCGAACTCGGCCACTGGTGGCAGGCCGGCCTGCTGCTGCTGGCGCTCTGCTGGCTGCTGCTTCCTTCCCGGTTGCTGGCACTGCGCAGGAGCGTGGTCACCGCGCTGCTCGGCTCGGCCGTGATCGGCATGATCGCGGCGCTGGCAGGTGCTCCGGTCAGCCACTGACGTGCTGCCCGGCGGGACCGCGGCCTGGGTCATGAGTAGGGCTCGAACGGCTCGACCGGGATGTAGCGGACACTGACCGGTGCCCTGCACCCGAGGTACGTCGGCCCGACTGCTACTGCCGGTAGGTCTGCAGGAAGCTGCCGAGCCGGTCAATGGCATCATCGAGCACGTCCACCGCGGCGAGGAACACCAGCCGCAGATGGTCCGCCGACGGCAGGTTGAAGCCAGTGCCGTGCGACAGCAGCAGGTGCTGCTGTTCCAGCAGGTCGATGACCATCTGCTCGTCATCGGCGATCTTGTGGACCTCCGGGTCCAGCCGGGGAAACAGATAGAGGGCGCCGAGCGGCTTGACGCAGTCAACCCCGGGAATCTCGTTAATCTTCTGCCAGGCGTGATCGCGCTGCTCCCGGAGGCGGCCGCCCGGCTGCAGCAGGCCGGCAATGCTCTGCCCGCCGCCGCCGAGAGCGGTCGCGATGGCGAACTGGGCCGGCACGTTCGGGCACAGCCGCATGTTGGCCAGCAGCTCCAGCCCCTCGAGGTACTCAGCCGCGTCGTGCCTCGGCCCGGAGACCACCAGCCAGCCGGACCGGAAGCCCGCCAGCCGATAGGTCTTCGACAGCCC
>WNGG01008252.1_pt1 | contig 11484 bp, 6 predicted proteins | sample 5400661 | NCBI WGS metagenome assembly WNGG01 (sample SAMN13153372, study PRJNA577476) | soil metagenome | isolation source: 100 cm soil or saprolite under Garry oak tree replicate 1 | place: USA:California | collected 2016-06-15 | reverse complement strand
GAGGATCATCGTGCCGTAGCGTTTTGTGACGACGCGGCGGTCGAGCAGCACGACCGCTCCCACGTCGCTCTTGCTCCGGATCAGCCGGCCGAAGCCCTGCTTGAGCTTGAGGGCGGCATTGGGAACGAGGTAGTGCACGAAGCCGTTCAGCCCCCGCGCCTCAAGCCGCTCGAGCCGCGCGGCGGTGAGCGGCTCGCTCGGCACTTTGAAGGGCAGCTTCGCGAGGATCAGCACCCGCAGTGCCCGCCCCGGCACGTCCACGCCCTCCCAGAATGAGTCCGTCCCGAGGAGGATGCCCGAACCCGCCTCGCGGAAGCGGCGCAGCAACTGGTCGCGCTGCCCCTCGCCCTGCACGAACAGCGGCCAGCGGCCGCTGATCGAGTCGCGCACCGCGTCCGCGGCGCGCCGCAGGGCTCCGTGGCTGGTGAACAGCACGAACATCCCGCCGTCCGAGGTGTGGGCGAGCTCGACCAGCACGCGCGCCACCGCCGCGTCGTGGCCGGCCTCGTCGTCGCGCGGCTCGGGCAGGTCGGTGGGAATGCCGAACAGGCACTGCGACGAGAAATCGAACGGCGACGCGTGGATCTGGCGTGCCTTGACGCGCGAGGGCGGCAGGTCGAGCCCGAGCCGCTCCTCGAGGTAGGTGAACTCGCCGCCCGCGGCGAGCGTCGCGCTCGTGAGCACGACTGTTTCGACGCGGTCGAACAGGTTTTCCTTGAGGATCGGCGCGAGGTCGAGCGGCACGGCGGCGAGCGACACGTTGGGAACCTTGCGCCCGCGGCGCTCGAGCCAGCGCACCGCCGGCGCACCCCCGGGCGGCGGCCGCAGGGCCGCCGTGAGCGCGGCCGCGACCTGGTCGAGCCGCCGCACCACGCCGCGCAGCTCGCCGAGCAGCTGGGCGCGCCGTTCCGACGGGTCGTCCAGCGCCAGGCGGTCGGCGATGGTCTCCACCCCGTCGCGCAGCCGGGCGCAGGCGAGCAGCAGGTTGTCGAGTGCCACGCCCAGGCCGTCGGCCCAGACCGCGTCGTGCGCGAAGTCGTCGCGCAGCCGCAGCACGGGCGTCGTTCCGGGCTCGGCGTCGAGCCGGTGCGCGAGCCGCGCGAACAGGTCCTCCGCGCCGCGCCGCGCGGCCGCGAGGGCGTCCACCAGGCTCTGCTGCACCAGATCGCGGCTCGCGGCGGAGAGCAGGTCGTCCCGGCCGAACAGCACCGAGCGGAGCGTCGGCAGGAGCCCGCGACCGTTCTTCTCGAGCCGCGACAGCAGGCGGTCCACGCCGAGCCGGCTCACCTGGGCGCCCAGGTGCATGGCGGCGACATCCTCGAGGTGATGCGCCTCATCCAGCACGAGACGCCGGTACGGCGGCAGCACCGCGGCCTCCTGCCAGTTGTCGGACGCCATCCGCACCGCGAGGTCGCTCGCGAGCAGGTGGTGGTTCACGACCACGACGTCCGCTTCCGCGGCGCGGCGCCGCGCCTGAAACAGGAAGCAGCGCTCGAAATGCGGGCACTTGAGCCGCGTGCAGAGGTCCGACTCCGCCGCCACCGCGTCCCACAGCTCGGCGCTCGGCTCGTCCGCGAGATCGGCGAGGGAGCCGTCGCTCGTCTTCGCGGCCCAGGCGGCGAGCCCCTCGAGCTCCCCCCGGCGCTCATCCGCGAACAGCGAACCCTCCGCCTCGCGCGCCTGCTCGAGCCGCGACAGGCAGACGTAGTTTCGCCAACCCTTCAAGAGCGCGAAGCTCGGCGAATGCTCGGCCGTGCCGAGCGCGCGCGCGAGGATGGGCAGGTCCTTCCCAACGAGCTGCTCCTGCAGGTTGATCGTATTGGTCGAGACGACGGTCCGCTCGCCGTTCTCGCGCGCCCACACGAGCGCCGGCACGAGGTAGGCGAACGACTTCCCCACGCCGGTGCCCGCCTCGAGCAGTCCCACCCCGGCGTCGTTGTAGAGGTCGGCGACGTAGGCGGCCATGTCGCGCTGGCTGGGCCGGTCCTCGAAGCTCCCAAGGGCGCGGGCGATCGGCCCGCTGGGCGAGAGCAGCGCCGCGACGTCGATGGGATCGATGCGCGCGGTGGCCCGGGGGCGCGGGCACTCGACCACGACGTAGCAGTCGGTGACCGCGTTGTCCACGATCGCGAACCCGACGCCGCCGTCGTGCAACCGGGCGGCGACGGTGAGGTCGGCCCCCGACGGCTCGAGCACGCCGCTCGGGTGGTTGTGGAGCAGCAGCTCGCCCCGCACGGCGATCCCCGGAAGCGCGAGCACGGCGTCCACCGTGCCGCGGGCCACCGCCCGCGCCTCGACGATCAGCCCGTTCGCGTCGGGCCGGGCGACGAACGACACCTCGCGTCCGTGGGCCGCGGCGATCTCGGCGCGCACCCGGTCACGGACCGCCGGCGCGAGGCGTTCGACGCTCACGTCTTCAGCTCGCGCTTCTTCGCGGCCGGGAAGAGGACGTTGTTGAGGATGAGCCGGTACCCGGGCGAGTGCGGGTGCAACGACAGGTCGGTCGGCGGGTCGCCGATCTGGTGCTGCTGGTCCTCCGGGTCGTGCCCGCCGAAGAACGTCCACGTCCCCCGGCCGTGGTCGCCGTGGATGTACTTGACCCACGGCGCGCCCTCCTCGTCCGCGAGCACCAGGTCGCTCGCCTTGAGGCGCTGGCGCATGAACGAGGTGGTGAGTCCGTAGAAGTCGGGGATCACCTGGCGGTGGCTCTGCACCAGCATGGTCGGGACGGGGTCGATCTTGGCGCTGAAGTTGAACAGCTTGAACGCGCCCAGCGGCTGGCGGCGTGGCCCCGTGTTCACCTGATGGCCGTCGATGTCGGAGAAGCTCGCGATCTGCGGGTTCGGCTCGACGTGCGCTCCGGCGAAGGCGAGGGCCTGCGCCCAGTCCAGCTTCCGGTCGGCCTGCGGGTCCATCGCGGTCCCGTCGGCGAACGCGGCGGCGATGTCCACGCGCTCCGCCGCGAGCGCCAGATCGATCGTCTCCGTGGCGGTGCACATCGCGAACAGGAAGCCGCCGTTGGCCACGTATTGGCGGATCTGCCGGGCCACGGCTTTCTTCAAGTCCGGCACGGTCTCGAACCCCAGCCGTTTCGCCGCGTCGCCGTTGATCCGTACCATTTCGGCGAGCCAGGGCGCGCCCGCGTAGATCAGGTAGAACTTCGAGTACTGGCCGGTGAAGTCCTCATGGTGCAGGTGCAGCCAGTCGTAGCTCGAGAGTTTCCCCGCGAGCACCTCGAAGTCCCACACCTTCTCGAAGGGGATCCCCGCGTACTGGAGCGCCATCGTGACCGCGTCGTCCCACGGCGGCGCGTTGGGCGGCACATACACGGCCACCTTCGGCGCCTTCTCGAGCGGCACCGCGTCCATGTTGCTCGCTTCGATCTCGCCGCGCACGGCGCTCACCCGGCCGTCGTCCACCGCCTCGAAGCTCACGCCGGCGAGCGTGGCATCACGCCGGACGGCCGCGCCGTCCGGCAGGAGGAACGACCCGCCGCGATAGTTGAGCAGCCACTCGGCCTTGATCCCCGCCTGCACGACGCGATAGGTGACGCCGTACGCCTTCAGATGGTCCGATTGCGCGTCGTCCATGGGAATCAGGAGATAGGCGGCTAGGCGGGTAGGCGGGTAGAAAACGGCAAGGCGGCTGCTAACCGCCAACCCGCCTACCCGACTAACCGCCTTAAGAAACTCTCTCCGCTTCACGACCGGGGAATCGCTCCCTTCGCCCGCTCGAGCTCGCGGCGCGCCTCCGGCACGACGGCGCTTCCGGGATAGCTGAGAATCAGGTGCTCGAGATGCCGGATCGCCTCGGCCGTCTGCTGCTGCCGCTCGAGCAGCCGCGCCCACTCGAGCTCCGCCGCGGGCGCCGCCGCGCCGGCGCCACCGGTTCGGACGACCTCGTCGAACAGCGCGATGGCCGTCCGGCGCCGGTCCGGATCCAGGCGCGCCGCGACGCGGCCGGCGAGCAACAGCACGTCCGCCCGCCCTCCGCCGCCTTCCTCCGCGCGCAGTTTCTCAGCCGCGAGCTGCAAGCCCTCGACGGCGTGCGTCGAATCGCCCCGCGCGAGCCGCAGCAAGGCCACGCCCAGCTCGGGAAACTCCGCAGCAGGAATCTGCTGCAACAGCGCGAGCATGGCGCTGCGCTCGGTGGCGTCGCGCCGGTCCCCCGCGTACGGCCCCGCCGTACGAAACAGCAGCTGCGCGTCCCGCAACCGGCCGCGGTACAGGGCGATCCAACCTTTGAGCGCGAGCGCGTCCACGCTGGAATCGCGCGCCAGCGCCGCGTCCGCGCGGTCGAGCTCGCCGTGCGCGATCCGCGCCCGCGCGAGCCGGAGCCCCAGCGCGACGCGGTCCTCGGCCGTGAGGCGGCCTTCGGTCTCCAGGCGCTGGCCCGCTGCGTCGAGCTGCCCTTCGGCGATCAGCGCCTCGATGACCGCGCTCTGCGCGAGCGCCTGCGCGTCGGGGGGCGCCATGGTGTCCCGCGCGACCCGCTCCAGCACGTCCCGCGCCGCCGTCCGGTCCCCGGCCTCGATGAAGGCCCGTGCGGCATCCGCCCGCGCCCGGGCCGCGAGCGGCTCCGGGACCATGTCCGCGAACCGGGCCAGCGCCAGCGCGCGGACGCGGCGCGCGCCGGGCGTGCTCCCCGCCGCCGCGAGATCGGCGAACCGCCGCAACGCGTACGTCGCCTCGGCCGACGGCGTCGCCACGCTCGGCGCGAACACCTCCCACGCCCGCTGCGGCTGGCCCCAGCCGAGCAGCACTTCGCCCGCGAGCCGGCGGGTGAGCGGCGGGGGATCGCCCGCGGTGAGCGCGCGCGCGACCCGCTCCCGCTGAGCCTCGGGCGCCTCGCCCAGATCGCTCGCCGCGTTCGGCAGCTGCGCCGGTGACTCTGCCAGCGCCGCCGCCCACTCGCGCGCGGCGCCCTCCCAGTCCCCGACGCGCTGGTACAGTTCCGCGAGCTCGATGCCGAACGCCGCCGGCCGGCCGACCGCGCGCCGGCCGAGCAACAGCACCTCGCGTGCCGCGTCGTGGTGGTGGAAGTCCTCGAGGGCGATCGCCCACTCACGGTAGGGCGCCTCGTCGCGCGGCCCGGCGGCCGCCCAGCGCAGCGCCACAGCCCGCGCGCTGTCCAACTCGTTCAAGGCCACGTACGCGCGGAGCAGGACGCCGCGCAGCGCCGAGTTCGTCGGCCCCGCCGTCACCGCGCGCTGCGCCACCGGCAGCAGCTCCCCCAGCCGGTTCAGGGGCAAGAGCACCCGCTCGAGGCCAAGCAGCGCGGAGAGGTTCGTCGGGTCGGCGCGCAGCGTCCCGAAGTACAGGCTCGCCGCCTGCTCGTATTGGCCGGCGCGCTCCAATTCAAATCCCTGGCCGATGGCCTGGGCGGGCGCGGATCGAAGGGGCAACAGCAACAACAGCGCGAATGGTATTCCCAGGCTGAAGCCTGAGCTCGGCCCGACCTTGCCCTCAAGGGCATTGCCCTTCAGGGCAACGATTCGCCGAGCCCACCCTTCAGGGTGGGAACACCGCGCGAGCTTCCCCGCGGACTCAACGCGGCTCAGGCGCATTCAATCTCCGGAAGTACTCCAGCACGAGCCGACGCTGCTCGGGCGTGAGCCCCATCAGCTCCTCCCACGTGGGATACCGCAGCTTCGGCCCCGCGCCGGTGGCGCCGGGCTTGAGGACCTCGGGGATGTGTACGCTGTCACCCGTCGCGGCACGGCTCACGCGCTCCTGCTTCTCGTCGGGCTCCGCGCCCGCGAGCGTGCGGCCGGCGTCGAGCAGCCGGCGGTACAGCCGCTCCTGCCGCTGGATGGTCCGCGCGTCGAGGTGCCCCGCCTCGAGCTGGCGCGCCAGCTCCCGCGCCTCCTGCGCCAGCGCTCCGGCCGCGGCGCTCGTCCCCTCGGCCTTGAGGCGCTCGAGCTGCTCGGCGAGGGCGCGCTGGCGGCCTGCGAGGGCGCGGAGCTGCTGCAGCACCGCTTCGCCGCTCAGTCCCATCATGGGGAGCAGCCCCTGCGCCTGCCCGTTCAGCCCTTGCTGGTCGCGCGCCAGGCGGGCGAGCTGCTCCACGGCCTCAGCGAATCCGCTCCCCGACTGCGCCCCGCTCACCTGGTTGCGGCTGCGCGCGAGGGCGAGCGCCGTGGCATTGAGCGCGTCCACCGCCTCGTCCGCGAGCGACGCCGCCTCCCCGGAGTTCGGATCCGCCTCCTCGAGCTGCTGGCGCGCCGCGCCCATCTGCCGCTTCGCGAAGCCGAGCGCCGCCTCGAGCTGCGGCGAGACGAGCGCGTGCTTCCCGGCGGCCTCGCGGATCTGGCGGGCCACGGCGTCGGTGCCTTCTTCGACCGACGCCTGCTGCGACCGCGTCGCGGCACCCACCTCGCCGCGGCGCAGCGCCTCCGCCACCCGCTGCTCGCGCTGCGCCAGCGCCGCCGTCTCGGACAGCGCGCGGTCGAGCGCGGCGACCGTTTCCTCGCGCCACGCCCGGGCGAGCGAGTCCCGCTGGCCGCGCAGCTGCTCCGGCACGCGCTCGAGCTCCTGCTCGGCGCGCTGCCCGCCCTGCTCCGCGCCCGCTGCCTGGCCCTGCTCCGCGGCCTGGGCGGCGCGCTGCATCGCGCTGCGCGCGTCACGCGCGGCCTGCGCGGGCGCGGCGAGCGCCAGCGCGGCCGGCGGCGCGCCGAGGTCTTTCACCACCTGCTCGATGCCGCGCGCGAGGGAGTCGGCGCGATCCGCCAGCGCCCGCTGGAGCGCCGCGGCGGCGCTGTCGGGCCGCGGGGCGGCGTCGTGATTCCACTCACCCTGGCGTCGCTTCAGGTCCTCGGCGTCCGCGGCGAGCGAGGCGAGGGCCCCTTCCGCCGCCGCGCGCCGGAACAGCTCCTGGCTGCGCTCCAGCTCGGCCTTGAGCTGCTGCTGCGCTTCGGCGAGCCGCTCGAGCGCGTGGCGCGCGGCCTCGGGGTCGAGCCGCGCGAGCGCCTCTTGCAGCTCGCGCAGCCGCTGCTCCAGCTCGGGCGTGATGGCGCGCTGCAGCAGCTGCTGGACCTCCCGCAGCCGCGCCTGGAACGCCGTGTCGTCGATCCCCGCGGCCTGCGCCGCGCGCGCGATCTCCGCGACCGTCCGGGCCAGCTCCTCGACCCGTTGCTGCAGCGCCGCCTGCTCGCGCGCCACCGCCTCCGCCCGCTCGGTCGCCTGGAAGGGGAGCGTGCCCTCGCGCCCGCTCTCCCCCGGGCGGCGCGACCCCGCCGCGTCGCGCGAGCGCTGCTCGGCGAGGTCGCTGGTGCGCGCGCCCAGCTCGCGTTGCGCCTGCGTGAGCGAGTCGGCCGCCGCCGCCACGCCCGCCGTCGCCTCCCGCGTCGCGGCGCGCAGCTCCGCGAGGCTGGGGAGCCGCAGCGCGAGCTCGACGCTCCGGCCCAGATGCGGCGCGGGGGCGTTGTCCCACGCCTCGACCCGGAATCGCAGCGTGTCGCCCGGGATGAGGCCGCGGCGACTCGCGTCGAGGTCGCCCTGCACGATCGCGCGGTCGCCCACGCCGCTCACGTCGAGCGACTCGCGCAGCGCCTGACCCACCTTGCCGGTCTGGCTCACGCGCCAACTCACGACCTCAAGCCGCGTCAGGCCGTGGTCGTCACGCGCGTCGATCACGATCGGCTGGCGCAGCGACAGCGGCAGCGTCGTGTCGCGCCCCGGGACCGGCACGACGACGACGGGCGCCGAGTCGGGCACGACGCGCAGGCGCAGCTCCGGGGGGGTGTCGCCTTCGAGCGGGCTGCCGTCCGCGGTGGTGAGGTCGAGCAGCCACGTCCCGGAGGACGCCGGCGCGAGCCGGCCCGAGAACGCGGTGCGCTCCACCGCGAGCCGCGCGCGGGTCTCGGCCCGGCGCCACGCCGCGCGCGCGAGCGGCACGCTCGCCGTGCCGCGCGTGAGGATCACCGTGCCGGCGGGAATCGGGATCGTGTCCGGGCCCGGGACGAGCGGCTCGTCTGGGCGCGCGAGGTAGGCGGGATAGCGAGCCGTCAGTTCGAGCCCGGCGACGAACGCGGGGAGCGCCACGGTGACCGTGCGCTCCACGCTGCGGCGGCCGCCGCTCGTCGCGCGCAGATAGAGATCCGCCGTGAGCGGCCCGAGGCGCCGGGTGGCGCGGCCCAGCGGATCGAGCGCGACCGGTGCCGGCCGCCACGCCTCGCCCGGCCCGCGCGTCCACAGCACCGCTCGCGAGCCCGCGGGCACCACGACGGTGACCAGGACGCTGTCGCCGCGCCGCACGGTGGCGCGATCCACGAAGAGACGCACCGGCGCCCGCGCGTCGGCGAGCGTGCGGAGCGGATGCCAGAACGCCGCCGCGCGACCCGCGGCGGGTGACGCGGCGACGAACAGTCCCGCGCCGACCGCGGCCGCGCACGCGCCCACGGCGAGCGACGCCCGCGTGCCGCGCGCGAGCCGCCGGCCCACGACGGGCGCCGCGCGCGCGACCACCTGGGCCGCGCGGCGGTCCGCGAGCCCCAACAGGTCGGCGCTCGCCCCCGCCGTGGCCGGCGGCGCGAGCAGCCCTACCACGCTCCCGGCGCGCGTCCCCGCCGCCGCCTCGACCAGCGCTCCGACGGCAGCCGGCGCGGCCCGGCGCCCCGCGTGGCGCGCCACCCACAGGGCCGCGCCGCCCACCGCGACGATCAGCACCCAGGCGCCGAGCACCGCCGCGACGCGCGGCGCGAGGGCGACTCCCGCGGCCGCGATCCCACAGGCGACGCCCGCGCTCGTGAGCAGCACCGCTCCGGCGCGGGCGCGCGCGTGCGGCAGGCCGAGCCGCCGCAGCCGGGCCGCGGTGTCGGTCACCGGGTCGAACTCACCGCGTAGGTGAACAGGTTCACGCCCATGCGCAACGCGGCCTCGTGCAGCTCCGGGGGATCGTGGTGAACCTCGGGATCTTCCCACCCGTCGCCGAGGTCCGTCTGATAGGAATAGTATACGACCAGGCGGTCACCCAAAAAGATGCCGAACCCCTGGGCCGGCAGCCCGTCGTGCTCGTGGATCTTGGGGATCCCCTGCGGGAAGTCGTAGACCAGGTGATAGACGGGGTGGCTCAGCGGCACCTCGACCAGCGGGTGGTCGGGGAAGACGCGCGCGATCTCGCGCCGGAACGACTTGTCCATCCCGTAGTCGTCGTCGGCATGCAGGAACCCCCCCTGCTCGAGCCAGCGGCGCAGGAGCTTCGCCTCGTTGTCCGAGAAGTGGACGTTCCCGTGGCCCCTCATAAAGAGGTATGGGACGTCCCACAGCTCGGGACCGGTGAGGGTCACGACGCGCTCGCGGTCGGCGACCGCGAGCGTGGTGCGCTGGCGGATCGCTGCGAGGAGATTGGGGAGCGCGGAGGGCCCGGCGTACCAATCGCCGCCGCCGTCGTAATGCAGCCGACCGATGGTCAGGGAAGCGACGGGTGGTCGGATAGTCGGATGGTCGGATGGGGCCACCGCGGCGACTGCCAACACCAATCCGACTGTCCGACCATCCGACCATCCGACGATTCTCATAGCTCGTTTACGAGCCGATACGCCGTGTTTCGCGTGATCCCCGTTTCCGTCGCGAGCTGCTCCGCGACGTCGCGGCGGGTCATCCCCTGCGCGAGCAGCATGCGGGCCCGCGCCTCGGGATCGGGTGGGCGCTCCTCAGGCACGGGCTTGCCGGTGCCCGCGACGACGACCGTCACCTCGCCGCGGGGCGGCGCTGCGGCGTAATAACCCGCGAGCTCGGCCAGGGTCCCGGCGCGCGTCTCTTCGAACACTTTCGTCAGCTCGCGCGCCACGGCCGCGGGCCGCTCGCCGCCGCACGCCGCCGCGAGGTCTTCGAGCAGCTCCGCCACCCGCAGCGGCGCTTCGAACAGCACCACCGTCCACTCGCTCTTCGCCACCGTGTCGAGCAGCCGCTGGCGCTCGCCGCCCTTGCGAGGCAGGAAGCCGAGGAAGAGGTAGCGATCGGCCGCGAGCCCCGAGACGGAGAGCGCCGCGGCGACGGCCGTGGGTCCGGGGATCGTCACCACATGCACGTCGCGCGCGCGCGCCGCGGCGACCAGCTCCGCACCGGGGTCGCTCACCGCGGGCGTGCCCGCGTCCGTCACGAGCGCGACGTCCTTCCCGGTGCCCAGGAAATGGAGGATGCGCCGCAGCGCCGCGGCGGTCGAGTGGGCGTGGAAGCTCAGCAGCTCGGCGTGCGACCCGGCGTGCGCGAGCAGCGGCTTGGTGTGGCGCGTGTCTTCGGCCGCGACGGCCGCGACCTGGCGCAGCGTGGCGGCTGCGCGGGGGGAGAGATCCTCGAGGTTGCCGAGCGGCGTGGCGACGACGTACAGGGTGCCGGCCATCTCACCACGTCACCGGCCACGGCAGGCGCCCGTAGAAGCCCGAAGACTGCAGCACGTAGCGGTGCTCGCGCGTCGCCTCGCGCAGGATCTTGGGCGCGGTCCCCGGCATCATGACCTCCACGCCCTCGAGCAGCTGCAGCGACCAGTCCGTGAGGGCGTTCGACAGCTCCTCGGGCTGCACCACCGCGTCCGGCGTTTCGGCCCCGCGCGGCACGGAGAGGATCACGATCGCCTGGTGTCCCTCCCTGACGCCGGCGCTCACCTTCTGCGCGCGTCGCTTCGCCTCGCCCGGGAACTCCTTCTCCACCTCGTCCACGATGCGCCAGTACAGCTCGCGGTACGTGTTGATGAGCGCGTGCGGCGCCTGCTGCGGCAGCTCCGCGACCGGCGGGAACAGCGCCGCCGCGACCGCGGGCGAGTGCCCGTCGGCACCCGGCTGGAACTGCGACTCGAGGAACTTGGGGACGGGCGTGGCGTCCGGCTTGTCGCAGAAGTAGCCTCCGGTGAAGCGACCGTCCCCGAAGCGCAGGTACGACACGCGGCCGTTCGAGATCAGCTCGAGGACGCCCGTCACCTTCTCTTGCGTGAGCGCCGGGAAGAGTCCCCCCGGGTTCGCCGGATCCACGACGCGCACCTCGGTCGGGGCCGCGCAGGACTGGTACATCCATGCCAGCTGCTCCATCGGCGCGGCCGAGTAGGTCAGGTCGCCGCGCTCCACCTCGGCGCGCATGCGCTTCAGCGCTTCCGTAATGGTGACGACCTGCCGCCCGGCGGTGTGCAGCGAGGCGGCGTTCACCGCCTCGCCCCTGCGGAAGAAGAGCAGCAGGCACTCGTCGGGGAGGTGCGCCGTGATGTAGCCGTCCACGCGGCCGTCGCGGTCCCGCTTGCCGAACGCCAGCAGGTTGTCGAGGTGGACGAACGCGAGGCGCGTGCGATGAATCAGCTGGGTCACCTGCGGGAACGTCAAGTCCGCGAGGCGAACCGGCGAGTTCATCAGGCGAGCCGTGCTCGCGCGCATGGTCCTCCGGGGAGGATGCTACGACAGGTGTTGCTTGACCTTCTGATCGAACACCGGCTTCGGATAGGCGCCCACCAGGGTGTCCACGTGCCGCCCGTCCTTGAAGAATAGAATACTCGGAATCG
>WNGG01013017.1_pt1 | contig 11485 bp, 11 predicted proteins | sample 5400661 | NCBI WGS metagenome assembly WNGG01 (sample SAMN13153372, study PRJNA577476) | soil metagenome | isolation source: 100 cm soil or saprolite under Garry oak tree replicate 1 | place: USA:California | collected 2016-06-15 | reverse complement strand
AAAAGCAGTTTGTGCATAGCATTGTTGTGCGCGGGCCGACGCCGCTTACAGGCACGCGACTGGATATCCCCGATATTCGCGCCGGTTGTTCCTATATCCTGGCGGCCCTCTGCGCGCAGGGTTTCTCGGAGGTGTACGGCATCGAGCATATAGAGCGAGGCTATGAAGACCTGGATGTGAAACTACGCAGCCTGGGCGCACAGATGGAACGAATCACCAATGGGCAGGAATAGTATCTCTCTGATAGCGGAGGAAATTACAGCGCATGCCTTCACCCCGGCAAGATCTATATCGTAGCGATCTACAACAACTGATCAACAGGGCCTTGACAACTGTTTCCACGAGCCGCAGTGTAGAGGAGCTGGAAGGCTACATGACCGGGCACAGCGCCTTACCGGGACCGCGCATGAATACAGCGTTGGTTGGCGCCTTCGCCGATGTTATCGGGCAGCTGGTCACTCAACCCGCTATGCCGCCTGTCGAACGGCTTGAGGCGCTGCTAGATAGCTGGGCAGCGCTGTCACTGGCCGGGGCGCCTGCAAATGATCCACGCGAGATACTGCCATCGACCGCGGTACTGACCTACGGGCAGGTAGCCGTGGCGCGGCAGGACTGGTGGGAGGATGAAGTTGCGAAACTCCGCAGGGCGGCATCACACCCAAGCTGGCGGGTACGCGAGACGGTGGCAGCGGCATTGCAGCGCATGCTGGCTGCCAATTGGAAACGCACCTACCAGGTACTCACGAACTGGCTGCCGGACGATGATCCGCTGGTGATCCGGGCATCCGCTGCCGCTATCGCTGAACCGCCCCTGCTCAAAAGTAAAGCTCGTGGCGATGATGCCCTGTTCATCCAGGCGCGCGCTGTCGAGTGGCTGGCTCGCCTGCCGCAAGAACGCCGGCGCGAGGAGGCCGTAAACGTGTTGCGTAAAGCGCTTGGCTACACCTTGAGCGTTGCTATTGCTGCGACACCCGAAGCGGGGCTCGCGCTGCTCGTGCAATTGAGCGCATCAGTCGACAAAGACATACAGTGGATTGTACGCGAGAACTTGAAAAAGCAGCGATTGAAGCCCTATGTAAACGCGTTGTCAATTTAGACATGGTTCAAATGAACGTGAGAGTTCCTCACCACCAGAAAGGTCCAGTCCTGTCATGCTGAGTGAACCGAAGCCCTGAGCGCAGCGAAGGGGCAGCGAAGCATCTCTCTGCCGATCGAGACAGACCCTTCGCGAAGCGAGGGGTGACACAGTGTGACTGTTCATACTGTCAAGGACTTTTCTTCAAATTGAACCTTACCTTAGGTTTTGGACACATTACTCATGAGCAATGCTTCAACGAACTTATCCGGCGTGGGCGAGCGCAAAGCCGATGTCGTGGTGGTCGGCGCAGGGCTTGCAGGACTTGCTGCCGCCCGGACACTGGCAGGGGCTGGTGTCGATGTAGTCGTGCTTGAAGCGCGCAATCGCGTAGGAGGACGAACGTACACAAAGCCAGCCAGATCTGGTACGCCACTGGACCTGGGCGCGCAATGGATTGGACCGACTCAGTACCGTCTAGCCGCGCTGGCGGAGTCAGCCGGCGTTACCACGTTCCGGATGTATGACACCGGCAACAACTTACAGTTCCAGGATGGGCAACGAACGATCTACTCTGGCGCCATTCCCATAGATGATCCCCTGGTGGCAATGGAGACTGTAGAGACTATGCTTCAACTCAACCTCATGGCCAACGAGGTGCCGCTGGATGCTCCCTGGGAAGCAGCGAAAGCCGAAGAGTGGGATACCCACACCGTGGCTACCTGGATGGAAAACAACGTTCCATCCTCAGAGGTACTCAAGCTGCTGGCACTTGCCATCCAATCCGTATTCTCTGCTGAGCCACGCGACATCTCCCTGCTGCATGTTCTCTTTTATATTCACTCTGCCGGGAGCCTTAAGCAGTTGATCAGTGTAACGGGAGGCGCGCAGGAGTGCCGCTTTCATGGCGGAGCACAACAGATCTCTATAAAGGTTGCCGATACCCTTGGAGAACGTGTGATTTTGAACGCGCCCGTGCATACGATTAGCCAGGATGATGCAGGCGTGCGGGTCGAGAGCGATGCGCTCACCGTGAAGGCACAAAGAGTCATCGTTGCCATTCCCCCCACGCTGGCCGGGAGAATACGCTACCGGATCAGTTGACGCAGCGTATGCCCATGGGAACGATTATCAAGGTGCACTGCCTCTATGAAACTCCTTTCTGGCGCGAAGAAGGGCTATCGGGCCAGGTGACCAGCGACACGGGATTGGTGCGCATTAGCTTTGATAACTCGCCGGAGAGCGGTACGCCGGGCGTACTGCTGGCTTTCATCGAGGGAGACGAGGGACGACGGTGGGGCCGCAGGAGTGCAGACGAGCGCCGAACTGCCGTACTCCAGTGCCTTGCAGGTTACTTTGGCGAGAAGGCGGGCAGGCCATCCGAGTATGTCGAGCAAAGCTGGGCCGAGGAAGAATACTCGCGCGGTGGCTATGGAGGCTACATGCCGCCCGGAGTGTGGACGAATTACGGAGAGGCCCTGCGTACCCCTATTGGCCGCCTGCACTGGGCGGGAACTGAGACGGCGACGGTATGGAACGGCTACTTGGATGGCGCGGTACAGTCGGGTGAGCGCGCAGCGGGGGAAGTCCTGGCAGCACTCGGGGCCAGACAGGAGCTTGCAGGGGGCCCCTTGCAGGCGCCCCTAGATGTACCCGCAAGAGAGGAGTGATTGCTGATGGAGACACGAGGCTCGCAGGGCGACCGCAAGGGTCGCCCCTACATGTAGCCGCAGGACAGGAGTGAATACTGATGGCAACACGAGAAGAACTCCGAGAGGCTCTCGATGACTATATCGCGCAGGCAAGCAAAAGCGAGCGCGTGCTGCGCTCGCTGCGCAACTGGAACTGCATCATTTATTTCGAGGCAACCGATATTGCCACCAGTTTTACTATGACGATCAAGGACGGAAAGGCGACGGTGAACGAGGGTCCGCAGGGAGCGGCTGATCTCATTGTCAAGGGCAGCAGTGAAGACCTGGCCGATATTTTTTGGGGTGACGCAAACCCGGCCTCGAACTATATGCAGGGTGCAATCAAGATCCAGGGTTCCCAGGAGAATGTGATGCGGCTCGACGCCATGGCCATGCTGATCTACCTGGGCGGGTAGTACACAGGTGGGTATAGAGACATACGAATTAGGAAGGGTATCTGCTTTCATGAGAATTTTAGTTACTGGCGGTGCAGGGTTCATCGGTTCACATATCGTCGACCTTTACCTGGCAGCAGGGCACGAGGTCGCTATTGTGGACAATTTATGGGAGCATGGAGGCGGCAAAGAGGTCAATATCAATCCCCAGGCAAGCCTCTACCAGGCAGACATCACAGATGAAGCTGGGATAGAGCGCATTTTCAACGAGGTACGGCCAGAAATCGTCAATCACCATGCTGCGCAGGCGAGCGTTGCTATCTCGACCCAGGACCCGCTGCTGGATGCCCGTGTCAATGTGAGCGGCCTGCTCAATGTTCTGACCAACTGTACGCGCACCGGCACAAAGAAGATTATCTTCGCTTCATCCGGAGCGACCTATGGCACGCCAGGTGAAGTACCTGTGCGCGAAGAGACGCCACAACGGCCGGAGTCTCCCTATGGCATAACGAAACTGGTTGCAGAGTACTACCTGCGCTACTGGTACGAGGCTAACGGCCTGCGCTATACCGCGCTGCGCTACGGTAATGTCTACGGTCCACGCCAGGATCCCAACGGCGAGGCGGGAGTGATAGCCATCTTCGCCAAGCACATACTCGCCCATGAACCTGTGCGTATCGACTGGGATGGCGAGCAGCAGAAGGATTATGTCTACGCTGGGGACGTGGCTCGCGCGAACCTGCTGGCGCTCGACCACGGCGATAACGATATCTTTTGCATAGCCACCGGCAAGGGGACTTCGGTGAATGAAATCTATCGAGCGCTGACGAAGAGCATTGGCCACGAGGTAGAGATCGTGCGCGCGCCCAAGCGGCCAGGCGATATCCACCTGATCTTTTTCGACTGCAGCAAGGCGGAGCGATTACTTGGCTGGAAAGCGCAGGTGTCGCTGGAAGAGGGCATGCGGGCCACGGTGCAGTTTTTCGGCAGGTGACCCGCGACTGACAGCAGTTCAAATCCCCATAATGACATAGATATAGTTGCGTGTCTCAGAAGGCAGGCAATTCATCCAGGAGGAACCACAGACGTAGGTGGCGTGCTGGACAGCGCCGGTGCCGGCATTGTAAGCGGCCAGGGACATAGCGTAATCGCCGCCGTAGCTACGGGTATAGCTCCCCATGAGATTAGCAGCAGCACGCAGGGCCTGGACGGGATCCCAGGGATTGATACCCAGTCCGGCAGCCGTGCCGGGCATAAACTGGGCGATACCCTCGGCTCCTGCCGGCGAAACTGCATTGGGATTGAAGGCACTTTCCTGGTTCATCTGCCGCACAAAATAATCCGCGGGGATACCGGCAGCGATAGCATCCTGCTGAGCTATGTCCACATACGGGCTCTGCGGAAACTGCATGAGAGGCAGGTTGCTCGCGTTGATCTGCCTTGCATTCGAGTGCGATGAAAGCTGCTGACTCGCCGTGTTAGAGCGAAACCAGCTATTGAAGCTGCGAAATATGGGAAATGGGTACTGCCCGCTGGCCAATGGGCCGAGGGTAAGCAGCGAGGTGATCACCACGAACAGAAGGGCAGCAGCCAGTGTCACACCCTGGCGCAGTCGCGGGCTTACGCGCTCACCAGGAGGAGTCTTCTCTGTTTCCGCCTGTTTGCGCTTCCTCGAACCTGGAATCACTACGATGCGCCCGGTAGTGCTGGAGGTCAGCGCGGCCTGCAAGGAAGAAGCGAGCGACGGGGTAGTTACAAAGATGGGGAGTTGGGCCGAATGCGCCCCTAACTGCCCGGTGGTCGCTCCCGGCTGCCGGGCAGCCATATTGCCTGGCAAAGCGGAGGTATTTCTTTCCCGCTGTCCGGCTCTCGTCTCAGGCTGCGGCCTGGATAGGGCAGGCAGAAAGCCCGAAATGACTTTGAACTGCCCAGCGCTGGTGACGGGAGAATCCGTAGGTAGGGCGGGCAGAACTCCCGACATAGCTTTGAATTGCCCGGTAGTGGTTACAAGAGGTTCGGTAAATGTCTCTGTGCCAGGCAAGTCATCGAACTCGAACTGCCAGGTGGTGGCTACTGGGCGACGTGCAGATAGGGCGGGCATTACACCTGAGCCAGTCGCGAGCGGACCAGTAGTATTTACCCGATGCTTACCTGTCAGGAGCAGTGGAACGGGAGCAGTGGATATGACAACCGGGACGACTTCTATCGATGGGTCTTCTGCCAGTTCAGTTTCGTAGGTCTCCTGAAATGACGGATCCAAGCTGTATGTGAAGTCCTCGTCCTCTTGCTCGATTAGATCGTCTTCACCCGCATACTGAAATGACGAAAACTGGTTTACGTGTGGCATAACCCTCCTCATCACTAGTCTGAAAAACTTGCGGTACTGACGAGTCTACTCAAATACACCGATACTCGTCAATTTTTCGGGCACAAGGAGGTTGAGAATAGTACGAAACTCCCAAAAATCTTAACCTGATCTTAACCTGATATCATAACTCAGGCGTAACGGGCCATAAGGGCCAGTTCTGGCTCGGGGTCGGGTCGTGCGGACTTGCCTGGAAGTCTGCGCCTGGACTGGCGTACCAGGCGGGTGGGCAGATATGGTTCCATGGCATGAAGGGCATTCAGGTAGACCTGCTGCAGTTCGTAGATGACGCCGTTGGGAGTCAGGGACCACCATTCGCTTGGCGTGAAGTAGGCGGAGACCTCGGCCTCGGGTCCGCTGCGTCCGAACCACTGGATGAGGTGCAGGTTGTCTGACTGGCTCAACCAGATGGCAAGATCAAGCAGGTCGGGGTGCTCGGTCAGCCTGGCAACGCCATAGACATGGCCCATGAGCTGCAGGATAGCCTGCTGCGCGCCATTGCCTAGGAAAAACTCCATGCCGCCGCTGCCGGCCCAGGTTGTTGGGTACGTGGGCAGGGGCAGGTGATAGACGCGGTCGGACTGGCTAAACTTGTCGATCAGCGAGCTCGGCGTGCAGCAGGTGACCCCGCGTATGGATAGTTGGTGCGGAAGCGCCCGCATGAACTCGAAGATGCCACTATCCAGGCGATGATGTTCGCCGAAGGTTTCGAAATCCCAGCCGAGCAAGAGGAAATCTCCCCAGGTACGGGCAATCCAGTCGGCATAGGTATCGGCGTAAAGAGGATACCCTGACCAGGTTTGATTAGAGAAGCGATAGCCTACATCGTCGCTCAACTCCAGGTGGCGCGTGAGCAGGTAGGGTCCTGATTCGCGTTCATCGCTCGCGAGCAACTTTTGCCCTGGACGCCTGGTTTTCGTTAGACCGGCAGGCCGCAGGTTATCTTCGCTGTAACGATACAGGTGCGTAGACTCGCGCCATCCCATGACCCAGGGACGACCGTCTATCAAGGTTCCGCGAAAGCCGGCGCTGTCCAGTGCGTCATAGATGGCCGTAGACATACACATCTCGGTGGTGTCGGTTATGATGGGACGTTTGCCAAAAATACGTTCGATTTCGTCCGCCATCCAGTGCATGCGCGAGATGAAGGCCGGAAGGTCGAGCAGGAAAAGGAAGCTATGATACGGCTCGACACCGATGATTTCGACGTTCTCTTCGGCCACCAGCTCGCGGAAGAGGTCCAGCAGGTCGGGGTCCCAGGCCTGGGCCTGCCGCAAGAAGGAAAGCGAGAAGCCAATAGAAAGCTGCATGCCCTGCCGGACAAGGTCCAAAAACATGCGACCGGCAGGATAGTAGCTATAGCGCGCCACTTTTTTGAAGTAGCGCTCGTTCATGCGTTCGTCAAACAGGCAATGAGTGATATCTTCGATAGAGGCTCCCCTTGGAATGGGCTGCGCCGGGAGCTTTAAACGTCTAGGTTGATGCACAACAGTATAGATTGCCAGCTCAGCAACCATAACACACATCCTCTCAAGCCAGCACGATATTCTGTTTCCGCGCCAGAAACTCCAACTTCCCTACAAGATTTTCAATCACTTGATCCCACAGAAACTGCTCTGCCGTGCGACAACCTTCGGAACGAATGCGCTCCTGTTCTTCAGGATGGCGGCGCAAATGGAGCAAGTAGCCCACGATTTCATCCGGGTCATCGGTCTCGGTAACGATGGCATTTTCGAAGGAGATGGCATAATCTTCGCCGGTACTGCCGGTCACGGCGATACCCTGGGCGGCCATCGCTTCGAGGGCGACAAGACCAAAGGGTTCGTGGCCGCTGTTGGCCAGTGTGGCATCCGCCGCTGCATAGATGGTGCGCACAAACTCCTCGGGCAGGAAGAAGCGCAGGTTATAAAGGTCGGCATGGCCAGCTTTGGACATGGCGTCCAGGCATTGCTCGAGGTTGGGACGCTGCGCCACCACGTCACGGGTCTCCAGGCCGAGGTTATAGGCATGGTGAAGCACCTCTGTTCCGTGTGGCTCGATGCCACCGCGCACGTAGAGGGTGACAGGATGGCCGCTGTGCTTCAGGCGGGCTACGGCCTCGATGGCCATTCTCCAGCGTTTGTCGGGGTCAAAGCGGCCAATTTTGAAGAGGAACATACGGCGTGGATCGCCCTGGCGCGCGATCTCGCGCAGTCGCTTCACCGCTGCTTCATCGACGGGGTTGAGATGACGGGTAGGAATGCCGTTGGGGATGACCAGCGGGTTGACGCCATAGTTCCACATTTTGTGCTTCATGTACCTGCTCACTGTGCAGAGCGTGGCGACGAAGTTGAGCCGCCCCCAGTTGATGCGATGCAGCGACATCAGGCTATTCAGGTTCCACAGCAATATCACCTTATGGCGCACGCCGAACCAGTGCAGCAGGTCGGATGTACGGCAGATTGCATCGGCGGTATGCCAGTCTTCGCCCATGACGACGACCATTTTGCCTTCGGCCGCGGCGGGGCGGACGATCGTATCATAAATATGGTAGGGAACGCTTTCGCTGAAGTCGTAAAGTTTTTCTTCTTCGCCGTCGTAGACGCCGTTGAGGTAGTACTTGCTGACCCATTGTGACCAGCGTTCGAGTACCAGGTGGCCATCGACACGTGACTCGACACTTGGCTTGGTGGGGTCGCCAATAAAGATAAGGTGCGTGGTATAGCCCTGCGCCGCCAGGGCTTCGCTCAGTTCGGTGACACGGGTGCCCAGGCCACCTGCGGTAGAATAGACATCGGGTCCTTCAAAGGATAGAAGGACGAAAAGTGTGTTTTTTGGCGATATGGCTCCATCTTGCTCGATCATGTATCTTTCCTCTGTATTACTTTTGATGAGGAGGGCTGCATCCCTGCAATCCCCGGTCTTCTTGTGCGTTGCTCACATTGTCCTATGAATTTTCCAGCAGGCACAACATACTCGCCTAGTTCCAGTATAACACGCTGACAAGCAGGTGGCCTGTTTTCTCCACAAAGTATATCATAGGTGATAGGCAGTCGTTTTGCTCACAGGGTGTGGTATGATGAAATTCGAGAGAGATTTGGTAACGAAGGAGTAATAAGCTTTGGTAGTCAAAAATCAGGCGTCTGTGCAGGGGTTGCGGCGGGCCAATCAAGCCACGGCGAAGCTGCTGCAAGATCTTGCCGGGATGGCTCGTCCTGGTGTCACGACACGGGAACTGGACGAATATGCGATGGATTATATTACGCGGCTCGGCGCGGTGCCGGTCTTCCATACGGAGGAAGGGTTTCCCGGCTGCATCAATACGTCTATCAATGATGCCGCTGTTCACGGTGTACCGGGGAAGCAGAAGCTGAAGATCGGCGATCTACTGAGTATAGACGCGGGGATGATTCTTGATGGATACTGCGGCGACTCGACGATCACGGTGCCTATCGGCAAGGTCAGCCCGCAGCACCAGTATCTCCTGGACACAACGCGCGAGGCGATGATGGCCGGCATTCGCGCGGCTATGCCCGGCAAGCACATCGGCGACATAGGCTATGCCATCCAGACGTTTGCCGAGGCGCGGGGCTTCAATGTTGTGCGCGAGTTTATAGGACACGGCCTGGGACAGCGGATGCACGAGAAACCGGATGTGCCGAGTGTAGGCCGACCCGGAACTGGCCCGGTCATACCCGAGGGGCTTGTTATAACTATTGAGCCCATCCTGGTGGAGAAGTCGCCACGCGTGCAGGTCGATGTCGATGGGTGGACGGTACGCACGGTCGATGGCGGTTGGACTGCCCAGTTTGAGCATACTGTGATGCTGACGCGGCAGGGGGCGGTGATCCTGAGCGCAGCGTAGGGAGAATTTTTGCATGCAGGAACCTCCATTGGGGACAGCGCTCCCAAGCGGCACGCCCAGCCGGCCGGATGAACCACTGCCAGAGGCGCGCGAGGTAGTGCCGGGCATCTGGAAATTTACGCTACCTATTCCTTTCCCACTGCGTACTGTCAATATGTACGCGCTTACCGGCAAGGATGGCTGGACGCTCGTTGACGCAGGTATGGGCACACCCGATGCTCGCGCTGCACTTACGGCAGCGCTGCAACGCGCCGAACTGAGTATCAAGAACCTGCGCACTATTGTGCTCACTCATCATCACCCTGATCACGTTGGCCTGTCGGGAGAGCTGCAGGAACAGAGCGGGGCGAGGGTCTATATGCATCCCATCGACGAGGCCAGTGTACAGATCATCTGGTCGGGCACTATGCCTGACAGGTTCGGCCGCGTCTCGCACTTTCTGACGCAGCATGGTCTACCTCCGACCGAACTATGGTTCTCGCAGGTAGAGCCAAAGGTTATGTACAATATCATTCGCGTGCCGCCGCACGAAGCTTTCACCCTGGTTGAAGATGGGCAGTACATCGAGCTGGCGGGTGAGCGATATCGCGTGATCTGGACACCGGGACACTCCGATGGACATATTTGCCTCTTCCGGGAGCGCGACGGCGCCTTCCTGGCGGCTGATCACGTGCTGCCGCGCATTACACCGAACGTTGGCCTCTACTCGCCATATGACCGCCAGGATCCACTGGGCGATTACCTGGACTCGTTGAAGAAGGTTTCGACGCTGCCCGCGAGCATCGTCCTGCCCGGCCACGGGGAGCCGTTCATCGGCCTGGCCACGCGGGTCAGAGAGATCATTGAGCACCACGGGCAGCGCGAAATGCAGATTCTCACCCTGCTCGAAGGGCAGCCGCAACATGCCTACCAGGTCGCGCAGCGACTCTTTGGCTCGCGCTTGAAGAGTAACGAGGCGCGGCGCATGGGGGTAGCGGAGACGCTTTCGCATCTCGAGTATATGCGCCTGGAAGGAAAGGTGGAACAACATCACACTACGGATGGACTTATTCTGTATACAGTGGTGTAATTCTCTGCAATTATCGAAGAACCGCTTGAGAAGCAATTTTCGACTTGCTTAACAGGTCTATAATGGCTTCCAAAGCCGTTTTATAGTATGCATCAAGGTCTGAAGCGTGGTTATACGCTTGTATTTCTCAAAATTGCGTGCTATACTCCTTATCGGTACGGCAGTGAGGTTGTAATGCCGCTTCAAAGGCCCTATAGAGTGGGAAGAGAAGCGACACGCGTTGACAGTCGTTGTTGTTAAGGAGGATTCTAAATTATGGCCACACAGAAAAAGGCTACGACAGCTAAAACGGCCAAGGCAGCCCACTCGGCTGCATCAGCCAAATCTGAACCGGCTACGGTAGGTCGCCAGGAGCTTTCAAGGCGCATTTCTACTACAGCAAACGTATCCCAGAAGCAGGCATCAGCAGTACTCGAAGCCACGCTGGATTCCATCCGCGAAGCGCTTGAGGGGGGCGACGAAGTACGGCTGGTGGGCTTTGAGCGCGGCCCGCAAGGGAGTTAACCCACGCGATCGCAAACCAATTCACGTTCCCGCAAAACAGCGCGTGCGCTTCTTCCCAGGCAAGGAACTTTCGGAAGCGGTCCTCAAGAAGTAACATGTAGTGTAACTTAGTGCAACTTAGTTTCGCACCTTCCTCGCTGCTATAGGGCTGTAAGGACGCAGCCCCTTGTGGGCGTTGGCGAAGAGCCGGGAATTAGATTGAAGGGCTCTTCTCCAATGTCTGCAAGGGGCTGCGTGCTGTATAGAAGCCCGTTCTCGAGAGTGGAGTATCTCCTGAGCCTTGATATACGTGTATAATGAGGAGGCGTCCCAAAACTTGATATGAAGGGAGACGGCTATGTCTCAAACTGATTCCACGCCACAAGTCCAGAACCCAGCACGTGGCAGATGGGGTTGGCTACGGGCTCTGCTGATCGGCGTGGTTCTCTTTGTTATCACAACGGTGGTGATGTTCCTGACCGGGAATCCCAATTTGTATCCGACCGTTATTTTGATTGGAAATTTTCTAGTGCCGATCGTCTTCGTTGCGTTCCTGTATGATC
>WNGG01010676.1_pt1 | contig 11489 bp, 8 predicted proteins | sample 5400661 | NCBI WGS metagenome assembly WNGG01 (sample SAMN13153372, study PRJNA577476) | soil metagenome | isolation source: 100 cm soil or saprolite under Garry oak tree replicate 1 | place: USA:California | collected 2016-06-15 | reverse complement strand
CGCGCCCATTTTTTCTAGAGCTGTCAAATGCAAGTCCACTGGACGCGCGCCAATCGCGCATCCACCGGGCAGCGACACGCGCGCGACGCCGGTTCGCGCCAACGCCGGGCCCAGCGTCAGGATGGATGCACGCATGGTTTTCACGAGTTCGTAGGGTGCGACCGCGTCGCTGATTGTGTGCGCTTGAAAACTGTAGTCAGCCGCGGGAAATTCGCTGGTGGTCACACTCGCTCCCATGTAGGCAAGAAGCTTTCCCATCGTGATGATGTCGCGCACCATGGCCACATTGTGAAGGGCAACGCGCTCGGCGGTCAGCAGGGAAGCGGCCATCGCAGGTAATGCGGAATTTTTCGCGCCGCTGATCGCCACGGTGCCGTGGAGAGGTTTACCGCCGGTGATGACGAATTTGTCCATGACCTTCTTTCAAAAGCAGTTTGCCTTCCGTTTCCCGCGCGTACGGTTCCGGAAGAAACAACGACACTAAACGGCCGCTACGACTCCCCCAGCGCGCGCCGCAAATTACCCGCAGAGGTTTTCAGCATTCGCTTTGCGGTGGGCGCATCTACCTTCTTTTTCAGCATGACCAGCGCCACACGTAAATTGTGTCCGGATTGCCGCAGCGCGTGTTTGGCAGCGGACAGACTTTCCCCGCTTGCTTTTGCAAGAATTCGCACCGAACGCTCGGAAAGCTTTTTATTTGTATCCAGAAGATCAATCATCAGGTTTTCATAGGCGTGTCCTAGCCGAACCATCGCGGCGGTAGAAAGCATGTTGAGAACCATTTTTTGCGCCGTCCCGGCCTTCAGCCGTGTGGATCCTGTCAGTACTTCAGGACCGACCTCCGGCGCGATCAAAATTTTCGCGATCCGTGCCACCGGCATGTTGCGATTGGCAGTCACCGCTACAGTTGTCGCTTTGCGTTTTCGCGCGTAATTCAACGCCCCCAGTACGTAGGGGGTGGTGCCACTCGCGGCAATTAGAATGACCACGTCTTTTGGCGCCAATTTTTTGGCCCGCAAATCCAGTTCACCATTTCGAACAGAGTCCTCCGCTCCTTCAACGGCGTTCGTAACAGCGCGCCGTCCTCCTGCAATCAACGCCTGCACTAGTTTCCGCGAAGTGCCAAACGTTGGTGCACACTCAGCGGCATCCAGAACGCCCAACCGTCCGCTCGAGCCCGCTCCTACGTAGAACAGACGCCCGCCATGCTGAATACTGTGCACGATCGCATCAACCGCGCGTGCGATCGACCGAATTTCTCGTGCGACGGCTGCCGCGATTTTGCTGTCCTCGCGATTCATCAAACGCACAATCGCTTCAGTGGAAAGTCGGTCGAGGTTGGTCGAAGCAGGATTGCGGCGCTCGGTCAGGCGTTGGTCCGCGAGTTTGGGTGGAGCGTGTCGAAATGCCACCCCACCATTATATAGGTGTGCACGAAAACGCAGCCAACGCGTGGTGCAAAGAACACGCCATTTGCAGTGAGAGCGCGCTACTTGGGAACGTCCGGTAAACGCGCCCTGCCGCCCGCTCGCGACCGCTTCGACCGGACTGAGATTTGCCGGGACTGACTACATGGATGTGTTGAAAAAGCTATTCGAGCAGCATTTTCACTCGCCAGCAGAGCGAGTGCAGCCGCTGCAAGGAGAACTGGGTGGTTCCGGGCGCAAGATTATTCGCCTTTCCAGTGATAAAGCGAGCGCCGTCGGTATTCTGTACGGCGTGCGCGAGGAAAACGCCGCCTTTCTTTCGTTTTCCAAGCACTTTCGCAAACATGGCCTGCCCGTTCCAGAAATTTATGGCGAAGACTTGAACCAGGGCGCGTATCTTGAAGAAGACCTGGGCGACACCACACTGTTTGAATTCCTATCCAAAAACCGCAAAAACGAAGAAATTTCGCCGCAAGTTGTTGACGCTTACAAGCAAGTGGTTAGGCTTCTGCCGCGGTTTCAAGTGGAAGCCGGGCGCGATTTGGATTACAGCGTTTGCTATCCGTGCCCGAGTTTTGACCGCCAATCGATCACCTGGGATTTGAACTATTTCAAATATTATTTTCTGCGGCTTGCGGGAATCCCGTTTAGCGAATCCGCATTGGAAAGCGATTTTGGCCGACTGACCGATTTTTTGCTGACCGCAGACTGTGACTATTTTCTGTACCGGGATTTTCAATCTCGCAACATGATGCTGCGCGGCGGCGCGCCTTTTTTTGTGGACTATCAGGGTGGCCGGAAAGGCGCTCTGCAATATGACATTGCATCTCTTTTGTACGATGCCAAGGCTGACCTGCCTCCGGAAATTCGTCAACAACTGCTCGACCACTATCTGGGCGCGCTCGGCGGTTACATCAAGGTCGAACGCGACGCGTTTATCCGACACTATTACGCTTACGTTTACGTGCGTATTCTGCAGGCCCTCGGGGCGTACGGCTTTCGCGGATTTTACGAACGTAGAGCGCATTTTCTGCAAAGCGTTCCCTACGCGCTGAAAAATCTTCGCTGGCTTCTGCATCACGCGGAGTTGCCGATCGAACTGCCGACTCTGATGGGCGCCTTCAAGAGTATGCTCGCATCAGAAAAGTTGCAGGGTCTGGCCGGCGAAGCTGATCTAACCGTTCGTATTTTCAGTTTTTCCTTTCACAAGGGATTGCCGAAAGATGAAACCGGAAACGGTGGCGGCTTCGTGTTTGACGGACGCAGCCTGCCAAATCCCGGGCGGGAAGAGCGGTTCAAGCCGCTGACGGGAAGGGACCAGCCGGTCATCGACTATCTCAATCAACAGGAAAACGTGCATCAGTTTCTCGCGAGCGTGATGTCGCTCGTGGACGCGAGTGTCAGCAGTTACGAGGAGCGGGAATTTAAGAACTTGATGGTGTCCTTCGGGTGTACCGGCGGGCAGCATCGCTCGGTTTTTCTGGCGGAGCAGCTGGCAAAGCGTTTGCGCGCGCGAAAGGGCGTACAAGTGGAGGTTCGGCACCTTGGCTTGGAGGCACTTGGTCAATGAAAACGGCACAGTGAAAGGCCGTCGATGAAAGCAATGGTGTTGGCTGCTGGACTCGGCACGCGCCTTCGTCCGCTGACCGATGACCGTCCGAAGGCTCTGGTAGAGATCGCGGGCCGCACGCTGCTGGAAATTACCCTCTCGCGATTGCGAAGTTTCGGCGTAAACGAAGTGGTCGTCAACGTCCATCACTTTGCGGATATGCTCATCGACTACCTGAGAGCAAACGGCAATTTTGGAGTACGGATTGAAGTTTCGCGCGAAGAGACCTTGCTCGATACGGGCGGTGGCTTGAAGAAAGCCGCGTGGTTTTTCCTCGAACCTGCGTCCAGCGGCTCCGAGCCGTTCATTCTGCACAACGTGGACGTACTGAGCACAATTGACTTGGGGAATATGCTGCAACAGCACGAGGATTCTAGTTCTTTGGTTACCGTTGCGGTGCAGAAGCGTGAAAGTTCCAGGCAGCTGCTTTTCGACGACAACGGTCAGCTTTGCGGCCGCCGAGCCGGACGTGATCGCGAGCCTGAAGTTGTCCGCGTCGCGCCTCAACTCGAGCCGCTGGCCTTTTCCGGCATCCACGTGATTTCATCCCGGCTGCTCAAGCTGATGAAGGAAGACGGCGCCTTCTCCATCATCGACACCTATCTTCGGCTTGCCGCGAAGGGAGAAAAAATCCGTGCCTTCCGCGCCGATGAATATTATTGGCGCGACCTCGGCAAACCCGACAGTGTCCGTCAGGCCTCCCATGACATACGGCAAGGCGACCTCCATTAGCGCAGACAGGCGCTCTCGATACCATTTGCTAGACTGCACCATCCTGCTGCATGCTGATTGAATGGCCAAGCCGCTACAGGCAGGGCTCTCTAGTCCACTCACTGTTGTTCTCTTCCATGGCCAATGAATAAAATCTAGAGTGCACCTTACTTCGCGGACGCCGCGGGCGTTACGAGGCCGAAAGACTGCATGACTGCGTCGTGGAGCGCCGGACGAACTTTCGCGAGCTTCTGATTCTCGCGGGTCGGGTGAACTCGATTCGTTAAGAACACGACAAATAATTGGCGATCTGGATCGATCCAGATCGAAGTGCCGGTGAATCCCGTATGCCCGAACGTGTGCGGCCCCATGAGGTGGCCACTGGAGCCTCCCTCCGTAGGCACGGCCCAACCAAGTGTGCGAGTTCCGCCGGAGAGTTCCTGCGGCGTTGTGAATTCGGCTACTGTGGCGCGCCGCAGGATGCGCTGGTGGGCATAGACGCCGCCATTCAGCAACATTTGACAGAACGAAGCAAGATCAGGCGCAGTGCTGAAGACTCCCGCGTGCCCGGAAACGCCGCCGACGGCCGCGGCATTTTCATCGTGCACTTCGCCTTGAATCAGCCGGTGGCGATACTGGTTGTCGATCTCTGTCGGCGCAATCGTCGGCCAAAGTTTTTTTGCCGGTCGATACATCGTGCTGGACATCCCAAGCGGCGAAAAAACGTATTCGCGCGCGAGCACGTCGAGCGGTTTACCCGTTAGGCGCTCAATAATTTCAGCCATCAGAATGATTCCCAGATCTGAATACACTTCCTTCGTTCCGGGCTCGTAATCGAGCGGCTCCACGAAAATTTTGTCCAGTGTGTCTTGTTTCAACTTCGAGGTGCGCCAGTATTCCTTGAACGGCGGCAGCCCGGAAGTATGCGTCAGTAGATGACGCACCGTAACCCGACGGCGCCATTCTGGTTGCGGGCCGCTCGCCCACTCCGGCAAATAGCGCTCGACATTCGCGTCAAGGTCAAGCGGAACAGGAAAGTCGCCTTCGACAAGTTTCGCGACGATCGTTGTGGTCGCTACGACTTTTGTGAGCGACGCAATGTCGTACATGGTGTTGATGGCGACATCAGGAGCCTTGGTGTTGTAAGCGAATTTTCCGAAAGAGTGCAGTGAAACTTTGCCGCGGTATCCGATCGCAAGCGTCGCTCCGGGAAAAGCTTTGTCCTTGATCGCTGCCTCGATGACATCAAAGGCTGGCTGAAGTTGCGCCTCGCCCCGCACATCGATTGGTTGCGACTTCATCGGATCGGCTGCCACTTCCATTCCAAATCCGGCTTTCAATTGCACACCGGGAATTGTTACAGGCAAGTGCCCCCGCACCGGAATCTCGCCGAACAATGCCCGTGCCATGGAAATTTGCGCGACGTCGCTGATGCCGAATGCGCCAAGCCATGTTTCTGCTTGTGGGAATCGCTCGATCAAGTAAGGACTTCCAAATCCGAGCGTGACTACGGGCTTGCCCGATTTGTACACTTGCTCGGCAAGAGCAGCCTGCTCCGCCGGAACATCCACGTTGCCTTTGCGGTCGCTCACGCGTACAAAGAGCGCCAGAATCGCCACATCGTAGGAATCAGGTGGCGGAAGCTTCAGGTTGCTGGCATCGCGAAAGCGCGTATCGGCGCGAACGGTGGTCACCGAATCGAAGCGACGCCGCAGTTCTCGTTCGAGATCCTCACCAGGGTACGGCTCCGGATCCGCATAAAACGCCAGAAGCAGCGCACGCGATGGCTTGGTCCCGTCAAGAGGAAGGCGACGCGGCGTATCGCGCAACAACGTGACACCGCGATCGGAAATTTCCTGAGCTTGTTTCTGCCAGGCTGTCTCGCCAAAGTGTTCATTGATCGCGTTCACATCCACTAAGCGTTTTTTGTTGAGTCCAAGCCGCGCCTTCGCTTCAAGAATGCGCCGGACGGATGCGTCGAGCCGTTCTCGCGAAATGTGCCTGGACTTGACAGCATGCTGAAGCGCTTCGAACGCGGCGTCGGGGACAGGTGACATCAGCAGGCAATCGGCGCCCGCAAGAACTGCACGCACCGCAGCTTCGCCAGGAGCGAACCGAACCGTAATGCCACCCATGTCCATCGCGTCGGTAATCACCAGACCCTGAAAGCCGAGGTCCTTGCGCAAAACTTCCGTCAGAATATGTGAAGACAGAGTTGCCGGCGTGTCAGGATCTGGCTCGAGCGCAGGTACGTTCAAGTGCCCCGTCATGATGCTGCTAACGCCAGCTGCGATGGCTGCGCGGAAGGGAACAAATTCCAGCGACTCGAGCCTTTGCCGGCCCGCGTGAATCACCGGCAAATCGATGTGCGAATCAGCGGCGGTATCGCCATGCCCAGGGAAGTGCTTTGCTGTTGCTAGTCCGCCATTCTCTTCCACGCCACGAACATATGCGGATACAAATTCCGAAACCCGTGCAGGGTCTTCGCCGAATGACCGCGTATTGATAATTGGATTGCCCGGATTGTTGTTCACATCGGCTACTGGAGCGTAGATCCAATGCACTCCCGCTTGCCGTGCTTCAAGTGCGGTAATTTTCCCCATTGTGTAAGCGTCGCGAGGATCGCCGCCCGCGGCCATAGCCATTTGCGTGGGGAATGAAGTTCCTTCATCGAGGCGCATCGCCGACCCGCGTTCGAAGTCCGCGCCAATCAGCAACGGCAATTTCGATTGCGTCTGCAGTTGATTGCTCAACACAGCGGTTGGGTAAGTCTGGCTCTTCTCAATTCCCAGTGGCGTGATGCGTGTAACGAGAATAAATCCGCCCGCATGAAGATCGTTCACGTCGTGCAGCATCTGCTGATACGCAGCTGAATCCGTCGAAGTGAAAGTTCCGTGATAGGTCGTGAAAAGCAACTGCCCAATTTTTTCCTCCACCGTCATGCGGCGCAGCGTCGCGTCCACCCATTGTCTTGCTGCGGGAGGAAGCGCGCGCAACGCGCCCGCGGACTTGATTTGTAGCGCAGGTTTCGCTTGTTTCGCCGCGGCGGTGCGGCTCTGACTGTGTATCTTTGTGGCCATAAGGAGCGCGAACGGAAGCAGAAGCAGACACAATAATGCAGCGCGGCGTTTCGTCGGCATGGATTCCCCCGAATCGGTTCGGAATCTCGCGAAGTCACGCCCTGCTTCTTCTTCTGTTGATAACACACGCAACTCAGCGCGACAACGCGATTCCCTGCAGGGCGTTCCAGAATATCATTCCAATCTGAACGATTGCGGAGGAAATCTTGTCAAATTTCGCGCGGGCATTTTGTCGTGTCGCTATTTACCTTCTCGCGTTGATTCTCTGTTTTGCGATTCAGGCTTCTTTTGCAACAACGAGCACTGCCTCGGCTAAACGTGCTGGCACGAAAGCAAAGTCACGTGCCGGACGCGTGCAAACTGGACTGGACGTTTTGGAATCGCAAAAGTTTGCTCCTCTGCGCGGCAAACACATTGGCATCATTACCAACCACACAGGCCTCGATTCACAGGGAAAATCCACGATTGACGCGCTAGCGCATGCGCCCGGCGTGCAGATCGTAGCAATCTTCAGTCCGGAGCACGGCTTGTCCGGCCAGTCAGACGAACGAGTTTCTTCCGCCAAGGATCCATCCACTGGCTTGCACGTTTTCAGCCTGTACGGCGAAACACTCCGCCCCACGGACGAAATGCTGAAGGGCGTGGACACACTGGTCTTCGATATTCAGGATGCCGGCGTTCGCTTCTACACCTACACCGTGACCATGGCTTACTGCATGGAAGAGGCCGCGAAGCGCAACATCGCATTCTACGTTTTGGATCGGCCCAATCCCATCGGCGGCGAAATCGTCGAGGGCCCGATTCTCGATCCCGACAAAACTAATTTCGTCGCGTATTTTCCGATTCCGGTGCGTTACGGACTAACCATTGGGGAGTTGGCACAGTATTTCAATTCAGAAAATCACATCAACGCTGACTTGCACGTAATCGCCATGAAGAATTGGCATCGCAATTATTTCTTTGAGAGTACCGGCCTGCGCTGGGTTCCGCCTTCGCCCAATCTTCGCACCATGAAGGGTTCCATCGCCTATCCGGGACTCGAGATACTGCAAAACGCCGGAGTTTCGGTTGGACGCGGCACGGAAGCACCCTTCGAAGAATTTGGCGCGCCGTGGATCGATGGCGAGAAAGTAGCGTCTGCTCTGAACGCAATCGATTTGCCAGGACTTAGATTTGTCGCGAAGCCGTTCATCCCCGTAAGCGGCCTCTACGCGGGAAGGCGCTGCGGAGGAGTCGCGATTCGCATCGGAGACCGTGCGGCCGTGCGCGCCATGAGAATGGGGCTGGAAATTGCCATTCTGCTAGAGAAGATGTACTCCGAGAATTTTGACACCTCCAAAACCATCGCGTTGCTCGGCAACTCCGAAACCGTGCAGAAATTGAAAGACGGCGTCCCTGCGGCGGACATCGTGGTCTCCTGGCAGCCTGTCCTCATCGAATACGATAAGACCCGCCGGCGCTATTTTCTGTACAAATAGCCCGTCAACTTGCCCCAGCTAACTTGCCCCAGCTAACTTGCATTGTGTTAAAGTTCGCAAATGGCGCCTCTGCGCATCGTGTCGTTGCTTCCTTCCGCCACTGAAATTCTCTTTGCACTAGGGCTCGATGAGCAGATCGTTGGCGTCAGCCACGAATGCGACTTTCCCCCAGCCGCTCGCTCTAAAAAAGTCGTGATCCATTCGCGCATCCCCAAAGACGCCTCGCCGGCCGAAATTGACCGCCTTGTTCGTGAATTCAGCGCTCGCGGTGAAAGTGTTTACTCTGTCGACGCCGAAGCGTTGCGCAGTCTCTCGCCCGACCTCATCGTCACGCAGGACTTGTGCCACGTATGCGCCGCTTCTCCTGAAGATCTTGCCGTAGTGCTCTCCGATTTCGATCAGCGCCCCGAAGTTCTGTGTCTCAATCCGCTCGATCTCGGCGACGTCTGGCGCGATATTCTCTGGGTCGGCGAAGAGACATTCCGCCCCCATGCGGCCGAAAAGCTTCTCGAAACGATTGGCGAAAAACTTGGCGCGATTGAACGGCAAGTTCAATCAATGAATGACGAAGGGCAAGTTCAAGCTATGAACGACGATCGGCAGATCCAATGCACGAACGACTGCCCACGCGTCGCGTTTCTCGAGTGGCTGCAACCTATCTATGTCGGCGGACACTGGATTCCCGAAATGATCGAGCGCGCGGGCGGCCGCGACGTCTTCGCAAAGCCGCGCTCGCCGTCATTTCGCCTGAGTCCTGATGATGTCGTCGCCGCTCAACCTGACATCTTGATCGTCGCGCCGTGCGGCTACACCGCAAACCAGGCACGCGACGAGTATCGCGCTATGAGTTTCACCGCAGGTTGGCAGGACATTCCCGCCGTTCGCACTGGCCGTGTTTATTCGCTCGACGCCAACAGTTATTTCTCCCGTCCGGGCCCCCGTCTCATCACCGGTCTCGAAATCCTCGCGAAGCTGATCCATCCTTCAGTGGAAGTGAGCCAGGAAGCCGAGTCCGCCATCATGCCCATCAACTTGGCCAGGCACGCCGCGTCGTTTTAGCGACGATCCTTGAATCACTCGGTCATTACACCCGTCCCAAAGGCCAGTTGACATGTCCACCCTGATATATAAGACTCTTACATGTAAGGGAGAGACTTATGATCGGCACTGGCGTCAAGAAGGGCACCGCCGAACTCGCCATTCTCAGTGTCCTGGAAAATGGGCCGCTTCACGGCTATGAAATGGCCCGCCGTATTGAGGAACAAACCAAAGGCGCTTTGTGCTTCAGCCTCGCCGCATTGTACCCCATGCTCTACCGCATGGAGCAACGCCGCTGGATTCGCGGTAGTTGGGAAACCAGCTCCAACGGCCGGCGCCGCCGCTGTTATCGGCTGACGCCCGCCGGAAAGAAAAAACTTTCGCCACTCCGCGACGAATGGTCAGAACTGTTTGCCGCGTTGCGTCGCTTAGCCAAGGTGTCCAATGCCTGACTGGCAACAAATCGTCTCCAGCAAGCTCTCTGGCCTCGCGCTCGAACCTGAAGAGGTGACCCAGGTGCTCGAAGAAGTTGCAGGGCATCTCGAAGAGGAGTATCAGTCGTTGCTCAGCAAGGACGTCCCGGAGAAAGAGGCCGCACGCCGCGCTCTCCGGCGGGTAGACGACTGGCAGGCATTGAAACAGATGATCGAGTCAGCTCGAAAAAAGGAGAATCCCATGCCCAAACGCGTAGCTCAATTCTGGCTTCCCGCATTCTTAACGCTTCTACTCTCGATGGTTCTTCTCGCCGTGATCCAGATGTTCGGCCCCAACCCCTGGACGCGGGTAGTAGCCAGCCGTTGGTGGATGCCGGTTGCCGTGGTTTACGTTTCCTGGCTACTCTTCTTGCCGCTTATCGGCGCATTGGGAGCGTACATGTCGCGCCGTGCTGGTGGCTCAGCGCGAGCGGTCTTCTTTTCCATCGTTTTCCCCACCTTGCCCTATTTGACCTTTTTTCTGATCGGTTTACCGATAGCGCTGATTCTCGACGACCGCGTTGCCCACAACATCACGATCCCTGCATTTTTTGTTGGTCTATCTGCGTGGGTGATCTTTCCCGCCGCCGCGCTTCTTGCCGGTGGCTGGCCTGTGCATTTCTTCGCTTCGCGGCGACTAATCTCAAGCCGCAGTGCCGGCGGTTGAGGCTCTCCTATTCCAGTAACGATAAAACGGCCATCCAGCTAACATCATCAGCAGCCCGATTGACGACCTCCCCGGTCGCTGAACCAGAATACTGACGGTCAGCGCCAGCGCGCCCGCAACGAAAATTCCCGGGACCCACGGGTAGCCCCAGCAACGATAAGGGCGCGCCATTTCTGGCTTCGTTTTACGCAGACGGAACAGCGCCACGACCGCAAGCCCATAAAAAATCCACGCGGCAAAAATAAACAAGTTCGTCAACTCTTCAAACGTTCCGGTGAGCGCCATCAGGCCAGCGAGAATTCCCTGAAAGATCAATGCCCGCGATGGCGTAAGAAATTTCGGATGGATTCCGTCGGCAATTTTGAAAAATATCCCGTCGCGTGCCATCGCGTATGGCACTCGCGCTCCGCTCAACACCGACGAATTGAGCGAACCGATCGCAGAGATCACCATCGCCAACGTCATCCAGTAAGCAGCGCCATGTCCGGCGACATGTTCCACAACATCCGACGCAATGTGCGATGAGTTGGCCACCGCATCAAAGGGAAGTACGCGCAGGCATGCAGCGCTGAACAGCAGGTACACAAGCGCAACCAGCGAGACTCCACCCAACAACGCGCGTGGGAAATTTTTCTGCGGTTCTTCAACTTCGGAGCCCACAAGGTTCAAATCTTCCCATCCGTCATACGCCCAGAGCGCCGCCGCCAGCGCAGCGAGAAACGCAGTGAGGATGTCCCTGTCGAGCGCCGCTGGCCAGATCGGGTCGGAGGGATGTGCTGATCCACCTGAAAAAAAAGCCACTCCAATGACCAGCAACACCGAAGCAATCTTTACGATCGTCAAGACCACCTGCACCGCGCCGCCGAGCCGTACGCCGAGGTAATTCACGATCGTCATGATCACCAGCCACAGCACCGCGACCGGCTGGGCCCAGGTAAAAACAAAATCGTATGGCTTCGTCCATCCACTGATTCCGGGGAAGTGCCACGTAAATATTGGCGCGGCA
>WNGG01023657.1_pt1 | contig 11491 bp, 12 predicted proteins | sample 5400661 | NCBI WGS metagenome assembly WNGG01 (sample SAMN13153372, study PRJNA577476) | soil metagenome | isolation source: 100 cm soil or saprolite under Garry oak tree replicate 1 | place: USA:California | collected 2016-06-15 | reverse complement strand
AAGAGGGCCACGTCCAGAGGAAGCGCGCCCGAGGCAAAGAGTTGGGGAATCTCCGAGAGGAAGATGGGGGTGTAGTCAGCCTTGCCCATGTTAACGGCAAGCCGGTCCCCAGGGCCAACGAACAGGGCATTATGGCGAAAGTGCGCCTCCAAACCTGGCGTGGAAAACTCGTCTCCCATCAGGAGGAGGTGCACCAACTCGACGTGTTGGAGTTCCCGCTTGCGTGCGAGCAGCGCCCGCAGGAGGAGCTGGGGAGTCGCGACGTTGCCGCTGGTGAACACGCGGTCGCCACTCTTGATGAGGCGCACGGCCTCCTGTGCGCTCAGGCATTTGCTGCGATAGTCATTAAACCAGGGCATAGGCAGTTCCGAGTGATGAGTGCCGAGTACTGAGTCAGTGGAGTGTTGGGTCATTGTTTTCACCACAGTCCCCACTCCTTATCACTCATTACTCGTTACTCATTACTGAGAATCGGGACGACTTCCCCTTCCCGCACCCGCACGGTTGAACCATCATCAATGCGATGTAGTGTGGTCATGGGAGTGCTCCTTGCGGCGACGTGCTTACGACCTGTCCTGTCCCTATAAGACTTGAGAGCAACTCTCGTACCAGCAACGAGGCAGCCGATTCCCGGCTTTTTCCTGGGAACTTTCCTATTTGTGAGAAGCGCAGGTGGGAAAATGTGCAGCTTTGAGAAAAAGAGCAGAAAAGCAGAGGAGAGGAAGATTATGCAGTAGGTCCACGCAGGGTCAGGACTGGGCACAGTGCCCGCCGCACCACCGCCTCAGCCACGCTGCCCATGAAGAAGCGCTTCGCGCCACGCCGGCCGTGCGTGCCCATCACAATCAGATCCGGCTTGAGTTTTGCCGCCCACTCCAGCACGCCTGGGACAGGGTCGCCTTCGCTGAAGTGCATCCGCACCGTGACCTCTGCTCCCCCGGCGTTTGTTGAGGCAACGAGGTCTTTGATACGTTGCCGCGCCTTCTGTTTGATGCGTTTGACGCTCTCGGGTTGCTCGAAGCCATGCTCGTACAAGAGGTCGAGGACATGCAGGATAGGAATCACATGACTCACGTGCACGCTGGCCCCGCTTGCGCGAGCTAGCGTAAGAGCATAGACCAGAGCCGCTTCAGAGGGAGTGGAGAAGTCCATCGGCACGAGGATCTGGCGCCATAATGGTACTGGAGTAGCAGATGCGTGCTGTAGTGTGGTCATGCCACGGCCTTTCCCATACTCGGCTACCGCTTCTGCCTATTTTTCATGCTTCACAGGCGCCCTGTCATTTCCCAGCGCAACAATGCAAAAGGCGATAGGGGTCACTGCGAGTCGAGGTGGATATCGAGTTCCTCTAACTTACGGTACAGCGAGGAAAGACTCATCCCTAGTGCTTCGGCCACCTGCCTTTTGTCCCCGTCCAGCTTCGTGAGCACCTGCTCAATGTGACTCTTCTCATACGCCTGTAGCGCCTCCTTGAGGTTGTCGCTGAGGGACCTAAGGCTCGCCTGCTCTTGGGCTTCTCCTCGCGGCAGGTCGGCCGGGGTGATCCACTCGCCATTGCCTAAGATCATGGCGCGCTCCAGCACGTTGTCCAACTCCCGCACATTTCCTTTCCAGGGTAGGGACATCAGCACCTTCATGGTGGCGTTGTCCACCCCCTTGTACGCTTTCTTCAGTTCTTGATTGTGGCGCCGCACCAAGTGCTCGACCAGCAGGGGAATGTCTTCGCGCCGCTCGCGCAGGGGGGGAATCTGCAGCTCAATGACATTGAGCCGATAATAGAGATCGTCCCGAAACCGGCCTTCTTCTACGGCTTTCTTGAGGTCACAATTGGTCGCCGCCAGGAGGCGCACCTCGGTCTTCACGGGGGTGGTGGCGCCCACCGGGAGCACCTCTTTTTCCTCGATCGCGCGCAGCAGTTTCGGTTGCAGCGTCAGCGGCATCTCGCCGATCTCATCCAGGAAGATGGTCCCGCCACGGGCGCGTTGGAAGAGGCCTTCCTGGTTGCCGACCGCGCCGGTGAAGGCACCCCTGACGTAGCCGAAGAGCTGGCTCTCAAGGAGCGTCTCGGGAATGGCGCTGCAGTTGACGGGCAGAAAGACGTGGTCGTTCTGGGCACTCAGGGAATGCATAAGTCGCGCCACTACTTCTTTGCCCACTCCACTCTCGCCGGTGATCAGCACCGTGGCGTTAGTGGGCGCGACTTTCTTGGTCAGCTCGGTGATCTCCTGCATGGCGGAGCTGCGGCCCACCAAACTGTCGAAGTCCAGGTGGCGAGTGACCTCCCGCCGCAGCAGTTGGACCTCCCAGGCCTGCTGCCTGTGCTCCAGCAGCCGGCGCACCTTATGGAGGACGTCGTCGAGGAGCAGGGGCTTGAGCAGGTAATCCTGCGCGCCCAGGCGCAAGGCGTCGACCACGGTATCCACCGACGCATAGGCGGTTATCAGCATGACCATCGTCTGGGGATAGGCCTCACGGACCTTTTTCAGCACTGCCAGGCCGTCGGCTCCGGGCATCTTGAGGTCTGAGAGAATCAAGTCTACCTCCACCTCGTCAAGGAGCTTGAGGGCCGCCGTGCCGTCAGCCGCTTCGTAGACGCGATACCCTTCTTCCTGCAACACCTCCGCCACACTGTGACGCGCGAGCGCTTCGTCATCTGCCACCAGGATTGTGCCGCTGAGTGCCATCATCGGGCCTCCGCCGCGTGGACGCTGAGGACAGTATAGCCCTTGTGCCGCAACACGGTGGCGGCCACTTGGGCATCCACCCGGCGCACCCGTAAGAAGAACACCCACTGATCGCCCACCGGCTCCCGGTATGTGCCCACTCCTAGCACTTCCCCGTCAAGTTCGTTGATCAGCGTGGCGGCCTCAGCCAGACTGCCTTCCGCCCCGGCCAGGAGGTCGATCCGGATACTGTCTGCGACGGAGGCCCCGGTCATTTCAAGGAATGCCTGCAGGACATCACTGGCGGTCAGAATGTCGACGAGCTGGCCGTTCTCCAGCACCGGTAGCCCGCTGATTTGGTGCTTGAGCATCAGTTGCGTGGCTTCTTCCACGGTGGTGAGGGGCGAAACGGTGAGCGGCGTCTCGGTCATGGCTGCCTGGACCCTGGTGCGTGCCTCGACCCCGACGTGACGACGGATGTCGCGGTCAGTAAGGATGCCGACCAGCCGCCCGTCTTGGACGACGGGAACACGGCGGAAGTGTCCGGCCGTCATTTGCACCTGGGCGGTTGCGAGCGTGTCTTGGGGCCCCACCGTCACCGGGGTGGGGGTCATGCGATGCCGTACCAACATAGCGGTCTCCTTTCCCTGTGGTCTCCAGTTAGCATAAGGGATGCCGTGGAGCAGCAGGGCAAAAGAGCGGGAAATGACCCTTTTCTTCTCATTTTTAGGAAAAAAAGGTTAACGTTTCGCGGGAATGGGAATGGATCTGGTAAGGGGAATCCAGGAGTCAGAATCCAGAATTCAGGATGTCGGCAGCCCAGTGCTCATTGCTGGCTCGTGGATTCGCTATGCTTGCGGTCTTTTCTTCTGACTGCTGTTAGTTCTCAATTCTGAGAAGGCCGCCGGTGGGTAATCAACCTTGCCGTTCGTATAGGGTGCAGGCCGGGGCCGCGGGGTCGATGGTTACGCGGAGGTGCTCTGTGCGGTTTTCTCACCGTTGCCAAAACCAAGGGTAAATTTTTCTCGCCTTTGAGAAGGGGAGGGACGGCTGCCAAGAAAACCACGCTGCGCCGCTGCGTTCGTGTGGTTTCTCCCTGGCACAGGGCTTGCTCACAATAAGGAACCCTACGGGAGGGAAGATCTCATGGAAGAAATGGATATCAAGCAGCAGTTTCACTTGCTCCAGAAAGAGGTGGAAGCCGCGGTTGCCTTGAGCGAGGACACCAAGCTCAACCTCTTCTCAGCTATCGATAGCTTACAGATCCAGGTCGAGGTCCTGAGAAGATTTATGGAACGGTGCCATATGGGGTTTGCTTGCCGCTATCCCGAGCTGCAAGAAGAAGTGCTACGGGAAGTGGACCCGGAGTGGCTGGAAGGTGGCGGCACGAGAAAGAGGGGGGACAGAGCAAAAAAGGAATAAGAGCTTGTCGCCATTGTCCGACGCCAGGCAAGAAAAGAGTCCCAGATTTGAGAATGGGAAGCTGAGGAGGGACCCACGTGAACGGATACAGTTATTGTGTTCCGCCAACTGCAGAGGAGGACAGGGCCATGACTCGGCTATTTCTGAGGATTCTCAGCCCAGTCGATTTTCACGAGAACTCACCAGCCGCGCTCGAGTATGTGACTGCATTGGCGCGGCAGTACGGGGCCACGGTCTATCTGCTGCATGTCGTGCCCACCGATGAGATCCAGCTGCATCGCGCGGTATACCAGCCCGAGCAGGGGGGAGGGGCAAACGTGGGGTGGGCAGAGCAGGTGGCCAAAGAGAAACTCCAGGAGATTGCGCAGAAGCATTTGAGTGGTGGCATTGGCTACGAGATCCTCACTCGGGTCGGCGGTGCTGCCGAGGGCATTCTCGAAACTGCCGAGGCAGTGGGGGCCGAGTTGATCGTGCTGGCAACCCACGGGCGCACCGGGGTCGCACGCTTCTTCTTAGGCAGCGTGGCCGAGCGGGTGGTGCGTGAGTCTTCCTGTCCAGTCCTGACGATACGCGCCCCTCGGAACGGGTGAGAGCGACACTGCTGGTGAGAAGCTCGTATTCTGCCTTTCTGGAGGAACCACAAGATTCTGCCTTTGTTTTTCTCCGTCTTTCATCTTTCCTGTTATCGTCTATTCTTAGCAATAAGCCAGGGACTCAGGTCCTGAAGGGACTGAAATGATAGCAAGGAGAACCCAATGGGTGACCGGACTCAACCAGTGACCCAACACTCGCTCATGCAAGAGATGGGGCTGAGTGACCAAGAGATTGCCCGGCGCAAAGAGTTCCTGGAGTTTCGCGATGAGGACGCTGAACGGTTACGGGGCCTGCACGAGCTGGCCGGGCAGTGTGCAGACGTGGTGATTACGGCACAGGCCATCGTGCTGGTACTCGACCCTGAGGGCCGGATTGTCCGCTTCAACCCCTACCTGGAGGAGATGGCCGGCTACCGCTTAGAGGAAGTACAGGGGAAGGACTGGTTTACCACCTTCGTACCGCAGCGCGACCAGAGCCACACCCGAGAACTGTTCTGGGAGGCGGTGCAGGCCCTGCAGACGCCCAGCGTCGCCACGGCCATTGTCAGCAAGGATGGGCATGAGCGCCAGATTCAGTGGTCTAGCAAAACCCTCCAGGACGCCAACGGCAACGCTATCGGCGTGCTCTCTATCGGGCAGGACATCACCGAGCGTGAACGCGCGCAAGCCTGGCTGCGCAGCCTCATTGACACCACGCAAGATGCCGTCCTCACCATTGACCGCCAGGGGCGGGTCGTCCTGTTCAACTCCGCAGCCGAACGCATCTTTGGGTACACCCAAGCTGAAGTCCAAGGACAGAAAGTTAATGTACTGATGCCTGAGCCCTATGCAAACGAGCATGGTGGCTATATCGCCCGCTACGAACAAACCGGCGAGCGCCGTGCTATCGGCCATATCCGCACTGTAGCCGCGCGGCGCAAAAACGGCGAAGTGTTTCCCATCGAACTCTCGGTCACCGAAGTCAAGGCTGATGGGGAGGTCCGCTACGGCGCGTTCATTCGCGATATTTCTGAGAAGGTCCGGCTGCAGGAGCAGCTCCTTGAGCGCGAGCGCCTGGCCGCCATCGGCACCACTGCGGCCAAGTTCGCCCATGAGGTTGGCAATCCGCTCAACGGCATGTACATGGCTACCCAGCTCCTGGAACGGCACTTGGTCAGGCAGAGCAACCCCGCAGACGAGCGGCTCACGACTATCGTCCGCAACCTCACCGGCGAGATTAAACGGCTCAATCTGCTGCTGGAAGAATTTCGTTCCCTGGCGCGCCGCCAGCAGCTCAACCTGCGGTCGGTCCCGCTCGCTCTGGTCGTCACTGACGTGCTCAACGCCGAAACTCCGCACTATACTGCCGGCGGGATTCGTGTCGAGCAGGTGCTCCCGCCCGATCTCCCACCGATTGCTGCTGACCATGAGAAGCTCAAGCAAGTCCTGATATCTTCGAGCCTTTCACCACCACCAAGCCCCAGGGCACCGGGCTGGGGCTGACGATCGTGCGGCAGATCGTCGCGGCTCACAGAGGCACTCTGACTTATCACAGTGTGCCCGGACAGGGGACGACGTTTACCCTGGTGCTGCCGGTGTCTCAACCTGAGATAGCGTGAACTGACAAGTCTGTAGGGGCAGGCCCCCCTGCTGCCCCCTTTCAAGGCTTCGCCCCTGTTTTCTATGTAGGCTCCTTTGAGGAACGCAGCCGTAGACTCCCTGCCAGTTCTCATTTCTGCGACTATTCCCCGCGCTTCATTCTCATCGGTGAGAATACGCCGCAGCCTGCGTGAGGGCATGCTCCAAGCAAAGCAGGAACACCAGGGGACAGCGCGTTGGCATCGCTCTTGCGAAGCAAGAGTAGAGAGAATCGCAACCCAAGGGGGAGCTTATGAGCCCGCGTCTGTTGCTTGACCGTCTGATCGATTTTGAGCGGCGCGCTCGCCGGTTGTACCTGGCCTTGGGCGATCGAGCCGAGTTCCCGGCCGAGCTGCGCTTCTTCTGGAACTGTATGGCCGAGGACGAACGCCACCACCTCGCCATCCTGGAGCGCTCCGCCGGCCTGCTCGATTTGATGGAATCGCCCCCTGTGGTGGCCGAGGACGCCCTCGCCGCAGTGGAGGCGAAAGTTGCAACGGCTGAAGCCGCGGTGCGACGGCCTGAGCTCAGCGCTGACGAAGCGTTACGCCAGGCGCTGAGCCTCGAAGGCTCAGAGCTGAACAGCCTGGACGAGGCCTGGTTTCAGGGGTTCCGTCCGACCCTGGGGTCCTTGCTCCAGGCGATGGCACCGGAAGAGGAGGTCCACCTCCGCCGCCTAGTGGAAGCCGCACAGGCTTTCAGCGTCGATAAAGCCCTGCACAATCAGGCCACTGCGGTCTGGGCTGCGTACCAGCAGCAGAGAGCAGGTTTCTCCAGGGCGAGTGCCTTGGGCTGAAGCGCTAAGGTGGCGGCCGGTGGGTGTTGATCGGCCTGCCCTGATAAGGGCGATGCACGAACGGGAATGCTCCTATTCCGTGTTGTCAAAAGAGGCCGTGCCGTTGTAGGTCGCGAGCAACGACAATGACGTAAAGCACCATGGCTACAAGCAAGAGCGGGGAACCGAGAAAGATGCCTACCCCTAGGCTCCATACCGTAAAACCACGCCAAAGAAACAGCAGCGCACATAGCAATCCTACCATTGCTCCTCCAACCGCAACGCGCACCAACGTCCTCACCTCAGGAGCTTCCTTCGCGGTCGCCCTCGGGACGTTTTGTAAGCGGGCGTTCGCTCGGTGGCGGATGGGGTGGCCCATGGCAGGTCACGCAGCCGACCTTATTGGTAGTCAAATCCGTGGCCATTGCGGTGTGCATAGCTTGCCCCGCAAACTTCGGCGTCCCGGCATGGCAAAACAAGCAGTTGGAGTTTGGATAGGGGCCTCGGTGCCGGATGGGTTCTTGCCACGTGCCCGTCACATAGTGCCACCAGTGCCGGACACCACCAAGTTTGGCTTGCAGCGCGCCGTGCATGCCGTAGGTAGTATGACATGTGTAGCACTGGTGCGCAGGAATCCATTTGTTCCTGTAATGCCGGGCTGCCAGCGTGGTACTGTCAGGATTCCTGAGGTCGCTGACAAAAGGGTCCATCGCATGACACGCGGCACAAGAGCGAACGGTTTTGGTCTCCTCAAAAAGCGTGGATGTCGTGCTGATGAGCGTCATGAAAGGAAACACCAACAGCCCCAGCAGCAGCATCCAGTGATAGGTGCCGCGCTGCAAGCGGTGACGGAACAGGAACTCGGTACAGAGCAGCCAGATCAAGGCGATCAGAGCGGTACCAATCCCCAGACCACGCATCAGCCCCTCTCCCGACATCCCTTGCTCTGCGCTCTGGGCCCATATCGGATGGGCTTCGAGCAGGAGCATCAGGAGGAGGAAGTCGCCAAGGACCCAGCTTGTTCCTCTCCCGTCTAGACGTTTCTCCATTCTTCTTTTTTGCTCTGTCACTTTCAGTTGCGGAGCACTGAGGACTCATTTCAAGTTCAGCAGGTATGCAACCAGATCTTCCAGCTCTTTGTCCGTAAGGGTCTGCTTCGGCATCTTGGCGTCAGGAATCTGAGACTTCGGGTCAAGAAGGTAGCTTTTCAGCCAGGCAGTCTCCCGTTTACTCCCCACACCATCAAGAGGTCCGCCCAACTGGGCCATCTTTCCTTTCTCCTCTCCGAGGCTGTGGCACCTGATGCAGTTTTTGTCCTCAAAGACCTTTTTCCCTTCCTCTTCCCCTGCCATGGCAGATCCAATTCCCACACCAATCCACACGGCCCATATCAGAAAGACACCACTCACAATAGGCATATCCATAGTCCTCCTTGGGGGCATCATTCCTGTCGCCTAATATTCCCATCGCAAGGCCACAAACCCTAGGTGAGCGGTGTAGGGGGTCTTGATGCGGTCACCCAAAAAGATCGACCTCTGGACGTTAGGGGTGGTATCCACATTCCCCATCCACACGTCCATGACATCCACGCCAAAATCGCTCTCGGTGAAGTGGTTAAAATAGTAACCAAACTTGAGGGTAGTACCCCGGTAGAGGCGGTAGTCAAAACGCGCCAGCAACTCGTGCCACTGGCTGGTAACGCGGGGAAAATCGCTGGCTGCGGTCCCCGCGCTATTGCCACTAGCCCGGGTTAGGCTGCTGGCATCGGAAAAAGTATATTGAATGCGGAACCCCAGGAGATTCTTACTGAGGGTGAGGTCGCTACCAATATCGAAGGTATGCACTTGATCCTTTCCCCGGCTAATCCATAACCTGTTAGGGTCGCTGGAGGGAGTCTGAGTGGTTGCGGTACGCTCCATCGCTCTCATCTTCCAGTCGTACCCTTCCCAGTTGTAGTCGGCAAAGAGACTCATCCAGTCTAGCGGCGCATAGGTGAGGCCGATAGAAGGGACATAGTTAATATCGTTCTTGAGGCCGATAGCCGTGCCAGGAAAGTGGTCTTTGTTGAAGTCGAACTCGGCAGTGAGCGTGAGGGTGCTCCACGGGGTCACTTGCGTGAAGAGGCTGTACTGGTCGCGGTTCCTGGCCGCCTCGTCATACTTGCGCAGCACGGCAAGCTGGGCTGCGCGGACCTCCTCTGGGCTGTCTTCTGTCTCAACCACGGCAAATCTCCCCGCATCGTACCGGTGGGCGTCGCGCCAGGAACGCTTGTAGCCGGTGCGCACCATCAACCAGGAAGTGGGCGTGAGATCGAAGGTGGGGCCGACGGTATGTTCATTCGCATTCAGAACCTCCCGCCTTTCCCGGTGCATACGTTCCCACCCATATCCCAGCCTGGCCGAGAGCCAGCGGGTGACCGCATAACTGGCATCAAGACTGGCATACTGCCTGGAGTAGGCCCAAGGAAAAGAGCGTAAGCCCGCCTCAACCGCCGAGCCCTGGTCATTGACGATGATCCCTTCAGGGAAAAAGACTCTCCTACTGCGGTTGTCGAAATCGTAGTAGCGGTAACTTGCCTTGAGGTCCAGGCGCGTAAAGAAACGATTGACCAGTGTGGCATTGAGCAAAAAAGGACGCACATCTCCACCCAGACTGCGGCGGGTTAATGCCGGTTGAAGTTTTAGATTCTCTCGCCACGCGGGTGGCGGAGTACCGCCGCCGGGCGGAGGAAGGGGCGTCTTTGGACCAAGCGTTGCGGATCACGTGGGAGCTGGAGTGTTCGGAACTGGATTTTCTGCGTGAGTTGCTAGTCTCTACAAGCAATCTGGCCGAGCTCGGCCTCCCCACCAACTTGGAAAGAGACGAGCATGTTACTCGCTTGAGAGAGGTGATCCAGCGGTGCACGACGGATGAGAGCCTGCGGCGCGAAGTGACGTTTCTCTCGGCGGAAAGAGCCCCGCGGTGATCTAGCAGCCCAGCTGCAGGACCTCCTTACCGTCCTTTACCTGCTTGCTGACCTCCAGAGGAACCTCACACCATCTTGTCTAGCATCTCCCGCCGTTGCGCTGCTGATAAGCTGCTGGAGCGGATTTCGGGTTCATCGTTATCGGAATCTGGATGCTGCTCGGGCGGCGTTCATGAGAAGTGCTGGTAAAACCACTGCTTCACCCCCTCGACTGCCAATAAATACACCGCCACCATGCCCGCCAAGATCAGGAAGAAGGCTGGCGGCGGGGGTACGAAACCCAGGTGCACCCCTACCGGCGTGACCGGCAACACGATCGCCACCGCAACCACTGCTAGTGAGGTAACCATCAACCACGGGCTGGGACGGCTGCGCAGGGGGTTGCGGCGGGTGCGAATGATGAAGATGACCAATACCTGGGTAGCCAGGGACTCAATAAACCACCCCGTGTGAAACAGGGCCTCGTTAGCGTGGAGAATGTGGCGCATGACGAAGAAGGTCAGAAAGTCAAACAAGGAGCTCACGGGCCCCACGACCACCATGAAATTGCGGATGAAGCCTATGTCCCAATGGCGCGGACGGTTCAGATACTCGGCGTCCACGCTATCCAGGGGAATGGGGATCTCGGAGAGATCATAGAGGAAATTGTTGAGCAGGATCTGGAGGGGCAGCATGGGGAGAAAGGGCAGCACGAGGGACGCTCCTGCCATGCTGAACATGTTGCCAAAGTTAGAGCTGGTGCCCATCATGATGTACTTCATGATGTTGCCGAAGGTGCGCCGCCCCTCCAGCACTCCAGCGTGCAGCACCCCTAGGTCATGCTCCAAGAGAATCAGGGCTGCTGCCTCCTTGGCCACATCCACGGCACTATCCACAGAAAGGCCGACATCAGCGGAGTGCAGGGAAGGGGCGTCATTGATCCCGTCACCGAGATAGCCCACCACATGACCGCGCTGCTTGAGGGCGAGGATGATGCGGTTTTTCTGGGCGGGCGTGACGCGACAGAACAGGGTAGCCGTCTCCACTCGCGCTTGTAGAGCGTGGTCATCCATCTGGGCGATCTCTGCTCCGGTGAGTACCCCCATCACGGGGAGGCCGAGCTGTACGCACACGTGCCGGGTGACTAGCTCGTTGTCGCCAGTCACCACCTTGACCCTGATCCCACTCTCGGCCAGAGCCTTGAGCACCGGGGCAGCACTCACCTTGGGCGGATCAAGAAAGGCGGCAAAGCCGGCAAAGACGAGCTCTGTCTCGTCATCCACGATGGCGTGGGGATGGTCTCTGTCCACCTGTCGCCAGGCGATCCCCAGGACCCGAAAGCCCTCGCGTCCCAGGGTCTCGAACTGAGTCCGGATACGTTGCGCCGCCTCAGCGGCCAGAGGGCGCAGGTCTTCTGGCCCATCGCCCTCATAGTGAGTGGACAGGCGCAGAATATCCTCCAGCGCGCCTTTGACCA
>WNGG01023017.1_pt1 | contig 11493 bp, 8 predicted proteins | sample 5400661 | NCBI WGS metagenome assembly WNGG01 (sample SAMN13153372, study PRJNA577476) | soil metagenome | isolation source: 100 cm soil or saprolite under Garry oak tree replicate 1 | place: USA:California | collected 2016-06-15 | reverse complement strand
TGCACGTCAAAGCCCTGCCCCTGGGCTGTGTGCAGGTGCTGCATAAAATCAAGGAGCCGTTGCACCGCCTGTTCCGCCGCATGCAGCCCCTCGAGCGTGAAGTTCAAGGGCTGACGATAGTGGATAGACAGCAGCGCATAGCGTAACCCCTTGGGCTTAAACCCTTGCTCGATGAGGTCACGCAGAGTGTAAAAGTTCCCCAGGGATTTCGCCATCTTCTGGTTGTCGACCAGCAGATGGCGGCAATGCAGCCAGTAGTTGACGAACGGCTCCCCGGTGGCGGCCTCGGACTGCGCAATCTCATTTTCATGGTGCGGAAAGATGTTATCCTCGCCACCGGTATGGATATCAAAGTGTTTCCCTAAATATTTCATCGACATGGCTGAGCACTCAATGTGCCAGCCTGGACGGCCTTTGCCCAACTCGGTCTCCCAGTAGACGTCACCGTCGTCGGGAGTCCAGGCTTTCCACAGGGCGAAATCGCGCACATCGTCTTTGGTGTATTCATCACTATTCACACGCCCACTGGCGCCCCTTTGCAATGTCTCGGCATCCAGATGGGACAATTTCCCATAGTCGGGGAAACGATCGATGCGGTAGTAGATCGAGCCATCCATACTGTAAGTATAACCGCGCTCCTGGAGCTGTGTGATAAGGGCCACCATCTCAGGAATATGGTCGGTGGCCGCCGGGTAGACCTCGGCAGGTTCAATATTGAGTGTGCGCAGATCCTCAAAGAATGCCCTGGTGTAGATAGCGGTAAAGTCGTGCAGCGACATGCCGGCCTTCTGGGAGTCACGAATCGCCTTGTCTTCCACGTCAGTGAGATTCATCACCTGGGTCACGGCGTACCCGCGGTATTTGAGATACCGCCGCAGGAGATCTTCAAATATATAGGCGCGGTAGTTGCCGATATGCGGATAGTTGTATACGGTCGGTCCACACGTATACATGCGGACCTGCCCCGGTTCGAGCGCATGAAAGTCGTCTTTGTACCTGGTCAGAGTATTGTAGAACCGTAGCATGCGTGCGCCGTGCCTTCTGCAAAAAGGAACCTCCACAATGCGACAGCTCTCGCCGCAACGGGGCGATTGTAGCCGCGTGTCAGGGGGTTGTCAACCTGGCGAGGCATGCACGTCTGGGGGGTTGGCCAGGTTAATTCAGATAATGATTCAGCGCCTTTTCCTTGGCGAGAGCGCGCAACTTGCTACGCGCGCGGCTTTCGATCTGGCGTACGCGCTCGCGTGACAGCCCGAGTTCACGCCCAATAGCGGCCAGACTCTTCGGTGCGCTGTCAAAGCCGAAGCGCGCCCGCAGAATGGTCGCCTCACGGGGGTCGAGGTGGTGGAGGAGCGCATGGACTTCATTAATCATTGAGGTGTGAAAGAAGACCTCTTCACTGGACGGCAGGCTCTGAGAACGCAGGAGATCGAGCTGGGTGGTCTCGCCATCGTCTTTGAGCGGGGCATCCAACGATATCTGTGGACGATAGACCCGTAGTAAGTCCGCGATGTCTTCCGGGTGCATATCCAGGACCCGCGCTAACTCCTCGGGGGTCGGTTCTGTGCCGGTGGCGCGGTGTATCTCCTCATACTTCTGCCGTACCCGGGAGAGTGCTTCGGCCTGTTTGATAGGCAGGCGCACCGCACTGCCCCCCTCTGCCAGTGCGTGCATGATGGCCTGGCGGATCCACCACACCGCATAGGTAATAAAACGCGTCCCGTGCTCAGGATCGAATTTACCCGCCGCATGCAGGAGACCGAGATTGCCCTCATTGATCAGGTCGGCGAGGGGCAGCCCATACCCCTTGTACTTACTGGCCACTTGCACCACAAAGCGCAGATTCCGTTCCACGAGTTCGCGCAGCGCCTCGGCATCTCCCCCCTGGATACGGCGCCCAAGGGCAATTTCTTCTGCCGGCGTAGGCACGGATTTGGTGCGCACCTCAGCCAGGTAAGCAGCTAGGGAGTCAGAGGTGATCTGCCGCAGTGTGTGCCGTGGGGCGCTCATGAATCTCCTAGGATACAGCAGCAAGGGGGTAACATCAGTCTACGACGAGGCAGCCAGGTCCAGGCATCTGGCTGTGGCATTGACATCCACACGCTGCCCTGCCTGGACGTCAGTGTCTAAAGCATTATACGCTGTCGCGCCGGCTACCACCAATTCTGGGTAGCACTTTGGCTACAGCCGTCCCTCCGTCTCCCGCTCTCCCCCTCGTTCTCTCACTTGGTGCCAAACAGCCGGTCCCCCGCATCACCCAGGCCGGGCAGGATATAGCCGTGCTCATTGAGGCACTCGTCGACCGCTGCGGTGTAGATGGGCACGTCAGGATGTTGCTCATGCACGTGGGCAATGCCTTCTGGGGCAGCCAGCAGACAGATGAATTTTAGCGACTTGGCACCAGTATCCTTGAGTCGGTGCAGGGCCGCCACCGCCGAGTTGCCGGTGGCGAGCATGGGATCGACGACCAGGACATCACGGGCGGCAATATCCTCAGGGACTTTAAAATAATACTCGATGGCTATGTGCGTCTTCGGATCGCGATACAGACCGATGTGACCAACGCGGGCTGAGGGGATGAGCTCGAGCATGCCGTCCAGAATGCCGTTCCCGGCGCGCATGATCGACACCAAGACCAGCTTCTTACCGGCCAGGACAGGGGCCTGCATGGATGCCAGGGGCGTGTTGATGCGCACGTATGTCAACGGCATGTCGCGCGTCACTTCGTACGCCAGAAGCATACTGATCTCGCGCAACAAGGCGCGAAACACCGCGGCGCTGGTCTCGGCGTTGCGCAGCAAGGTGAGTTTGTGTTGCACCAGGGGATGATCGATCACCACCACGGTCTCAGCCATAGGTGAGGTCCTTTCGTGCCCCCGGCCTGTGTCACTCCTGTAACCCCCGGCCGAGAGGTTGGGCCAGCTCTGCCGCATTGGGTACAGGGCCTTCGGTATAGTAGCCAGCGGCTTTCTTGGCCTGCATCTCCACATAGGCATCGGGCGGAATGCGGTCTTCAGGGAGAGGCACACGGGTGGCAATCTGAATACCGGAGTTACGGATGGCCCTATACTTCATGTCACTCATCGACACGAGGCGGTCGATCTTGGTGATCCCCAGCCAGTGCAGGACGTCTGGCATGAGTTCCTGAAAGCGCATATCCTGCACGCCGGCAACGCATTCCGTGCGCGCGAAGTAGGACTCGGCACGATCACCCCCGGCCTGGCGTTTGCGCGCGTTATAGACGAGAAATTTCGTCACTTCGCCGAGGGCCCGGCCTTCTTTGCGACAGTAGACGATGACCCCGGCGCCACCCTCCTGCGCCGTGTGCACACAGACCTCGAGCCCGTGCACGAGATATGGCCGGCACGTACAGATGTCCGAGCTAAACACATCCGAGCCGTTGCATTCGTCATGCACACGCACGGCCAATGGTCGAGACAGATCGGTAAGCGCTGCCACAGGCCCGACAATGTAGACCGTCAACCCACCGATAGGTGGTAAGAACATCTCCAGGTCCGGGCGCGTCACCAGTTCAGGAAACATGCCGCCCGTCTGCTCGAACAGGGTATGACGTAAGGTGCTTTCATCCACGTCGAAACGTCTGGCAACGCCTGGGAGATACCAGACCGGCTCGATGGCGGCCTTGGTGACCACAATGTCCCCACCCGCCAGCAGGATGGTGCCATCAACTGCAAGCCGTCCTTTGGCCACCGCCTCCTGGAGTTCCGGCATGTTGATGTGGGCGCGCGTCACCGCAATAGTAGGACGAATATCGTAGCCATGGACATAAAAGTCGGCAAAGACCTGGCAGACAACCGCCCCGAACGGGTCGAGTGAGACCATTGTCTCCGGCTGTGCCCAACTGGGGTAGGGTCCAATCGCTTCGACAGGTGCGGTGTGGGTGAGATCCGGACGATGGTCTGGCTGTAAGGCCCCGCTAGCCACGGCCAGGGCACGGTAGACAGCGTACGCGCCAGCGTGGGTGCCGATGGCATTACGGTGGCGCATCTCCGTCAGGGTGGCGATGACCGGGCCACGTTGTCGCGGGTCACTGTGGCCCCACACAATGGGGATGGGGCGGGGACCGAACGTCCCAGGATGGGATGTCAAGACAATGTGCTTTTGCCCCTTCTGCTTTTTGGGGATCAACGTGTGCTCCTTCGCACTTCGCACTTAGTATTTAGCACTTAGTGCTGATAGCCCCGAACGAAGCTCTAAGAACTAAGCGTGAAAGCCAGACAATCTCTCTGCAGGTCACAGGTTAAGTGTACCATGAGACTCAGCCCCCGCCAGCTTTCACGCGCACGAGGATGTCATTGCGGGTGGTATCGGTCAAGGGGCTGGTCGGGGTGAAGGACGCGGGCGGTGGATTCGCCGCGCCCCAATGCTCGATGAGGCTCTGCAATAGGGCGTCCTGCTGGGCCCGGAAGCCCCACAAGTTCCCACCTTGGTTGAGCAGCGCAAACCAGACCGGACCGTGTGTGCGGGTCAGGATCACCCCTGCCAGCGTCGCAACGTGGCGTAGTGTACCAGTTTTCACCACGGTATAGACCGGCAGATGACGGCGCCTGATCGTGCCCCGATCAATGCCAGCCACGGGGAAGATATCGGCCACCGTCAGCTTGGCAGGCGTCATCAGGCGATGGATCGCCGCAAAGAGGGCGCAGATGGTACGGGCCGACAGCTGATTTTCTGGCCCGAGTCCCGAGCCATTAATCAAGTGCAGGTCGTAAGCTGGCACACCGGCGGCGAGGGCCGCCAGCTGTACCATATTGGGGAGGCCACCGAGCGCTGCAGTGAACATCTCGGCCATGGCGTTGTTGCTGTAGACGTTCATGCGTTTGAGAATCTTGAACAGGGGGAGCGAACGGTGCCGGACGAGCGATGCCTGTGTCGGTGGACAGAAGGAGACCACCTCGACTGCACCGGCAATCGTCAACTGCTGACTCTCCGGGGCAACACGACGGTGCCGTGTGCGGTCCACACGCCTCTGTGGAGGGGAGAGCACTTGCTTGAGCAGCTGGCCGGAGAGCGCCGGGTTGGTCGTAAAGTTCATGAAAAAATTGCCGCTGATGATCAATTTCCCCAGCACACGCTTGAGTCCTAACTCTTGCAGAGACTGACGCAGGACCAGGGCGTCTTCCGTGACAAAGAACGGGTCGCCCCCACCCTGCACAATCAGGTCGCCACGCAACACGCCGTCCTGGATAGGGCCTGTGGCATCGACGAGGGTCACGAATTGGTGCGTTGGTCCCCAGGCTTGCAACGCTGCCAGCGTCGTGGCCACCTTGGTCAGGGAGGCCGCCGGCAAAGGCGCGGTGCCCTGATGGTGCGCCAGGACCCCATCCTCGGACTGCAGCCACACGGCGTGATGGTCTTCATCGTCGCCCATGTCTGCCACCTCGCTGACGTACTGTTGTACCGCTGTTTGCGCCACCGGATCCGGCCGGCTTGCCAGCGCTGCGCGGCCCGTCGAGGGCACACCCACCAGCACGATCCACAGCACTATCACACCCACCCTCGAGACGAGCTGCATGCCTGCCTCCTTTCGCTCGTGCGCTGTCTCTCTCTTCTGCCCTTGACAGGCCCGTGGAAAACACGGTATCTCTACCCATGCCTGCATCTTCCCGCACCTTACCATACGACCGTGACACGCACGAGGAGAATCATGCATGGTCGCAGATACCCTGCAGGGTGTCGATCTGCACTGGTTAGCAGAGCGCATCGACACGCCCTTTTATGTGTACGACGCCGAAGTCTTACAAGCCAGAATTGACGCCATTCGCGCCCTCACTGCCGCGCCGGGCCTGCAGGCGCGCTATGCCATGAAAGCCTGTTCGGCAGCGCCAGTGCTGGCACGCATGCGGGCCCAGCAGATCTGGATCGATGCGGTGTCGGGCAACGAAGTCTTGCGCGCCCGTGCCGCTGGCTATCTCCTCAATGCTGCGGTGCCCGAAGTCATGCTCACCACGGATGTCTTCCGGGACAACGCCCTGGACGTCGTGCGTGACTATGGGGTGTTGCCCAACATCGGTTCGCCGGCCATGGCCCAGGCCCTGGCAGCCGTGGGCTATCGTGGCCCCCTGGGCCTCCGTCTCAACCCTGGCTTTGGTCATGGCCATGTACAGAGCTGTGATACCGGCGGCCCCAGTTCCAAACACGGCATCTGGTGTGACGACGCGCTGAGCGTCGCACACGAGGCAACGCGCCACGGCATGTCTGTGGTGCTCCTGCATGCCCATATTGGCTCAGGGCCAACCGTGGCAGAATTTATTCGGCGGCGGCATTCCCCACCCGTATCGCCCGGGATCCCCCACGGCCGATCTGGCCGCCTTTGGGCATCTTCTGCGCGAAGCGCAGGCGCGCTTCAGCCAGGACACGGGGCGCGCCATCCGGGTAGAAATTGAGCCGGGACGCTACTTTGTCGCCCCCGCGGCCTATGTGGTCACCCGTGTGACGGATGTGAAACGCACGCAAGCCAATGCCAGGGGACCAGGCCAGACCTTTGTCATGGTCGATGCTGGTTTTTGTGACCTGATACGGCCGGCGATGTACGGGGCTTTCCACCACCTCAGTGTTTGGAACGCGCCCAGCGATGCCACGCCAGAGCCCACCATCCTGGCCGGTCCGCTGTGTGAATCGGGGGATGTCTTTACGCGCGATGCGGCCGAGTTGCTGCAGCCCCGTCCCCTGCCGCCCGTGCAGATTGGTGACCTCGTGCTCATCCATGACGCCGGTGCCTACGGTTATACTATGAGTTCCAACTACAATTCCCTGGGCCGCGCCCCGCAACTGTGGCTCGAAAACGGTACGCCGTACTTGATTTCACGTCGTGAAACCTTCGAGGACATCGTACGGACCGAGTGTTTTATCTCTCTGTAAGCTTCCACCTGGCTTTTTGTGTGAAGCTGTTCCCTCTCCCCCCGGCAGAGGGAGCACAAACAATCCCTGCACATCTCATGCAAACATCGCCTGCGCTCACGCCAGGTAGCTGAGCAAGCCATGCAGGATGGAATTGACGATTTGCAGCGCAAACATCGCAATAATCGGTGAGATATCAATCACCCCTCCTATAGGAGGAATGACACGCCGGAGAGGTTCCAGTATCGGGATGGCGATCGTGGTGAGCAGTTGCACCAGGGGGTTGTGTGGATCGGGACTGAACCATGAGAGAATGACGTAGAGAAACAGCACAAGAACGAAGAACCACGTGAGATCCACAATGAGCCCCAGACTGTAAATAAACGCACGTTTCGCCAATAACAGGTCAGTTCCACCTTCCCCCTCTATACTGCCCAGCACGAGCAACGCGATAGTGTGCAGAATAACGAGGATGCCCACGGAGAGGACATCGACGGTCGTCGGATGCGGCGATACATACCTGGCCATGTCGCGTACCGGACGCACCATACGCTGACCAAAGCTGACAATAGGATTAAGGTAGGCTTCTCGGAAGGCGGCGGTGACAATAATTGTTAACACATAAATCCGCAGCAGCGTACTGAGAAAACCTTGCAGAGCTATTGGAATGGATCCTACGATGATGCCTTTGAGGAGAAGGAGTATAGCAATCACTAGTAATGGCACTAGCTGGACGGCTCGTGAGCGCAGCGAGGTTGCCAATGGGACAACGATGGGATCCGTCGCTTGGAATACCATATCCAACACAGCGTCATAGCGCTCGTACTCAGAAAGAAACAGGCGTATAAACAACAAAACAATATAGATGTCGATAACAAGCACGAGAAGAGAGACAATCAAGCCTGACACAGAACCACCCATAACATAGCTCTTTCAAAGAGAATCAACACGCGCCAGTGGAACAACCCTGGCGCGTTGTGCACGCAGCGTGCAGCTCTACGCCCTCAGCCCTCAGCTACCCTAGGCAAAATCATGGGCCGTAGATGATACATCCATTGAGGAATTGCTTGCCAACGCTGCTCTCTGCTGGTTTTTGTTGAAAGCTGATGACTGACTGCTGAACACTTACTCCGTATTGTTTGTACTCTATAGGTATGGAAGCTGTCAACAAAAATCATGTGCCCCTTCCCTTTGTTGCTCATGCCGCTTTTTGCTATTGTACACTCTCAGGAGTCTTCACTCAGGTCGCAAGCTGCAACGAGGCATAAGACATGTGGCATCTCTGGCGTTTTCGGCCCCGACCGCTGTGCCGACCGTGGCAATGGCCGTGGCGTTATTATGCTTGGCGTCTGGAGACTTACACGGGTATTCCGGCATCTGAGGTCAGGTGGCGGACGTTACTGACGTTCTTCCGACAGCCACAACACCGGCGTGCTTTCCGGCGTTATATACGCTGGCTCAGACAGATGCGGCGGTTGCGTCACCTGTAGTCCGGGGGGAGGGGAGACGCCATGAGCGAGGTTCCTGGCAGCATCTACGATGAGATACAGCTCACCCTGCTCTTACGTGAGGTGTCCCACGACGGTCCCTATCCACACGTGGTCGCTGATCTGGCCCTCGTGCTGCGTCACGCCGACCCTCAGACCATCCCCGCGACACTTGTCCCAGAGCTGGCCCGGGCCGTGCTGGCCTCGGTAGACCCCCAACGTGCGGTCAACTATTTCTTGCACTACCTGGACAACGTCCCTGATGTCGCGGCGTTGTGGACGACCGTCGCTCAGCACCCGCAGGCCTTGGCCGGCATTGTGTGCCTGTTTGCCAGTTCGCAATTGCTGAGCAGTATCCTGTGGCGCCACCCACAGCTCCTCTTCTGGTTGTTGGAGGGCGCCTGGTGGGCACCGCCACCAGCCCCGGCAGAGCTAGCGGCGGAACTCGCGCCACAGTTAGACAATGTCGCGGATGAAGGCCAGGTCACGACGATCTTACGGACGTTTACGCAGCAACATCTGCTCCGCATTGGGGCCCGCGACCTCCGCGGCCTGGCGAATGTGGAAGAGACGACGGCGGACCTCTCAGCTCTCGCTGACAGTGTGTTACAGGCTAGTCTCACAGCGTGCACACGCTGGTTGACAGCGGCATATGGCGCGCCGATGTACACGGATACTGACGGGGTACAGCGTCCCTGCGGCTTCTGTGTGATCGGCATGGGGAAACTTGGCGGCTATGAGTTAAACTTCTCTTCAGATGTCGATCTCATGTACGTCTACACGTCGTACGAAGGCAGTACCAGCGGGATTGTGCGCGACGGGCAGGTGCAGGGTCAGATTTCGAATCACGAGTACTTTGTGACCCTGGCACGCCGTCTCACCACACTGGTCGGTGGCCAGGGCCCTGAGGGGCAGGCATTCCGCGTCGATCTACGCCTGCGCCCCGAGGGAACACAGGGGCAGTTAGCGCTCTCGCTCCTGTCGTACGAAGCCTACTACGCGCGTCTGGGGCAGACGTGGGAGAGGATGGCGCTGATCAAAGCCCGCCCCGTGGCTGGAGACCATCCCCTTGGGGAAGAATTTATGGCCCTGATCCGGCCCTTTGTGTACCAGAGCCATCTGGACGAAGAGGGCGTGCGCCAGCTGCGAGACATGAAACGCCAGATCGACGCCCAGCTGGCTGACAAAGCGCAAGCGCGCCTGAACGTGAAACTTGGTCTGGGGGGCATTCGGGAAATCGAATTTCTCATGCAGTTACCGCAGCTCTTGTATGGCGGACGCCAACCGGCGCTGCAAGAACGCCACGCGTTACACGCCCTCACCAAGCTGCACGAGGCTGGGCTCATGACGTCGCACGTCGAGGTGACCTTGCGGGCGACGTATTGCTACCTGCGTCGCCTGGAGCACTACCTGCAAATGGAACAGGGCGCTCAGACCCACACGCTGCCGCGCCACGTCGACCAGCAGCTGCGGCTAGCACGGCATTTTGGCTATCCCACCTGGGAGAGTTTCTATAAGGACTATATGGAGCGTACAGAGGCTGTGCACGCGATTTTCGTAGCAGCCTTTGAGGGCCAAGCTGAGAGTTGAGTAGCACACGGCACATGCTTCTCCTGGCGGCTGTCGACGAGCAACATCCCGTGCAGGTACGGGTGGTCCCGCGCAGTGCCACCTGTGCCGATATGCTGTTGGCAGCCTACGATCTGTTTGGCGAATTTTCCATTATCACGGGCCTGATGGCGGCCTACGGCCTCAACATCCGCGAGGGGCAGGTGTTTAGTTACCAGTGTGGACCAGGGCATACAACCCCGTGGGGCGCCACACCAGGTGGGCTCATTGTCGATGTGTTTACCATCGAGTATGCTGCCGAGCGGCCTTTTGACGGCACAGTGCAGGCCGCGTTCACGGCGCAACTCACGACCCTGCTGCACATGCTGCGCCAGGGGAAGCAGCAGGAGGCGCGCGCCAGCCTGAATTACCAGATCATCGATACCCTGCGCACTGCGCCGCCGACGTTCTCCACGCATCTGTTTCCTGTGGAGATTGCCATCGATAACGCGACCTCCACCGACTGGACCGTCGTGCACATCCACGCCGACGATACGCCAGCGTTTCTCTATAGCCTCTCCAACGCCCTGGCCATGCGGGATATTTACATCCATCGCGTGAGCATCAAAAGCGCCAGCGGTAAAGTCCATGACCAGCTCTTCGTGGGCTGGCGCCGTGGGGGTAAAATCACCTCTGCAGCGGGTCAGCGTGAGCTGCGCTTGATGGTCATGCTGATCAAGCAGTTCACGCATTTTCTGACGGTTGCCCCTGATCCGGTGATGGCGCTGCAGCACTTCGACCGCCTGGTCGACTGTCTGGCCGGCGATGCCGCACGCGGTGCGGATCTGCAGTGGCTCTGGGAGGAAAACACGCTCAAGGCACTGGCCACGGTGTTAGGGAGCAGTCGCTTCCTGTGGGAGGATTTCCTACGTCTGCACTACGACACACTCCTCCCCGTGCTCAAAGACTTGCGCGCTGCTGACCAGCATCTGAGCCAGGACGAGCTGAGCACACGCCTGCAGCAGGCGCTGCAGGGAGCAACCACACTAACGGAGCGCAAACAGGCCCTCAATGCCTTCAAGGATCGGGAACTGTTTCGTATCGACATGCGCCACCTCCTGCATCCTGCTTTGCCCTTTGGCGTCTTTTCGGATGAGCTGGCTGATCTTGCGGAGGTGGTCCTGGCGGCAGCATTGGCGTTGGCTCACGAGGCACTGCACGCGTGCTACGGCACGCCCCTGCTCACGGATGGCCGTCCCTGTGCCTTCGCCCTGTTTGGCCTTGGCAAGCTCGGTGGTCGTGAGCTGGGCTATGCTTCCGACCTGGAGATCCTGTGTGTCTACAGCGGCCAGGGGCAGACCAGTGGCCCACACCAGGTGGCCGTGAGTCAGTACGCCGAAATGCTCGTGCAGCAACTCCTCGATCTCATTGTGGCACGGCGCTCTGGGACCTTTGAGATCGACTTGCGCCTGCGCCCCTTTGGCTCGAAGGGGCCCCTGGCGACCAGCCTGGCTGCCTTTCGGGAGTACTATCGCGCTGGTGGTCCGGCGGCAGCGTTCGAGCGCCAGGCCCTGATCAAGCTGCGCTGGGTGGCTGG
>WNGG01013672.1_pt1 | contig 11494 bp, 10 predicted proteins | sample 5400661 | NCBI WGS metagenome assembly WNGG01 (sample SAMN13153372, study PRJNA577476) | soil metagenome | isolation source: 100 cm soil or saprolite under Garry oak tree replicate 1 | place: USA:California | collected 2016-06-15 | reverse complement strand
AGAAAAACCCAGATGATTTGGGCAATGTTCGCCCCGAGCGCTTTCATAATCCCGATTTCGCGCCGCTTTTGCACCGTCACGGTGATGAGTGTGCTCATGATTCCGAACGCCGCGACGACCACGATGAAGAACAGGAGGAAAAACATCACTGTGCGCTCGAGCCGCACCGCTTCAAAAAACTGATGATTCATGTCGATCCAGGTCTGCGCGTATTCGGGCGGCTCGAGGAATTGTTGGATCGCCTGTTTTACCCGCTCGGCACTGTACGGATCGTCAGTCCTAACTGTGATGCCGTGCAACGCGTCCCCCAGGCCGTATAACTCCTGGCCGACATAAATCGGGACGAGAAGAAATTCGGAGTCGTGCAGGTAGTGACCTGTTTCAAAGATGCCGGTAACGGTCAGTTCCTTCGGCAAGATTATATCGCGCAATTCGTCGACTGCTTTTTTTTCTTCCTCCCCTTTCGCGTTCTCCAGTTTCTTAATGGAATCTAGAATCTGCCCGAGATTTTCCGGCGAATAGATCGTCAGTTTGTCGCCGACGTTAATCTGCAATTTTCGCGCGAGCTCAACTCCAAGTACGGTCGAATCGCCTTCCAGGTCGAGCTGCCCGTATTTGATGAATTTTCTCAGTGAAATCACGTTCTCTTCTTCCGCAGGATCAACACCGCGCATCAGCGGGGCGAGCCGCCGGTTCTGAAATTCCACGATCACCGGCCCCTGAATGTACGGAGCAGTCGCGACGACACCCTGTGTATGGTCGATTTTCGCCTTGAGCGTTCGCCAGTCGCGCAAGACATCTTCGGTGCTGACGAGAATATGCGCATCGAAATCGATCACTTTCTGGCGCAGCTCCCGGTCGAACCCGGTCATGACCGAAATCACGAGAATCAGCACCGTTACACCGAGCATCACGCCGAGCACCGAAATCAACGTGATGGTTGAGAGAAATGTGCGCTTGGGTTTCAGATACCGCAGCGCCAGAAAGAGACTAAATGGCAGTTTCAATTCGGCGGTACCGTGGCCGTGAACGCTGCAATTTCCAACAAAGAAGATTGCGTCGCCCTGAAGTTTTGGAGTGCGCGGGCATGACCGCTCTTTTGAAAGCGGCGACATGTCGCCGCAGTCCAAAAATTCATTTCAGCGCGTAGGCTTTTAGTTCTTCCAGCGTGACGAATTCGAGCGCCGAGGCGTGAGTCGCTTCAAGATCGACAGGGGCAGCGCGATTATGGTCGAGGGCGCTTTTCCAGCGCGTGACGCAGACGCACCACTTGTCGCCCGGCTTCAGCCCGGGGAACCCCCATTCCGGGCGGGGCGTGACCAGATCGTTTCCGTCGAGCACGGAGAAATCGAGAAATTCCTCTGTGACTTTCACGCAAACCGTATGTAGCCCAACGTCTTCCGGACCAGTCCGACAAAAGCCGTCGCGATAAAAACCGGTGACCGGATCGCGACAGCAACATTTCAGTTCGCCTCCGAGCACGTTGGTGGGCACGAAGCGATCTTAACATTGGACGTTCAGTTTGTTAAATATTGGATTGTTAAAAAACGCGCGTGGGAAACCAGCATGTTCTTTAAGCATGAAAAATACTGCGACAGCCTATTGGCTTATTCCGGCTGAGCCGGCGCGTTCCTTCTTTGAAAAGACGATTGTCGATCTTGCGCGACGATATAATGCGCCTGTCTTTGAGCCGCACATGACGATCCATGTCGGTTCAGATCGAGTGGAAGCAGACGAAGTAATTGCGAAAACTGTTAGCGGTTGCCGACTCGTCCAGGCGAAGGTGCTTAAGGTCTGCCAGTCCGGCGAGTTTATCAAAACACTATTCGTGCAATTCGCACCGGACAGGGAGTTGCAAGAGCTCAACAAACTGATTCGCGATGCTGCGCAAGATTCGTCCGATTATCAGCTCAAGCCGCATTTGAGCCTGCTCTACAAGAAGATGTCGATCCTGCCACGGCGCCAACTGGCCCACTCAATTACGCTACCGTTTTCAGAAGTTACTTTTGAGTCAATAAGAGCTGTCCGGTGCATCTCACCTACTCGAAACCGCGCCGATGTAGAAGCGTGGCGCGTTGTCGCGGCGAGGACGTTGTCTGGTTAGCCCACGCGTCTCGCGTGCTGGTTTCGTCGTCGCGCCGAAACAGTCTTCCCAACGCTGACCGCGTCGATTGGCGTCCGCTGCGGCGGACGCCCTGCAGTTCTATATCTCGACGATCCGGTAAGGCTTTCCGGTCTTCCGAAGCGCGGGCGCTGAGACGTTATAAACGGGAATGCCCGTCGAAGTTTTCCCATCGAGAATGCCGTTATGGGCATGACCGTGAAAAACAGCGCTGACCCGGAATCGATTGATTGGCTCTTCCAATCGGCTGGAACCGAGAAAGGCAAAAATTTCCGGATCTTCTCCTTCCAGCGTCGCGCGGATAGGAGAGTAATGCAGGACTGCGATCCGTCGTTCGGTTTGCAGTTTGGCAAGCGCCTGTTCCAGGCGAACGGCGTGCGTGATCGACTCCTGCACAAATTGTTTAATCAGCGGTTCGCCCCACGCGTTCAGCATTCGCCGGCCGAAACCCCCGCCGAAACCGGCGATTCCGGCAAACCCGACTCCTGCGATCTCAATGGCTTCGCCGTTGAGCACATTGACGCCCGCATCGTCGAGAACTTTACAAACAAGCTCGGATTGTCCTGATTCGAAATCGTGGTTGCCCAGAACGGCCAGCATCGGAATTCTCACGGCAGCGCGAATATCGGCGACGAGTTCCTCCGCTTCTTCGGGGAGGCCATAATCTGTGAGATCGCCACAAAACAGCAGCACATCAGCGCTGCGCGAGATCTCGGCGAACGCTTTGTTCAGCACCCCGCGGGAATGCTTGCCATAATGAAGATCCGCAGTTGCGGCGATCCGTAATGCTCGCTTGGCCATCGTCTTAAAGAAACGAAATCGCCGGTCTCGATGGCCGCTTTTTACTGAGTGACGCGGGCAATCCTGCCTGCGAGGTTCTTTGGGGGGCAGAGAGGATTGCCTGCATCACGCCGATGCGCGCATTGGCAGTCCCGATTGCGTTATGATGGGTGATGGCTGCAAAGAGAGAACCAGCCGCCAGGGTGAAAGGCGGACGCGCTGAGTTTTATCGGAGATCAATGGCAGCGCTGCAGGATGCGAACGTTCCGTTTTTAATTGGTGGCGCGTATGTGGTCGAGGCGTATGCAGGCGTCTCGCGCCGATCGAAAGATTTCGATCTATATGTTCGACCTCATCACGTCGATGCAGCCATCGATGTGCTCGCCCGCGGCGGATACAAAATGGAAAAAACCTTTCCACACTGGCTGGCCAAAGCCGGATGCGGCCGGAACTATATCGACCTGATTTTTCGGGCCGGAAACGGACTATGCGAGGTCGACGATTCCTGGTTTGAGCGCGCGCAGGATGCTGAATTGCTTGGCTTGCATGTGAAACTTTGCGCACCTGAGGAAATGATTTGGATGAAGGCCTACATCATGGAACGCGAACGATTCGACGGCGCCGATATCGCGCATATTCTTCAAAGCTGCGCAGAGAAACTCGATTGGCCGCATTTGATTCATCGTTTTGGTCCCGATTGGCGCGTATTGCTCAGCCATTTGGTGTTGTTCGGCTACATTTATCCGAGCGAGCGCGGAAAAATCCCCGCCCCGGTGATGGATGATCTGATTGGGCGGCTCCAAAAAGAAGGACCTTCTGCTGGCTCCGATCGGGTCTGCCGTGGCACCCTGCTGTCACGAAAGCAGTATCTGCTGGATATCCGGAAGAGGGGATTCCGCGATGCGCGACTTGAGCCACGCGTCCATATGGATTCAGAGGACATCGCGCACTGGACAAAGGCAATCGCAAGAGGAGAGAAAGCGCGGGGCGAGCCCGCATGATTTGTGATTCGTGACACCGTTAGAAGGGGTCGGATTTGTGGATTCAAATATTTAGCCCTTCAACGCTTCAACCCGGCGAAGCCGTTGGCGTCGGACTCAGCTCGGCAGGGACGGGCGAGACTGCTGGCGATGGAGTTGCGGAGGCTGCTGCAAGTTTCCTTTTGGCTTCGTCGAGCAGTTTCTTTTCTTCCAGGTAAATCTTTCCGGCGGCCGCGGTGGCGATGTACTCCTTTGCTCCTTCGATTTGACCTGCGTCGGCCAGCAACAACGCCACGTAAACGGCCCCATGCGGATCGTGTAACTGGTCTGGCGGCAATCTCTGTATGATTGCCAGGCCGTCGGAACTTCGGCCAAGGCGATAAAGTGAAAACGCGTAAGTGAGCGCGCAGCTGAGTTCATTTGGTGCGCGGTCGTAAGCCTCTTTGGCCAGATCATGAGACTCTTTTGTATTTTGCTCGAGGTTAAGGCCGAGTCGCGCGAGATCGGCAGTGATCGGCGCCTCAGTGGGAGAGGCTTCGTGCAGGCGCTGGAGCGTGTCATACAGTTTTTCGAGGTTGTCATTTGCGCGATAGAGCCGGCGAAGCGCATCGAGGGCCTCACGGCGCATGGGCGGATTCTTTGCGACGCGCAGCCACAGTAGTTCGGATTCTTTTTCAAGGTTCCATTTCGAAGCGAGACGCGCCAGATCAAGCTCGTGTTCCGGCTGCTCGTTTGTTGCTTGTTCAGCCGAGCGCCAAAGTCTTTCGAATTCGGCATGGGCGGGCCCGCTATTACGGGATTGTGATTGCCGCGTTGCAATGGCCTGGTAGGCAATGCGCAAATAGTCAGAGTCGCCCCACGACCCGGCACCCGTCCAGCGTCTCAAACGCGACCAGTTTTTTGTGTTCGCATATGCGGCCGCAACTGCGACTGAGACGGGCGGGGAAATAAGTTCGTCTTTCGATAACTTGTCGATCCATTTAACAACGTCCTCAGCGAGGCCATTTTCGTTCATCCAGCTCATGAGCGACGTGAGATCGGAGCGATTGCGCGCGGCAAAAGGTTTCACTCTCTCCAACAAAGGACGGAACTTCTTCTCATCGAGTTTTCGATAAAAGGTCAGGCAGAGGAGGTAATCGCCGAATGTGACCTCCTGTGACATTTGGAGCTGTTGAGCGAAATTATCCGCCGCCGCGAGGTCATTGCGGGCCACGGCGTCGTTGAGCAAGGCTCGCAAAGCGCCCGTGCGAAAAGGAGCGACTTTGCTGAGTCGATCGAAAACGGCGTGGGCTTTTGCATTTTTTTCCGTATCGGTGGACTGAATTTGCAGTGCCGCGAGATTGAACTGATAGAGATCGTTACCTGGCTCCTCATTCACGGCTGCGGCAAATTGCTCTTCCTGCTCGGCGAGATTTCCTTCCGCGCGGGCCAACCAGCCTGCGACGACGTGAAATGCAGCGCTGCCACGATAGTTGGGAGGGACATCATTCAGCGCTTTTCGCGCGAGATCGATCTGCCCAAAGCGCAGTGCCGCTGAAGCCAGGTTAAGCTGGCTGTCGGAATCTTTTGGAAGGAGCCGCGCGATTTGTGCGCGCCACAAAACGGCTTCCTCAAGGTTTTGCTTTTCCGCTGCCTCTGCCAGGATGTAACGCGCCGGCACGGAGTCGGGATCCATCGTTAAGATCTTGCGCGCGTTCTGCGATGCCTGGTCAAATTTCCCCTCCTGCAGCAGCGACGCTGCCTGATGCAGCAGACGCCTTTGGTGCCAGTCCCTGTACAGCTTTGAACCATAGCTGAAGGAAGCAATGCCAAGCAGAATTGTGGCTGCCAATGCGGCAACTATGATGGCGAACCGGACCGGCCATAGTCGGTGGCGGAAGAAAAATACAAGGCCGGGGAAGAATTGGGCAGCACCTTTGTGCCCGTCTTTGATCTTTTCCGGCATTTTCGTGTCCTGATCCCGCCGCGCGGTAAGTGCGGCGCGGCGCGTCGCGGCCGCCCGCTCACGGATGTTCTAAGAATGTGTTGCTGGCTCGGATTCTGCGACAACAGGCACTTCTTCGATCGATTCCAGGACCTTCTCCCTTAAACGTCTGCCCCAGACGTATCGCGCCAGTAAAACCTTAATCGTTGCGGTCAACGGCACGGCCAGGAGAGGCCCGAGCACTCCACCTATTATCAGGCCCCAGACAAAGATCGACACGATCACGGTCATTGGATGCAGGCCGACGTAATTTCCTACAATGCGGGGCGCATAGAAGATGCCTTCAAGATTTTGTATCGCGATGAAAATTACGGTTACCCAGATCGGGTGCGCCCAGTCGCCCCATTGGAAAGCTGCAATAAGAACGGCTGGCACCCAGCAGATGATAATCCCGAGATACGGCACCATCGTAAGGACGACAACCATTACTCCAATCAGTGGCGCAAAGTTCAGCCCCAGAAGCGTCAGCGCGCTCCCGATGAGAATGCCATCCACCACGCAAACGAGCAGTTGTCCCCGGAAATAGGCAGTGACGTATTTGTTGATCTCCAACAAGACTTCCGCCACTTCGTCTTTGAACGGTGAAGCGCGAAGCGGCAGATAATCTTTCCATCTCTTTTCAATGCGCGGTTTTTCTTTTAACAGGAAAAATAGATAGATCGGCACCAGGATGAGACTGAGCAAAAAACCTGTGACTCCAAGAAATCCGCCGATGCTTTTCTTTAAGATTTCCCAAAACCTTTCCGCCAGTGTGGGAAGGGCGCGCTGGAGCGTCGGAATCTGCTTTTCTACATAAGCTTGAATGCGCTGGCGTTCAGCGGTGGTAATCTTGGCGGGACTGGGCGCGATTGTTTCACCGGGTGAAGCCATCGCCTGTGGCGCACCCGGCGACGCAGTGACAGTGGCGGTTGGTTGCGCGTGAGGCGAAGGCGAGCCGGGGCCGATGAGCAAGTTTGTGAGACTCCTCGATGCAGACTTTACGTGCGCTCCGCCAAATAGCCCGAATGTTTGATCGAGTCGATAGATAAGATCGACAATTCGATCTCGCGCTTTTTCTGTGTAAGCAGGGACTTGCTTCGCGAAATTTGCGCTTTGGATTGAGATAGTTGGGATAAGCCAGCTGAGCAATCCACTGAGCGCAAAAAGGGCGATCGCGAAAAGGAGGAGCACCGCCTTGGTGCGACTGAGCGCGCCTCGAGACATTTTGGTCACAAGCGGGTCGAGCAGATAAGTGAGAATCCCCGCGATGGCGACCGGGATTAATATCGGCTGAAGGAAGCTGAGAATATTGGCGCTCGTCCAAATGACCGTGCCAACGATCACGATGAGAAGAACAACGCAGAAGGCGGTCAGAGCCGCCCACATCATCTTGCGCTGCCAGGGCGTCGGATAGGTGTTCATGCTATGTTCGCCGCCAGACGTCTGTGACAATCACCGTGTCGAATTAATCTTTGCCGGCGAACCGCTGCTGATCGTGGCCTTGGTGCTTTCAATTTTCTCTGCGAGCTTTGTGTTTTTCGGATCGAGCGCGAACGCTTTTTGCCACGATTCCAGCGCCTCCGACACACGGTGCAATTTCAAATAAGTATCGCCAATATGTTCGAACACGATCGGATCTTCGCGGTCCATGTTTTTCACCGCGCGAAGCAGGTCGGCTAAAGCCTGATCGAATTTTCCCTGTCTAAACTCAACCCAGCCAAGACTATCGAGGTAAGAGCCATTGTTGGGGTCACTCTCTAGTGCGCGCTCAATCATCTCCCTGGCTTCATCCAAGTGCATGTTGTGATCCGCCCACATGTAACCAAGGTAGTTGTAAGCTTCCGCCGCGTTTGCTGGATCGAGCGTGATCGATCTGCGAAGCAAGTCGGCCGCCTTTTCATATAACCCTGCCTGCTCGGCGGTCACGCCGTAGTTGAAGTAAAATTTCGCGTTTACGATTTCATTGTCCTGGTCGAGTTGCGCGTCACGCAGCGCTTCCTCAAAGGTCACCACCGCTCGCTGGGTTTGTTTCGCTTCGCGCTGAGCAATGGCCAGATAATATACGATCTCCGGCGCGCCCGGAAACCGGCGCCGGGCTTCAGCGAGGAATCTCACAGCGCGCTCCGGATCTTTCAGAGGGCCGAGAAGCAACTCCGCAAGACGCAAATATGTGCCGGCATGGTTAGGATTGATCAGCAGACTCTGCTCGTAATTTGCGGCTACCTTGGCGAACTTCGCTTTCGCTTCTTCCAGGCGGTTTTCGCGCTGAAGCGATCGCGCTTCATCATCCAGCACTTGGGCAAGCAGATCATACGGCTGATATTTCTCCGGATGCTCTTTGATGATCTGCTCGAGCAGCTCAACCGCTTTGCCGCGCTGATCTGTCAAAATGAATCCGGTCGCCAGTTTTTCCCGCGCGTTGGCATCGTCTGGTTGCAGCTCGATCACGCGCAGATAAAGCGGAATCGCCTCCTTTAGCTGCTGGGATGACGCATAATAATCTGCCGCATCTTTGAGGATCGCCGGATCATCTTTGGCGTTCTCCACCGCCTTTTTGAAAATCTCGTTGACCCGTTTTAATTCGTCCGGCTTTGGCTGCGAGTCGGGTGAAAAAAGAACAGCAGCGTAAAGCTTCCCAAGCTGAGTCCAGAAACTCGGGTCGTCGCTGCGAACTTTTGTCGCGCGCTCCAACGCCTCGATCGCTTTTTGTTCTTGTCCGGCTGCGAGTTCGATTTCGCAAAGACGCTGATAAGCTTCTATGTCTGCCGGATTCAGAGCGATGGCGCGATTGGCGTAATCGATACTTCGCATAAATGAACGCCAGTTGGTGATACGGTTCGGCGTCGTTCGGGTTTGCTTTGATCGCGTCTTTCAGGACGTCAATCGCCTGTGGATAATCTTCCTGTTGTATCAGCAAAGCGGCTACCCGCGACGCGAGCGCAGATTGGCCGGGATCGACATTGAGTACTTTGCGGTAGGCCTCCAGCGCTTTATCCATCTCGCCGTTCTGCTCGAAACCCATTCCCTCGACAAAGTGCGCGAGCGCTCCCGCCTTCCGTTCGCCCTCCGGACGCAAAGCCAGGTCCGGCGCCGGCTTGAGACTGATTGAATCATCCTGACGCTCAATCTTTATCCCGGCGGGCGCAGATTGAATCTGAGGCTGAGGCGGCGAGACACGCGGAGTCTTGGCGCTCCCAACACTCGCGGTGGCCAGAAAAACAAGCGCGAAAAGGCAGCCACACCGCGTAGACCGATCGCACTTTCCCTCCTCCCTCATGTTCCAGATTCTAGCTTTCGGCGATATCCTCCGCAAACCCGCCCTCGCCGACGATGGAGTGCTGGAGTGATGGAGGGATGGAAGGAAACCGCGGAATTCCATTACTCCATTACTCCATTCCTCCAGCGCTTCGTTGCGCGCTATGTCTTGTAGCGGAGACGCTTCTTATGGCGACTTTGCTTCATGCGCTTGCGGCGCTTGTGCTTGGCAATTTTCGCCTTGCGTCTTTTTTTGAGAGAGCCCATTCAGGTTTTTCAGATTGCGAGCCGGGATTCAACCATCTAATCCGCCGCGTTGCAACTCACTTCTTTGCTGGGGCATCAAGCGCTCATGCGAAAAGAACTAATGAGATACAGATCAGCCACCGCTTGGTTGGAGCGAGCGTGGCAAAGATCGAGAACTGTTTCATGAAATTAAGTGTGGACTTCACGGCGGCCAGCGGTTGGCTCCAGTGATTGGTTAAAGCCTCGGCCGCCAACACCTCCATGCGAATAAGAAAACTCCGACAGCCAGGATGCAACTGACGATCGAAGTAATGACGAGTGTTAAAGCTGGGAGGTGAACACCGGTGTAAGGCAGCCACAGTGGTCCGGAAAGCGATGTGACGAGCAAGAGAACAAGAACTAACCAGAACACTCTCCTCAGAGGAGCGCTCGGAGCCGGCGTAGGCGGCGCGGCGACCGGAGCCTTCCTACGCCTGCGCTGCAAGATCAATAGCGGAATCAGAAAGACGAACACCAGAATGAGAGCGCCCCATTCCCATACGTCAGAAAGACCGAGCGGCTGATGAAATACGGCAAGCAACATCGACGCCGATGCTGCGAGCGACAGAAGCAGTTCAAGGGGTGACGGCTTCATGGGTCTAATTCAATCACTTCTTCGGCATCTCATCGCGCTTTGCTTTGAATTCTATCCCAGATTTCCATTCCGGGAATTTGTCGCCATTTGCGACTTGGTAGCCGACTTCGAACAGAAGTTGAATATCCTGAACCGCGCCGGACAGATCCCATTCGGGATTCACTTCGTCCGACACCTGGTGATAATGATGCGCGGTGTAATCGTCTTTCTTTTGCCGGCCGATGCGCGGTGTAATCGTCTTTCTTTTGCCGGCCGAAATCTGGCGGCTTTCCGATGAGATCTTTGCCGCCGCCGGTGTAAAGAGCCGGCACTCCGAGCTTTGAAAATTCAAAATGATCGGCCCGATAAAAACTGCCTTTCTCTGGCTGACTGTTTGGTGTCATCACGCGGCCGTTGCGCTTGGCCGCTGCTGCTAATAGATCATCGAGGGTTGAGTTATTGTCGCTCAGGTCTTGGATGTCCCGCGTTTTGCCCCACGGGTTGACGGTGTCGATGTTGATGTCGGCCGGCGTTTTCTCGAGCGGATAAAGCGGATGCTCCGCATAGAATTTTGCGCCGAGCAATCCTGCCTCTTCAGCGGTCGTAGCCATAAATAACACCGAACGTTTTGGCGGCGGATTTAATTTCGTGAACGCCGCCGCGAGCTGGATAAGCGATCCCACGCCGGACGCATTATCGATCGCGCCATTGAAAATCTGATCGCCCTGTAAATCGGGATGACGTCCGAGATGGTCCCAGTGCGCGGTATAAATGACGTATTGATCCTGCAATTTCGGATCGCTCCCGTCGAGTTTGCCGATGACATTGTGCGATTTGAATGAGCGAAGCTGTTGTTTGATATTGATGTTGGCTTTCGCATTGAGCGACACCGGCCGAAACGCCTTTGTGATTGCCGATTTCTTCAGGGCATCGAAATCCTGACCGCAATCGGCCAGCAATTTCTTTCCGGCGTCGAGCGTTATCCAGGAGCGCGCCTTAACGGCCTCGATGTTTTTATCCGGCGCATCGATTTCATAATTTTCCTTCGCCCAGCTCGTTTTCACCACGGAGTAAGGATAGGCCGCCGGTTCCGTTTCATGAATAATGACGGCTGCTGCCGCGCCTTTTTTCGCAGCGATTTCGTATTTGTAAGTCCAGCGGCCGTAGTAGGTCATCGCTTTTCCCTTAAACATTTTGTTATCGAGTTTTGATGAATCTTTCGGATCGGGAATCGGCGGATCGTTGATCAACATCAAAATCGTTTTGCCGCGGACATCGACATCCTTGTAATCGTCCCACCCATACTCTGGCGCCACGATGCCGTACCCGACAAAGACCACATCTGAATTGTCGATTTTAATTTCTGGTTCGAGACGGGCCGATGACGCAACGAAATCGTCGGGGTATTTCAGGTCGATCGTTTTATCCCGAATGGTGAACGACATTTTCGGTTCGCTCTTGATCCAGGCGAGCGGAACTTCTTGGGTGTAAGTTCCGTCCCGATTTCCCGGCTTCAGGCCAATCTGCTTGAATTG
>WNGG01008236.1_pt1 | contig 11495 bp, 7 predicted proteins | sample 5400661 | NCBI WGS metagenome assembly WNGG01 (sample SAMN13153372, study PRJNA577476) | soil metagenome | isolation source: 100 cm soil or saprolite under Garry oak tree replicate 1 | place: USA:California | collected 2016-06-15 | reverse complement strand
TCTTCTCTTGGCAGCGATCCGTGATGGACCATAATTTTTCGGTCCATAAGGTTGAACTTTGATCCGAGCAGCTCTGCATTGACCCGGCTGTTGACAAAGATGAGAGTGGAGTCATGAGCCTCAACAAGGTCATCAACCAGTGTCAGTCGTGCTGCTGCCTCGGGGGTAGTGTAGAGGCGTCGAGCGAGTTCTCTATCCACCTCTCCGGGTGAAGGATATTCCACCTTGTAGCTTGTTGACTTGCTGAGCGGGATCTGAACTGTCTTGACTAGCTGATTGCCTCCGAGAAACTGGGCGATTTGTTCGGGGTTGCCGACAGTGGCCGAGAGTCCTATTCTTTGAAAACCGTCTCTCCTGATTTCTTTGAGGCGTTCGAGGCCTACAGTGAGCTGAGCCCCTCTGCGGTCTTCTGCCAGTTCATGAATCTCGTCAACTATGACCGATCTAACGTGACGCAAGTGTTCTCTCATTCTTCTACCTGGCAGCATTGCCTGGAGGGTTTCTGGCGTTGTGATGAGAAGGTCAGGAGGCCTGATTGCCATTCGTCTTCTGTCTTTGGTGGGGGTGTCTCCGTGGCGGACTTCGACTGAGAAACTGAGCTTGCTGGACCATGTTTGGAGTCGTTTGAGAAGGTCCCTGTTCAGCGCTCTGAGCGGTGTGATGTAGATGAGCGAGATGCCTTGTCTATCCTTGTTCTGGATCATACTGTCGATTAGTGGAAGTAGGGCGGCTTCTGTTTTTCCTGATCCTGTTGGTGCAATTATGAGGACGTTGTCGCCCTGGGCGATTAGGGGTATGGCTTCGACCTGTGGCGGAGTGGGTGCTGAGATTCCGGTCTCCCTGAGTAGTCCTTTCAGTGGAGGAGAGAGGAGGGTGAAGGCTTCCGTGGCCATGTCCGCCACTGATCAGTTGGTAGGATTCGAGAGCCTTGAAGATAAACTTCCTAGGCGGCCAAAAGTATCGTTTGTTCCTTATTTTTTCTCGGTTATTTTCTTCAAGAGGTCTTTGTAGTCATGAGCCTTCATCAGGCTGAGCAGTTCCTTGTTCAGATCTTCTGGTACGATAATGGTTATCCATCCTTGTCCGTATGGATTCTTGTTGACCAGTTCAGGGGCATCGGATAGAGTGTTGTTGACCTCTAGCACTGTTCCCGAGACAGGTGAGTACACGTCGGCGACTGCTTTCACTGACTCGACGGTGCCAATGCTCTGCATGAGTTCGACCTTTGCTCCGAGCTTAGGAAGGTCAACATATACTATCTCGTGAAGAGAGTTCTGAGCATAATCCGTGACTCCTACTCTGCATTTGCCACCCTCTATACGAAGCCACTCATGCTCCTTAGTGTAGTAGAGGTCTTCGGGGACAGCGAATTCTCCTTTCAAACTTGAGAGCCAGCAGGCCTTGGACTTGTTGAACGTCTCGGCCTATAAATCTTCGAAAAAGCGGACAGTGTGTTAGAAGGTCAGTCGTCGCGGGATGATTTCTTGGTGAGGTATCCCTTGCGCCAAGCAACCGCAGCAAGTCCCATCGTTCCGACGATGGCCACCGCACCCGTGATCGTTCTGCCTTGAGTGCTTAGCCATGTGAGCTTCACTTCGAAGCTACCCAGCCCAGTTCCATCCCCGCCTGCACTCGAATGAATAGTTGCCTTTACTGCGTATACGCCGATAAGGCCTGTACTTGGAATCTGGTATTTGGCTATGTAAAGCCCGGTTGAGATCGATGACGCATTGAGAATAATCATTGACCCGTCAGGCCTGATGAGTTGGATCTTCAACTGAACATTAACCGGGTTTACCAGGGTCCCGCCCTGGGCCAACAGTACGCTGACAACAGCGGTTTCGCCGGGGAAGTAGATAGCTCCAACTTCAACATCGACGGTGACAGAGTTCGGCGTGGGAAGAACGATGAAGGTTACATTGACCTGTGTCTGCGAGTTGAAGTCCTGCGCTTTTACAAAGTGTGATCCAGGTTGTGCATTTGGAACGTCAAGGACAAACGTAAAGGATCCGTTTGTGACGACAACTGTTCCAAGGAACATGTCATCGAAGCTTACCACAATGATTGTTTGAGTTTGGAAGAAGAGGCTGGGGAAATTTGCCCCTTGAACAGCTACTCGTGTTCCCACGGATCCGCTAGATGGTGTAAGGCTGAGCGACGGAGCCAGCACAGTAAGAGAAATTGTCGCTGAATGGGAAATCACACCTGCGGCGGTAACTGTTATGGTGTAGTTGCCTGGTGGAGTGTTGGCAAAGGCTCCCATGAGCAGTTGGATAGTTTGGGAAGTACCGGAGAATAGGAAGGCGAATGTTGTGTTTAGAGCTGTTGCGGGTCCGTTAGTAATGGAAGGGGTAACAGTTGCCGATAGTGCAAGAACGCCTGAGAAACCCTGACTCGTTAGAATTACTGTTGAAGAGACGATTGTTCCACCGCGAACTGCAAAACTGTTGGGGGTCGCGCTTATTGAAAAGTCGGGCACTATGGCGATGGCTAGGCGGACATTGTGGGATAGAGAGCCGGCCGTTGCAGTTATCACTATCGTGTAGTTTCCGAGCGAAGTGGTTCCGGTCGTTGTGATTGTAAGTTGAGACAAGGATGTCTTGTTACTCGGCACAGAAACGGTCGCTGGATTGAACGAGAGGGTCAAGCCTGATGGAGTTACGGCTCCAGACAGGTTCACCTTCCCTGTGAAGTTGTTGAGGCTGGCTATGGTTATTGATACGAGTCCCGATGAGTGCTGGCCTATGAGGGATTGGACGGGGGACGCGTTGAGGCCGAAATTGGGTGGGGGTCTGCCGTAGATTCCGTTTACGGAAAAGTGTGAAACTGTGCAGCATGCTCCGCTTGTGAGGTTATCGTTGAATATTTCGACCGGGCTATAGGTTCCAACCCCTGCTTTGTATGTGATCGTGAAAAGTGTGCCGTTCAGCGTGGCACTTGTCGAAGCTCCTGAGATTGATGCCGCGGAGTGGATTATGCCAGGCCCGTCCGAGCTTGTGCATCCAGTTCCAGCATCGTTCACGCAGTTAGATAGTTCTGTTACTGTTGCGCTAAAGTTGGCCTGAAACAGGTTTCCAGTAATGGAGACACTTTGGGGATTGATGACCGTTTGGTTTGCTCTGACCATTATGTTCCATGAGGTGAATGGCTGGGTATTGGCAACTTTGACTTTGTACGTGACCGTCGTTCCGGGGGATTGTACAGCTTGGTGGTCGGGAGATATGTACAGCATGTTATCAGCGCAATGGAAAATCTGGTTGGCAGGGTTTCTTCCACCGTTGCCAAAAATCCCACCGCTCACGATGAAGATTTGTCCTCGGTATGAGATCACTTGCACTTCGGCGGTCGCGGTTGGAATGCTTAGGGAGTTATTCCAGGTGTCCGTAGCGGGGTTGTAGGCGTAATTGGAATTCTGAAGGACGAGACTGGTCGTGCTTCCACCAATAACGTAGATTTGCGGACCACACACTCCCGCTGCAGGGTCAACCAGGCCTACCGGAGCGGATGCTCCAAAAGTCCAAGTGTCAGAAGTGATATCATAAATGTACGTGCTAGTACTCGCAGTTCCCGTTGATGTGAATCCGCCAAAAACGTAGATCTTGCCGTTCAACAAGACGGTATGGCCGTCGGCAAGGGGTGAGGGCATCGGGGTGCCAGTGGTCCATTTATTGGCCGCAATGTTGTAGATCTCCACCGTGGCCAAATCTCCTCCTCCAGTAGGAGCACTTGCGGTCCTTCCGCCCAAGACGTAGATTTGTCCGTTGTAGAACGCGGCCATGTGTTCTGTCGCTCTCGCTGTGGGCATCGATGTGAGACTCTTCCACGTGTCGTTCGTAGGATTGTATCGCCAGAGGTCGTTGCCCACAATATTGACCGGACGGCCTCCAATGAGGTAGATGAAGGTCCCATCCGTCACTGCTACTGTTTCGGATCTAGGCGACGACGGCAGAGAGGCTTTCGTCATCCAAGTGTCATTTGCTGGGCTGTAGGCCTCGTTAGCAGTACTGTCTCCCATCGGGCCGTATCCTGTTATGTAATAGAATATCCCATTCGCTTCGGCGGCTCCGTATCCTTCTCTGGGAGTCGGGATTGGAGAACCTGTTGTCCAAGCAGGAAGCGTCGAAATGGACGGAGATACGGTCCCTGAATTCCCGGAAACCGTCGGTGTCTGTTGCAGCTGGACGCGGTTTGCGGATTGACCAGTAGTAGAGTTGAGACCGCTCAAATTGGATTGATGCCCAATCAAAGCGGGAGCCACCGACAGAGACACCAGTAACAGTAGCGGGACCAAGAGGTTGGCGTTTTTGGAGAGATTCATCGTATGGCTCATTCGTGGAACTCTTCTGGACTGCTGAGAGGGGAAGTGTCTTGGTCATCATTCTTTTTTCTGAGGTAGCCTTTTCGCCAAGCTACTGCCGCAAGTCCGACAACACCTGCGACCGTGGCTCCGCCAGCTATGCTCTGGGTATTCGAGCTGAACCAGGTCGGTTTGACCTCGAAGCTCGCTAACGATGATCCGTCAGAGACACCGACCATACGAGCGGTTGCGACTAGAGTGTAGGTTCCTAGGGACCCTGACTTCGGTATGCTGTAGGTTGCCTTGTAGATGCCAGAAGCTGTGAACAGGGTGGTAAGAGTTGTTGTTGACCCGTCTGGCTTTACGAGGGTGAGCTGTAGTTGGAGTCCGCTGGGGCCGACCTGGATCCCATTCACCGTTGCGAGTAGGTAAATGGTGGCTGTATCGCCTGGGAAGTATATTGCGGCCGTTTTCACTGTAATGAGCAGAGTCCCGGGGGTCGGAAGGACTTGGAATGCAGCGCTCGCGTGTGCCAGCGATGTTTCGTCCACGACGTTGATGTAGTGAATTCCCGGTTGGGAGAGTGGAATGTCGAATGTGAAGGTGAAAGCTCCTGTAGGTGTGGTGATGAATCCTGTTGTCATATTGTCAAATGTTACTTGGATGAAGTCTACTTGCCCGAAGGAGGCGAATTGCGGGAGGGGGAATCCTGAGCCTTCGATTACAACCTTGGTTCCAATAGTTCCGCTGCTGGGAACAAGCTTGAGCACTGGCGGCGGTAGAATCGCTATTTGTCCTCCTGAGGCGAAGTTGTCAGCAGGTGTTGGATCATCGGCCAGGAATACTCTTGCTGTAATCGTATGGTTTCCAACCGGGACGCCCGTTGTGTCCCATGGGATGAAGAAGTCGAAGAACGCGGGAAATCCAAAGCTGGAAATAATCTCATTGTTAAGCGAGCCAGCCACGTGGGAATCCCAATACGCAGTTATGTTCACCGTTACTTGGCTGCTTCCCGTATTCTCGAGCCCGACTGAAATCTGTACGATCTGGGTGGAGACTGCCGTTCTGGGTGCTAGAACAGAGCTGAGAGCTACATCGTGGGGAGGTATCGAATGGACTGGGACCGTCTGCGAAGTGGACGCGGATCGTTGATCGGTGTCAGTTACCGTCAATGTAACCGTATAGTTTCTCGGCGCGAAGTAGGTGTGAGCTGGGAAGGTACCAAAGCCGACCCCGCCGTCTCCAAAGTTCCAGGACCAAAACGTTACTGATCCGTCAGCATCGGAGCTTCGAGACCCATCGAAGAAGACCGTCTGTCCTATCAGCGGGTTGAGCGGTGAGAAGGTGAAGCTAGCGACGGGAGGAATAGATGGCGGTAATATGTTGAGGATGCTCGATCTTACGTTGTTCGCTGGGCTGTTGTCAACCCCTGAAGGATTGCCTGAGGAGGAGAGGACAGTGACGTTAGCGGTGAGCGTATAGAACCCTGTAGTCAGATGGCTGGTGTCCAACGTGAAATTGAAAAAGCTGCTAAGCCCCATTGGGATGTTTTGGTTGGTCGCGGTTCCAATCACTATCCGCGGAGAACCGTAAGAGACTGTAAGGTTGAAGTTCTCGGGAGAGGTTCCATTGTTTGAAACAGCTACGTTCACCACGACCTTGTCGCCGATACTTGCGGGGTTCGGGCTTGCGAATATGCTCTCGGCAATTAGATCATGGAGTGGGGTTTGGGAGATTGTGAAGAGTTTGGTCTTCATTCCCTCGAAGTTGTTATCAGCGTCGACCACTGTTAACCGAACGGAAAAGTTTCCCGTAATGGAACCCAGCCTGAAAGTGTAAGTGGATTCTCCGTTTTTCGTGGATCCAGACGATGCTCCCCCGAAGTCCCAGTTGTAAAAGAGTATCCCATGGTTAGGGGATCCGGGCGCGGCGTCAGGGTCAAAGCTCGTATTCGCATAGAACGTGACCTGTTGTCCGGGCCTCGGTGATGCTGGTAAAAAGCTGAAACTGGCTACGGGACCGAGATTCGCATTCTCGTTCTTGAAGTAACCGTCAACCGTAACTGGAGCCAATACATTGCTTGCTCCATTTCCAGTAGGCGTCGTCAGCTCTGTGAAGCTCTGCGCAAAACCTGACGAGATGAGCCCTGTTGCCAAAGTCAGAGGGCTCACTCCGACAGCGAGAATTTTGAAGTTAATGTTGACTAAAGCCCCGTTTGTGCTTGTATTGCTGCAGCCGAAACAAACAGCTTCCATGTGCACGGTGCCTGGATCTGGAGCGAAGTTGCTCGTTCCTACGAACGGGTTGGAGAAGACGGTATTGGTAGTCGCATCAAAGCCTGTGGCGTTTAGGAATGAGGGATCGTAGTAGAGAAAGAACTCGTAGCCGTTGATGGTTCCGGCGGCCGCGTTTGTCAAGTTGACCTGGACAGTAATAGTATTGCCGACGTTGAGAAACCCTGAGGGACAGCTAGCTATCGAGATATTGAACGAACCACAGTCGTTGCTCCAAACTCCGACTGTAGGAGCGTTTACAGAAGCTCCGTACGTCCGTGGGACACGAGGCTCGTATGGTCCCAAGATCATGCCTGCTGCAAGTAGGGTTATTATCAGGACGGAAGTTTTCGAGAGTCTCAACTACACCGACCATTGTTAACGGGCGATCGGTCGATTTTTAAGAGTTTTGATTGGTGAGCTTGTGCTTTTGAACTAGACGCTTGTTCTGTACACTCGGAGATATCTCGGGATAGCATGTTCCTCCTAGATTGCCCCATAATAAAGAGAGGTTCTGGTTTGTTTGTCTATTCGACGATTTTCTCCACGAGCTTCGGAATTTCCGCCCACTTCTGGACTCTGAATATTCTTGGAATGTCAGGGACGGTTGTGTTCCAAGGCCTTGTATAGAGTACTCCTGACATTTTCGGGTTTCGAGAGATTAATGGCATGAGTTCTGGGGCATCGTCGATGTAGATATCGTAATTGAGGAAGATCTTGTCTTTCCAGCCTGGGACACGTACGAACCGCTGGTAAGGTATCTTGTGTTGGGCGAGCCAGCTTTTCGCTGCGTTTACGCTTTCTTTACTGCGGCCAGTCACAACGTCAATTTGGCCTGAGCGCGCTAGCTTTCGAACGTTTTCTGCCAGTCTCGGTTCTGTGGGCGGGATGCTTTCCCAGTTGTCCCACGCCTCGTCCAAGAACTGGAAGAATTGTTCCTTGGTGATTCCTAGCTTGCGCCACGACGCCCACGTGTCGAGATCTGAAAACTTGAAGCTTGTGCCAAGGAATTCGTTGGCGTGTTTGCACCACGCCTCCATCGTCTCGGCTAGGACTCCATCGAGGTCGACAGAGATTTTCAACCGCTCGGATTGAGACCCTGGCAATTCGACAATGTCATGTTGGCGCCCGAGAGTCTTTAACCTTGAGCAGGTTTCGCTCGAGGTATGCCGAGCGAAATGTCTCTGCTAGACGGGATCAACTCTCTCAGGTCAGTCAGGAAATTCAAGCCTGACTCAATCCCTGAGGACAAGCTTAGGATGATTCTCAAGTCCGCATCTAAGGCTGCTTCTGGAAGCAACACGCAACCATGGGAGTTTGTAGTGGTCCGTGATACGAAGTTGAAAACTCGTCTCAAGGAACCGATGCTAAGAACATGGCTTCAGAGACTTGCGGGTGGCTCGGGAATGTCCGCTCGGATGAGAGACTTGTATGATGAGGCTACAGAGATGCTTCGGAACACCGAGAAAGTACCAGTCATAATCTATTGCTGCGTTGACTTGAACCGTATTGGCAAGAGTGAAGAGGTAAGGTATGCCAGCATCTATCCTGCAGTCCAGAACCTTATGCTCGCAGCCCATGCGCAAGGTCTTGCCACCTGCTTGACCGTTCACGGGTCTACTCCGACGCGTGGAGAGCCAGAGGTCAAGAAGATCCTTGGAATCCCGGAGCACGTCAAGATAGCCTGTCTCATCTACCTCGGGTATCCAACCGTTAGACTTGGCCCTCCGAGAAGGAAACCGATCGAGAAATTCGTCCACTACGACCATTGGTAGGCTGCCCGCAAAAGGCTGTCATTGTTTCCAGGTCCGGAATCGCTTCCAGACAACAGCTCAGAAGGATTCATCTTTAATAACGACAGTTTTGGTTTCGGCCTCGCGACCGGCTTGTCTCAGACCGTTCTTAGCGATGATTCGCTCACGTTTGCGGAGAAGATCATTAGCGTCAAGGCTGATGGGGGCAGAATGGTGCATCATGCCGGTGAGATTGCTGTTCTGCCTGCGGACATGGCGATGGCTCAGGATAGCACTGGACCTTTGGCGATCAAGGTTTTTCGTGAGATGGGTGTCGAGAAGGTCTGGGACCCGAAACGAATCCATCTCGTCATAGATCATAGTTTTCCAGCTCCTGATGAAAAGGTTGCTAACCTCCATATTTTGATCCGAGAGTTCGCGAGGCAGCAAGGCGTCCGGCTTGTTGAGGGCAGCATCTCACACCAGCATCTTCTCGAAAACCACGTTGTGCCAGGCATGGTTCTCTTTGGTGCTGATTCTCACACTTGCCAGGCTGGGGCGATAGGCGCGTTTGCTACTGGTATTGGTAGTTCGGAGATGGCTGCTGTCTGGGCGAGCGGCAAGCTCTGGGTCAGGGTCCCAGAATCAGTCAAGATCAATCTTACTGGAGAGTTCAAGAAGGGCGTTTACGCCCGTGATGTCATTACTCATTTCATCGGGATGGTCGGGGAAGATGGTGGGAACTACAAGTCGCTGGAGTGGAAGGGTCCAGGGGTCAAGAATCTCTCCATCGCCTCGCGAGCGTGTATCAGCAACAATTCGATGGAGTGCGGCTGCAAGCTCTCAATCTTCGAAGTCGACCCTGTGACCAAGGATTATTTCAAGACGGTAAACCGGAAGTCTATGTTCGAGGTTCACGCAGGTCCAAAAGCTCACTACAGAGAAGAGTATGATATTGATCTTGGAAGTCTTGAGCCGCAGGTCTGGGGTCCAGGGAACGAGAGCAAAGTTCGCACTGCGGGTGAAGTTGGGGACGAGCATCTTGACGAGGTCTTCATCGGCTCCTCCACCAACGGACGATACGAAGACCTACAGGTTGTCGGGAAAATCCTGAAAGGTCACAAGGTGAAGGCTGGGACTCGTTGCATAATCACTCCGGCGTCGAGGAACGTGTTCGAGCGAGCGATCAAAGATGGTTTGGCCGAGACGTTTCTTGAGTCGGGAGCTGTTTTCACCAATGCTACATGTGGTGCATGTGTAGGAACACACCTGGGCGTGCTTGGCGAGAATGAAGTCTGTTTGTCTACTTCTCCACGAAACTATGTGGGACGGATGGGTGCGTCAACTGCCAAGATCTATCTCTCGTCTCCTGCTACGGCGGCCGCTTCGGCTCTCGAGGGTCATATTGTCGATCCACGGAGATACCTATGAGTCTCCAGGCACCGCCCGCGATCATACGGGGCCGAGCGTGGGTCTGGCCTGATGATGTGAACACGGACATTATCATACCGTTCCGTTTCAAGGCTCGCACTAACGATCCTGTTGAGATGGCGAAATATGCCATGTACGGGTTCGATCCCGAATTCTACAAGAAGGTGAAGCCCGGCGATCTCTTTGTTGCGGGGAGAAATTTCGGGGGAGGGTCGAGCCGTGAACAAGCGCCGGTTGCGATCAAGTACTCAGGAGTCGCAGCGGTAGTTGCAGAGAGCTTCGCGAGAATCTTCTACCGGAATAGCTTCGCGATAGGACTGCCGGCACTAGAAGTTCCCGGGATAACGAAGCTGGTCAAGCAGTTTGACGAGATATCGGTCAACCTACAGGACTGGACTGTTACGACCAGGGATGGGAAGGTGTCTCATGCAGTGAAGGTTCCCGAGTTTCTACGTGGACTGATGCGGGAAGGAGGACTTGTCGAATACTACAAGCATCACAAGAGCTTTCCATGGGACAACCTCAAAACCACCAACACAAACTGAAAACATAGATCTTAGCGCATTGAGAAATCTAGCTTCACTCGCTTCCGGAGAAACCGCTCATGCCACGCAAAACCGCTGAAACATACCCCACTTTTCTGACGGGATGATTTTCTGTCTGGTGTTGATTTCGGGCGAGAGAGGCGATTCGGGGCACAAATCAGGCTTGAACTATGAGGCGAAACTCGTCATTATTTCAGCTAAACATGAACGATTCTCAGAGGAGAGTTTGACGGGGTTCCAGATTCGCGTTCAGGCTTGATAATGGGCGATTTTTATGAACCAGAAGGTCGCTTAGATACTCATGCGGCGCGAGACTCACTCGCTAAGACCCCCTGTTTTCTTAAACACAAACTGTCTAGCGCGCATAATGGGCGAGACCATTGGATCAGGGCGCAATCATGGCTTAGATGGCTCGGCGAAAAACGAGATCGGCCCGAACGGATCTAGGGGTGATCTTCAAATGACCTCCCAGATTGCAGATTAGGGTTCATTCCGGGGCTAGTTTGGACACGCGTCGACCCAACCATCAGGCTTGCAAACCGTTCCACCCTGGTTCCGCTCGCAAAAATTGCTAGTCAACCCCGTTTTTCGGAACTATTTCGGGGAGCATCAGAGTCCGAAAATCATGCTGTTGGTCGAGGGTGGATTTCTCTCAGTTCTTCTTTAAGTTGGTTGACTGTGGTGATGCGTGCGAAGCGGCGTCGCAGGGCGTATTCTGTTCGTTCGCGTATGGCGTCGACTCCTAGTTCTTCGCCCGGTTTGTCCCAGTTCGGAATTGGAAAGGTCATAGTCGCTTCGGTGACAAAGTCTACCGCGTAGCCAAGGTCAGCTGCAATCCTCGCGGTCGTCTCACAGCACTGCTCCATCTGGATCCCTGTGATACTGACTCGTCTCACACCTTTCTCTATCAGGTACGGCTGCAAGGTCGTGCTGGTGAAGCAGTTCCTCGTGTTCTTGACCATCACTGGCTCATCTTTCCTGGGCGTGAGAAAGTCCATCAGTTTGAATTCCCGGCTGTCTCTGGCAAAGCCCTCGTCATTGTCTGTGTGTAAGAAGAACACGACGGGCAGACGCGCGGCACGATAAGCATTGACTAGGGCACTAACATTTTTTTCAAAAGCTGGGTTGTTGCGTCGAGCCCAGCGAGGGCCCATCTTAAACGAGTCCTGAGCGTCGATCACAAGTAGCGCTGACTGTGATACGGGGACGTTGTTAG
>WNGG01008230.1_pt1 | contig 11498 bp, 9 predicted proteins | sample 5400661 | NCBI WGS metagenome assembly WNGG01 (sample SAMN13153372, study PRJNA577476) | soil metagenome | isolation source: 100 cm soil or saprolite under Garry oak tree replicate 1 | place: USA:California | collected 2016-06-15 | reverse complement strand
TCGCGGTTGCCGAGCACGCCGACCTCGACCTCGATCCCGTCGAGGAACTCCTCGATCAGGACCTTGTCGTCGTGCCTGAAAGCGAGCTCGACGGCGGGCCCGAGCTCGCTGTCGTCGTGGACTTTGCTGATCCCGACCGACGACCCAAGCCGCGCAGGCTTGACGAAACAGGGATAGCCGAACGAGTTCTCGACCGCGTCGCCGCTACGCAGCGCGACATGCCTCGCAACGGCGATGCCGCTGTCACGCAGAACCTTCTTGAACAGGTCCTTGTCCATGCAGAGGGCCGAGGCGGCGACGCCTGCCCCGACGTACGCCACCCCGGCGAGCTCGAGCAGCCCCTGCACCGTCCCGTCCTCGCCGAACGGGCCGTGCAGGATCGGCAGCACGACGTCGACCGCACCGAGCGTCGCCGGCGCGTTCGCCGCCGGCACCGGCAGCGTCTCCGCGACCGAGCCGTCGCCGGAGCCGAGCTCCCAGCGGCCGTCGCGGCCGATCGCGACGGTGACGACGTCGTAGCGCTCGGGGTCGAGCGACTCCAGCACCGACCGCGCCGAGGCGAGCGAGATCTCGTGCTCGGACGAGCGTCCGCCCGCGAGGACTGCGACGCGCAGCCTCGGCACTAGTGCCCCTGTGCCGGTATGGGCACTTACGGAGGTCCGGGCGTCGTCGACCCGCCGAACTTGCCGACCGCGATCGTGACCACCGAGCCCGGGGGCGCCTTCGAGCCACCGGGCGGATCCTGGGTCTGGACGATCCCGTCCTGGGACGGATCCGTGACCGGCTGCGACACGATCTGGACCCCGAAGCCGGAAGCCTTCAGCTGAGCCTGCGCGTCGCTCTGCGACAGGCTTGTGACGTCGGGGACGGTGGACGTGGTCGGCCCCCTCGAGACCTGCAGGTGAATCGTCGTCCCCGGCGGCTGGTACGTCCCAGGGGCGGGATCCATCCCGATGACGGTGTCTTTCGGCTGGTCCGACTTCACGTCGGTGCGGGAGACGGCGAACCCCTTTCCCAGCAGGGCGGAGTTGGCGCTCTCGAAGCTCGAGCCGATCACATTCGGCACCGCGACGGGCTTTGGCCCCTTCGAGACCTGCAGGGTAACGGTCGAACCCTGCTGAACGGACGCCCCGGCGGTGGGCCGCTGCGACACGACCTCGCCCTGCGGATGATCGGACTCGACCTCCCTGCTGTGGCCCTTCAGATTCGCCTTCTGCAGATCGGCCAGCGCTTGGTCCAGCTTCTCGCCGACCACGCTCGGCACGTCCGTCCTCGGCAGGCCGAGCGAAGAGAAGATGGTCACGTAGTTGCCCTTGGCGATGCGCTCGCCCGGTTGTGGGTCCTGCTTGAAGACGTAGGTCTCGTCGACCTTCGCGTTGTACTGGCGCACGACCTGCACACGAAGCCCCTTCGCACGGATCTTCCGCACGGCCGCGATCTCGCGCAGGTCGCGGTAGTTGTCGACCGCAACCGTCTTGGAGCCGCTGAGCTGCGTCTGGATCTGGTCGTAGAGGAAGTAGCCGCCGACGACTGCCGCAGCCACGAACAGCAGCGCGACGAACCAGGGCCAGACAGCGCGGCGCCGGGGCTCGTCGTAGTCGTAGTACGCCGCGGGCGGCGCATACGGGACGGCCTCACGCGGCCGGGGCGTGATCTCGGTCACCGCCGCCGGCGGCGGGAGGGCGATGATCGCGGTCGCCGCCTCCTCGGTTGCGGGCGACACGGCCACGCCGCGCGCGACGCGCGCGAGGTCTGCGTCCATCTCCTCCGCGCTCTGATAGCGATCGGCGGGGTCCTTCGCCAGGGCGCGCAGCACGACGAGATCGAGCTCACGGGGAATCTCGGCGCGCCTGGCCGAGGGCAGCTCGGGGGCGCTCGAGAGATGCTTCATCGCAATTTCCACGGGTGTGTCGCCGCTGAACGGAACGACACCGGTGAGGAGCTCGTACAGGACGACGCCGACCGAGTAGAGGTCGGAAGTCTGATCGACGGGTGCACCCTTCGCCTGCTCCGGCGAGAGGTATTGCGCCGTGCCGATGATGGATCCGGCCTCGGTCATCTGGCTCACCCCTGCGCGCGCGATGCCGAAGTCCGTCACCTTCAACCGGCCCTCGGCGTCGACGAGCACGTTGTGCGGCTTGATGTCGCGGTGCACGATGCCGTGCCGGTGCGCGAACCGGATCGCGGCGAGGATCTGCCGGGCGTAGTCGATCGCGACGGGAACCGGCGCAGGCCCACGACCGACGATCAGCTCTTTGAGCGAGCGGCCGTCGAGATACTCCATCGCGATGTAGTAGGTGCCTTCCGCCTCGCCGCGGTCGTAGATCGAGACGATGTTCGGATGGGAGAGGCTCGCCGCGTTCTTGGCCTCACGGCGGAAGCGTTCGACGAACTGGTCGTCACCCGCGTGGCGATCGTTGAGGATCTTGATCGCCACGCGTCGGCCGAGCACCTCGTCCTCGGCGAGGTACACGTTGGCCATGCCGCCCGTGCCCAGCTTGCGCACGATCCGGTAGCGCCCGTCGAAGAGGGTGTTGAGGAGGGTGTCCGTAACGGCCATAAGGGGCTTACTCAGGGTAGGGATTCGCCCCTACCGCAGCAGCGCCTCCATCACCTGCTTGGCAATCGGCGCCGCAATCGTGCCTCCGAAGCCGCCCGCCTGGTTCTCGACGACGACCGCGATGGCGATCTTCGGCGCGTCAGCCGGGGCAAAAGCGGCGAACCATGTCGTGTTGATGTTCGCACGGCCGGTCTCGGCCGTTCCCGTCTTGCCGGCGACACGGATGCCGGGGATCTGCGCGGCGGTGCCGGTCCCTCCCTCGACGACCAGCTCCATCATGCGGGTCAGCTCGTCGGCCGTCTGCCGCTTGATCGGCCGCCCGAGTCGCTCGGGCTTGGAGTGTGTGACCGTCTTCCCGCCCGGAGAGAGGATGCGCTCGATCAGGTGCGGTCGCATCGTGATGCCGTGATTGGCGATCGTCGCCGCGATCATCGCCATCTGCAGCGGCGTCACCTGCAGCCGCTCCTGGCCGAACGCCAGCCGGCCCGGATCGACCTGCGTGTCGGGGTGCTTCGGGCTGAAGAGCACGCCGTGGTCGTAGAGGCCGCTCGCCACGCGTTCGTTCTCGGGCGTCTCGAGCGGCGGGAGCGAGTAGAAGCCGTACCGCTCGGCATACCGCAGCACCGTCGCGGCTCCGAGAGTCTTGCCGACGTTGCAGAAGACGGAGTTGATCGAGTGCTCGAAGCCGGTGCTGAGATCGACGGAGCCGAACGTCTCCGGCGCCTCCGGGTTGCCGGCGTTGCGCACCTGCTTGCCGTACTCCACGCAGTAGCCCGGGTCGTAGAAGGGCGAGCTCGGCGTGAAGCGCCCGGTGTCGAGCGCCGCCGAGGCAGTCACCATCTTGAAGGTCGAGCCCGGCTGGTACTTGCCCGCCGTAGCGCGGTTGAGCAGCGGCGCACCGCACGGTTCGGTCGTGCGCGTCGCCTGCGCGAAGTGACGCTCGATCAGGTTCGGGTTGTAGGTGGGATTCGTCGCCATCGCCAGGACGCGCCCGGTCGAGGGCTCCATGGCGACGACCGCTCCGCACTTCCCTTGCAGCAGCCGCCGTGACAGCGCCTGCAGCCCGGGCCGGATCGTGAGCACGAGGTCGTTGCCCGTCACGGTCGCGCCGCGCAGCTTGTCGAGCGTCGAACGGAAGACGGTGTCGAGGTTCGCATTCGAGCCGGTGAGAAAGTCGTTGTAGGAACGTTCGAGGCCGGTGCGGTTGCGCGACTGCGTCGAGTAACCGACGACGTCCGCGAACAGCGGCCCGGTCGGATAGCGGCGGAAGTAGAGCGTCTGGCCGCCGATCTTCTTCTTGACGTTCGTCGCCAGCAGCGTGCGTCCGTCGGCGGCGTAGATCTTGCCGCGCTTGATCGAGAACTGCGCGACGAGCCGGATCTCGTTGTCCTGCCGGTCGGCGAGGCCGGCGTTCGCCCACGCCTGCCAGTACGTCGTGCCGACGATGAGCGCCGCGAGCAGGACGAGTGCGGCGACGCCGATGTGGGAGACCTGGCGGTTCACCGCAGCATCTCCCGGTTGGCACGGTTCGACACGAGCAGCAGCCCGGCCAGGAGCAGGAAGTTCGCGACGACGCTCGAGCCTCCGTAGGAGACGAACGGCAGCGTGATCCCCGTCAGCGGGATCAGGCGCAGGATGCCCCCGACGATGATGAAGGTCTGCAGCGCGAACCCGAAGGTCAGGCCCGCGGCCAGGAGCTTCGAGAACCCGTCCTGCGCGAGCAGGGCAATCCGCATACCCCGCAGCACGAAGATCATGTAGACGAGGAGCAGGGCCGCCGCGCCGATCAGCCCGAGCTCCTGTGCGAGCGCGGAGTAGATGAAGTCAGTGTTGAGGCTCGGAATGATCGGGTGCCCGTCGAGGGTCGTGAACGTGCCCTTGCCGAGGCCCGTGCCCGCGTACTCGCCGTGGGCGATCGAGTACAACGACTTGACGAGCTGGAAGCTCTGACAGTCTTGGCGCAGCTCCATCCGGCCCGAGAGCGGGCAGAACACCTTGTGCTGGGTCCAGGGATGGATCCAGATCGTGACCCGCTCCTGCACGTGCGGCGTGATCCGCCAGACGCCGATCGAGCCGATGATGAACAGCCCGGCCCCCGCGGCCACGTACGCGATGCGCGCCGTCGCAACGTAGAGCATCGCCAGGAAGATCCCGAAGTACAGGAGACCGCCGCCGAGATCCCGCGTCTCCAGCAGCACGAGTATCGCCAGCACCCAGATCACGAGCAGCGGGCCCCAGTCCTTCGGCCGGCCCTGCGCGAGCACCTCCCGCTTTTCGCGCATGTAGCCGGCGAGGAAGATGATCAGCATGATCTTCGCGAGCTCGCCTGGCTGGAAGCGGAGCGAGCCGACATGCACCCACAGGCGGGCGCCGTTCACGGTCAGCCCCAACACCGGCAGGATCGGGAGCAGGAGCAGCGCGATCGCGGTGAGGCCGAAGAGGTACTTGTATGTCTCGAGCCGGCGGTAGTCGTAGCGAAGGAGGAGGAGCGCCAGGGCAAAGAGGGCGACGGCGACGACGATCCAGATCCCTTGCTTGAACGCGTCGTCGGGGTTGAGACGGTAGATCTCCGTCAGGCCGATCGCCGTCAGCAGGCCCGCGATCGGCAGCAGATAGGGATCCGCGAACGGCACCGTGTAGCGCGCGACGAGGTGCGCGGCAAGGTAGAGCGCGAAGAAGAAGCCGGCGTACGTCAGCGAGGCCGTCGAGATGACGTCCTGACGAGCGATGTACACACTGGCGAACCCGACCGCAGTCAACGCGCCGACGACGATCAGGAACATGAGCTCCTTGTTACGCAGGCTCAGCGGACGAACCTCAGGTAGAGGAACACCCCGGCCGCCGCCACCAGCACCAGGATCACGAACCACGCGAGGAGCCGGCGCCGCAGGTGCCGCCGCCGGATCGCCTTGTCCTCGGCCCGGATTTCCTCGACGGGCACGACCGCCGTGTCGACCGCCGGGACTGCGTCCAGCTCGGTCAGCGTGTCGGCGTCGTCCGGTTGCGGAATCTCGGGCCTTGCCTGTTCGCGCGTGTCGCCGTCACGAGCAAGCACCCCGTCCGTGATCTCGAACGCGACCACGGTGATGTTGTCCACGCCGCCGCCGCGGTTTGCTTCCTTCACGAGCGCTCGCAGCGCGCCGTCGATGTCGCTGCGGTTGCGTTCGACGACGTCGAGAATCGAGTCCTCCGAGACCATGTCGGTGAGGCCGTCGGAGCAGAGCAGGAAGAGGTCGCCGTTCTCGGCACTTACGCTGAAGGTGTCGACGTCGACGTCAGGGTCGGTCCCGAGGGCGCGAGTGATCACGGAGCGCTGCGGATGTGTCTCCGCCTCCTCACGCGACAGCTTGCCCGTCTTCAGCAGCTCGTTGACGAGTGAATGGTCCTCCGTCAGCTGCTCCATGCTGGCGTCGCGGATCAGGTACGCGCGCGAGTCGCCGACGTGCCCAAACGCGACGTGGTCGTCTCCGACGAGGGCGACCGTGATCGTCGTCCCCATGCCGGAGGTGTTCGGATCGGTGCTCGAGCGGTCGTAGACACGGCGGTTCGCCTCCTGGATCAGGTCGGCGATGCGCTGCTCGCCGCCGGCGGCGGGGCCGCTCTCCTTCAGGGCGGCCGTCGCGAGCCGCGAAGCGACCTCGCCCGCAACGGCGCCTCCCATCCCGTCCGCGATCGCGAAGAGCGGCGGCTCGATCACGTAGGAGTCCTCGTTGTGCCGCCGCGTGCGGCCCGGGTCGGTGACGCCGGCGACGCGCCCGATCATGTGCTCACCCCGAACGTTGTCGCCCGGGGGAACCTCCCGGTTCCCCCGGACCCTCTCCACCGGTCCGCTGCGCGGACGGACGCTACGCGTCTCAATGCTCAAACCTCAGATCCGTCTCTCCGACGCGGACGATGTCGCCCTCCGTGAGCCGCCGGGGGTGCTCGAGCCGCATGCCGTTCAGGTAGGTGCCGTTCGTCGAGCCCAGGTCCTGCACCCAGACGCCGTCCTGCCGCGGCTCGAAGCGAGCGTGACGAGCGGACGCGTACTCGTCCGAGCCGATCGCGATGTCGTTCTGACCGCCCCGGCCAATCGTCAGCTGCGTGGAGTCGAGCTCGAAATCCTGACCCTCGTCGAGGTCAGGGCTCTTGACGACGACGAGCCGGCCGGTGTGCGGGCCGCGGCGTGCCGTCTGGACGCCGGGCTGTGACGACGGCGCGAGGATGAAACTCTCCTGCGGCAGCCGCAGGTCGCGGCTCGCCGTCCGCACGATTCGCCAGATGAAGAGATAGAGGAGAACGAGGAACGCGATCTTCAGGACCAGGAGGACTTCGTCCACCGCGGCCGAGTCGAAGATCATTGTCCAGATTCACGCGAAAACGTGACCTCCGTCGAACCGAGCATGATCGTGTCGCCGCTCCGCAGCTTCGCGCGCTTCACCCGCTTGCCGTTGACCTCGAGCCCGTTTGTCGAGCCGAGGTCGACGATCCAGTACGACGCCCCTTCCTGCCGCAGCTCCGCGTGCCGCCGTGAGACGTTTGCATCGGCAAGCTGGATGTCGCAGTCACGCGAGCGCCCGATCACGACGCGCCGGTCCTTCACCTCGTGGCTGGTGCCGTTCCAGCTCAGCGTCACGAGCTCCGTCTCGACACCGAGCTCCTCAGGCGAGACCGCCTGCGTCGCCTGCACGGGCTTCGCCTTGTAGATCATCGTCGCGCCCGGCTCGATGTCGCCCGGCGGCTCCTCCGCGCCGCGACGCCGGTCCGGCTGCACCATCCGCGTCGCGATGCCGAACTCGCCGACGTCGAGATCCGCATCGGTCTCCATCAGCACCCGCGGGGAGGAGAGCAAGGCGTAGTCCTCGCGGCGCGCGTGCTCGGAGAGATACTCCTGCAGCTCGCCGCGTAGGTTGTCCTCGTAACTCTCGAACTGCTCACGATCCCCGGGCGACAGGTAGACCGTGAATTCGTTGGGCACGTAGACACGGGACACGGAGACGTTGCGGTGATCGTCCATCTCCTTCGCAAGCTTCCGCGCGAGCTCGACCGGCTGCACGTTCGTCCGGAAGGCGCGACCGAAGACACCCTCGAACAGGGCTTCGATCTTTCTTTCGATTGAGCGCAGGACCATGAGCCGGGAATACCCCGGCGATCGATGCTAACGCAAGGCTACGGCGACACAGGTGGCCCAAACCGCAACCACGAGCGGGGCCGCAGCAACCGTCGGGACGAGCAGCAGCGCGGCGGCGAGGAAGATGGCGCCGAGCAGAGCGACCGCCCACAGGCCTCGTTCCCGCGCGAACGGCAGCAGGACCGCGACCGCGGAGAGCACCAGCGCCTCGACCCCGACCGCCGGCCGAGAGGCGAGCGCCTGCCAGAGGGCCGACACGACGTGGAGCGGGTCCCCGCTCGCCGCGGCCCGGAACGCCGGCGCGCGCTCGCCGCCGAAGGGGAGCGGGGCGCCGCGGATGCCGGCGACGATCCCAGCGGTCATCACCGCCACGGCGACCTGGACGCCACGGCGGAGCGGCGAGCGTAGGCCAAGCGTTGCCAGGGGCAGCAGCCCCAGGGCTGAGAGTGGCGCAAGCAAGGGGCCCAGTGCGAAGAGCGGCGCGCTCCGGGGCTCGCGCCAGGACACGGCCAGCAGCGCGGCCGCAACGAACGTGTAGAGCGCGGCCGCTCCGAGCGCGTAGTTGCCGAGGGGAAGAATCGGCACCGCCAGCGCGAGCGCCACACCGACCCGTGTATCCAGCAGCACGCCGCCGAACGCGAGCGCACCGAAACCGACGGCCCAGCCCGAGGGATAGAACGGGATCGCCCACGCCGTCCAGGCGGCCACGACACCGGCGAGCGCGGCCGGAACGAGTCGCGGCACGACGGCCGGAACGGCGAGTGTCCGGCCACCGCCCGTCCGGCGTCGTCGTTTGCGGCCGGCAAGGCGCAAGCTGCCCGCGAGGGCGGCGGCGGCGGGTCTGCGGCCGGGCTCGAGGTCGAGCGCGCGCCCGACCGCCGACAGCAGCGTGCGCGGCAGATCGGGCCGCATCGACTCGAGCGCCGGCGCGCCGGACTCGATCGCGCGCGCGGTGTCGAGCATCGAGCTGCGCCAGAACGGATGCCGGCCGGCGAGCGCCTCCCACAACATGACCCCCACCGCCCAGACGTCTGCAGCCTCGGTGGTCGCACCGCCTGCAAGCCGTTCCGGGGCGATGTACGCCAGCGTGCCCGGCACGTCGCCCTGCGCTGTCAACGTCTCCGCTTCCTGGATCTGCGCAAGCCCGAAGTCGAGCACCCGCACCGACACGCGCGGGCCTTCGGCGAGCAACACGTTGGAGGGCTTCACGTCGCGGTGGACGATCCCGCGCTCGTGTGCGTGGGCGAGCGCGTCGAGGATCTGGATCGCGGCCTCGATGGCGGACGCGTCGTCGAGCTCGCCGCTCCGCATCGCCTCCCGGAACGTGCGCCCGGGGACGTACTCGTACGCGATGTAGACGTGCTGCGAGTCGCGGCCGAAACCGTAGGCGCGCTGGCACGCCGGGTGGCGGAGACGCGTCGCCGCCTCGGCTTCGCGCTCGGCCCGCGACGCGGCCTTCCCCTCCCGAGGAACGATCTTGAGCGCGACGTCGAGCCCGTTTTGCTCGTCACGGGCGAGCCAGACCGAGCCCGATCCTCCGCTTCCGAGCGGCCGCAGCGGCCGGTACCGCCCGAGCACGAGCTCGCTCTGGCGCAGGGCTGGGGCGGCGTTCGACATCGAGTTTCCTGGGTTGGCCGGAGCGCAGGCGAGTCCTGCACGGCCGGGGTACGGGTTAGAGTGACCTCGGCTTCGGCTAGCGACTCGCAGCGGCGGCGCTTGCGCTGCCGCTCTCAGGACGCGTGGCTCGGCCACGCGTCCGTCTGAGACGCCCACCGAAGCAGCCAGGCCAATACCAGCATCCCCACGGGTTAGAGTGGATGCGGCTTTCGGCTGGGAACGCCTTTGACCGAGCGCGATACAGACATCGAGTTCGACTTCTTCGACGAGCCCGAGACCGAGGAAGCGACCGAACGCGTGCGCCCGCGGCGCCCCCCGCCACGGGGCCCCCGTCGGCCGGTCCGGCCGCCTGCAGGCGTCATCCCGATGCTGCGCCTCGCCGGGTTGATCGCCTTCCTGATCCTCGCCGTCGTCCTGCTCGTCGTCGCAGTCCGAGGCTGCGCCTCGAACAGCAAACACGACCGGTACGCGAACTACATCACCGACATCCGGAGGGTGGCCGCGGGCTCGACCTCGGTCGGCAAGCAACTGAACCAGACGCTCGCGGCGACCGGCACGAAGGAGAGCCAGCTCGAGGCGAAGCTCAAGGGCCTCGCCGCACAGCAGCAGCAGCAGGTCGCACAGGCGCGCGACATCACCCCACCGGGGCCGCTGCGCGTCGAGCACGACCACCTGATCGAGGTGCTGCAGCTGCGTGCGAGCGCCCTGACGCGCCTCGCTGACGCGTTCCGCCAAACGGCGACCGCGAAGGACGCGACGACGTCGGGACGGCTGATTGCCGACCAGGCTCGCCTGCTACTGGCGAGCGACGTCAACTGGGACGTCTACTTCAAGGAGCCGACACAGCGCGAGCTCGAACGACAGAACATCCGTGACATCGGCGGCGTCCCCGACTCGAACATCTTCCCGAACCCCGACCTCGCGAGCACGCAGGCGATGATGGTGGTCTGGCAGCGCGTCCACGGCGCCGCCACGGGCGGCACGGCGAGCGGCAAGCACGGGAGCGCACTCGGCGCCGTCAAGGCGCTGCCCGACGGGAAGACGCTCACCGCCGGCGTGAGCGCGAGCTCGAACGAAATCACTGCCTCGACCGATCTCGCCTTCCAGGTCTCGGTGGAGGACTCCGGCGACTTCCAGGAGTTCAACGTGGGCGTCACGCTGACGATCCAGAAGTCGCCGAAACCGATCGTGTTGCGCAAGAAGATCCCGGTCATCAACGCCGGGGAGACGAAGACCGTCACCTTCACGAACATCAACATCAACGGCCTCTTCGGCCTGCCCACCACGGTCAAGGTCGACATCGAGCCGGTCCCGGGCGAGACGACCGTGACGAACAACACGGCCGAGTACAGGGTCATCTTCTCGCTCGGGTAGCGCGTGACCCTTTCCACCGCCGAGTGGATCGCGATCGGCGCCGCAGCGGCGGCAGCGCTGTCGCTGCTGGTGGCCGTGCTCGCCTGGTGGAAGCTCCGCGCCGTACGCGCATCTCAGCTCGTGCTGCTCGGCGGCGGAAAGCAGGACCTCGTCGACTTCGCGGTCTCGCTCCAGGGGCGGATCGACGATCTGCACCGGGCGGTCGACGAGATCGCGGCCGGGCTCTCGCGGGTCGACCGCCGGGTCGACACCGCCGTCTCCAAGACCTCGCTCGTGCGCTATGACGCCTACGAGGGTGCCGGCGGCCACCAATCGGCCTCGATCGCACTGCTCGATGCGGGCCGGAGCGGGGTCGTCGTCAGTGCGATCCAGGGTCGCGACTACGCCCGCATCTACGTCAAGGAACTCGACCGCGGCCGCCCCTCCGTCGCCCTCTCGCCCGAGGAGGAGGAAGCGGTCGAGCGGGCGATGGCGGGCTGATACCCGCCACGCTCAGCTACATTTCCGCGCAGATGCAGCAGGTTCTTGTCCTGAACGCCAGCTACGAGCCGCTGAACGTCACCACGGTTCGGCGTGCGCATGTCCTGGTGTTCAAGGGCAAGGCGGAAGTGATCGAGGAACTCCAGCAACAGCTCCACTCCGCAACAGACACGTACCCATGGCCGCACGTGATCAGGCTCGTGACGTACGTGCGCGTGCCACGTGCCGTGCAGCGCAAGATCTCGCGCCGGGCGCTGTTTGCGCGCGACGGCTGGCGCTGCGCCTACTGCGGGACCACCACAGGCCGCCTGACGCTCGACCACATCGTACCACAATCACACAAAAGCGAATCCGTCT
>WNGG01028419.1_pt1 | contig 11499 bp, 11 predicted proteins | sample 5400661 | NCBI WGS metagenome assembly WNGG01 (sample SAMN13153372, study PRJNA577476) | soil metagenome | isolation source: 100 cm soil or saprolite under Garry oak tree replicate 1 | place: USA:California | collected 2016-06-15 | reverse complement strand
TGGCCGAGCGCGTCCCCCAGCGCCGGCGCAACGGTGCGCGCCGTGATGTCCACGTTTCCGCCCGGCACGAACGGCACGATGACGCGGATCGGCCTGCTCGGGTAAGGCTGCGCCCACGCCGTGCTCGCCAGCGCGAAGCATAGGACCGTAAGCCATCGTTTCACTTTCGTTCTCCTCTATCGCTCGAACACGGCGATGCTCTCGACGTGCGCGGTATGCGGGAACATGTTCACGACGCCCGCTGCGGCGAGCCGGAAGCCCTTAGTGTGCACCAGAACCCCGGCATCGCGCGCGAGGGTGGCCTGGTCGCAGGACACATAGACGATGCGCCGCGGCCAGTCGTCGGGCAACGATTTCACGATCTCGATGGCGCCTTCGCGAGGCGGATCCAGCAGCAGCTTTTCGAATTTCCCGAACGGGAAAAGAGAGTTCTCGAAAAGATTCAAGACCTCGAATTGCGCCACCAGGCGGTTGGCAACGGCATTCTGCCGCGCCCTTTCCACCAGCTCGCGGCTGCCCTCGAAGCCGACCACCTGGGCGGCGCGCGTGGCGATCGGCAGGGAGAAATTGCCGAGCCCGCAGAACAGGTCCGCGACGCGCTCGCCGGGCTGCGGGTCGAGCAGCCGCACGGCGCGCGACACGAGGATCCGGTTGACCGCGTGGTTGACCTGGGTGAAGTCGGTCGGGCGGAACCGGATGCGCAGCCCGAATTCCGGCAGGTCGTAGTACAGCTCGCTCGCTTCCGGATGAAAGGCATGCGCCGTGTCCGGCCCGCCGGGCTGGAGCCAGACGTGAACAGAGTTTTCGTCGCCGAAGCGGCGCAGGAGCGAAAGATCGTTTTCCGACAACGGCAACAGATGCCGGAACACCAGCGCGGTCGCGTTGTCGCCGACCGCCACCTCGATCTGCGGCACCCGCTCCCGGATCGACAGCTTTTCCACCAACTGTTTCATCCCCGGGATCAGCGCGGAGACGCTGGGTGGCAGGACATGGCATTCGCGCATGTCGGCGACGTGAGTCGAGCGCCGCTCGCGGAAACCAATCATCACGCCGCCCTTCTTCTCGACGCGGCGCACCGAGAGCCGGGCTCTGCGCCGATAGCCCCACTCCTCGCCGTAGACGATCGGCAGCAGCATTTCGGGCTGCACTTTTCCGATGCGAGCCAGGTTGTCCTCCAGCCAGCGCTGCTTCGCCGCCATCTGCGTCGCGGCATCGGCGTGCTGCGTCGCGCAGCCGCCGCACACGCCGAAGTGCGGGCAGCGCGGCGCGCGGCGGCCGGCGGACTCGCTCAATACTTCCACGGCCCTGCCGAGGTCGAATTTCGGCTTCTCCCGGAAAATCCGGCAGGCGACGCGCTCGCCCGGCAACGCGCCTTCGACGAACACCACCTTGCCTCGCGGGTTGCGCGCGACCCCGCGTCCCTCGGCGTCCAGCGCGTCGATGCTCAGGATCAGGTTTTCCAGAGCGACAGGAACTCGCGCCAGTGCGGCAGGTTTTGCCTTTCCAGCGTTGTCTTCAGCAGATTGCATTCCTGGGCGTACTGGTCTCTGGTGAATGCGCCGCGCTGCAACTGGAAGCGAAGATACAGCAGATAGGTGTTCGCGCAGTCGGTCTCGCAGTAGTCGCGGATGCGCCGGATCTCGCCCTGGCGGTACTGCTCCCATACCGCGGCTCCGCCCATGCCGAGCTTGCCCGGGAAGCCGGCGAGCCGGGCCATCTCGTCGAGCGGCACGTTGTTGCGCGGCTGGTACAGGGCGAGCACGTCCATCAGGTCGAGGTGCCGCGCGTGGTAGCGGTTGACGTAGTTGTTGTACCTGAAGTCGCGGTCGTCCTCGCCCTGGTCCCAGAACTTGACCGCGCAGCCGCCGCACAGGAGCGTGCGGCAATTGAGCACCGGCAGATCGAATCCCGTGCCGTTCCACGACACCAGCTGCGGAGTGTACTTGTCGATGCCGTCGAAGAATTTCCGGATGATCGCCGGCTCGTCGCGCTCGGGCTCGGCGATCGAGAACACCTGGACGCTGTCGCCTTCGCGCAGCACGCAACCGATGACGATGATGCGCTGCAGGTGCGGCGGCAGGAAATCGCTCCCGCTCGAGACGCGGCGCTTCTGGAAAGCGAGCTCGGCGACGTCGGCGTCGGGCAGGTCGGCGGGCAGGCCGTAAAGGCCGCGGATCCCGGCGCAATCCGGAATGGTCTCGATATCGAAGGCGAGGATCGGGGTCATGGAATCAGGGACAGACCACATTTTCCCCGGAAAACGTGGTCTGTCCCTGTTTTAGTCTGGGAATACGCCGGTGGTGAGGTAGCGGTCGCCCCGGTCGCAGATGATCGTCACGATCAGCGCGTTCTTGAGCGCCTTCGCCACGCGCAGCGCGACGTGCACCGCCCCGCCGGAGGAGATCCCCGCGAAGATGCCTTCTTCGCGCGCCAGGCGCCGCGTCATCTCCTCGGCCTCGGCCTGGCTCACGTATTCCAGCCGGTCGACGCGCTTCCTGTCGTAGATCTTCGGCAGGTAGGCTTCGGGCCACTTGCGGATGCCCGGGATCTGCGAGCCCTCCTCGGGCTGGCAGCCGATGATCTCGATCCTGCGGTTCTTCTCCTTGAAGAAGCGCGAGCAGCCCATGATGGTGCCGGTCGTGCCCATGCTGGAGACGAAATGCGTGATCCTGCCCTCGGTGTCGCGCCAGATCTCCGGCCCGGTGGTCTCGTAGTGCGCGAGCGAGTTGTCGGGATTGGCGAACTGGTCGAGCATCGTGCCCTCTCCCTCGCGCACCATCTTGTCGGCGAGGTCGCGCGCCGCCTCCATGCCGCCTTTCTGCGGCGTGAGGATGATCTCGGCGCCAAAGGCGCGCATGCTCTGGCGCCGCTCGGCGGAGAGGTGCTCGGGCATGATCAGCACCATGCGGTAGCCGCGCGTGGCCGCCGCCATGGCGAGCGCGATGCCGGTGTTGCCCGAGGTCGGCTCGATCAGCGTGTCGCCGGGCTTGATGCGGCCGCGCTTCTCGGCGTGGCGGATCATCGAGATCGCGGGCCGGTCCTTCACCGAGCCGGCGGCCTTCACCGAGCCGGCGGGATTGTTCCCCTCCAGTTTTGCCAGAACGACATTCTTGTTCTTGAGATTTTCCGCGCCCGGCAGCCGCTGCAGCCGCACCAGCGGCGTGTCGCCGATGAAATCCTCGATCGTCTTGTTCATCTCTGCTGCAGCGCCTTCACGTACGCGGCGACGCCCTGCTCGACCGGCATGAACTGGGCGCTGTAGCCGGCGGCGCGCAGCCGCGACAGGTCGGCCTCGGTGAAGCTCTGATACTTGTCGGCGAGGCCCGCGGGAAAAGCGACGTACTCGATGAGCCCCTTGCCGACCAGCTCGGGCACCGGGAGTTGCGTGCCCTGCACCGAGTTGATCACCGCCGCGGCGAGCTGGTTGAAAGTCTGCGCGCGGCCGGTGCCGCAATTGAAGATGCCGGACAGGTCGCGCTGCTCGAGGAACCAGAGGTTCACCTCCACCACGTCGTCGACGTGGATGAAATCGCGGCGCTGCTCGCCGTTGCCGTAGCCGCCCGAGCCGACGAACAGCTTCACCCGGCCGAGCTCCAGCAGCTGCCGGTAGGCGTGGAACGCCACCGACGCCATGCGGCCCTTGTGCGCCTCGTTCGGCCCATAGACGTTGAAATAGCGCAAGCCCGCGATCTGCGCGGTGCGCGCTGCAAGCCGCTCGCGCACCGCCTGGTCGAAGAGGAACTTGGAATAGCCGTAGACGTTGAGAGGCCGCTCGCCGTGCCGCTCCTCGCGGAACTCGGGGCCGGAGCCGTAGACCGAGGCCGACGACGCGTAGAGCAGCGGCACTTCCTCTTCCTGGCACCACTCGAGCAGGATTTTCGAGTAGCGGTAGTTGTTCTCCATCATGTAGCGGCCGTCGGACTCCATGGTGTCGGAGCACGCGCCCTGATGGAGCACCGCGTCCACCGCGCCCTCGTACCGGTCGAGCTTGGCGATGAACTCCGCCTGGTCGACGTAATCGGCAATGTCACAGCCGGCGAGGTTCCTCACCTTGTCCGCCTGCTGCAGGTTGTCCACGGCGATGATGTCCGTGATGCCGTGCCGGTTGAGCGCCTCGACGATCTTCGAGCCGATGAAGCCGGCGGCGCCGGTGACGACGTAGTACATCAGCCTTTCCCGAAAAGTTCCCGGTAACTCGCTGCCGCGGTGCCGAGCTTGCCGACGACGATGCCGCCCGCGCGGTTGGCGATGCGCACGGCGTTCTCCAGCCCGACGCCCGCCGCGAGCATGACCGCCAAAGCGGCGATGACCGTATCGCCGGCCCCCGTGACATCGAAAACGTCGCGCGCCTCGGCCTTGATGCCAACGGCGCCGCCGCGCCGGTACAGCGTCATCCCGTCCCCGCCGCGCGTGAGCAGCAGCGCTTCGAGATCGAGCTTCTCGCGCAGCGCCTGCGCGCGTCGCCCCAGGTCTTTCTCGTCGTGCCAGCTGCCGACCACCTCGCGCAGCTCGGCCAGGTTCGGCGTCAAGATGCTCGCGCCTTTATATCGCGAATAGTCGTCGCCCTTGGGATCCACCAGCACGCGCTTGCCGGCGCGGCGCGCGCTGCGGATCATCTCCGCAATGTGCGCGAGGCCGCCCTTGCCGTAGTCCGAGAGGATGACCACGTCGCAGTCCGTCAGCGCCTGCTTGAACTCCTCCAGCTTCGAGGCCAGCACCTCGCTCGAAGGCGGTTTCTCGAAGTCGATGCGCAGCAGCTGCTGCTTCCTGCCAATAACGCGCAGCTTCTGCGTCGTGTGCAGGCCGCGGTCGCGATGCAGGCTCGCCTCTATGCCCTTGCCCTTGAGAAGCTTCTCCAGCCTCTCGCCCGGCTCGTCGCGCCCCACCACCGAGAGGAGCCGGATGCGCGCGTTCAGCTCCTTGCAGTTCCACGCGACGTTGGCCGCGCCACCCAAGCGCTCGTCCTCGTGATCGATGAGGACCACCGGCACGGGTGCCTCGGGCGAGATCCTGGAGACTTCGCCGAACCAGTACCGGTCGAGCATCACGTCGCCTACGACCAGCACCCGCGCCTTCGACGTGTCAGGGGCCTTCAAGACTTTCTTCCTATGGGGAAATACTCCAGGCCCTGCGCGCGCACCGCGGCCGGGTCGTAAAGATTGCGGCCGTCGAAGATGGCGGGTGTCTTCAGCTTCGCCTTGATGGCGGCGAAATCCGGGCTGCGGAATTCCTGCCATTCGGTGACGATCGCCAGCGCGTCCGCGCCCTCCAGCGCATCGATCGCGCTGTCGACGATTTTCACGTTGCCGTTTTTCTCGAACAGCTTTCTCGCCTCATGGCCCGCGGCCGGATCATAAGCCTGCACGCTCGCGCCCTCCCGCGTGAGATCGTCGATCAGGCTGAGGCTCGGGGCCTCGCGCATGTCGTCGGTGTTGGCCTTGAAGGCGAGCCCCCAGAGCGCAATTGTCTTTCCCGACAGGGAGCCGAAATGCCGCCTGATCTTGCCGGCGAGCACGTGCTTCTGCGCCTCGTTGACCGCCTCGACGGCGGCGAGCAGTTTCAAGGGGTGCCCGGCCTCGCCGGCGCTGCGCTGCAGCGCCTTCACGTCCTTGGGAAAGCACGAGCCGCCGAAGCCGGCGCCGGCGTACAGGAACTGGTAGCCGATGCGCGGGTCCGAGCCGATGCCGCGCCGCACTTCCTCGATGTCGGCGCCGATCGCTTCGGCGAGGTTCGCCACCTCGTTCATGAACGAGATGCGGGTGGCGAGCATCGAGTTGGCGGCGTACTTGGTGAGCTCGGCCGAGCGCACGCCCATCACGATGACGCGCTCGCGGTTGCGCTGGAACGGCGCATAGAGCTGGCGCAGCAGCGCGACGGCGCGCGCGTCGTCCGACCCGATGATGATCCGGTCCGGGCGCATGAAGTCCTCCACCGCCGCGCCCTCCTTGAGGAATTCCGGGTTCGCCACCACCGTGAAATCGCTGCCGGTGCCGCGCTTCTTCAATTCCTCGATGATGGCCTGTTTCACCTTGTCCGCGGTGCCGACCGGAACCGTCGACTTGGTGACCACGACCTTGTAGCCCTGCATGTGCCGGCCGATGGCGCGCGCCGCGGCGACCACGTGCTGCAGGTCCGCCGAGCCGTCCTCGCCCGGCGGCGTGCCCACCGCGATCAGCTGCAGCTCGCCGTGCGCCACGCTCGCCGCGACGTCGGTGGAAAAACGCAGCCTTCCCGCTTCGCGGTTGCGCCTGACGACCGGTTCCAGGCCGGGCTCGAAGATGGGAATTTTGTTTTCGTTTAAGAAATTTATTTTTTTCTCGTCCACATCCAGGCAGAAAACGCTGTTGCCCGCGTCTGCGAGGCAAGCGCCGGTAACGAGTCCTACGTAGCCGGTTCCTATGATCGTGACGTTCATGATCTGTTCAAGGAGTTAGATCGAATTCCTCGGTTCGGCGCGGCGGGTAGGTCTCCCAGCCGCCGCAGGCGGGACAATGCCAGTGAAACTGGCGCGCCTTGAAGCCGCAGTTCTCGCAGCGGTAGCGCGCGAGGCGGCGGGTGTGGCCGTGGACCAGGTTGCGCACCAGCTCCAGGTCGCGCCGCCGCTCGGGCGAGCCGGCGGCGATGATCTGCGCCTCGAGCAGCCGGTCGAGGCCGAGCAGCGTCGGGTTGCGGCGCAGTTCGTCGCGCACCAGCGTGTACGCAGCCTCGGCACCCTTCTCTTCCAGCGTCTGCTGGAACACGGTGTCGAGCAGGTCGAGCGAGGGATAGCGCTCGAGATAGCCGGCGAGCAGCCTCAGCCCGTCCTCGCCCCGCCCTGCTGCGCCATGCGCCTCGAGCAGCCGCTGCGCCGCGAGCGCGATATACGCCGGGTTCTGCGACTCGATGCGCTTCCAGTGCTCGATCGCGACGTCGAGATTATTCGAGCTTCTTTCCAGGTCCCCCAGCTGGAGGCTCGCCCGCACGCATTTGCGGTTGGCCTCGAGCGCCGCCTCCAGGTGCCTGCGCGCCGCGTCCGGGCGCGACTGCGCCGCCTCCGAGGCGGCCAGCTCGCAGAAGTACTGGGCGAGGTCTCGCGGGTCGGATTCCACCCGCTTGGTCATCTCGATGGCGCGCGGCCAGTCCTTCTCCTGCTCGAAGATCTGCAGCAGGTGGCGGTGCGCCTGGATCGCCTGCGGGCCGTCGGTGAGCCGGCCGAACACCTCCTCGGCGCGATCGAGGATGCCGGCCTTGAGGTAGTCCTGGCCGAGCTCCGCGAGCGCTATTACTTTCTGCTCCGCACCCAGATCGGCGCGCTCGAGCAGGTTCTGGTGCATGCGGATGGCGCGGTCATGCTCGCCGCGTCGCCGGAACAGGCTGCCGAGCGCGAAGTGCAGCTCGATCGTCTCCGGGTCGACCTTGACCACCTCGATGAACGCCTCGATCGCCTTGTCGGGCTGCTCGTTGAGCAGGAAATTGAGCCCCTTGAAGTAGGAGCGCGGCAGCGCCCGCGACTCGGAGACGATCTGCTTGATGTCGATGCGCGCCGCAATCCAGCCCAGGCCGAAGAACAGCGGGAAGCCGAGCAGCCACCAGAAATCGAACTCCATCGCTAGAGGCCCGGTACCGGCGGCGCCGGCGGTTCGGCCGGGGAGACCTGCTTCTTGAGCGCTGCAATCTGCCTTTGCTGCCTGGCGAGCGGCATCAGAAGCGCGAGCACGCCGAACAGCGCGCCGGCGCCGAAGAAGGCGAACAGCACCAGCACCAGCGGCGCCTCCAGCGCGAGGCCGAAATAGAAGCGCAGCGTCACCGGCTCGGCGTTCTTCGCGGCGAACGCCACCAGCAGCAAGAAAACGGCTAGGCGGATCGCCCAGGTGACGATGCGCATGGCGCCGCCGGCTTCGCGAGCGCCCTAGCGAACGGGCTGCGAAGCGCGCTGCGGCGGCGCGGCCGGGGCTTCGGGGGTCGCGCCGTCCACCCGCTCGCGCAGTTCCTTGCCGGCCTTGAAGTGCGGCACGTACTTCTCGGGCACCTGCACCTTCTCGCCCGACTTCGGGTTGCGGCCGGTGCGCGGCGGCCGGTAATTCAGCCCGAAGCTGCCGAAGCCGCGGATCTCGATGCGGTTGCCGGCGAGCAGCGCCTGGGTCATCGCGTCGAGGATCATCTTCACCGCGTACTCGGCGTCCTTCGCGACCAGCTGCGGATAGCGCTGGGCGAGGCGCGCGATCAGTTCGGACTTGGTCATGGCGAGCCTTCCCCCTTGGTGGCTGGTCCCGCTTATTGCTGCGGGTTCGAACCGCTCTTGTCGAGCTTCGCGCGCAGCAGCGCCCCGAGGTTGGTCGCGCCCGCGCTCGCCGCCGCCTGCTCGCTGCGCAGCTGCTTCATCGCCTCGGTCTCCTCGGCGAGATCCCTCGCCTTGACCGACACGTTGATCGACCGGTTCTTGCGGTCGACGTTGATGATCATCGCCTGCACCGTATCGCCCTCCTTCAAGTGGCTGCGCAGGTCATCGACGCGCTCGCGCGAGAACTCCGAGGCGCGCAGATAGCCCTCGACGTCGCCGCCGAGCGCGATCACCGCGCCCTTGGCGTCGAGCGAGATGCGCTCGCGCTCGACGTCGATCGACAGCACCACCGCCTCGACTTCCTCGCCCTTCTTGAAGTTCTTCACCGCTTCCTCGCCGGCCGCCGACCACGACAGGTCGGACAGGTGCACCAGGCCGTCGATGCCGCCCGGCAGGCCGACGAAGACGCCGAAATCGGTGATCGACTTGATCTGGCCCTTCACGCGGTCGCCCTTCTTGTACTCGCGCGCGAAGTCCTCCCACGGGTTCGGCATGCACTGCTTCATGCCGAGCGAGATGCGCCGGCGCTCCTCGTCGATCTCGAGGATCATCACCTCGACCTCGTCGCCGACCTGCACCACCTTGGACGGATGCACGTTCTTGTTGGTCCAGTCCATCTCGGAGACGTGGACCAGCCCTTCGATGCCCGACTCGACCTCGACGAACGCGCCGTAGTCCGTCAGATTGGTCACTTTTCCAAATAATCTTGTTCCCTGGGGGTAGCGCCTTGCGATGCCGACCCAGGGATCCTCGCCCAGCTGCTTCAGGCCCAGCGACACTCTGTTTTTCTCGGCGTCGAACTTGAGCACCTTCGCCGTCACCTCGTCGCCGACGTTGAGCACCTCGGAAGGATGCTTCACGCGGCGCCAGGCGAGGTCGGTGATGTGGAGCAGCCCGTCGATGCCGCCCAGGTCGACGAACGCGCCGTAGTCGGTGATGTTCTTGACGATGCCCTTGACGGTCGCCCCCTCCTGCAGCGAGGACAGCAGGTTCTGACGCTCGGCGCCCGCGGTCTCCTCGAGCACCGCGCGGCGCGACACGACCACGTTGTTGCGCTTGCGGTCGAGCTTGATGACCTTGAACTCCATCTCCTTGCCTTCGAAGGGCGTGGTGTCCTTCACCGGCCGCAGATCGACCAGCGACCCGGGGAGGAAAGCGCGGATGCCCCGCGCCATCACGGTGAGGCCGCCCTTCACCTTGCCGGTGATCACGCCCTTCACCTTCTCGCCGCTCTCGAGCGCCTTTTCCAGATCGAGCCAGGCGGCCATGCGCTTCGCCTTGTCGCGCGACAGGCGCGTCGAACCGTAACCGTCCTCGAGCGCTTCGATCGAGACGCTTACGAAGTCGCCGACCTTGACTTCGACCTCGCCGGTATCGCTACGGAATTCTTCGATCGCAATCGTGCTTTCGGACTTCAGCCCCGCGTTCACCACCACGAAGTTGTCGTCGATGCTGAGCACCTCGGCGGTGATGACCTCGCCGACGCGCATCTCCTTGCGATTCAGGCTCTCTTCGAAAAGCGCCGCAAAGGATTCAGGGTCTGCGGGCTGGGACGACTTCGGCGACGAGGGAGCTGGGGAAAGACTGGCCATTTAGGAAAAAAACCTTTTCAAGCCGCAGGGTTGGCTGCGGGTTAGGTTGAAAAAGAACCTCTCATCGAGGTCCGCCTGTTCTTTCCCGGTACCAGCCGACGATCCGGTCTGCCACCGCTTCGATTGAAAGCGCCGTGGAATCCAGCACTTGCGAATCGGGCGCGGGAACCAGAGGCGCGACTGGCCGGTTGGCGTCCCGCGCATCCCGTTCCGCAAGGTCCCGGGAAAGGGCGCGAAGATTAGCACTGATTCCTTTTTCTATCAACTGGTTATACCTACGTATGGCTCTCACTTCCGGGCTCGCTGTCAAGAAGACTTTGAGAGCCGCATCGGGGAACACCACAGTACCCATGTCGCGCCCGTCGGCCACCAGGCCCGGCGGCTTGCGAAAGGCCCGCTGGCGCTGAAGAAGCGCGCTTCGAACCGACGGCAGTTTCGCCACTTCGGAGGCCCGGTTGCTGCACTCCTCGGTTCGAATATCTTCCGTAACATCCTGTTTCTCAAGAATTATCTTTTCGTCCCGAAATACCACGCCCATGGTCGCAGCAGTCTCTGCCAGCGCCTTTTCTTTGGAAATTTCATTTCTCAGAGAAACCAGGGCAATCAGGCGATAGAGCGCGCCGCTCTCCAGATAGTGAAAGCCGAGCGCCCGGGCGACGCGCTTGGCGATCGTGCCTTTGCCCGAGGCCGAAGGCCCATCGAGGGCGATGACCGGCGCTTCCGCTTTACTCACTTGGTTATTTTTTTGAATTCTTCGAAAAAGCGCGGAAAAGTCTTCGCTGCGCACGCCGGGTCGTTGATGCGTACCGGCACGCCGCCGAGCGCAACGAGAGAGAAGCTCATCGCCATGCGATGGTCGTCGTAAGTATCGATCGCAACATTCGCATTCATTGTTTTTGGGTCTATCTTTAAAAAATCCTTCCCCTCTTCTACCTCCGCTCCAAGTTTTCTCAATTCCGTCGCCATCGCCGTGATGCGATCGGTTTCCTTCACGCGCCAGCTGCCGATGTTGCGGATCGTGCTCGGGCCGTCGGCGAAAAGCGCCATCACCGCCGCGGTCATCGCCGCGTCCGGAATGTGGTTGAGGTCCATGTCGAAGGCGCGCAGCTTTTTGCCTTCGCCCTTCACTTCAATCGAGCTGTCTTGAATTGAAACTTCGGCTCCCATCCGTTCCAATACCTCGGTAAAGCGCACGTCGCCCTGGATGCTGTTGCGCCCCACGCCCTCGACGCGCACCGGCCCGCCGCCGATCGCGCCGGCGGCGAGGAAATAGGAGGCCGAGGAAGCGTCGCCTTCGACATAGATTTTTCCGGGAGAAACATAGGAGGCGGCGGGCAAGGCAAAAGAGCGCCATCCGTTTCGCGACACTTCGACGCCGAAACGGCGCATCACGCTCAGGGTGATCTCGGCATAGGGCTTGGAAATCAGTTCGCCCTCCACGGCGATGCTCGCGCCGGCTCTCGCCAGAGGCAGGGCCATGAGCAGCGCGCTAAGAAACTGGGATGACACCTCGCCCCGGACGCGCACCGGGCTTGCGAGAGACGTTTCGGCGGCGTGAATCGCGAGCGGCGGAAAGCCGTCGTTGTT
>WNGG01029706.1_pt1 | contig 11500 bp, 8 predicted proteins | sample 5400661 | NCBI WGS metagenome assembly WNGG01 (sample SAMN13153372, study PRJNA577476) | soil metagenome | isolation source: 100 cm soil or saprolite under Garry oak tree replicate 1 | place: USA:California | collected 2016-06-15 | reverse complement strand
CGCCATCGGAGGGCCGCTCCTCGCGATCGGCGGGCTCATCGCGACGTTGGCGGCGCTGAACATGACCTTGTTCTCCGCCTCCCGCCTGTCGTTCGCGATGGGGCGGGACCACGCGCTCCCGGCCGCCCTGGGCCGCGTCCATCCCCGGTTCCGGGCGCCGAGCACCGCCATCCTCGCGTCCGGCGCGATCATGTTGTTCCTCGTCCTCTTCGCCGACCTTCGCGTCGTTGCGACGGCCGCCGGACTCGCGTTCCTCCTCGCGTTCGTCCTCGTGAACGTCGCGCTGGTCCGGTGGCGGGTCCTCCATCCGGAGGTCCGACGCGGGTTCACCGCGCCCCTCTTCCCCGTGTTCCCGGCCCTCGCGATCGGCGCGAACCTCGTCCTCGCGCTGTTCCTCGCCGTGCAGCCGCGCGACGGCCAACTCGCCTGGACGGTCATCGTCCTCTGGCTCAGCGTGGGACTTCTCTTGTACTACCCGTTCCGCGGTCGCGAGGAGGTCCGGAAGCCCCTCCCGAAGCGGATCGACGTCGCGCAGCTCTTGGCGGCGGAGGCGCCGCCGGTCGAGCTCGCGAAATACCGTGTCCTCGTCCCTCTCCGCGAGTTCGGGAACCTCCCGCTCGTCCGGTTGGGGGCGGCGATCGCGGCGGCCCGCAAAGGCGAGCTGGCGCTCCTGAACGTGCTCGAGATCCCGCGCTCCCTGCCGCCAAAGGCGATCCGCTTCCACTACGTCGACGAGCGGATCAAGGGGCTCCGGAAGCTCGAGAAGTACGCGCGCACACTCGACGCGGACACGCGGGCGACCGTCCGGATCGGCCACCTGCCGTACGAGATCGTCCTGCGCACGATCGAGGAGGAGGACGTGAACCTCCTCGTCCTCGGCTGGCGGGGCGGCCGGCCGGGCCCCGAGCTCCGGATCCTCGGGGACACGATCGATTACCTCGTCCAGCGATCCCCGTGCGACGTCGTCGTCGCCCGCACCGCCGGGATGAAGGACGACCTGCGGTCCGTCCTCCTATACGCGCGGTTCCCCGAGCACGCCACGGGCGCGGCGGAATTGGCGGCCATCCTTGCGAGTCTGAGCCGGGCAACGGTGACCGTCCTCGATATCGTAGAAGAGGGATCCGACGCGCCTAACGGGGCAAACGCGCTCGCCGCCACGCTGCGAAAGGCCGCCCTCGACGTGTCCGTGAAGCGCGTCACCGCCAAGAACGCAGTCGACGCTGTGGTCGCGGAGAGCGCGAACCACGACCTCCTCGTCGTCGGGGCGGGCGGGCGAGGGGCCGTGTTCCGCGCCGCGTTCGGGCCGACGGAGGACGACATCGCCGCCAAGGCCCGTTGCCCCGTCGTCCTCTATCGAAAGGGCGCCCCCCCGGCGTCACGGCCCTGAGGCAAGCGTTTTCAGCTTCTTCTCGTGGAACAGGTCTTGGATCGTGTACAGGAGCGCGCTCTTCACCTGCTTCATCCGTTCCGGGTCGTTCGTGTACGCGAGCAACTGGTGGACGATGGCGTTCCCCGTGGCGTCTTTCCCGAAAACCTGGGGTGGCGGTGACTCGAGGACGCCGGGTGTGCTCTTCGCCGCGTCGAGCAGCAACTGCTCGACGGTCTTGTGCGGTACGTCCCATCCCACCGCCACCTCCACGAAAATCGCGTGGTGGACCGAGCGCGTGAAGTTCAGGACCGGGCTCGATAGCACGTGGCGGTTCGGGAGCGTCACGGTTTCCCCACGCCCCGTCCGCAGGATGGTCATCGTCAGCGAGATCGTGGTCACGTCGCCGACTAGGTCCTCGCCGATCTTCACGCGATCGCCGACGCCGTACGGATCGGCCTGGAGGAGGGCGAGCCCCGCGAACGCGTTCCGGAGTGCATCGAACGAAACCACCACCCCGACGACGACCACGAGGACGAACGCGACCGCGACCGCCAACATCTGCTCCGCGGTCAGCACGAGACCCAGTTCGAGGAACAGGACGACGACGAAGGAGAGGAGGTAGATCGCAACGCGGGCGGCCGCCTTGAACTGGTCGAGCACGCGCGGCCCGTACTTCTTCGACCTCTGCTTCATGTCGTCGAACACGGAGTCGGAGAGCCGCGCGAGGCCGAAGGCGAGGACGGCCCCGCCGACCGCGATCGCGGTCGCGACGAACAGCGTGGACGATGGCGTCGTGAGGTTCGCGCGCACGCCCTCGAGGAACGCCTTCTCGGGGACCGCCGGCGGCAGGATGTCCACCGCGCCGACGAACGCGACGAGGATCGAGACGCCCACGATGAGGTACTTCAGGAACAACTCCGTGACGCCCCACAGGCGCGGCTGCGCGAGACGACGCGGCTTCACGGGCAATTCCCCGCGCAGGTACGCGCCGAACCGGCGGAGGACCCGGACGAGGATCCCCCCGACGAGGAGCGTCAGGACCGCGAACATGACGGCCCAGAACCGCTCGAAGAACTCGACGAGGAGATTCCGCACCTCGGGCGACCGGATCGCGGCGATCGCCATGACCGAGAGGAGCCAGATCGCGATCGCGAGCAGTTCGACGACGCGGTGGATGATGTCGAGGGTGCGCGCATCGAAGTACCGCGACTCCTGCGCCTTGAGGTAGATGAAGTACCGGGACATCCAGGCCAGGATGTACACCATGATCGCGGTGGCGGCGATGATCGCGGCGACGACCCAGAGCGTCTCGCGCACGAACCCGGAGACGTCCGTGAACAGGTCGAGCGCGACCGGGACGGGGGACGGGGCGGCTCATCCGAACGCGACGGAGCCGCGGAGGAGATACAAGACATCGTACGCGCCGAGCCAGCTCAGCTTCACGCGGCCGTCGACGAGGAGGCCGAACCGCACGACGGGGGCCCCCCAATCCCGGCCCAGGAGCCGGCCCATGGCGGCGAAATTCGGCTCGATGCGGGCCGCGACGCGGAGCTCCGCCTCGAGTCCCCAGTTCACGAGGAAATCCGGGGTGGCCAAGCTGGAGAATGCGTCGAATCGGAGCCACGTGTGCTCAAGGACTTCCCGAGGCGGCGGCGCCGACTCGAGGATCGCGAACGGGTTGAAGCCCAGCTCGAAGTACGAGACCGCGTTGTCCGCGATCCATTGGACGATGAGCCGTGTGGAATGGCCGTCTGCTACGACCGAGAGGCGAACGCCTCCGCCCGCGCCGATCTCCGCGGCGTCGAGTTGGACGTACGCCCCCATTTCCGGGATCGTCGCCTCGACCTGGTCGAGGACATTCGCCTTGACGCGCCGAGCGATCGCCGCCACGAGGCGACCGAGGTCCTGCCAGGATCGGGGCAGGCCTACCTCTTCGAATCCCTCCGCCACGCTCCGTTGCAGGGCCGCGTTGAAGTCGAAGAACGGGTTTCCCGCGACGAGCACCTCGACCCCAACCTTGCCGCCAACCTCCGTCCCCTCCGGCAGGAACAGGGTGAACCCGTACGATTGGTCGAACAGGAGCCTCGATTCGAACTCGGGTCCCGCAAAGTCCGCGTGCCACGCGCGGTCCCACGACGCGGTCCCTTGGATCATGCGCGGCTGGACGATCGCGAGCGGGTCGAACGCCCCGTCCTGATGGAGCGCTCCGACGGACGCGTTCCACGCTCCGAGCACGTCGTACGTCGCTCCGTTCGCACGCCCCCGATACTCGGAGTCCTCGAGCCGGAGGAACGTGATCTCGCCCCTGCCGAGGAGGTTGAACCCGAGCACGAGGGCACGCCCCGACGGTCCGTTCGCGAGGACGTCGAGCCCGATCCCGGACACGTACAAGGAGAAACGCAAGTTGGCGGGGAGATAGGCCCGGACGAAATCGAGGACGGAGCCCACGATCGAAAGCGCCTGCATGGCCAACTTGTGCAGGATGTCGACGAGGCGGGAGAAGAGGACGCCGATTTCCCGGACCACGCGCGTCGCGAAATCGGAGATCCGCTCCGCGAGGTCCCGCAGGATCTCGAGGCCTTTTCGGAAGAAGTCGAGGACCCATCGCAGGATCGGGAACACGGTTTCGAGCGCGCCATCCAAGAACTTGACAATGTCCGAGAAGAGCGTGTCCGAAGGACGATACCGCACCCCGGTAAGGTTCCAGCCGCTATACGCGGCGAAGGAGATCGTGAAATCGAGCGGCCACGCCTCTTCGAGGGCGGCGGGCCCGAGCCCCCGGGGCCCGAGCAGGATCGGGGACGCGGTCTCCACCCGGAGGCGGATGGTCCCGGAGACGCGGACGGTCCATTGCGTCGTGAAGGGACGTTGCGAGGATGCGCCGAATTTCGTGAAATGCGCGTTCGGGGAATCGTCCGTCGGTGGCACGTCCGCGGGAACGACGATTGCGACGCGCGTTTCTCCGACTCGACCGACGCCATTCGGCGTCTCGGGCACCAGCGAGACGTACGCCGGGGAATGCGCGACCCGAAATCCTTCCGTCGAGTTCGACCCAGGCGCACGCGGGTCCTGAACGACGAACGGCTCGGCCCGCGTCGCGTAAATCGCCCTCCCCGCGCCGAGGTCCTGCCCGCGCGCCGCCTCCGACACGAGGCGTTTCACGGAGTTCCCCGCGAGCCAGAGCCAACCTCCCGCTCCCACGACCTCCGCCCGGATCTGCGCCCGAAGGTGAGCGCCGGGCTGCGAGGTACCGTCGGCCAGGGCGAGGGCAAGCCTCCATCGCGCAAGGTCCGTTGGACGACGTCGGAAGCGATCGCGCCTCGGAGCTCGATGTACTGCGCGAGGTTCAGCGAGGCGTAGTCCGGGTCGTTGGCGGCAGCCGCCATCAAATCGTCCGCGAGGGCGTCCCCCGCGAACCCCTCCTGCAACGGCGCGAGAACCAGTGTGTCGTAAAACCCCGCGAGCGTGTCCACAAGGTCCCCGAGGAGAGCTTTCGTCGCGTTCCAGAGGTTCGACATCAGCGCGTCGACCGCTTGGGGACTCTCGAGGAAATAGGCGAGCGCGTCGTCGACGGCCTTCCCGACCCGCTCGCCTAGGGCGTCCAGGAGGGAGATGTTGTCCTTCGGGTCGAGCGGGCCGGTGGCGCTGGCAGGCAGGAGACCCGATACGACGGCGTCCTTCGCGATCCGCGTGGCAATGTCGTTGACCATGTTCCTCAGGCTGGAATCCACGGCGCCGACGCGCGACTTCAAGTTCGGGAAGTACGCCTGCCACAGGGAATCGCATTCCTTCCCGAGGAGGTCCAAGGTCCGGAACGGGACAGTCGCGATGTGGGCCGGGACCGTAATCGTGAGCGTCCCCGAGCCGTTCCCGATCACGTACGACCGGTCCGGAAGCGCGACGCGTTGCGGCCCGAAGAAGGAGGTCCCGACCCCCGTATCCGTGAACACCGCCTGGACGTATCCGTGCATGTACTCGACCTCCTTCGACGGTTCTCCCGTGGCCCACCGCCAGAACCCATCGACCCAGTTCGCGAGCTGTTCCGCGAAGGCGTTGATCCAGTCGAGGAGAGGGGTCAGGCCGAAGTAGTCGAGCGTCCGGAGCGCTGCGTCGTCTTGGAGCGCGGCGATCGCCTGCGCGAAGAGGGATGCGAGCGAGAGACCCTTCGCGTCGAGACCGGTGTAAAGCGCGTACAAGTCCACGGCATCCAAGGTGCCGCTCGCGGCGTATCGGTCGAGGAGGCGCACGAGCGTCCGATCCTGGGTTGGCGGTAGAAAGCCGTCCGGAACCGACGGCGGCGCGTGGGCTGCATCGATTGCGATCGCGGCGTCGCGGTCGTAGGCGTGGAACCGCCGGATCTCCTCCAGGAGGAGGGCCAGGTTCACCGCCAATTCCACGTCCGAGGGCGTCAGCAGGTCCCGCGTCGTCGTCCCCGGCCGCATGAGGGACGCCGTGCCGTCGAGCACGCGGAACTGCACGACCGAAGCGAGGATCGCCTTCACGGTCCGGCCCACCCCCGAGAGGTCGCCCGTCCCGGATCGCGTCGCTTGGGTGAGCTTCCGCTCCATGAACGGTGCAGGGAGCGGGACGAGCGAGGTCAGGGCCCTCGGCTCGTGAATGACCATTCCGTCGAGCGCAAGCGTGTAGTTGACCAGCCCGTGGACTTCGAAGTATACGAGGCGATCAACCGAGGCCGTCGCGTCGGGCGCGTCCAGGTCCGGCGTCTCGATCCGCACCCCCGCCACGAGCTCGACGCGGCTCGCGTTCGACGGGACCTGGTCCACGACCCGGCGCTGGACCAAGGCGAGATCGCTACGTGCCTGGGAAATGGACACCGCCACGCCGCGCACGATGCGCGGGAACCAAGAGGCGAGGTACTCCCGGAACCCGGCGTCGAACGCCTGCGTGACCCTCGTCTCGTTGAGGAGTGCATCCGTCCCTGCGCCGATCGCGCGGAGCGCGACGTACTGCGCCTGCCCCAGGACTTCCCGGTGCACGTCGTCCGCAACCGCGAGCATCGCGGCGAATCGCGCCTCCTGCATCCGCGCGTGGGACTCGTCCCGGTCGAGTTTGGCGGCGTACAGGGCGCTCATCCCCGCCGACAGCAGCAGGAGAACCGCCACGAGCGAGAACGGGATTCGTCCCGAGGCATCCCCACGCATCATGCGACTTGGTAGCGCACCGGCCCGGTCAAATCGGTTCCTCGTACATGCAACAGGGGAGCCCGCCGAGAACCGCCAAAATTCATCTACGGTCCGACGTTCCCCGGTCGTGCATTTCCGCGTCCAATGGCGGTGGTTCGCGCTGGCCACCGCAGCCGCCCTCGCACTCCTCGCCGTCGGCGCCTATCTATCCGCGCCGCGTTCCTACTTGTTCCTCGCGACGACGACGAGCACGCGCGACACGGGTCTCCTCCCGTACTTGCTCCCGTCGTTCACCGCCGACACGGGCATCGACGTGCGGTACACGGCCGTCGGGACGGGGCAGGCGCTGGACTACGGTCGCCGGGGGGACGCGGACGTCGTGATGGTCCACGCGCCGTCATTGGAGACTGCGTTCCTGGCCGAGGGCCAAGGATTGTGCAAGAACCTTATCATGTACAACACGTTCGTGATCGTCGGGCCCATCGCCGACCCGGCGGGAATCCGGAACGCAACCTCCGCGACGGACGCGTTCCGCCGGATCCACGACACCGCCTCGCGGTTCGAGTCCCGCGCGGACAATTCGGGGACGTACAACAAGGAGATCGAGCTCTGGAGGAACGCCAGCCTCAACGCCTCGACGTTCGGCGCCTGGTATGAGAAGACGGACCAAGGAATGGGCGCGACGCTCACGATCGCGAACGAACGGGACGCGTACACGTTGTCCGACGACGGCACCTGGTATGCGCTGGAGGCCCACCTCCCGTACCTCCGACTCGAGTACGACCGGAGCGAGACGATCCTGCGAAACCAGTACTCCGTGATTCCCGTGAATCCCAACCTGCATCCCTCCGTCCACGTCGAGCAGGCGGTCGCGTTCGCTCGCTGGCTCGTGAGTCCGCGCGGGCAGGACCTGATCGCCGCCTACACCGTGAACGGGCACCGAATTTTCACGCCGGACGGCACCGGGGCGTGCTGACCGTGGCCGGGGACATCCTCGGCATCGCGCTCCTCTCGGTCCTCGTGTCCGGGACCTCGACGCTCGTCGCCACGCTCATCGCTCTCCCTCTGGGGATCTCCCTCGGCCTCCGCGAGATCGGAAGCCAGCGGCTCCTCCGGAACATCCTCTTCACGCTGTACGGGCTGCCGCCCGTGCTCGCCGGGCTCCTCGTCTTCCTCCTCCTTTCCCGCGCGGGGCCGCTCGGCTCCCTCGGACTCCTGTTCACGCCGATGGGCATGATCCTCGCGCAGGTCGTCGTCGTCACCCCGATCATCCTAGGAATCACGATGTCCGTCGTCGCGACCACGGAACGGCGGGTGAAGGAGACCGCGCTCGTCCTCGGGGCCGACCGCCGCCAACTCTCCGTCACAATCCTGCGCGAGGCCGCGGCGGGGATCCTCACCGCCATCATGGTGGGATTCGGCCGCGCCGTGTCCGAGGTCGGGGCCGTCTTCATCGTCGGCGGTCACATCGAGGGGAAGACCCAGGTCCTGACCACGACGATCATCACGGACGTCCAACAGGCGGACTACGGTCAGGCGGTCCTCCTCGGCGTGATCCTCCTCGTGATCGCGGGCATCGTTTACTCTTTGCTCTTCCGACTGCAGGAGAAGACGTTGCCATGACGTTGCCCGTCGAGGTCGAGGGCGTCGTGAAGAGCTTCGGGGACCGGACCGTCCTCCGGAACGTCGGCTTCGCCGTCGCGCCCGCCGAGACGTTCGCGATCATCGGACCGAGCGGAGCCGGCAAGACGACGCTCCTTCGGTGCCTGAATTTCCTCCTGCGACCCGACGCGGGGCGCGTGCGGTACGACGGACGCGGGGCTCCTGCGGACCCCGGGGAGCTCCTCGCGCTCCGGCGACGAATCGGCATGGTCACCCAGAATCCCTTGCTGTTCCGCGGCTCCGCCGCCTACAACATCTCCTACGGATTGTGCGTCCGCGAGGTCGAAGACCCGGAGATGACGGACCGGACGCTGGCGGCGTTGGAGGCCGTGGGGCTCGAGGACCGCGCCGAGGCTCGGGCCGCGACGCTCTCCGCCGGCGAGGCGCAACGTGTCGCCTTCGCGCGGGCGATCGTCGCGCAGCCCGAGCTCCTCCTCCTCGACGAGTGTACCGCGAACCTCGATCCCGTCAACGTGAACATCCTGGAGACGGCGATCCGGGAGTACCGCCAGGCGACCGGCGCGACGGTTCTCCTCGTGACGCACAACATGTTCCAGGCGAAACGTCTCGCGACACGCGTCGCGCTCCTCCTCGATGGGACGATCGTGGAGACGGGGGCGGCGGCAGAATTCTTCGACGCCCCTCACGATTCTCGCACGCGCGCGTTCGTCCGCGGAGAGATGCCCTACTAGCCGCCAAAATTCAGAGGAGGGTCACCCCGAGCGTCTCGACCTCACCGACGCCCGCGAGCCCCCGGAGCCGATCCTCGATCTGCTCGGCCTGCCCGGCCGCGTCCTCGACGACGACCGTCGTCTCGAGCGCCTTCAATCCGAACGCGATCGGACGCACCGCGACATCCCGGACCGCGGATCCGAGGGACTTGCGCACGGACGACTCCAGCGCAGACACGTCGATCTCCGCACCCTCGGGCATGATCCGGTACGTGACCGCGACCTTTCCCATCTCACGGCCCCCGGAACCCGCACGCCGGGCACGTGTACGCGACCCCCTGGTCGCGGCACTGTTGGCACCGCCCGATCGTCACGTTCCCGCAGCTTGGGCAGGGAAACGACGTCGTCCCGCGGCCGCCGATGACCATTCCACAGGATATGCAACGCTTCTCCTGACGCATCGCCATCATGGACCCGTCGCCAACGGGCGGCGTTATTAAACCCTTTGCGACTTCCGCGGCAAGAACTTCGCGTGTTGCGACGGAGTGACACACCAGGGAGGGATCGCAAGCCTTGGGGCCGGTGCTCCGCCGTAACGTTTATCTACCGGGCGTAGTTAGCGAAGGGCTCGCATGTCCGCCGTAGCGCTCGGGGCCCGTAGCTCAGCTAGGTTGGACGTGTCGCGCAGGCCGTCCCTAGAAAGAGCATCTGGCTTTTAACCGACTCGTGAGGGTCAGGAGAGAAACCAGGTGGTCCGGGGTTCGAAAATGCCTTCGGCTCTGGCGCCGGGGGCTTCGAAAGTCCCCGCGGGCCCGCCCGCGCGGCGGCGTGCGAAGACGGGAACAACGAACGGGAGGCGCCCCTTTGCGGTTTAACGTCCTTGAACACAAGCTCGTCCCTGAGCATCGACTGCTGTCCCCGGAGGAGGCGGACGACGTCCTGAAAGGTCTCCGAATCACGCGCGACCAGCTTCCGAAGATCCGGAAGACGGATCCCGTCATCCGGCTCCTCGAGAAAATCCACGGCCCGATCGACGAGGGCCGCCTCATCCGAGTCCTCCGGCTCAACCAAACCGCAGGGGTGTCGGAGGCCTACCGGCTCGTCATCGGGAGGTGAAACATGCGCGAACTCGTGGACGCGTTCTTCCGGGAGCGAAGCATCGTCAACCATCACATCGCGAGCTTCAACGACTTCCTCCCGACGATCGACAACCCGAACAGCCGGATGCAGCGGATCGTGGACAACCTGCGCGTCTCGCCGGAGGATGAGCGTCGGGGGATCATCAAGCTCGACGAGGACCGGACGAATGGCGCGACGCATCCGCTGACGCCGATGGAGGCGCGGCTTCGGAACTTGAACTACACGGCGCCGATCTTCCTGGAGTTCACGGTCATCGAGAACGGCATCGAACGGGAGCCCGAACAAATCCCGATCGGGAACCTCCCGATCATGGCCCACTCGAAACGGTGCTCCCTCCACCGCGAGAACCTCGAAGTCGAAGGGGAGCTCTCCGAGGAGGAATACCTGGAGCGGCTCGTGAAGATGGGGGAGGACGGCTACGACCCGGGCGGGTACTACATCATCGCCGGAACGGAGCGGGTCCTGATCAGCCTCGAAGACTTGGCCCCGAACCGCGTCCTCGTGGAATTCAACGAACGATACGGACGCGAGGTCCCGATCGCGAAGGTGTTCTCCCAGAAGGAAGGGTACCGCGCGCTCACGATCGTGGAGATGAAGAAGGATGGGGTCCTCGTCGTCACGGTCCCCACGGCGAGCGGACAAATCCCGCTCGTGATCCTGTTGAAGGCCCTGGGGATGGAAAAGGACGAGGAGATCTACAACGCGATCGTGAGTTCGCCCGAGATGGCGAACATCGTGTACGCGAACATCGAGGAGGTCCGGAACAAGAAGCTGTACCCGCCAAACGGGATCTTCTCGCGCGACGACGCGATCGGGTACCTCGAGCGGAAGTTCGCGACCGGCCAGGCGAAGGAGTATCGCATCAAGAAGGTCGAATCGATCCTCGACCGGAGCCTGCTGCCGCACCTGGGCGACGCCCGCGAGGACCGCATGAAGAAGGCGATCTTCCTGGGCCGCGTCGCGCGGTCCGTCCTCGAACTCCAGCTGGGCAAGCGGCGGGAGGACGACAAGGACCACTACGCGAACAAGCGCCTCAAGCTGGCAGGGGACCTCATGGAGGACCTCTTCCGCGTCGCCTTCGCGAACCTGATCAAGGACCTGAAGTACCAACTCGAGCGGAATTACGCGCGCCGAAAGGAAGTGAAGATCAACAGCGCGATCCGACCGGACCTGCTCAGCCAGCGGCTCCTCCACGCACTCGCGACCGGGAACTGGGTCGGCGGCCGCGCTGGCGTGAGCCAGCTCCTCGACCGCACGTCCGCGGTCTCCGCGCTCTCCCATCTCCGACGAATCACGTCGCCCCTCACGCGGTCCCAACCGCACTTCGAAGCGCGCGACCTGCACCCGACGCAATGGGGGCGGCTCTGTCCGAACGAGACGCCGGAAGGGCAGAACTGCGGCCTCGTGAAGAACCTCGCCCTCGTCATCGACGTGTCGGAGGGCTTCCCCGAGGGGGAGGTCCAGCTCCTGCTCGCTGACCTCGGCACGCGCCAGGTCCAAGGACAGGCGCCCGA
>WNGG01017627.1_pt1 | contig 11502 bp, 5 predicted proteins | sample 5400661 | NCBI WGS metagenome assembly WNGG01 (sample SAMN13153372, study PRJNA577476) | soil metagenome | isolation source: 100 cm soil or saprolite under Garry oak tree replicate 1 | place: USA:California | collected 2016-06-15 | reverse complement strand
CGGGCAGGAAGGTGCGCCGAAACGTGGCCAGGGTATCGTGGTCGGGATGCTGGTTGCCCGCGATAAAGCGGAATGGCACTGCCTCATAGGTGGCACGCTCGATCTTGCGCGAACTGAAGACCCCGGTCGCATAGCCATAGAACAGCAAGCCCAACAGCACTTCGGGTGCGTAGGGTTCCCCGCCGCGCGACCCGTAATGGGCATACAGAGCCGAGAGGTCAAGCAGGGCCACGCTGTCTACCACGAAGCGGGCCAGATGCTCGGGCGGCAGACAGTCGCCCAGCCGCACCGTCAGATCGAGCGCCTGCTCGTAGTTCACGGTTTTGAATGTTCTACTCATGCTCAACAGTATACCATCTCAGACGGAGGGCCTACTTCTCTCCGACAAACTGCTAGAATAGTATCGCGTTGCATCATAAGGGCCTCGGCGCCAATAGCTTTGCGCTGCAGCACCACATTCAATCCTGTCTGCACAGCCTTAAGGTCATGACAGAAGTCTTGAAGTATCAGACTCAGGAGGCTGGAAAGTTGCCCTTCAAGCGTCTTGAGATACACCATACGCTGCCTCTCTGAACCAATAGAAAAAATCTGCCCGATTCTTAGGTCAAAAAGGCTCGAAGCCTGTTCCAGCAGTGCCAGCCCTTCAGTTTTACGACCCTGCGCGACATACAAGAATCCAAGATTGCTCAGCTCAGTTGCAGTAGATGGATCCTGCTCTCCCCAGAACGCGCGCCGTAGCGCCAGAGCCCTCTGGTAGCAGGCTTCTGCTTGAATATAGTCGCCCATCCCATGGTACAGCGACGCTAAATTGTTAAGACAAGTGGTCAGGTCAGGATGCTGTTCTCCTAGAGCCGTACGGTAAATGTACAGAGCCTGTTGGTAGAGCGACTCGGCCTGCGTATAGTCACCCATTTCCTGGTACAGGAGTCCCAGGTTGCTTAGAGTGGCTGCGACCTCGCGGTGGTTTCCTCCTAGAACGTTCTGCAGGATCCCCAGGGCCCGCCAATAGAGCGATTCAGCCTGGATATAATCTCCTTTCTCAGTGTATAGCCCCGCCAAAGTGTCCAAATTGTACGCTACTTCGGGATGGTTCTCCCCCATGCTTGTCCGCCAGATTGCCAGGGCCTCCCAACAGAGTTCCTCGGCCTGGGGGTAGTCTCTCATATCACAATAAAGGTGTGCTAGGATTTGCAGGCTATGTGCTACATCGGGATGGTTCTCTCCCAGAACTATACGCCGTAGCGCCAATGCCTTTTGGTAGAGTGGCTCGGCATGCGTATAGTCTCCTTTATCCTGATAGATTGCGGCCAGGTTGTTGAAACATCGGGCGACTTCGGGGTGATTCTCGCCCATGGCTGTGCGATAAATGTTCAGGGCTTGCCGATGGAGCGATTCGGCCTGGGGGTAGTCTCCCTTGATACGGGACAGGCCTGCAAGGTTACCCAGAATTTTGGCCACGTTGGGATGGTCCTCGCCTAGGGCTGTGCGGTAGATCGCCAGGGCCTCCTGGTAAAGCGGCTCGGAACGGGCGTAGTCCCCTTTCTCAAGATACAACATTCCTAGGTTGTTCAAGCAGCCCGCAACATCGGGATGATGTTCTCCCATGGCCGTGCGCTGTATCGCCAGGGCTTCTTGGTAGAGCGACTCGGCTTGGACGTAGTCCCCCTTCTCATCGTAGAGTGCTGCCAGATTAGTCAGGCATTGTGCCATGTTGGGATGTTCTTCGCCTAAAGCTGCACACCAGATCGCCAGGGCCTGTTGATAGAGGGATTCGGCTTGGACATAGTTCCCCTTCGACTGATAGAGCATTCCCAGACTGTTCAAGACGGTGGCAACGGGTAGGCGATCCTCTCCCAGGGTTGCACGCCAGATCGCCAGGGCTTCTTGGTAAAGCGGCTCGGCTTGAGCATAGTCGCCGGTCGTGCGGTACAGTTCCGCCAGGTTGTTGAGGCAGTAAGCGATCTCGGGATGTGTACTACGTCGCGTCTTGCGCCAGATCGCCAGAGCCTCTCGGTAGAGCGATTCGGCTTGACTGTAATCTCCCTTCGCATAGTACAGCAAACCCAGGTTATTGAGGCCCTGCGCGATCTCGGGAGATATACTGCGTCGGGTCCTGCGCCAGATCGCCAGGGCCTCTCGGTAGAGTGGCTCGGCCCGGGTGTAGTCTCCGATCGTGCGGTACAGTTCTGCCAGGTTGGTAAGACAGTGAGCGATCTCGGGAGATGGACTGCGTCGGATCCTGCGCCAGATCGCCAGGGCCTGCTGGTAGAGCGGCTCGGCCCGGGTGTAGTCTCCCCTCGCATGGTGCAACTGTGCTAGATCGCCCGCACAGATGGCAAAAGCGGTATGGCTTTCCCCTAAGCTTTGGCGAATCCAAGCGTAGGACTCGGTGGTAAGGGCCAAAGCCTCATCATATCGGCCCTGCCTAATAAGTTGGTTCCTCTTGATGCTCAGGCGAGCAATATGAAGCGGGTTGCTACTGCCTTGTAAGTTACCACGGTCCCCCTTTGCGGAACGGCTTCCTTGTAGCGTAGTGTATGCGAGAACCAGAATGACGAACCCTGAAGCAGCAACCCACCTGTACTGTAAGAAGAGGAATGCGACAGCGCCTATCGATAAGATAATAGTCAGAGAGGTCAGCGTGAAAAAAATGGGAACTGACCACCCTCTTCTGAGATATCGATGAACTGCTCCGGTAGGGGTCTGGGATGTATGGACAATGCGATCCAATTTGCGCTGTCTGAAAGGCTCTTCAGATATAAGCAGAGCAAGCAATTTATTGAAGCCAATGGACACAGCCAGTGCCGCTGCTACCCAAAGGGTTGGTACGAGGCCAATAAGAAAGTAGAGTACGATTAGCCCAATGAGTACAAGAATACAGCCGTGAATTTCTCTCATGCCCTAGGCCTCTCTTGCTACGCGCTGTCCCTTCTCCTGAAGTGGCCGAATAAATGCTTCTTGAAGTTCACCACGCTCTAGTCCCGCCTAGTCAATCGAGGGGGTCGTCGGGAACGCTCCTCTTTAATAGGCTTGTGCTAGATCAGCAGTATCATTTTGGGAACTAGCGGAATCTATGGCCACATTATAATACCTTTTCCTGCAAGTATGAACTAAAGTGTCTCTGATTATCTGTTCTAAGTACAAGTGCTAAGAGAGGCCAATTGCACACAATGCTTCCATTCCTTACGGCCTTCATTGCATCTCTTTCTACTCGTTAAGTGAAGGATGCCACCAGCGAGGTACTGAATTGCTTCAGCCCTTTTCAAGTAGCTCGTTCCGAAGGGATGGATGAGCTAGGGGCTTAGAGTATACCTCACGAGCGTCTATCCTACCTGATTAGGCCAAGATGCGGGAAAGTAACTTGCCGCTCTGGCTATTTTTGGTGATATGATGTTTCTAATCTTTTAATGGAATCGAGTATAGTACGCGATAGGAGAAAACTTTGGCTAAAGCGTATGCATCGATGATTGTTCCTGCTATCATCGGAGTAGTTATTTCCTATTTCATCGTCGGAATGACACCTTCTCTCTGGATGGCAGGTGCGTTCGCTGCTTCAATCATCCTTTTGTTTTTAGGAAACCTTCTCAAAGTTCTTATACCGCTTGGTATCGTCTTTCCGATCGCAGCAGCTATATATTTCTTCATTCGATTCGGTTGGTTAACAGGACTGTTGTTTGTGGTGATCGCATTTATCAGCGTAGTTTTATCGGTAGTGGTGTTTTCTCAAACAAGTGGGTAAGGTTTGATTATGCCAATCACCCTATTATACTCTTTGTACGAAAACAAGGTCTTAAGTTGCTATGTTAGCCGCACCCTTACTTCCACCTGAACGGCGACCCATTCTTGCGCCGAGGATATTGCGGGATTTAAGTGGTGCGTCGACGATTCTTCAGTCGCCAGCTCTGTCAGGAACTGATCGAGAGGAATCATGTATGCATTACGGGTGCCCTTTCTTACATAGGGCTGCGACGCGCAGCGAACGACGAAATCCAGTTGTGGACATCCAGATGACTGAGGCAGCTTCGTTTGCCAGAGAGATCGTGGGAAATTACCGCCACAGGACAGTGCAAAATGAGCAAGCAGTGAATGATCTTTGGGCGGCTTGGCTTGTGACTGTGTCCTCTACCATCACTGGCTCCCACCCTTTCTCGAGGCCAGGAACATCTCTACCTCGTCTTCATGTCCTAGCGGAGCGCCTTTCTCTAGATATATTTGTAAAGCTTGCTCTGCTTGTACGAGAGTCTCTCGTTCAACGAGCATTCTAATTGCTTGACCGAGATAGTAATAAGCAGCGGCACTGTCCGGATCTTGCTCGATGGCCTGCCTTAGTTCACTGACCGCTTGAGCCCAATCGCTCTTACTTTCGAAAAGTGCGCGACCGAGATAATAGTGAGCGTCAGGGTAAGAATTGCCATTCTGTTGAACAATCGCTTTCTTGAGTGCCTCAATGCTTTTGGTGTAATCCTCCTTGGCAGCGTAGGCCACGCCCAAGTTCAAGTAACCTTCGGGGTAAATCTCACCTCGGCGTTCAATTAAACGGCGAAGCATATGAATGGTCTCATTGATGGATTCATGGTCAAGCTCGCTTAGAAATCCGAGAATCCTTCTCGGGAGCACTATGTTGCTAAAGATGGTTTGATCCGACATGTTGCCCAATATAAATGGCTCTGTACTTATTCTATCGGAAACAGAATTGACGAGTTGCGAATAGGTTAAACTACTGGAATCAGCAGCGAGTAGGCTTGCAATGAAAGCGTAAGTCAATTGACCATAGACTATATTCTTCTCACTTCCCTCTAAGTCGGGGAACTCTGCCTCAACCACTGCATATTGGTGCCTTAACCAGTTGACTTCTGAGATAGTAATCGATCCTGGATAAATCGAAATATGGCCGATCTGCACAGGAAACCTATGTACATTTCTACGCTCCATGATTATTGGTACAGCGCGAGTACCTGGCTTTGGTCGTAGATCTGTAGGCGCAGTTCTGCTGGGTGCCCACGCTTCAGGTGTGTGCGTCCAACCCGCGTCAATAACTGTGACTAAATTTGTGTTCTCCCCTGCAAGAGCTGCTAATTCCTGTAGATCAATGTCAAAGACCTCCTCTTGCCGCCCATCAACACTCACAATAGTTGGAGCGCCTTCCATATCTGTGGAGCCATTCCCGGCGAAGTAAAACAGGGCAGGTTCGTCACGGGCGCTTTCTAACAGTTGCTTAAAGGCCTCCAGTATCGCATGGCGAGCCGCGTCTCGGTTGAGCAGTACCTTGATATTCTCCTCCTGAAATTCCAATCGCTCTCTCAAGAGGCGTTTTAGGACGCGGACATCATTCACTGGGCCTTGCAAATGAGGAACCTCTGGATTGAGATAATCATCGATGCCAACTAATAACGCATATTTTCGGTCACGCGCAAGCTTTTCGACCAAGGCAATAAGTTCTTGCAGTTGGGTAGTACGCGTAGGGGACTGAACCGATAGGAGATACTTTTGAAAACTTGCAAGCGCCTCTGCATAGTGCTCTGCGCCAACCTGGGCGAAGCCTTGGGCCAAGTTTGACTCTGGATAATCCCTTCCGCACTGACTAAGGGCTGTTTGCAGGGCATCAATCGCCTCAGCGTATCCTCCTTTCTCTATAAAGGCACGTCCAAAACTGTAATGCATTTGGGGGAAGGAAGAGGTAATGCGTTCCCGGTATCTGGTGTATCTGTGGCGTAAGTCTTTAAATGTCAACGACGAGTAGTTTTTACGCTGACTAAAATCAAAAGCAGCGAGATACTCATCCACTGCGGAGAACAACTGGCGCTCCTGGATTCCTCTAAATTGGGGAGTTTGTCTGGGGTGGCGGCGATGGACAGTAGTAATCACGGGAAAGACTATTTGACCGTAAGTGACATCCTGCGGCTTTGATCCCGAAAGTTGCTGGATCAAGGAGTAGGTGAACGCCCCTGATATTATGCCAGCCCCAAAAACTCCTTCATGAACCTGTTCACCCGGTCTGGCCGCTATAAAGAGCTCGTATTCCCCTTCTTTTTCTGCTAGTTCTAGAAGGCTTGGTGCGGCAAATGTGTCCAAAATTACTGTCTTGTGTCTTGTTGGAATGCGAGTGATCAGCCTGTGGAGCTCTTTGCCGGTAATGGTCGATGTCCAACGTCCGCCATCCTGAGCTGTTTTGCTATCATGGACCATCAAATGATCATCATCGTCTGCTGGTATGCAATGGCCGCTATAATAGATAACGACAATGTCGTATTGCGAAGCCTTCCGCGTCAAATAATTCAGCGACTCTAAAATCGACTGGCGTGTTGCATGATTGTCGAGTAATGTTATGGTATTTTCCTTCCGAAATCCAAACCTTTGGATCAGGACCCGCTCCATCGAGAGAACATCATGCAGAGGCCCTCTGAGATTTGGGAGTACTGGATCAGCATATTCATTAATGCCAATGAGCAGGGTGTATTTCTTGCTGGCCTGCATCCCTCTTAACCACTCCACATACTCTCTGACCCATGGCGAGTTGTTAATGTGGCCGTCCTGTTGCAAAAACATTTCAAACGATGTCACGGCATCTTTGTAGTTCTTCATCTTCGCGTGAGCAACACCGAGATGAAAAGGTATATCAGATAAAGTTTTGCCTTTATCCTGCTTCATAGCCGCTTTGAAAGCGCCTACAGCCCTACTGTAATCTTTCAGTGCTGTTAGCGTCAGTCCCAGTTGTACATGGGTTTCAGGGAATGCAACCCCTGCCGAGCGCGATAAACGTTGAGCTTCGTAAAACTGTCCTTTTGCAGATTCAAATCGTCGCTTATCATCGAGCATCCACCCTAAATGAGAGAGCTGACAACCAAGTTGATAGTGTTCTTGCGCAGTGATGCCCCCAGTGATAGCCATCGGGAGGTTGCGGTCATATTCACCCATCCCTATCCAGGGATGTTGTTGGTTACCTGTTGCTTTTTGCACGTTATCACGCACGTATTCAAAGAGCTCGCCTACGGTTACGATACCATCCTTCGGCTGATAATCGGCTTCTCCCCTCATCCCTTCCAAAAGGTAATAAGTGAACACTCCGTGGCCTCCGCCCCACTTCTCGTCCTCTAGAGAAACTTCACTGGCTTCTGCCGAGGTAAGCAATGCTGTACCGCTTTTGGTTCCACTAAGACGCTGCATGTAGCGATTTACCAGTGCAGCGCTATTTCCACTCCGTCTTCCTCCTCCCCCGCTGATTGCTGCACTATGACATGTATCGGCGATAATAACGATACGTTCTGCAAGCAGATTCTCTTTCAGCGACAAAAAGATCTCGCGCATCGGTATGGCAGTTCCCGAAATATCCTCGGGGTCAGTCTCGTAGGTGAGAAGATAAATATTGCTGGGCTTGTCTGGATCAGGTGCGCCGTGGCAAGCGAAATAGATCAAAACAATGTCTTCCCGGGCGGGCTTTTTAGCGAAATAGATCAAAACAATGTCTTCCCGGGCGGGCTTTTTCATGAAACTGCGCAAAGCACGCGTAACATTGACTGTGCTGGCGTCAGCATTGATCAGCTTTGTAATATGGTCTGCTTCAAAGCCGCCCCCAGAGGGCGTCAGAAGCAACTTATAGAGTTCTTCAGCGTCCCGGTCAGCATACCTGAGATTTAAGCCTTCGTTTTTGTATCTGGAAATCCCCACGATAATCGCCCACCTATCGACGTATTCTGGATATGGTACTCGTTCAGGTGATCGAAAATTTCGCTTGCCCGAACTACTAACTGAATCTGGCTGCATCTTTTTCCTCTCACAAAGTGATCTCAAGCAAAGATCAGCACATCAACGGAAGGCTACATACCTCCCAATATGATAGAAAAACAACAGACATGGACAAAAACAAAGTACGAATAGTACCATTGATGAGAATTATATTATAGAATGCTCTCTAAAGAGAGAGCGGTTAATTTGGTAGAACGAGTCAAGTATAAGCCAGCATTTGATAGTGGCAGGGTAAAGGATCAAAGATATACCATGTGCGCAGGACTTCTCCTCAGCGTTAGTCGATATACAGATCGTATGTTAAAGGGTGTTTCCAGCAACTTAAACCCGCTTGGTCATGCTCTACAACATTACAGATATGAACCAACTGCTACTGATGTGTGTTCTTCTAGGGTCGGCCTGCGGGCCCACTGGTTTGTTTGGACGAGTTGGAAGTATTTCTTGCACAGGAGGTCAAGATGCAAGCTCAAACGCATAGAGTGTCCAGATTATATGCATTGCTGATAGGTATTGATTGCTATTTGCCCAATACGTTACCAGATGGCAGTAGTTATGCAAGTCTAGGAGGATGTGTACGGGACATTACTGAGGTAGAAAAGTTTTTAAAAAGGACTTTGCAACTGCCAGATCGGCAGATCTTCAAGTTGAGGGCTTCCAATACCGGGACTACTGAACCTCCTGAGCCGCGTGAGCAATGGCCTACCTACGAAAACATGGTTGCCGCGTTCCGCAAAGTCACAGAAGTAGCACAGAAAGGAGACCAGGTCTACATCCACTACTCCGGTCACGGAGGGCGTACGCAGCCGACGTTACTTCCAGAGCTGAAGGGGGAGAACGGATTCGATGAGGCACTCGTCCCTACCGATATAGGCACCTCGACAGCACGCTACTTGCGTGACGTTGAGATGGCGCATCTCCTGCAAACCATGGTGGACAAGGGGCTGATCGTCTCTATTGTGCTTGATAGCTGTCATTCTGGTAGTGCGACTCGCGGTGTCAGCGGCGATGCTGTGCGTGGCTTGAGTACGATTGATACAACCGCTCGACCCATGCAGAGCCTTGTAGCGTCAAAAGACATCCTGTCCGAGACATGGCGGAACCTGGATGAAGGGGCAACGCGCAGCTTCGCCTTCGGGAGCGGTTGGCTCCCCGAGCCGAAAGGCTATGTCCTGCTCGCTGCATGCCGTGCCTCTGAGTCTGCCTATGAGCATTCCTTCGGTGATGCAGGGAGACACGGCGTCCTCACCTATTGGTTCCTGGATTCTCTCAAGCAGCTCAGGCCAGGCCTCATGTATAAGCAACTGCATGATCGCTTACTGGCGAAGGTTCACTCAGAATTCGTGCTACAGACGCCGCAACTTCAAGGTGAGGGTAGCCGTGTCGTTTTCGGCCGTGAGCACATGCAACCGCAGTATGCTGTGGATGTGATGCAGGTTGATACCGAGCAGAAACGGCTGCTGTTGAATACCGGTCAGGTTCACGCCGTGCGTAAGGGGGCACAGTTTATGGTGTATCCGGCCAATACCACGGATTTCACACGGATAAGCGCACGTCAGGCATTGGTCGAGATCACCGAATTGGGCGCGACAGACTCCTGGGCTAAGTTTATCACGCTCTTCCGCTCCGACCCTATCGAACAAGGAGCACAGGCAGTGCTGGTAGACCCGGGATCAGTTCGTCTGCGCCGAACTGTGCGTTTGGTGCATCAAAGCAATCTGCCGCCGACGATTGCTCAGGACAAAGCTCTGAAAAATGTCGAGCAAGCGATAGCTCAACACGGTAAAGGATTCGTGTCGCTGGCTGCACCTGGTGGCCCAACAGACTATCAGGTGGCTATTACTGCTGCCGGAACATATGAGGTCTGGGACCTTGCGGGTGTGGCGATCGCCAATTTGCGTCCTGCACTCCATATCGACGAGCCCGGTGCTGCCGATCGGGTTGCGCAGAGACTCGTGCATTTGACCAAATATCGCAACATTCAGCAACTCGATAACGCTGATGTGTTATCCCCTTTAGCGGGCCAACTCGTGGTCGAACTCGCCGGGGTCCAGTCAGAATATGACCCTGCCGATCGACCAGAACCACAACCATTTAATGACCCTGGCAACACCCCGGTACTGAGGCCAGGAGAATGGACTTTTCTCCGTGTGAAGAATACCTGGTCGGGCGTGCTGAACGTGACCGTGCTTGACCTGGCACCTGATTGGAGTATTACCCAGATCTACCCCTCAGGTCAGGATACTTACTATATGTCCTTTGATCCGGAGCAAGAAATGATGCTTCCCCTGCAGGCCTATCTCCCGGCTGGTTACACTGACGCCGCGGATACCCTCAAGGTCTTTGCAACCCTGGGTAGTACCAACTTTCGCTGGTTAGAGCTCCCTGCCCTGGATCAACCGGTGGTTAGCAGGGGGACGCGCGGCGTGCCAAGGAATGCACTTGAACAACTTCTGGCAATGCTCGCTGCCGAGGAGCAGCGCACGCGCCAGCTGATCCCTGCCGCTTACCCAACAGGAGAATGGCTCACGGTACAGATAGAAGTGCGTGTTCGGCAACCCTGAGGTTGGCGCAATTGTAGCTAATGGTAACGAGCATAAGTAAGTAGGAGAACTGCTATTTGAAATCACAAGCTCTACCAGGATGAGCCTGCCCAAGCTGACATGAAGCTTAACGGGCAGAGGGATTTCACTCCAGGAGGGAGAGATCTATGGCCCAGTTCTTTTCCATGAACCAGTTTATGCAGGCAGTTGAACGAGCGCTAGAGCTTGGAGAAGTTTACCAAGAAATAGGTGATGAGTCCCTCTTAGAAGCTGAAATCTCGGCGTGGCAGCGCCTCTTACCCGAGCCAATCTTCAAACAAACACCGCAAGATTTTCAAGCGTTAACCCTTGGCAGAGCTGGGCAGGGCTTTTTCAACCGCTATCACAATAAGAAGCGGCTGGAGGATCTGGTCATGACCAGACAACTGTTCAGCGAAGGCTTACAGCACGTCACAGACCCTGTTGTGCATGCTACGCTTCTCCATAGCCTCGGTGATGTACACACCAATCTTTATAGAGAGAGAGGCAAGCTTGAAGATCTGGAGGAATCGATTGCCTATTATCGCGATGCTATAGTTTATCTCGATCCTGATGACGCCAATTGGCTTGCCTATTTGGATGATCTTGGGACGGCTCTGCGCGACCATTATACTCACACCGGCAATTTACCGAGCCTGGATGAGTCGATCAAAACCCACAGGCGGGTGCTGGACGTGGCCACCGCCTCCTCAACCAATCCCGCAGCGTACTTTAACCACCTTGGTGTGGCACTCCTGGATCGCTACCACCATGTCGAACAGCTTGAGGATCTCCAGGAAGCGGTTGAGTCATTTGAGCAGGCCCTGCAGCATGCTCCTCTGAAGAGTCGTCCTGGATACCTTTCTAACCTGGGGAATGCCCTCACCGCTCGCAGTGAACATCTGAACGGGATGGCAGACCTGGAGCGCGGTCTCCAACTCCACAGAAAGGCCGTGCGCCTGGCTCCACAGGAGGCTTACTTCCGTACAAATCTGGGCATCGTCCTCGGCCACTACTATATTCGCACCGGACAATCCCAGGCAATTGATGAGTCTATTGCTCTCTTTGAAACGATTATTGAAGAGACGTCGCGTCACTCACCCGATCTTCCCGACTATCACGTGAATCTGGCGATGAGCTTGCAGTATCGCTATGACGGCCGGGTCGATCAGGAGGACCTGCAACGGGCGATCAGGCATTA
>WNGG01012479.1_pt1 | contig 11503 bp, 10 predicted proteins | sample 5400661 | NCBI WGS metagenome assembly WNGG01 (sample SAMN13153372, study PRJNA577476) | soil metagenome | isolation source: 100 cm soil or saprolite under Garry oak tree replicate 1 | place: USA:California | collected 2016-06-15 | reverse complement strand
CGTAGAGCGTTCGCTGGCCCACGTATTGCATGATGCGAGCCTGGAGGTACTGCACGGCGAAGCTCAGCACAAGCGCGGCCAGAAATCCGAGCACGACGAACTGCAGTCCCCTCAGGGCCGTGGGCAAAGGGATGAAGCCGCCCGAAGCGGGCACAATGTACTGGTCAACTCCGTAGCCGAACAGGTAAGGTCCGACGATCTCGAGCGGACCTACCAGGATGGTCAGCACAAGCGCCAGGACGACGCTCCTCCGGTACGGCCGCAGATAGGCTAATAGCCGCCGTGCCAGCCGCGCATCGTAGGCCTTGCCCAGCGCTTCTTCTTCGCGAAAATCGCTCATTCGCGCTCCAACTCTTCCTCGAGCAACTGCTTCTGATACAAATCCGCGTAGTAGCCGCCGCGCGCCAGCAGTTCGTCGTGCGTCCCCCGTTCCACGATTCGGCCGTTCCGGAGGACGACGATCTGGTCGGCGTCGCGCACCGTCGAGCAGCGATGCGAGATCAACAGCGTCGTGCGGTCCCGCATAATGTCCCGTAGCCGGCCCAGGATGTGCTCCTCGGTTTGCGTATCCACGCTGGAAAGCGAATCGTCGAGGATGAGGATGCGCGGATTGCGAATCACGGCTCGAGCCAGCGCCGTGCGTTGCTTCTGCCCGCCGGAGAGCGTGATCCCGCGTTCGCCGACGAGAGTGTCGTAGCGCCCGGGAAAATCCTGAACGTCTCCATCGAAGCTGGCAATTTCCGCTGCCTTGAGAATTTCATCGACGTTGTTCGATTCCATTCCGAATGCGATATTCCCAGCCACGGTCTCGCTGAACAGATAGGTGTCCTGCGGCACGAAGCCGATCGATCGGCGCAGCGTCGCAAGAGGCCACTCTTGGATCGGTCTCCCGTCGATCAGGATCCTGCCCGGCTCGGCTTCCCACAGCCGCGCCACCAGCGCAGCCAGCGTGGACTTGCCGCTCCCGGTTGGTCCGACGATGGCGACCGTGGAACCGGCGGGGACGCACAGATTGATGTCGCACAAGAAGACGGGCTGCGGCCCCGCGCCGTCTCCTCCGGCAGCGCCATTGCCGCGGGCGGCGCCCACTATCGTTGTGGGATAGGTGAAGGTCAAATTGCGGAACTCGATTTCCCCGCGCGGCTCCCTGTCTGGGGCGATGGATGCATCGGCGTCGCTAATTCCCGGCGTGGCGTTCAGGACGTAATTCAACCTGCCCATGGAAGCGGCTCCGCGCTGAAAGATGTTGGTCACGAATCCCAGAGCCACCATCGGGAACACCAGGCGGATCATGAAGCTGTAGAATGCGGTGAACTCGCCGAGCGAGATCTGCCTGAGCATCACTTGCTCGCCCCCCTGCCACAAGACCAGCACGAAGGTCAGGCCGATCAAAGTACTCAGCAGAGGCATGAACATGCTCCACAGATAGATCAGCCGCAGGTTGCGGTCGATGTAGTCACGGTTGGGCCCGTCGAAGCCGCGGATTTCAGCTTCTTCCTGGGCGTACGCGCGAATGACGCGCACGCCGGCCAGGTTTTCCTGGGCCTTTGCGGAGAGCACGGCCAGAGCGGCTTGAATTTTTCCATAGAGGGTGTGGATCCTCTGGCCGAAGAGCCACACCGTGGCGGCCACAACCGGAACCGGCAGGAGGACGTAGGAGCTGAGTCGCGGCGAGATCCAGAACATCAGCACGACAGCCAGAACCATGGTCGCGAACGTATTGGCGCTGTACATAACGCCCGGGCCCAGCACCATGCGCACGGAGTTCAGGTCGTTCGTGCAGCGCGACATCAGATCGCCCGTGCGGTTGCGCACAAAGAACTCGGGCTCCATCGTCACCAGCTTGGCCAGCAGGTCGTTGCGCAAGTCATATTCGATGTCCCGCGAAAGCCCAATCAGGATCCAGCGCGTCCAGAAGGAGAAGAGTCCCTGCAAGGCACAGACGAGAATCAGCGCGGTGCAGAAAATCGCGAGAGTCTGTTTGGAGAGCGGATGGTAGTAGGGCAACAGGAAGCCCAGAGCAAGGTGGGAGACCCGCCCAAGCTGCGCCAACGGCTCTCTCGCGCCATTTACGCAGTCAACGATGGCGCCGATGATGAGCGGCAGCAGCGTCCCCGTCAGGCCCATCGCCGCCTGGGTCAGCATTCCCAGGGCGATTCCGCCGGTGTGCCGCCTCAAGTAGGGCACCAGTCCCAGCAGGCTCGTCCACGCGGATTGGCGTGGCTGTGCCTGCTGCGTCGGCGTCTGTCGGGGAGCAGTGCTCATCGCAACCTGGACCGTGCCGTATCGAGAGCCGGCAGTTCGCTCAGGAAATGCTCGTAATTGCGGTCCAGCGACTGGTATCGTTTGCTCGCCGGATTCCAGCGCACGCCGATCGGCATAATGTGGGAAGCTCCGGCCACTTGCAGCGGCATGAAGTAAAGTTCCAGACCTTTCTCGGCATTCTCTTCATACTGTAGGCGCCAGCCGGTTACCGGATCGAGGGGAGTCAGACCGAGGTAGCCCTTCGAGTTCTTCAGGTGCTCATCACAGCGGAACACTTCGTTCCATTTGCCTCCGTCGTCCTCTGCGATCACCGCGCGCGTGATCAGACCTCCCGCCGACATGCCCTTCGGCGGCTTGGGCGGTCGGTTCACCGCCAAGAATTCCTGCTTGCCGTTCTTCGCCAGGTCCCCGAACACAAGCACTTCCGTCTCCGTCCCGAGAAACGCCTTCGCCGCTTCCTGGATGTTATCGGGAACGGGCGGCGTCGCGGGTTTCGCCTCCGCTTGTGGCTCGGTCTTCTGCGCCGGCTCTTGCTGCCCGCAGCCGGACAAAACCAGGCCCGCGACAAATAGGAACCGGCAAGTCCAAACGGATTGCTTCGTCGTGTTTGGCATTAGAAACTGCGCGCCGCGAACGCGATCTCCACAGAGCGCTCGGGTTGCCCGTCTTTCTCCTGCGTACACGTTACCGTCATTCCCCGCGGTAAATCCGTCCCCGCCCCATCAAAGCGGCACTCGAATAATTCTAACTTCTGCCCTTCTTTGGTGGAAGACCCAACGAAGATCTGATCGCCTAAAAAGCGACGTCTCTAGCTGTGCGCCACAATCGCATCCAGCCGCGCCTCAAAATTCTCTTCCCCCTCGGACCAAAGCTCCCCCCTCTCTACCGGAAGCGCGCGTTGGATAGCGTCCATCCAGTCGAACAGTCTTTGGATGTTTTCCCTCGTTTTCTGGTGATATTCGCGCAAGTTCGCTTCTACCGCCATCCACCGCGCGAAGCGGTGTTCCACGGCGTCACCGGTGTCCGGAGCAGCGGCGCTATCCCCGCTGCCGGTCAGCAACCCTGCGTGGCCCGTGAAATGGTGCTCGAGCCCGAGGGTCGCTTCAAAATTCCCACTGACCGCCGCGACGCCCCCGTCAAATTCCGGGCCATAGCAGGCCAATTGCAATGGCGTCGGATTCATTTCCCACTTCATTCTTTCGGCATCGAACTCCCACAGATCCCAGTCCGCGGCGACAAAGTAGGCGGTATCCGCGTGCAGAAGTTGCGCGGCCAGCGCCACCACTTGCGCCGCCCCCATCCCACGACCGCGCAGTTCCCAGTCCGCCACCGGCGGCTCGGCGGGGTCAACGGATCGCACGAGAAGTTGCGTAAACTCCGCGGTGGAAGAAGACAGCGGCGCAGTCGCCAGGAAACGCACGAACTGTTCGATCAGTGTGGCTTCGGAAAAATTTCGCGTCCAGACGCGTAGATACGCTCGATTGGCCATCTGTGGATTATACGGGCGCGCCCGCAGGCAAGCGAACGGGACGGTTTGAGCCGCTGAGAGAAACGCAGTCTGGCGCGGGCGACAGCCAAGTCTTGAGGCATCCGGGTGAGATCCTCAGAGCCCGCTCCCCGCTGCTTTTGCGTTGGACGGTGGGAACGTTCCAGCGATCTCTTGCAGGCGCGCGCGCAGCGCTTCGCCAATTCCGCCCAGAACCTGTCCAAAGGTTTCGCGCAGTTTTTCCTCAGCGGCTTGAGCGACGCTGTTCAGGACGTCGCGCGATTGCCGGTCGAGCGTGGTAACGGCGGCGACCATCCAGGAATTCGACGCATTCTCCAAGCGCCCGCGGTATTGTTCGATCGCATCATCACTCGCTTTGCCGAAGAGCGCTCGCAGTTGCGTCTCGTGCTCCGCTCTCATCGCGCGCCACGATTCGAGCACCGGTTCGACCCCCGCCTGCACTTGCTCCTGCGCATCTCCGACGCCCGCCTCCACCACCCCCGCCATCGCAACGCGAAACCTCCGCAGAAAATCTTCTTGCTCCGCGGTCATCTGCATACCTAGCTCGTGCCGGAGCGCATCCGCCTGCACGCGGGACTCTTCCATCGTCTTGCGCACCTCCGCATCGAAGCCATCGAGTTCTTCCCGTGCATGACGCTGAATCTCGTCGGTAAAAGCGGCCGAAGTCGTTTCCGCCGCCTCAGCGAACAGCGCGCGCGCCCGCTCAAATGATTCCCGCACGGATTCTTCCAGCTGCCCCTGCGCGTGCTCCGTGAAGTTTCGGCTGTACCCGTCCAACTGCGCCGCAAATACGCTCGACACTTCGCCGGCCCGCTCGCGAAATTGCATCGCGGTCTGCTCGACACTCTTCTCCATCAGCTGCTGGAATTGCGTCTGCGCCTTCTTCTCATACCACTCTGCCGATTTGAAAAGTTCCTCGACCGTGGCATGCTTCATCGCGCCTGCTCTCGCCTCAAAATCTTCCGTGTTGCGGGCCACTGCTGCCTGCGCCGATTCGTGGAACTCCTTTTGCATGCGCCCCAGATGCTCGTGGAATCTCGTGAGGGCTTCCGCAAAAGCCTCCTCCGTTGTCCCGCGAATCCGGTCCTGCTGCAGGGTCACGGCCGCATCCAAAAGCGCGCGCCCGCCGGCAAGGCGTTGAACTGCTTCGTCGGCGCTCGTAATGTGCGGCTCGACGGCTGAGCGTATCTGTTCTTCAAACCGTCCGGCGGCGTCGCGGCCCGTCTCATCGAAAGCGGCGCGCACGCGCGTGAGCAGTTCCTCGGAGAGCGCTTCGGCGCGCGCGCGGAGTTCATCTCCACGTTGCGCAAGCACGTTGGTGAGATGTGACTGGAAATTTTCCAGTGCGGCTTTTTGGATTCCCCCCGTCCGCGCCGCGAGCCCCTCTAGCTCTACCCTGGATGCCTCAACACCCATCTGCGTTTCCTCTGCTCGCCGCAGGTCCGCGTTCAAACCCTCGCGCAGCGTTCCGATTCGAGCTTCGAGGTCGCGCTGAACCGCAGCGGCAGCCTCCTGCATCGCCGCCTTTTGCCGAACTGCTTCTTCTTCCGCTTCTGCGCGCGTAGCGCGCGCTTGGTCTTTTAGCGACGCCGCGCTCCGTTCCACGGCGGCCGCAAGCATGCTCTCAATTCCTGAGGTCAATTGTTCTTTCGTCGCGTTCAGGCTCGCCGTCACCTTTTCCTGCCAGCTTGCCTCTGCAGTTGAAGACGCGGTCGCGAACTGCCGGAGGTGTTCCTCGGCGGCGGTGGCCAGCAATTCGCGGGTCTTCTCTGCGGCTTCTTCCTGCCTACGCGCCCCTTCGTCAAGGGCCCGGGTAGCGGCCTCGGCCCGTGCGTGCAGTGCTGCCTCGGCCTGGCTCGCCCTGGCGCGCACCCTTTCTGCGGCTTCCTCAGCCGTCGCGCGGGCGCTGCCAACAATTTCGGCAGCGTTGCGCAGCGATTCTTCCTGTGCCGCACCGTGGGCGCTGGCGTCGCGCAAAAGCTGCGCTTCCAAATCGCGCGTGAACTGCTCGAGCTGTGGCTCGAGCCACTTCGGTAGCTCCTGCTGCAAGGTTTCGGCCGCCGCGCTCTGCGACGCCAGCGACCTCTCTTTCACCTCCTGCTGGAGCGCCTCGATCAATCGCGCCACTTCCGTTGAAAGCTCCTCGCGTGCCGCAACGAATCGTGCCTCCCACTCCTGCCGCGCAGAGGTGAGCTCCGTTGTCACGGCGTGGGCAGCCGCCTCTCGCGCTGCCGTCTGGATCTGCTGTTTGGCGTCCGCGAGCAGCCGCGTCACTTGCCTCGCAAATTGCACCGACACATCGGTGCTGGTCGGGGCGGGGAGGACATGAACGCCCTCGACCTGATTCTCCACCGGGCGCTGAACTTCGACGGGCGGAGCCTGCGTTTCCGGCGCGAAAGGTTGCGCTTCTTCGCCCGGCGGCTGAATCGAAACATCCCCAGGGCGCGCTTCGGGAAACGCAAACCAGTCTTCGGGCGGAAACGCGATTCCCCACGCGTTGCCGGCTACCTCCAACTCGATTGCGACCTGGAAAAGTTGGCGCACCGTTCGCGGCCGCTGAATCCATGCCACTCTCCCTCGCACGGTGCGAGGCCCCTGGCCCGATTCGGGATGTGGAATCTCCAGCGAGATCCACATGTTTTTCAGCACGTAGTGTTTCGATTGATAGCGGCAGCCGTGGCAATTGATGATCAGGGTCGAGGTGCGTTCCTGAAACGGCCGGCCCAGTGCGTCCACACCTGTCACCACGAGCGGCACGGCCTGCACGATTCGTGTGCTACGGCGCTTTCTCAGTTCAGGGGTCATCTGTGGCGTGGTCTGCGGCACCATCTCACCGGATTCATCAAGGAGGTTACTTCCCTGTTCATCCATCGGTTCGGTCCGGATCCTTTGTCGGCTCTGCGGAAGCAACCTCAATTACGACTGTGGCGCCCGAGTCTGCTCGGATGTTTTCTTTTCGCGGTGTCCCGTCAGATACATCCACGTTTCATTCGCCACCCAAATCGGACCCACGAGGAAATAGATTGGTCCCCGGAAAAACGCCGGCTTGTTGCCCTCGATGCGGTGGCCGAGAAGCAACAGCACCCAGCCGCCCAAAAACAGGCCGATGCCCAGGAGCCATTTCATCAGGAGGAGCCCGACTATGCCGGCGAAGATCACCGGTATGCCCACCCCGTGCAGCAGTCTATTCCAGGGAGACGAATGCTCGTGGTCATACTGCGCCATGTAGTGCGCCAGACCTGCCATAGCGCACCTCCTTGCCAGGGGGACATTGTCCGCGGAAATTTCACTCTACAACGAAACACACGCGATTGCTAGAGCCGCGGCGGCCTTTCGCGAAAATTTTTCACGAAACGCGCCTTTGCCGTCCTAGAACGGAGGTTGGAGAGGTACTACGCGCGCGCCTGCATTTCGTAAGAGGGAAGGATGAAGCGCAATGCTCGCTGCGTTAACACTCCGTCAGAGCTCTCGTCGGCCTTCCATGGCCTTCAGCATGGTCACTTCATCGGCGTATTCGAGGTCCGCGCCCACTGGGATGCCCACCCCGATCCGCGTCACCCGCACGCCCAGCGGTTTCAGCAGCTTGGACAGATAGACAGCCGTAGCTTCGCCTTCCGCCGTCGGGTTGGTGGCAATGATGATTTCTTCCACCGCTCCGCCCTTCAGCCGCTCGATCAAACTCTTGATCTTGAGTTGTTCCGGCCCGCGTCCTTGCAGCGGGGAAAGCGCCCCGCCCAGCACGTGGTAGAGCCCGTTGTAGGTCCGCGTTTTCTCGATGGCCAATATGTTGTGCGGCTCTTCAATCACACAGATTGTCTTGCGGCTCCGGTTCGCGCCCGTGCAATACAAGCACGGATCGGCGTCCGTGATGTTGTGGCATACGGAGCACTGGCGGATTTTTTCTTTGGCGTCGCGGATGGCGTCGGCCAGCGCCAGTGCGTCTTCCGGCGCCACTCTCAACAAATGGAACGCCAGCCGCTGCGCCGTCTTTTGCCCGATTCCTGGCAGGTGCTTCAGCTCTTCAATCAATCGCTCGATCGGTGCGGCGTAATCCGGCATGGAATTATCTGGAAGAAAATGTGCAGGGCCGCGCTGCGCCGCGCCTGCTCGCGCCGCTCAAGATGTCCACAGGTGTCTTTTGCAAGTTCAGAAAAGTCCGGGAATTTTCAAGCCCGCTAACCCCGGCAGGCCGCCGGCGAGATTCTTCATCTGATTGGCGAGTTCTTCGTCCACACGGCGGGACGCCTCGTTGACGGCGGCGCGAATCAAGTCCTGCAACATCTCCTGGTCTTTGCTCTTGAAGACGTCGGGTTCGACGTGCACATCCACCACTTGCTTCTGCCCGTTCATCTTCACCGTCACCATACCTCCACCGGCGGAGGCTTCCACGGTCACGGCGTTCACCTGCCGTTGCAGGTCCTCCTGCAACTGGCGGAACCGCGAAAGCATTTGCTGCAGGGCGCTGACTTCCATGGTTATTCCTCTTGCCGCCTCTTCACTTCGGAAATTTTTCCTCCAAAGCGTTGCAGCATCGCCCGCACCATCGGGTCTTGCTCGAATTGCGCGCGCAACTCCTGCGCGCCAGTTGGCGTTCGCGAACTCCCCGCGGCTGCCGCAACCGCTCCACTTTCGAGTCTAACACAGACGCGAACTGGCCGGCCCAGCACTTTGCTCGAAGCGTCACGCACCTTCTCGAGTGTCTCGCGTCCCTCCAGTAACTCCGCGAACGCGCGGCTCTCCGGTTGAAAATACAAGCGCAACTCAGCGCCCTCCAGTTCCCATCTTCGCGCATGTTCCACCAGTTCGCTCGCAAATTTCTGCTGCGCCTCAATCATGGCCTTGATTTCCGCAACCTGTTCCGCTTCGATTCCGCTGGCGGCCAGCGCGGAAGTCGAGCGCTCCGCCACTTTTGCATTGACGGGCCTCGTGGGTTCCGGCGCATTTCCCTCGGCCGAGGCGCCCTGCTGCTTCCTGTCGGATGCGGCAGATGGTTTTGCGCGCGGAGGTGCGCTTGCACCCGGCGCGGCCGCAGGCGTGCCGCTGCGCAACTCTCCGAGCAATTCCTCGAGTGACGCGAGCCGCGACGCGTTCACGAGCCGCAGCAAGCCCATCTCGAGATGGATCCGCGGATCGGGCCTGCGCCGCAGGTCATCATCGGTCTGCAACAAAATCTGGAAGTATCGCGTCAGGTCTTCTCCGGTAAAGCGCGACGCCGCCTCCGTGATCCTCGGCCGCTGGTCCGGCGTCGCCGCGATTAGGTCCGAATCCGCGCCGCACACTCGAGCCACCAGCAGGTTGCGCATGTGCCGGATCGCCTCGCGGCAAAAATGCTGTAGGTTGCGACCTTCTTTTTGAAAGCGATGCACCAGGGCCAGCGCGCGATCCGCGGAGCCTTCGGCAATCGCCCCGACAAGTTCGTCGAGCGCATCCTCCGAAACGATGCCGAGCAATTCGCGCACTTCATTGTCCGCGATCGTGTCGCCGCAGTATGCCCGCGCCTGCTCCAGCAATGACAGCGCGTCGCGCAGGCTCCCTTCGGCCGCGCGAGAGATAACCGCGAGCGCGCCCAGCTCGATCGTGAGACCTTCCTTTGCCGCAATCTCCTCAATCCGCCCCGCGATTTCGTTGAACGAGAGGGCGCGGAAATGGAAATGTTGCGATCGAGACCGGATCGTGTCCACCAGGTCTTCGGGCTGCGTCGTCGCCATCACGAAGATCACCCGGTCGGGTGGCTCTTCCAGCGTTTTCAGCAGGGCATTCGACGCCTCGCCTGTCAGCATGTGCGCTTCATCGAGGATCACGATCTTTGTGCGTGCGGCGGCTGGCGCATAGCGCACCATCTCGCGCAGTTCACGGATCTGGTCGATGCCGCGGTTTGAGGCGGCGTCAATTTCGATCACGTCAAGTGACGTGCCTGCCGCAATTCCTTTGCACGAATCGCACACGCCGCAAGGCTCGGGCGCCGGTCCCTTCACGCAGTTCAGCGCCTTGGCGAGGATGCGCGCCGCCGTCGTTTTCCCCACGCCGCGCGCGCCGGAAAAAATGTACGCGTGCGCCACGCGGTTCATCCGGATGGCGTTGGCCAGTGTTTCGGTGACGTGGGATTGGCCGACGAGTTCGGCGAATGTCTGCGGACGCCACTTCCGGGCAATGACCTGGTAGCTCATCTCTCTTCGTAAGTCGCTAAATGTCCGATCGAATATTTCGAACGCTTTTACCGAACACTGACCGCCGACCGCAGAGTGCGAAAAGAAGCGAGGAACTTCGGGTGAAGAGTGCGAAAAGAAGCGAGGAACTTCGGGTGATCCGCGGCACCCGAGGCATTCCCGGTACCGTTGCTCCCTTCCGGGCCTGGCGGGGTTCGCGGGACCTCGTTGCACAGAGCCCGAAGTTCCACGCTCCGGCAGTCGCTCATTGCGCAGCTGCGAAATCGAGTCTAGCACAGCGATTGGGAACTGACACTCACGCGCCCGCTGAACCGCCGCGGCGTATCACCGATATCGAAAGGACAACCGGTGTGCCGCTCCCCGGACGCGCAAAATTTTTTGACGGCGGCAGGGAGGTAGCGAGCCTCTCCCATAAGTTGTTTAGGGGAAAGCACTTGGGCAGGGAACTCTTATCCAGAGCACGGAGGCTGGCAGGATTTTTTTCATTTTGGCGGAAACAAATCCTTCCCATAAACGTCTTATGGGTCAAGCAGCCGTGACATGAAGGGAAAGAAGGACAATCCGGGAGATCTCCTGCGGGGCACGCTTGACATGCTCATCCTGAAGTCCCTCGTGCGCGGGCAGAAACACGGCTACGCCGTCGCCGAATGGATTCACCAGACCTCAGACGATGTGCTGCACGTGGAAGAAGGCGCCCTGTATCCCGCGCTCCATCGGCTCGAATTACGCGGCCTGCTCTCTTCCATCTGGGGCGCCTCGGACAACAACCGCCGCGCCAAGTATTACTCGCTCACCGCTGCGGGACGCAAGCACCTCGCTGCGGAGTCGGAATATTGGAGCCGCATGTCCACGGCCATCGCCCGCGTTCTGCGTACCGCGTAGGAGGTCAACCGCCATGTTTGCAGAATGGATTCACGGACTTCGCCTCCGCCTCAAAGCGCTCTTCCATCGCCGCCAACTCGACCGCGACCTGGAAGACGAGTTGACCTTTCATCTCGCCAAGCGGGAAGAAAAGTATCGCGCCGAAGGCATCGACGCCGAAGAAGCGCGCTACTCCGCGCGCCGCCAGTTGGGCAACACCGCGCTTACCAGAGAGAGGAGCCGCGCGCTGTGGACTTTCACCACGCTCGAAACCTTCTGGCAGGACATTCGCTTTGGCGCACGCACGCTCGCAAAAGACCCAGGTTTCACCTTGATCGCCATCCTCACTCTTGCTCTGGGGATCGGTGCCAATACCGCCATTTTCAGTGTCCTCGATTCGGTCCTGCTGCGCTCGCTCCCCGTTTCGCATCCTGAGCAACTGGTCGTTCTTTCGGATCCGGACGAGCACGGTTCCAGCTTCGGAAGTGAAGGCGGCGACCGCTCCCTTCTCGCCTACTCAGAGTTCGAGTACTTCCGGGATCACAACGCCGTCTTCTCAGAAATCTTCGCCGCCGACAGCCAGCTTCCCCAGTTGGAAGTCACCATCGCTAATTCGTCGTCCGGCATGGGCGCGCAAAAAGAGTCCGCTCGCGTCCGCCTTGTCAGTGGAGATTATTTCGCCACGCTTGGAGTCATTCCAGCC
>WNGG01017749.1_pt1 | contig 11504 bp, 8 predicted proteins | sample 5400661 | NCBI WGS metagenome assembly WNGG01 (sample SAMN13153372, study PRJNA577476) | soil metagenome | isolation source: 100 cm soil or saprolite under Garry oak tree replicate 1 | place: USA:California | collected 2016-06-15 | reverse complement strand
GCCGCGCCGCCTTCAATTGATTCCGTTCTTTCAGGAATACTGGCCGATTCCCGGCGTACGGGATCGCCTTCCCGCCGATTTCTTCGATATGGATCTGAACGAAATGATCCGGTTGACTTTCCGGAGCAACGGCCAAAACTGGGAGAAATACCTGCGATGGCTGAACCGTCTCTATTACGAAACCTTCGGCAGGTACTACGGCCAAAAGTAAGCGAAGTACCGTCGGCGTTATGGTTGCGTTGGATAAAATCCGGATTTCTCTTTTTTGGTTCGACTGTAAGCAGTTAGCTAAAATGGGCATTCAATGAGATTCAAAATAATCCTGCTTCTAGCATCGCCAATTCTGATGCGAGCCCCAGACAAACAGTTGTTCATTATCGAGCGGACAACTAACGGTAACGTGGTGCACTACGACGCGCATCTCGATGGCAGCGGCCACTTGGATCCGCGCGAGCCGGTTATCGTGTACTGGACGATGGGCTCAGCTAATGGCAAGCGCCAGGCCTTAAATTTTCTCGAAAGAACAAGAGCTTATGGCATACACCTGCGGACCAAATCGCCCAGTCACTATGTGCTGACAGTGGTCTCTCAGAAGCGAGTCGAAATCGAAGTATATGAAGAGGACGGTCAGGTCCGCGCCGAGACTACAATTGATGGACACCGCGCGTATCTGCAGAAGATCTTCGCCAACATCGACTCGTCATTTCTCTTGCCAAAGGTCAATTATGTCGAACTTTTTGGTACAGACGTCATGTCGGGTATTAACTGCTCCCAGAAGATTCTCCCCGACTAGCCAGCGCCTTTGGCACCTACCGGCCAATGAAGGACACTCGCGTCACGCACAATCTCGCATGGGTTGCTAACCGCGGATAGCGAACGCCACAACGCGAACTCCCATCGATATCGCCGGTAGGGGAACGCGTGACTCTTACAGAACTGCTCCACTAAATTACTGATAGCCGGATAGTGGACATAGCTAATATCGGGAAGAAGATGATGCTCGATCTGGTATTCAAGTCCGGAACACAACAGTCTTCCCAGGCGTCCCATTCGGAAATTCAATGTCGTCGCAGTCAGCGTGAGCAGATAGTCGAACTGTGCGACGTTCTTGTCAAGCCGTGACGCTTCCGAAAGAAAGTGCGCAGGAGCAAATACCGAGAACATCGCGTACGACATGAGAGCATTGCGTAGGACGTAGAATGCGATGACGTTCGAAGGACTAAAGAAGAACATCGGAATGCCCAGGGTGAGGACGACGTGCGCTAACAGGGCGGCAAGGTCGACGCCGTGCGCTAGCTGACGCTTTTTGCTGCGAAGCGATCGAGCCAGATGGATGTATCCGGCAATTTGTTGGCTGAATAATGTCAGGGAAATAGCGACAGGAAAAACGAATCGCTGGAGGTGCACATAGAAAAACCTCCGCATTCCCGACGATAGCCGAACTTCATCCGTTGTAGTTGCAAACCATGGAGACAGATCCGCGTCGCCATCAACGCCTATTACATTCGGGGCGCTATGGTGGACAAGCACATGTTTGTGCCACCAGTAGGTCGCCGACAGGCCAAAATAGACAGGATAGCCGATATAGGTCAGCAATTCGTTTACCCAGCGTTTCTTGGCGGTCGCATAATGAGAGGAATTGTGTGTGTTAGTGCCGATTCCGATGCTGCCTGCAGTCCACACGATCAGACCACATGTGCGCGCGACTGATCCCGAAGCCGCGAGATACACCACAAGTCCACCAGCCGCCATTAGAGCACTGATGCTCAGGTCGAAGAGGATCCGCGCCGTGTGCTTTTCGTAACAGCCTCGTTTTTGCAGATCTGCTCGAAGCTCCCGAACACTGCTATCGCGCATCGGTCAGTAGATTCCGGCGACGAACCGGTATGTGTACGAAATAAATACAACCAGAAACCAGAGCATGTACGCTCCCATTGCAATACCTCGCGGCCTGGAAATGGGCAACGAAGAAACCATCGCCCCGCCGACGAGGACAGAGATCAGAGCAACGGGTATCGCGGATGGATGTGTGAGGAACAGTGTCGACCACAAAAGAGCAGCTAGAGTTGTCGGCAGTCCGATGAATCCGGACTGCGCGTGATGGTGTAGATTGTAATAGCCAAGCCGGGTCACCGCGCACAGAACGTACACAAACGCAGCCACCAGCAACTCGAATCGAGCCGAGGCCGAATCGAATTGGACGAGCGACTGCAAGCAGACGACAGGCACGATTCCAAACGAAACGGCGTCAACGAGACTGTCGAGTTGTGCGCCGAATTCGCTCTCGTTCTCGGTCCGTTGGAAGAGCAGAGCGAATTTTCCATCGAAGGTATCGGCGAGCGCGGAAACCGCGAGCAATAAACCGGCGGCCTCCCAGCTTCGGTATTCCCGCGCGGCGAAGACAGCCAGCAGGCTGCACAATAGCGAGATGTACGTCAGCAAATTACAAAGGCGAATATATCGTGCTGGATACGACATCGAATATTCCCTTCCATGTACGAATTACACGTTCGAGAAAACGCTGCTCATTAAAACGGTGAATCATTGCATAAGCTGGCAGCCGATTGATCATCAGGTCATACAGCGATAGGCAAAAGCCGAGCACCCAAGAAGTGTCATCAATCTGTTGTGCCGTCGCGTCTTGTAATGCCGTCCGGTGCATTTCGATGTAACGAAGGAGATCGGACCGTTGCACGTCTGCTCCAAGTACGAAGCACAGGAGCTCGGCAAGGTCATGTTGCGGAAGATCGACCGTCGCGAGTTCCCAATCGTAGAGGCAAAGGCTCAATTCGCTGCCTGAGCGTCGGAATCCGAGGTTTCGAGGATTGAAATCATTATGGATCAAGGTATGCGACATGCCTTCATGAAGCCGCCAGAACTCATCCAGGCGCTCGATGAGAACGGATTGTATCGCGCCGCATTCGGGACCTATCCAAGGCGAAAAAATCGGGCGGGCGTGGCCCGCCAGGGCAACCCAGAGATCCCTGGCCTCCGCAAACTGTTTTCGATGGAGAGTCTGACTAGACCACGATTGGTTCACGACACGCCACTGTTGCACTCCGTACCAAATGGCGTGGAGGCGCGCGATTCCTTGAATGGCCGCTTCGATGTGTTTGGCAGGCCAAGTGTGTACAGACTCGACCGAGTCCATCATTTCCAACCGCGACAGCTTTTCCAGGACCAGAACCGTTCGCGCATGATCCGATCGTCCACCGTAAAACCCCGGAGTGAATCGACGGAACCGAGCATCATCCTGCTGGTAGACAGAGAGTTCGCGAGTATCACACCCGGTCAAGCCTAGACAATCGGAGAAACGCTCGTAGGCGCAGCCGAGAGCGGGACTGCACAATGCTGCTAAGGTTTGCCCGACGGCCGTTACTTCCTTATCGCGCGCTTTCACCTTCACGATCACGTCACGCTCACGTTGCCCGTCCCCAAATTCGAGACGATAGCCGTGCAGCCCGATCGAGTGGCCGTACTTCCACGATGTCAGTTCGCCGATCACGCTATGACCACCGGAGAATTCAAGCGGTCGCGCGCGGGTCACCTCGTGGTTTCCAATCACAGAGTTAAAGAAGCACGCGTCGAATTGCAGATGTTCATCAGCGGCAGGAGGGTCCGTTCGATGGGACCTTTCGACTGGCGGCAGAAACTTACGATCAATGTAGGATTCGAAGTAACGATCCAGTAAACGAGTGGACAATTGCGGACACGTCAGATCTTCGCGCTCCAGCAGCTCCCGCGTGGCATCGAACCGTGCTTTGCGCCGCCGGGATTCCTCGTACAACTGAGGCAGGTAGAGTCCCTTCTGTCCTGCAGGACGATGTAGAAAAAATGGGAGAAGGTCTCGTAACGGATGTTCCCTATCATTACGTACATCGGCATTGAGCCGATGTAACCAATCCTGGTAGTGAAGCAGTTCGACGCGATATCCAAACAGGTTCATCCATAATATCAACTCGCGCCAATGTCTGAGCTTTGGATTCGCTAAATGGAAAACTCGAAATGGCTCCAAATTTCCGTTCAATACAAGGCGCGTAATCGCTTCCGCCGCAAAGTCGACGGGCAAAAAGTCCAGGAGCCAGTCAAGATCCGGGGCCGCGCCCATTTGTACGCACGCCCTGATAAACTTCGAAACGAAGTCCTTGGTATTGGAGATGCCCGTAACGCTGTTGCCTGAGATAAGAGCGGGCCGAACGATCGATACCGGCAAGCCGCGCTGCGCTGCGGTTTTCACGAGGGACTCCGCAACGCATTTGCTTTGCGCATATCCCAGATGGATTCCAGCCACATCTGCAAACACATCGTCAGTCTCTGAAACCTCTCGCGAACCTGTCATCGAGTAGCACACGGCCAGAGTCGAAATGAGATGAAAGGGTTTTGACCTGTGGCGGCAGGCCAAGCCCAACAACTCGCGAAGGGCCAGCACGTTCGTGTGCCGCAGCCGCGTATAAGAGTGCACCCAATTCACCGACGCCGCTGCGTGAAACACGACGTCGATGGTGGTTGCCAGGGCGTCAAATGAAGAAGGTGGCAGGCCCAAATGCGGCTGCGTAATGTCTGCCTCGAGTATCGCAATGCGATGGTCGAATCCGTCATCCCAGATTCCGTAGCGCTCGAGATTCCGCCGAACCCTGGTTTGACCGTCGTCTTTGTCTGGCCTGACCAGGCAAACAACCTGCGCTTTCGTGTTTCGCAGAAGCGAACGTAGCAAGTAGGCCCCAAGAAAGCCCGTCGCACCGGTTAGCAGAATCGATCGAGGCAGCGCCACGGCTGGGCCTGGCGCAGGGCGAATCTCCTCCGGAAGTTTGCTGTCGGCCGCCATCTCTTGGGCCAGATTAACGGTTGCGCGCCGTGCGCCCGGTACACAAGCAGCCAAAACTTCTGCAAGCGACTGAATGGTGAGACCGTCCAAGCAGATCGCGTTTGGAATTTCTGTTCCCAATTCGCTTTCGATGCCCTCGATCAGGTGAAGCATACCGAGCGAATCCACTCCGAGGCGCGATAAGGCCGTGCTCAAGCTGACGCTGGATGGCGTCACTCCAGCGATCTCCGCGACACGATGCTGAAGGAATTCTTCTATCTGGCCTGATGCAACGGTTATAGCGGAACTCATGCTCGTTCTCCGTCGTGACTCCAGATGCGAACCGTCTGCAGGCTACCGTCGATGAACCACCTGCGGCACAGTTGCCGTTGAAGTTTTCCGCTCGTCGTTTTCGGAATCGATCCGTAAGGCGCAAGCGCCAGCGACTGGATCCTTATTCCGTGCCGTTCCGCTACCGCACTCTGGATAGCGGTTATGGCCTGATCGCTCCAATCGTCGAAATCCTGAGACAACTTCGGAAGGACCTCGATGACAACGGCGAGTTGCTCGGTTCCATCTCCATCGACGGCGAATGCGGCACAGCCACTCATTAAGATGGCGGCAGGACTCTGACTAACAGTGTGCTCAATGTCTTGCGGATAATGTTTGAATCCGCGAATATTTATAACGTCTTTGATCCGCCCGGTCACAAAGAGCTGTCCATCCGACAAGAAGCCGAGATCGCCCGTTCGTAAGAATGGCCCATCCTGGCTGTCCTCGAAATAGGCATGAAACGCCGCCTCGGTTTCGGCCGGCTTCTGCCAGTAACCATTGGCAACGCTGGGTCCCGCGATCCAGATTTCGCCGACTTCATTTGCGCCACACTTGACAAGTGTTTCCGGATCCGCGATGACGATTCGAGTATGGGACTGTGTCCTGCCGCTCGCGACGACGCTGATAGTCTTGGCAGTGCGGTGTTGCGGAGCTGCCACGATGCCTCGACCTAACGCCTCTGCATCGAGTTCCCGAACCACTGGCACATCTGCCGCATGACCGCTCGAAACCAGGAGTGTCGATTCAGCCAGCCCGTAAACCGGATAAAATGCGTTCCAACGGAATCCGGAGCGTTCGAATCTTCGGCGAAACCGCAATAAAGTCTCACTCCGAATCGTCTCCGAGCCGTTGTAAGCGACGCGCCAGGAGGTGAGATCTAGATTCTCCTGTTCTTCGGCGGAAATCTTTTCAACGCACAGATCGAAAGCGAAATTGGGCCCACCGCTGTTGGTCGCGCGAAAGCGTGTAATAGCCTCGAGCCACCGCGCCGGCCGGCGGAGAAATGATGCGGGAGACATGAGGTAGGCGCGATAGCCCGCGAAAGTCGGGAGCAGGATAGCTTCGATCAAGCCCATATCGTGGCTGTGAGGCAGCCATGAGACGGAGATCGTATCGCGGCCGTTCTCCTCCACCTCGTTGCAGTAACTCAAATTGTGAAGCAGGTTTCGATGAGTGACGACGACTCCTTTTGGAATCGATGTCGAACCGGACGTGTACTGTATGAACGCCGGCATGTCGGATGGCAGCAAAGCATCTTGATAACATGCGCCCAGAGCTTCATCACAGCGATCGGTCGCGAGCCATCGCATTCGACCGAGCTCCTGCGATCGATTCATGAAATCCGGATCAGTGAACGCTCGGTCAATGACTCGCGTAACACTGAGAACGGCATCCGCGTCTGCATCACGCGCCACGGCGGCAAGGCGTGTCAAGGAGCGGCCGAGGCGCATGATATGAGCGAGACCTGCAGGCACAGGTGTGATGCGGGCATAAATGCAGGCGAAGAAAGACACGATGAAATCGAGCCCAGGAGGATAGACCAGCAACGGACGCTGTATGCGCCAGTCACGCAACATTACTGCAAGCGCTCGGCTTTGAAAATCGAGATCACGATACGTGATGGTGCGGCCTTCGGCTTCACCGTCATTCAAAAATGTATAGGCGGCCTCGAATGCCTGCGTTTCAGCGCGATACCGAAGCGCATCGGCCAAGGTTCGAAACTGGTTTGGAATCATCTCAGTCCTAAGGTCACGTTCAATCCAGCAAAGTAGTCTCGAACGGCAGTCTTGTTTCTATCCAGATCACTAAGCTTCCAGTCTGTCGTCGGAATCGGAGATTGAAAGTAAACATGAACTACGCCGGGAAGCGCCGCAAATCCCCGGCCGGGGTTGATGTTCCTTGGAATGACGATAAAGATAGGAACGATGGGCGCCCGCAGGTCCGTCGCCAAATGAAAAGCGCCTTTGTTGAATGGCCCAATCTGTCCCGAGGTGATTCGCGTTCCTTCTGGACTCAAGAAAACAGAATCGCCGGTTCGCCGCAACACGTCTTCGGCATGTTGGAAACAGCGCACGCGCTTCGCACGGTTGGTTTGGGGCGGCGTAAAGAAAACACCGACGAGGCGATAAAGATCGTTTGAATATTCGGCAGGGGGGCCGGTCCGTGCTGCTCGATCCGGACGCCGTACAGAGTCAGGACGGCCTTTCCCAGCCGCCGACCCAACGCTTGGGAGTAGAATCGCCGCAATTGGAATGCTGTAAATAAGGCGACGAGGAACATGACGGCGGCGCAGAACGTCAACAGCACGCTGCTTGCGACCAATAGAAAATACGGACGCCATCGCTGCTGAGGAAAATCAGGGATACTGAGCGATTCTTGTACTTCAGGATTGTTCAGCATTCCAGTTTTTGCCTTCGCTTCTCTGATTACAGAGCTCATGGTTTCCTCCTGCAAATGACGGTTTGCATCGCGAGATTGAGTTGGCGCTCCGCCATCAACAGGGGCAGCAGGAGAATCTGCCCCAGAAAATAAGGAACGATGGCCTTCGAAAGATTGAGACCACGACCTTTGAGAATCTTGAATGCTGCGCCGGCGAAGATGTAGAAGTAAGGCGGGAAAGCGCCGTAAGGGAGATAGTCCACGACTTCCAGACCGCATTTTTCGATGAGATTTAGTAGTGTCCTTCTCTCAAATAGAACCGTGTGCTGCGGAGCCTGCAAGCCAGGCCAACGCTCACGATATAAACGGAAAGTGACGCTATCCAGCCGAGGCACTTCAATCACGAGGCGCCCTTCCGGCTTCAACACTCTCTTCGCCATCAAGAGCGTTCGCAAAGGATCATAATCATGTTCGAGGAAGTGCCACATCGTTACAAGATCGAAGCGGCCGCTCGCGAGACGCTGGTTATAAAAAAGCCCGCAGTGAAACTCGACTCCGTCCAGCGTGGAGCTGTGCGAAAGGTCTTTGAAGTCGACTCCTGAAACACGTGCATCGTAGAGCGTCCGCATCTTCTGGAGGAAAGTGCCTACGGCGCAGCCCACATCGAGAATCTCGCTTTGCGGACCCAGCTCAACATACCTGCGGATGATTCGATCTTTATCGATGTCATGCCTATCCATCACCCAGTTGTAAAACCAGGTGAGACGCCCCCAGTCGGTCTTCTTGCGGTGCGCGATGTACTCGTCGTCGTAATAGGATTTGATTCGATCGATTCGGATTCGAGGATTTTGGTACGTCAGCCCGCAATCCTGGCAAGTAACGAACCTGAAGCTTCCCGGTTTGCCCGTCAGATCATCCTGAGCAACGATGAACTCCTTGCTGGACGCGCTACCGCAGGAGTAGCACGAGACGGTCTCAAAAACAAAATTCTCGAAGAGCGGCATAAATGCGGTTGCCGTACTCATAGTGATTCTCCCAAGACCCGTAGCACTACGGCTGCGATGCCGCCGAGCGCACAGACCTCAATTGCAACGAGAAGCCTCGCCTGAGGACGCGAGCGAATCTCACGATCATGGAGTAGTTCATAAATTGCGCCGCTGAGATAAACGATAGCCATCGGTGAAATCAATTCAGGCGGGTGAGACGGAGCGATCAGCCAGACGAATACCGGATACTTCAACAGCAACACATGCCGTCCCGCAATGCCGCGGCGCAACGCCCCGTCGACGTGCGTATACCAAAAGGATGCGGCGGTGCAGACCAGAAGAAAAGGAATCGTCGAGTGACCGAGCAGTAGCAAAACGATCCAATTCGACAAACCAATGAAGGCAAGAAGTAGGTAGAATGCAGAAACGCGATGGCAACGCGAAAGGACACGGTCAGGATGATGAGCGGCGTCGTGATTCCGGTCGCCGAGATCATCCCAGATACGGAACTGGAGCAGCAGGAGTACGCTCGCCATCCATGAGAGAAGGACCTCGAACCAGTCATGCGGTATGCCTTCCACGAAAGCTGCAAGGGTTAAGACCACTGCCACAAGAGCAAATATTCGGAGCGGGAATCGCTCGCACCGGTAAAGCCGAAAAGTCTCAATCCAAGATTCGAACATGTCCTCGATCTCCATCGATCGATAGCAAGGAACCTTGACGAATTACCGATGTAGCATTTCTCACACCCACTACGCAGGGCAGGCCGAACTCTCTGGCGATGATTGCCCCATGAGAAAGCATGCCGCCCCTTTCGATGACTAATCCGCGAATCAAAGAGAAAACCGGAGCCCAACCGGGATCAGTCTGGCGCGTCACCAGAATGTCCCCAACCGAGAGCAGGTGCGCGTCCGCCACGCTTCCAAGCACCGTCGCTCGCGCACACACTTGCCCACCGCATGCACCGATACCCGACATGTCCATAGCCGACGGCATAGGTGGCCGGTCACCGCTGCCATGCGTTTCGGTTGGCCGGTAGGCGCCTTCGGATAAAGTGAAGATATCCGGCGCCGAAGAATCGCTACTCACTTCATGCGCACGCTTTCGAAGCGCAACAGTCTCCGCGACGATGCCCGGAAACATCGCGTTCCCGGTGAGGAATTCATCTAACTCCTGGTACGTCAGGAAAAAGATGTCGTCGGCATTCACGAACGTGCCCGCACGAACAAGCTGTTTGCCAATTGCGAGCGCAATTCGCCGGCAGCCGTTATAAAGGAGCGCCTGCTTTGACCGTACTCGCTCACGGAGTTGGATAGCCCGCCGTGTTGCGTTCAATGCGAGACGCATAAGCGGCGCCTGAAGACATCGCGGTACTCTGGGAATTCGCTTCGTCCGGCGAAGGTCATTGAGAAGGTTTGCAGTGGCGGAGATTCGTTCGTATTCGAGCTGCTGGACGGCTTCGATCGGTGCCGCATCTTTAGCGTCTAGGTACGTTTTCAACATGTCGAATAGAGGCGCTGGGTCCTCCTGAAAGCTGGGCTGTGTCAACATCAGTTCGCCGGAAAACCGGAATCCCCATCGTTCGAGATAGTCATTCACTTCCGCAAGCAGCCACTGCCGTTTCGGTTCCGCCGGGAGTGCGCGCATGAGGTCGCGGCTTTCGCTATACCTAAACCACCGCGCCGTTTCGGGATCGGCCAGAATTTTTCGGGACAGTTCCCACAAGTCAATCGCAGGCTTCACACTGACCACGCCGCCAAGCCCTTTCAGCAAATTATTGTGAAGCGCGGATTCTCCGGCATCAGGATATGCACTGCGCAACAACAGCTTCAAAACCCCGTAGCAAATCATCGACGCCGCATCCGCCAGCGAAGCATTCGTCCATCGATGACAGCGGATCTCCATAAAACGGCGCAGATCGTCACGGAGTGCGAGCAAGGATTGGCTTTGAAGGTCCGCGGGGACTGTCGTGCCTGCCCAATCGTCGGCGCAGCGCTCGAATTGCTCGACGCGTCGTGCCAGAAGTGCGTACTGCCATGTCGTCTTGATCCCAATCCTGCAGAGCTCCAATGCCTGGAACCACCGCGATCTGTTCGGCGCAGGTCTGACCGGGGCCATGGCGTCCACGCCAACGAAGTCGTTGAAAAACTCAGCCAACTCTTCGCCGAATGGCGCCATTCGAAGCACCGAGTGAATGCTCGTCAGGTTGTAGTAAATCCGGGCGTGATGGACTCCGACAAGATACCGAAGAGAATGTTCCATCGCCCGGATGCGGCTCGCGGACAGACCGAAGGCTTTTGCAAGATTCCGAAAGTAGTGGTAGTAGCCTTCGCGCGCGATCGAATAAAGAAATGGCGTTATGGGAGCAGGAAAGTTTTCGTTGACGTTGGCATTCGACCAGAGGATTTGAGAACGGAATACAGAAGCCTGCGCGGTGATCGGACGGGATTGTAGTAGAAACAATTCACCGCAATCGTCAATCGTCCATTCGACGTCCTGGGGCCACCCGAAGTGGGCCTCCAAAATGTCAGCCGCGCGCGCTAATGTCGCAATTTGCTGCCCCTCGAACGGGAACTGTACCGCTATCGAATCCAATGTTGTCGTGGATTCATCAATGGTATAGCGGCCGTCTGTTTTAGAGATTCGAAAGCGGCCGGGATTCACGAGCCCCGACACGAGAGCATCGCCAAAGCCAGCGCAATACTCGACGCAGATCTCGTCTTGTTGCCCGCGCCCTTGAGGCGCCTCCGTGAAAAGGACGCCCGACAGAGAAGACGTCACTTGCGCCTGGACGATGATGGCCATCCCTCGTAACCGGACGCCTTTGGTGCGTTGGTAACAAAGCACGCGTTCGTTCCAATAAGAGGACCAACACGCCAAGACGGCGCGTTCTATTTCTTCGGCAGTTTCGACGTGAAGGATGGAATCCAATTGACCGGCGAACGAAGCGTTGATGCCATCCTCACCAATGCCTGAGCTTCGAACAACCACTGGTCCGGACG
>WNGG01008221.1_pt1 | contig 11504 bp, 10 predicted proteins | sample 5400661 | NCBI WGS metagenome assembly WNGG01 (sample SAMN13153372, study PRJNA577476) | soil metagenome | isolation source: 100 cm soil or saprolite under Garry oak tree replicate 1 | place: USA:California | collected 2016-06-15 | reverse complement strand
GGCGGCAGCGACCCCGCCCCCGATCACAATCCGATCCACCGACACCAGAACGACGACATTGCTCGCCCCGATGCCCAGGTACCGTCCGGCGTCGCGCAGCCCCTGCAGTGCGCGGTGGTCGCCGGCCCGCGCGGCGGCCGCCGCCTCCTCCACACCAGGTTGCCCGCAGGCGGCGGCGATAGCGTCGGCTCGAGCCAGCGCCTCGAGGCAGCCGTGGTTGCCGCAGTTGCATCGTGGCCCGTCGGGAAGGATGGTCTGATGGCCGAACTCACCGGCGGTCCCTTCATGGCCCAGGTAGAGGTGCCCGCCAAGGATCAGCCCTCCGCCCACCCCTGTGCCGAGCGTGATGCCCAGCATCGAAGTCGCACCGCGACCCGCGCCCAGGGCGTGCTCCGCCAGCGTGAACGCGCGCGCGTCATTGATCAGGCGGCCCGGGTGCCCGATCGCATGGGTCATCTCGCGGGTGACGTGCACGCCGTCCCAATCACCCGGAATGTTGGGAATGAAACGCGTCACCCCCGCGTCGGGCTCGAGGACGCCTGGCATGCCTACCCCAACCGACTCGATGCCTTCGATGTCGCTAAAGACGGTTCGTGCAACGACAAGCAGCTGCCGCATCACGCTCTGCTCGCCGCCGGCCGTGTCGGTCGGAAGCCGGCCCGTTTTCAGAAGGCGCGGTTCCCGGTCGCGCTCGACGACCGCCCACTTCAGATTCGTCCCGCCCACGTCAAGACCGAGGTGACGAGACATGGCGCTTATAGTGCCGCTGATGAGCCGATCGACGCATGGCTGAGGTGGTCACGGTTCTCGGCTCGATCAGGCCGGACCAGCTTGGCGTCACCGATGCTCATGACCACCTGTTCCTCCGCAGCCCCGCCCTTCCCGGACAGGAGTTCGAGGACCTGGACCGCGCGGTCGAAGAGGTTTCCGGCGCGGCTCGGGGCGGGCTGCAAGCGGTGGTCGAGGCGACGCCGATCGGCCTCGGCCGGAATCCGGCGAAGCTGAGGGCAGTTGCCGAAGCGACTGGCGTGCACATCGTGGCGGCGACGGGCTACCACCGCGACGCTCATTACGGAGACGGTCACTGGGTGCGCAAGGCACCCGTCGAGCAACTGGCGATGCGGATCCTGGCTGACCTTCGGCGGGGGATGCACCCCGGCGACTGGCTGACCGAAGCGACCCCCGACCCGGCGCGCGCGGGCGTGATCAAGGCCGGGGCGTCTTATCAACGCATCAGCGTGCTCGAGAGACGGAGGTTGGTTGCCGCCGCGATTGGCAGCCGCGAGACCGGCGCGCCGATCCTCGTGCACACGGAGATCGGCACATGCGCCCACGAGATCATCGATCTGCTCACGCGCGAGGGCGTAAAGGAGGATCGCATCATCCTGGCGCACCTCGACCGCAACCCTGACTTCGAGCTGCACGCGGGGATCGCAGCCCGTGGCGTGACGCTTGAATACGACACTCCGGGTCGCATCAAATACCGGCCGGACAGCCAGCTGCTAGACCTGGTCGAGGCGATGGTGCACGCCGGGCATGCGGGCTCGATGATGCTCGGTCTCGACCTCGGTCAGCGCGATTACTTCCGCTCCTATGGCGGCGGCCCTGGTCTTACCTATCTGATGGACACCTTCGCGCCGCGCCTGCGCAGCCGCGTGGGACAGGATGTGCTGCGCAAGATCCTCGTCGAGACCCCCGCCCGGGTTTTTGCGATACCGACGCAATGAACAAGCGCTACGACGTCGTGGTGGTGGGCGCCGGCGCGGCTGGAAGCTCCGCCGCCATCAGCGCGGCGCGACTCGGCGCGCGAACGCTGCTGCTCGACCGTCTCCCTTTTCTGGGCGGAACCTCCACCGCTGTGCTCGACACGTTCTACGCGTTCTACACGCCTGGCGAAAAGGCACGCCGCGTCGTGGGCGGGATCGGCTGGGAGGTCGCCGAACAGCTCAGGGCCGAAGGCATGGCGTTCGAGCGCCCGAACACCTACGGGGCCGGGACCGGGGTGACGTACGACCCCGAAGTCCTGAAGGTCGTGTGGGAGCAGCTTGCCGAAGACGCCAAGGTCGACGTCCTCCTGCACACGTGGGCCACCGGGGTTCAGCTGCGCGACGGGCGCATGCACGCCATCCGGATCTGGAACAAGGGTGGCGAGTCGGTCATTCAGGCCGGAGCATTCATTGACGCGTCAGGCGACGCGGACGTGTGTGCGACTGCCGGCGTCCCCTACGAAGATGCCCGGTCGACGCCCAACCTGCAATCGCTGTCCACGATCTTCCGCGTCGCAAACGTCGACGTCGAAAGGGCGTCGGCACTTCCCAAGACCGAGCTGTGGGCGATGATGCGCCGCGCTGCGGAGTCGGGCGACTTCATGCTTCCGCGACTCGAAGGCTCCTGGCACCGGACGCCGCACGCCGGTGTCGTCACCGTGCACATGACGCGCATCCCGAACGTCGACGCCACCGATCCGGACCAGCTCACGCACGCGGAGATCGAGGGTCGCCGCCAGGTGCGGGAATACCACCGCTTCCTTCGGGACAAAGTGCCCGGCTTCGAACGCTCGGTCTTGGTGGCGACGAGCCCGGCCATAGGCGTGCGCGAGAGCCGTCGCGTCATCGGCGATTACCGTCTCACACGTGATGACGTGCTGGGCGCGCGCCGTTTTGACGATGAGATCGCGCTGTGCGGAGCGCCGATCGAAGACCACGCCGCAGGCCCTGACACGAGGTGGACGTACGTGCCGGGTGGCGGAGTGTACGGAATCCCTTATCGGTGCCTGCTGCCGAAAAGCGTCGAAGGAATGCTTGTGGCGGGCCGCTGTTTCTCGGCCACCCACGACGCCCACGCATCGGCGCGCTCGATGGCCACGTGCATGGCGATGGGCCAGGCTGCGGGCATTGCGGCTGCGCTGACGATCACGTCGCATACAACGCCGCGATCGGTTGACCTTGCGGCGCTCCGGAGCTGCCTGCTGGAGAACCACGCCCTCCTCGAGCCGATCGACCTCGTCAGTACGTCGTTCTGATCGCCGCAGCCGAGCTGCACGAGGGAATGATCCAAAATTCAAGCGTGACGCCTGAGGAGCGGGTCATGTTCCCCGTGAGCGACCGCCGCCGAGGAAAGCCATGACCACAGTGAGTGTCCGCTACATCGTTGACGATGTCGACAAGGCGGTCGCGTTCTACTGCGAACTTCTCGACTTTCAGCTGGTCATGCATCCCGCACCCACGTTCGCGATGCTGTCGCGCGGAGACCTTCGGCTCGTTCTGAGCGCTCCGGGCGGCGGCCCGGGTGGAGGCCAGGCTCTGCCCGACGGCAGGATTCCGACGCCCGGTGGTTGGAATCGATTCTCGCTTGAAGTCTCAGACCTGATCGCCACGGTCGTTGACCTTCGCAAGAGAGGAGGGCGGTTTCGGAGCGACATCGTGATCGGAGTCGGCGGCAAGCAGATCCTGCTCGAAGACCCATCCGGTAACCCGGTTGAGTTGTTCGAGCCAACTTTGCCCGAGGCAAGGCAATCGAATCGCCAGTGACCCGTGGGCCTCAATCCGTGACTGTAAGGATCGCCTTGCCCGTGGTCTGTCGAGAAGCCACGGCCTGGAGCACGGCCACCGCCTCAGCGAGCGGAGCCCGGCGCCCGACGTGGGGTCGGATCTTTCCTTCCGCATAGAGGCCCAACAGCTCGCTGGTGCACTGCTGGACGAGCAGCGGCGCTCGCTGTCGATAAAGACCCCAATGCAGCCCGAGAACTGAGTAGTTCTTGACCAAGAGGTGGTTGGTGGCGAGTGTTGGCACGCGTCCCGCTGTGAAACCGACCACCACGATGCGACCCTCGAATGCGATGCATTTGGTCGAACGGTCGAACACGTCGCCGCCGACCGGGTCATAGATCACGTCAGCGCCTTTGCCTGCGGTTGCCTCCTTGACCACGGCAACGAAATCCCCCTGTGTGTAGTCGATCGCGAGGTCGGCGCCCATTTCACGGCAGACGGCGAGCTTTGCCTCCGAGCCTGCGGTCGCGATGACGCGGGCGCCGGCAGCCTTGGCGAGCTGGATCGCTGCTGTGCCAACACCGCCGGCGCCGCCGTGAACGAGTACCACCTCGCCGGGCTGCAAGTGGGCACGGCGGTGGAGCCCGAACCAACCGGTCTGATAATTGATCAGGAAGGCGGCGGCCTCGACGAATGGCATCGACTCGGGGATCTTGACAACGGCGTCTGGGTCAGCGTGGGTGACCTCGGTGTACCCACCGCGGTGCATGCCCTCTTGGGAAACCACAGCGAGGACGTGGTCTCCAGGCTCAAATCCACTGTCGCGCGGTGCTGCCTCGATTTCGCCCGCAACCTCGGCTCCGGGTACAAACGGCAAATCAGGCCTCACCTGATAGTTGCCCGCGATCTGGAGCAGGTCGAAGAAGTTCACTGCCGCCGCGTGGACTCGGATCCGCACCAGGGCATCAGATGACGAGGCGTCATTGACGACCTCGAACCGGAGTTTGTCTGGTGTCCCCAACTCACGAACTACCCAGGCCCGCGGCATCGCGGCCGATCGTATAGCAATCCGATTCGGTGGCCGCTCAGCCACCTGTCGGACCTGTCACCTATTCAAGCCTCATGTGTTCCGCTGGGCGCAGACTGGCGATGAGATGATCCTCATGAGGTCTGACGCTCTGCTGACCGTACTGTCTCGTGGCAAGTTCTCCCCAGATTGGACAGAATGACTGGCCCCACCGCGCATGCGATCCAATCGCTCTTTGGCGATGTGCCGTTCGAGAGTCTCGAAATAGGTTCGGCTGATTCGGAGCCGTGGCGGTCGTTTGCGAATGCGCGTGCCGATGTGGCTCGCGGCGATGAGACCTCCGCCCTACGCACCATGGCCGCCATCGCAGTAGCGCACGGCATAGAGGCGAGGCATCGGGTCCAAGCCTGGCACCTTGTGCGTCACTTCGGCGGTCGACCACCGCGAGAGATCGAAAGAGATGTGCTCGGCGTAGTTGTCGAAGTGGGAATCGAAGGCGGTCAAGATCTTCTGGCGGTTTACGCGGACCGCACCGCCCATTACTACAACTATTCGGGAGCGGCGGTAATCTGGATGCGACCGGATTCCTCACTCGACAAGAGTGTTGATGCGGTCATCGGTGCTGCCCGCTCGATCGTGAATCTGGTCGATCCATGGAACCAGCCCCGCCGTCCTCCACCGGCCAACGGCAATGCCCGACTCAACATCCTCACTCCTATTGGCATCCATTTTGGGGAGGGCCCGATCAACGCGTTGGGTCGAGACCGATCAGCAGGTCCGCTGATGGCGGCCTCGATTGCCATGCTTGCCAAGATGACTTCGTTGCCGCGCGCGAAATCGAATCGCGTCGATGCTCAAAACTGATTCCGCCTGGGTGAAACGGGCGCTCGAACCCAATTGCTCATTTTCGACCGCGCGATTTCCTGTTACCCGAGGTTGAGCCCGATAGCGAACGTCGCGATGTAGCCGGCACCGCTCGGTGTGAGGCTTGCCATGAGCCTGGCGCCGCTGTTCCCGTTCGATGTGTAGACCATGTCTGTCTGGTTGCGCGTGTCCCTGCTCGGCCTTGCGCTGTAGGGCGCGTTTTTGTAGACGAGGTCTGTAGTCGCGTCATCGAAGAACAGTTGCGATGTGAACTCGTACGTCTTGGACGCGCCCGAGAAGGTGCGGATCTTGAAGTGGATGTGCACCGACCGGCCGGAGTACCAGCCCGGGTAAATGGTGGTGAACTTCGCCACGCCGCCGGCATCGGTCACCTGGTAGCCGCGCAGAAAGCGTTTGCCGACGCTCGACTGTGCGGAGACGTCCGAGTAGACGCCGGATGCGTCGCAGTGCCAGACGTCGACCTGCGCGCCGGTCAGAGCTGTGCAGCCGCTTGCGCCCACTCGCGCCAAATTGAAAGTCAGGGCCAGCGGCACCCCGCTCCGGGCCGAACCGTTTGAGGGGTCGGTGGTGATGTCGGAGCGATTGAGCCGCTCGTCGACGAAATAGGGACCTTCGGTCTCTGCCGGAGTGACGACGCAAGCGGGCGTTGCGAGCGAGCTCGATGAGGCTGAAGGTGAGCTGAGCGCCGAAGGGTTACGCGCAGTGCAAGCGGCGACCATTGCGGTGAACCAAAGCCCGAGCGTCCCCAGCAGGACGGTCCGGCGCGACATGAGCGACTCAGAGAACGGTTTCATCCCATCAGTCCGGGCACTCGATTGACAGCGGGCGCACTGCCGGAGCATGCGCTGCAAACCTGAGATCAGGCTGGGAAGATCCCCATCACGAGCTTCCTCCGCAAGGCGCAACCACACGTGCCCCTTATCAACACTTCGTCAGTGCGGCCCACGCAACTCCGCGTCCCGGGAGCGCTGCAGCAGCTCCTCGGCGCCTGCCTTGTCGCCCCGAAGCTCGGCGACCTTGGCCAAATTCCGCCAGGTCCAGGCTGGCAGCTGGCGGTCACCAAGCTCTTCGGCGGTCCTGATCGCGAATCGGAGGTCCTCCTCGGCTTCGTCGAGCCTGCCCACGTTTCGCTTGGCGATGCCCCGTGCCGCCCTCGCGTCGGCCATCTCCCACCGCGCCCCGAACTCGCCGAAGATCGACACTCCGCGGTCAAACCACGGCAGGGCTTCGTCCCCGCGATCGAGGTCGTCCAGGACGCGACCTTTCTGCACGGAAGTATTGGCGACGCTGAACTGGTCGTCCGACTCTTCGGCCAAAGCGCACGCTTCTTCGATCAGCTGCAGCGCGCCCTCGGGATCGTGCAATTCGCCGCGGTTGATCGACAGTGCGGTGAGTGCGCGGACGCGAGCCCAATAATCCTTCGGGTCGACGAGGGCCAGAGCGCCCCGCCAGATCGCCTCAGCTTCGTCAAATCTTTGCCGCGTCCACGGGACCCAGCCTGCGAACAGCCGCGACCGGACGATTGCCCAGGAATCGCCCAGCTCTTCAGCTGCAATCAGCGAGCGACTCAAGAGACGCTCGGCCTTGTCGACATCACCTTCGAAATTGATGGCGATGTCGCCGAGGTATCGAGTGGCAAGCGCCAGCGCGAATGGATCGGGCTGGATCTCTGCGAGAGCCACGGCTCGGGTCAGAGCCTCGGTGGCGGCGGGATAGTCGGCGAGCCAGTAATACGATTCGCCCATGCCGGCCAGGACCCTGGCCTCCCGCACTCCCCATCGCGACTCCTGACCCGCCATGGCCAGCGCTCGGTCGTAACGATCGATCGCGGTGCGGCTCTCCATGCGCCTCCGCGCACGATCACCCGCGACGAGCAGGGCGTCCGCCGCGCGATCCGGCAGCCGCCGGTCGCTGGGATCGAGGTCGAGGGAGGCGAGCGACGCAAGCTCGAGGTGATCGGCGGCCAGGGATCGGTGATCCCGATCCAGCAGAAACTGAGCCACCAGCTCGTGCAGCCGCACACGCTCCCTCTTGGCCATGCCTGCATACACCACTTCTTTCAAAGTGGCATGGCGCAGCCGCCAGCGTTGCGGCTCGCCGGGCTGCGGGTCGCGAACAATGATCTCCGCATCCTCGAGCTCCTGCAGCTCCGGCTCGGTGACCTCTTTGTCGACGACCGCCAGCTCCGTCAGGTCGAAGGCGTACTTGAACACTGAAGCGTGGCGCGCCAGGTCGCGCAGCCGGGAGGGTATCGCGTCCAACCTTGCGCTGACCACCGCCTGAACGGTGGGCGGCACCCTTCCAGGGCGTTGCCCGTCCGGGCCGTCCCTTGACGGCATCAGCATGCCCGTGGTCTCGATGATGAAATACGGATTGCCACCCGCTCGCTCGGCGATCTCCAGCGCCTCGTCGTCGCCGATGCGCCCTCCGCCGGCGTGGCGGGCCAGCTGCACCGACTCGTCGCGGGTCAGTGCGTGCAGCCGAATCAGCACGGAGTTGTCGCTGCTCGACCCCCATGTCGGCCGCTGCTCGATCAACTCGTCTCGCGCGAGCGTGAGCGTGAGCGCCCGGCGGGCGGCTTGTCCGCTCACGCCCAGGCGCTCGATGAGATCCAGCATCGGAGCCTTCAGTGTGTGTGCATCCTCGAACATGATCAGCACCGGGTGATCCCGAGCAAGTCCGTCGATCACGGAAAGAAAGCCCGCCTGCACGTCATGAACGAACGCGGTCTCGTCGCGGCTCTCGCCTTGTCCGAACAACCGGGCGAGACGCTGTACCGTTCGGGCCGAGTTCGATGTCCCTTCGATGCGGTCGACGAGCTGACTGAGCCGGGTGCGGATCGTGTCCGCGTCTTCGCCTGGACCGATGCCTGCGAGGTCGCCGATGATGGCGGCCGCCGGGGAAAAGGTCGCGGTGTCGGTGTGGGAGCGGGTCTGGCCGCGGAGGATCATGACCGCTGCGCTCACGCCCGCCGCGAGCTCGTCGGCCAGGCGCGACTTGCCGATGCCCGCCTCGCCGATCACTGTCATGAGCACTGGCCTGCCGCTCGTGCTTGCGAGGCCAAGGCTCTGGCCCATGATGGCCTGCTCGCCGGCACGACCAACGAATGGAATTGTTCGCCGGGCTGAGCGCGCCGTGATCTCTTCTACAGGGAATGCCTCGAGGACGGAATCAAAACCCTTCGCGCGGATTCGTCGACGCCGGCCGTAGGACACGTTGGGCGCGGTCAGAAGATGGGTCGTCTGTCCCACCATGACCTGCCCGACCTGAGCGGCGGACTGGAGCCGGGAGGCCATGTTCACCACGAGACCGGTGACGAGCAGCTCGCCGGTCGGCGAACGGCCGACGGCCGCCTCGCCTGATTCGATGCCGACCCGAACCTCCAGTGACTGGTCCAGCCCAATCGAATCCGCAAGGCGCCGTACTCGCTCGCGGATCGCAAGTCCGGCGCGGACTGCGCGAAGCGCGTCGTCTTCATGCACATGCGGCAGACCGAAAACGGCCATCACTGCATCACCGATGAACTTCTCGGGCCGGCCGCGCAGCGCGATCAGCTCTTCCGTCGCCGCATCGAAGAAACTGCCCAGCAGCTCGCGCGCCCGCTCGGCATCGATCCGCTGAGCGAGGCCCGTCGAGTCGGCGAGGTCCGCAAAGAGGACCGTGACCATCTTGCGTTCCTCGGTGTCGATCAGAGGGCCCGCCGAGGCTCCGCAGTTCGGGCAGAAGCGTGCACCCTCAGGGATGGGGAGTCCACAGACCGAACATGCCCTCACCATTTAAGGAGAATATGCTGCATTCTCGATGAACGACCCCAAGCCCAAGGCTCTCGGTCAGGTTCCGCTCTTTGCGCACTGTTCGAGAAAGGAGCTGGAGTTCATTGCGAGCAGGGGTGACGAGGTCGCCGTCCCGGCGGGCCAGACGCTCACGCGTGAGGGCCGCCCGGGCGACACGTTCTACGTGCTTCTCAACGGCGAAGCCGAGGTGAAGATCAACGGTCGGCGACGACGTGTCATGAAAACCGGCGACTTCTTTGGCGAGATAAGCATGCTCGATCGTGGCCTGGCAACCGCCACGGTGTCGACCCTGACCGATGCACGCATGTTCGTGATGAGCCACGCCCAATTCCGTGACGCCATCAAGGGAAGCGATGGGTTGATGCTCAAGGTGCTCAAGGCCATGGGCGAGCGGATGAGAGCCGATCTCGCGGCCCGTCACTGAGCCCTTGGACCTCACCAATCAGAGCTACCTCATCTTCATCAAGACCAAGACCTCCACTGAGCGCTACTACCGAGACAAAGCCGGCTGGGTGAAGGTGTCGTCACGTGGGCGAACTTTCCGGGCGACTACCGAGCAGGTGCTGAACCACGTTTTGCCGGCGCTCGCCGGAGTCAAATCAAACGTAACCATCAACGTGGAGCATCACGAACCGACCTCGTAATCGACGCCCAAAGAGAGGAGGGTCAAAGGTCCGGACGTTCAGGGCCATTGGGGCAGCGCAATCGTCGCGAGCTGGCCGGCCTGCGGGAGCTGCTGCGGGGAGCGATGCAAGGCGGGAAAGATTGACCTCATGAGGCACGGGTGGCGGTGAGCACAACCGACTCGAACCAAAACTTCCGCGACGCAGTTGAGCTGTCGCGGTTAGTCGATCCAAGGCCGACCCTGGAAAACCTGGCCCGAAGCACCGGCCTCACTTATGAAGATGTCGCTCATCACGCGCTCGCCCGATACGCGAGCTCTGGCGCGGAAGCCCTCCTGTCGTTCGAGCCGCGCGTGCTGCGCGAACTGATCGATGCCCGCAAAGCAGGCGACTGGGAAAAGGTCGGGGCGATCATCGACTGGCTCGAGGCAGGACTGAATTCGGACGAGTGGCGCTGAAACGGAGCTCGATTCAATCACCCATGGTCAAATCGAGTTGGGCAAAGCCGTTCTCCTGACGTCGCTCGCCCGCGGTCCAGGAAACTGGTCGTTTGAAGACGCGACCTGCAAACGCAAAGGAGTGATATTCGCCATTCTCGCCGCAAGCGTCGACGCCGGTCATTCCGATGCCGCTGGCGAAGCTCTCGTCGGTGATCCGTCCAAGCCATGCCTCATCCAGTCTCGCAAGGTCGACGCATGTGATCACCGCCCTCCCACCCGAGGAGATGAATTCGCCCAGCAGAGCAGACGGTCGCTCGCCCCAGATGGGTTCGACGTGGTTCAGGCCGGCGGCTGTGACGCGCTCCTCGTACCAGGCGCGGACGTCGGCCAGGTGGATGTCGCCGAAGACCACGCCCGCGAATCCTTCCTCTCGAAGCGACGACAGCTCGGTCCGCAGAGCGGCGTCCATCTGGTGCCAGGTCGTCGGGATCGCCCGCAGGCCCACGCCCATTGCCGCAGCTTGCGCCTCCAGCATCTCCACCCGGGTGGCGTGGAATCGAACACGCCGAGTCGCGGAGTCGTAGAACGAGATAAGGCGTGCGATCTCAACGCCCGCCTGGATCGAACGATCAAGCGCAAGAGCGCTGTCCTTTCCGCCTGACCACATCAACGCGTACCGGCCGCTCACGCCAGTCGAGCCGGCGATCCGGAGTGATGGTCGCGCATCATCCGGAACTGATTCTGACCCCGATCGCTTCGAACGCCAACAATGGCCCCTCCTGGCGTTAGAAGCCGTGGATGAGACGCCCTTCAGAAAGTCGAACCACTTCGCCTGAAGACCGCTACCGGCCGGGCCAGAAGAAGGATTTCGACCGCCTATACCGATCGACGTACCAGCGCATCTTCGCCACGCTGATGCTGATCCTGAGGAATCCGGCGGCGGCCGAGGACGCCACGCAGGAGGCCTATCTGCGGGCGTTCCGCGCGTGGGGCGCGTGGAAGCAAGACGCGCCGGCGGAGGCCTGGATGTACTGGATCGCCCTGAACGTGGCCTTCACCCACCGGCGTCGCGAGCGCTTCCACGAGATCGGCGAGGTGTTGCGACGGGTCGGCCGGCCGAAAGAGCCCGATCCGGGCGAGCTCGAACAGACGGACCTGATCCGGGAGATCCGCGCCCTGCCTGCCAAGCAGGCGGCTGCGCTTGTGCTCCGCCACCTTCATGGCTTCACGAATCGCGAGATCAGCGC
>WNGG01010931.1_pt1 | contig 11505 bp, 9 predicted proteins | sample 5400661 | NCBI WGS metagenome assembly WNGG01 (sample SAMN13153372, study PRJNA577476) | soil metagenome | isolation source: 100 cm soil or saprolite under Garry oak tree replicate 1 | place: USA:California | collected 2016-06-15 | reverse complement strand
CAGGCCATCGCCATGGTGGTCTGCTGGGTCGCGGCGACCGGCCTGGTCGCGGGCGTGATCGCGGTTCCGGCCGGGATCGCGCTGCACCGCTACGCGCTGCCGCTCATAGCCGCCAACTGGGGCACCGGCCTGCCGGCCAGCTTCCTGAACGTCTACAGCGGCTGGGAGACCGCCGGGCTGGCCCTGGCCGGGCTGATGATCGCAGCGGCCGGGGCGCTGCTGCCGGCCGGATGGGCCGCCAGCACCCCGGCCGCATCAGCGCTGCGCACCGAGTGAGGCGTCCCACCGTGTGGTGGGATAGATAGCCCCTGGGTGCGGGGTGGCTGCGGTAGTAGCGGGCCTGACGGCGCTGACGGTCTACCTGCTACATGCTGATCACCCGGCGGATCAGAGCAGCGGCTTCCACCGCCACCCTCGCCGCGAGTGTCGGGGCGAGTTCCATGCTGCCCGCTCAGTAAGGCGCGCATACCGGCCAGGTCTGCGCCAGGCGCAGTCGGCGCCGTCACGCCTTGTGGGGCGATTCGGAGCGGATCTTCCAGTCAGGGCGCCGGCGCGGCGCAGCGCACAGATCACTCAGATCTACGAGGGAACCAACCAGATCCAGCGCGTGGTGATAGCTCGGCAGCTGCTGAAGTAGTGGGCAAGGCTGCCGCTGCGGCGACGCGGAGGCCCTACCCTGCTGACGTTTTCGCTGGTCATCGGCAGGGCGGGGGCGTAGCCAGAGATCTGAGGACCTTACCAAAGGGGCACAGCGGCTGGCATACTCGTCGTTAGTCGGCGCTACTGCCCGGTAGCGCTCGACCTTGGGGGCGGACACTATAGGCGTGCAGCTGCTGGAGCGGGAGTCGCACCTGACGTCGCTGGCCGAGTACGCGCGGGAGGCTCGGCGAGGCGAGGGGCGGCTGGTTCTCGTCGCGGGAGAGGCAGGCGTCGGCAAGTCGGCGCTGGTGGAGCGGCTTGCGTGTGAGGTGCCGGATGCCCGCTGGTCCTGGGGGGCCTGCGATGGCCTGTTCACCCCTCGCCCACTCGGGCCGCTCTTCGACCTCGCAAGTCAGCTCGGCGGAGAGTTGCTCGCCCTGTGCCGAGCCCACGCTGCCCGCGAGGAGTTGTTCGGTGCGCTGCTGCGGCAGGTCAGCGAACCGGGGTCGCTCAATGTGGTCGTTGTGGAGGACGTTCACTGGGCCGATGAGGCGACCGTCGATCTGCTGCGGTTCCTTGGCAGGCGCATCCGGGACGCTGCGGTGTTGCTCATTGCCACCTACCGTGACGACAGCTTGACGGCGACTGATCCGCTTCGCCTTGCTCTTGGTGACCTTGCCACACAGCGGTCGACGAGGCGGATGGGGCTGCCACCCCTTTCCCCCGGCGCGGTTCGGGTCCTGGCCGACGGAAGCGGGCTTGAGGCGGCCGCGCTGTACCGGCTGACCGGCGGAAACCCGTTCTATGTCACCGAGGTGGTACAGGCGGGGATGGACGACGTCCCGGAGTCGGCTCGCGACGCAGTGCTGGCGCGGGCAGCGCGTTTGAGCAGCGAGTCCCGCGATCTGCTGGATGTCGCGGCGCTGATCGGCACCCGGGTCGAACTGGGGCTGGTCGGGTCGGTTACGGCTTGCCCGCCAGCGGTCGTCGATGAGATCGTCGCGTCGGGGTTGCTTGCCGGGGACGGGGCATGGCTGAAGTTCCGGCATGAGACGGCCTGGCCCATGAATTGTCGCTGGTCGATCGCTGGCAGGACGCCGCCGATGCCGGTGAGCGCGCGCTCGCATTGTGGCGTCAGGCGGGCGAGGAGTTGCGCGCGGGCGACGCGATGCGCCGGCTCTCGCGCACGATGTGGCGGCTGTGCCGCGGCCGCGAGGCGGCCGCCTCCGCCGAAGCCGCGCTGGGGATCCTCGAACCGCTCGGACCGAGCGCCGAGCTGGCCTGGGCGTATGCCAATCTCGCCACCCAGCGGATGCTGGACGGCGAGCACGATTCGGCGATCGAACTGGCCGTGCGGGCGCGCGCGATCGCCGAGCCGCTTGGCGTGTCCGAGGTGCTCAGCGACGCTCTCAACACCGAGGGCTGCGCGGTCACCGCGGCGGGCGGGGACGGGATCAGCCAGTTGCGCCGGGCGCTGCAGATCGCGATCTCCGAACGCCTTGAGGAACAGGTGGGCCGGGCTTTCGCCAACCTCTACGCCATGTTTTGCGGCCAGCGGCGGTTCGCCGATGCCGAACGGTACTTCGTCGACGGTGTCGCCTATTGCGACGAGCACGACATCAGCACCTTCGCCAGCTGCCTGCGGGGCGAGCGGGCCAGCGCCATGGAGGAGGCAGGGCGGTGGGGCGAGTCGGTGTCGCTCAGTGCGGAGCTGCTGAAGGACGGTGGCGCCTCACCGGTCAACCGGATTAATCCGCTTCTGAGCCTCGGCAGGATCCGGGCGCGCCGCGGCGAGGCTGGCACGTGGGAGTGCCTCGATGAGGCACTGACGGCCGCTGTCGGCACCGGGGAGTCAGCGCGGATCGTTGCCACGCGGCTGGTCCGCGCCGAGTCATGGTGGCTTGAGGGAAAGCCTGACTCAGCCGTCCGGGAGGCCGAGCTGGCCGATGACCTGTCCGCCGGATGCGACGACTGGTCGCGCGGCGCGATCGGCGTCTGGCTGCGCCGAATCGCTTCGGCGCGCTCACCGCGAGGTGGGCTCGCGCAGCCATACCAGCGTCAGCTCGAGGGCGACTGGCAGGGAGCTGCGCAGCTCTGGACTGATCTTGACTGCCCCTTCAGTGCTGCGATGGCCCTGCATGATGCGACGGAAGAGACGGCGTTGCGCGAAGCCCTGCGAATCTTCACCGACCTCGGAGCAGCAGCCGCAGCCCGGATCACCCGGCAGAAGATGCGCCAACTCGGTATCCGGTCCGTACCGGCTGGACCGCGGACGGCGACGCGGGCGGATCCGCTCAGGCTTACCCGGCGCGAGCGTGAGGTGCTCGGCATGATCTGCGGCGGGCACACCAACGTCCAGATCGCCGCCCGCCTGTTCATCTCCACGAAAACTGTTGATCATCACGTCTCCGCCGTACTCGCGAAACTGGACGCTCCGAGCCGTGATGCCGCCGCGTCACAGGCCGCCCGGCTCGGGCTGGTCGGCGCAGCGGAAATCTAGGGAACTCCGCAGCGAAAACTGGGGAATCGCTCCCGATCCCGGAAGCGGATACGCAGCCATACGGTCGTGTTGACATCATTCCCACGATCGAGGAGCAGGCATGCCGCTCTACATGGACGTACACAACATCACCGGCGGCGTAGCGGCCGGCGACGTGGCCAAGGCCCACATGGCGGACCTGCAGACCCAAAGCAAGTACGACGTCAGCTACCTGCGGTACTGGGTCGACGAGCAGCAAGGCAAAGTCTTCTGCCTGGTTGAAGCACCCTCCGCAGACGCGGCGGCGACCGTGCACCGCGAAGCTCACGGCCTGGTTGCCGACGAGGTCTTCCAGGTCCAGGAAGGCACCTGACCGCGTCAGTCTGGCCGCCCGAACGCGACCGATACGACAGGAAGAGTCACTAGCCGGGGCGGGGCGGCCTGACCCCATGTTTGTGCTGGCGGATACGGGTTCCGGCCTGTGTCCGTCGGCACATGCGTCACGCCCGGACGGTCAAGGTTCACGTGTACACCTTCGCCAGGAACTTGCGGGCCGCACCCGGGCAACCGGCGGCAGCGCCCCGTGCCACTATCTTAGTGGACATCAGATTCTGAGCTATTATCAGATCTGGATTCCAGATTCCTTTGGAGGAGTTCTCGTGACCACTGTCGACGGCAAGATCAACGCAGCCGGAATGTGCGGTGCCCCGGCCTTTCACACAGGGGCGTCGCGACGGTGCCAGAGGCCGGTCCGGTGAGCCCGGCGCGCACCCGGCGTGGCCGGTGGACAGCAGCCGATGTCCCCAGCCAGGCTGGGCGGACAGCGGTGGTGACAGGTGCCAGTTCCGGCCTCGGTCTGCAGGCCGCCAGAGTGCTGGCCGGGCGAGGGGCCTCGGTCGTGCTGGCGTGCCGGGACATGGGCAAGGCCAAACGCGCGGCCGACCTGATCCGGGCGGAGATCACGCGGGCGGACGTGCGGGTGCTCCGCCTCGATCTCGCCTCGCTGGCCTCGGTTCGAGAGGCCGCCAGCGAGATCCGGTCAGCCTGCCCCCGCCTGGACCTGCTGATCAACAATGCGGGCGTGATGGCGGTTCCCCATCACCGCACCACCGAGGATGGCTTCGAGTTGACGTTCGCCACCAACCACCTCGGCCACTTCGCCCTCACCGGGCTGGTGCTTGACCGGCTGCTGGAGACTCCCGGCTCGCGGATCGTGACCGTCAGCAGCATCGGTCACCGGCAGGGCGTGATGCACTTCGACGACCTTCAATTCGAAGGCGAGTACAAGCCATGGCACGCCTACTGGCAGTCCAAGCTGGCAAACCTGCTGTTCAGCCACGAATTGCAGTCGCGCCTTGCGGCGGCGAGCGCCCGCACCATCGCACTGGCTGCCCATCCGGGCAACGCTCGTACCGGCCTGTGGCGCACGACCTCGCGGCTGGAACGGGCTCTGTACAACCCCCGCCTGCGGATGCTCACCTTCTGGTTTGCTCAGAGCGCGCAGACAGGGGCCCTGCCAACGCTGCGGGCAGCGGCCGACCCGTCCGCCCGGGGAGGCGACTACTACGGTCCACCGGGCCGGCTCCAATACACCGGCTACCCGGTCCGGGTGGAGTCGAGCGCCCGCTCCCACGATGTGACGGCCCAGCGCCGGCTGTGGAACCTCTCCGAGGGACTGACGGGCGTGTCGTACCAGATCCCCGCGCCGCCCGGCTAGCCCGGGTCGGTTGCGCCCTACGCTGAGGGGCATGCCGGGACCAGGCAAGCGCGACCGCTACCACCACGGGGATCTCAGAGCAGCCCTGATCGGCACCGCCATCGAGCTCATCGGGGAGCGGGGCGTGCGTGGATTCTCGCTGGCTGAGGCGAGCCGCCGGCTCGGTGTCGCCGTCAGCGCTCCCTACGCGCATTTCGCCGATCGCGACGAGCTTCTCGCGGCGGTCGCGGTGCATGCCTATGAGCTCTTCTATGCCGAGTTCCTGACCGAAGCGAACCAGGACACCGCGCATGCCGATCGCTTGGCCGCCATGGCTCGCGGCTATGTGCGGTTCGCCGGGGCTCACCGCCCGCTGTTCGATGTGCTCTTCCGGGCTGGCCTCGACAAGGACCGGCATCCCGAGGTCAAGGCTGCCGAGCAGCCCTTCGCCGACGCCTTCATGGATTGCGTCCGCCCCCTGTCCGGCGAAGCCGCATCCGAGGACCTGGCTGCCGCCGTGGAAGCCGCCGCCCACGGGCACGCCATGTTGCTGCTGGAGGGCGACTTCGGCCAGGGAAACGAGGCCGTTGAGCTTGCTGCCGAGCGAGCCGCCCGGGTGACCCTGGCCCTGGTCGAGAGCCGTCACCTGCTCACCCGGCCCTCGCGACCGTCGGCCCCCCAGGCAACACCCAATGCTTGACTCAGCCTGGCTTCCCCGGCGCTGGTGCGGTCCCGGCACGTGTTTACAGGTTTGCGGTGAGGGCGTCAGCGAAGCTGGGGCACCACGTCTGCGGCGAGGCGCTCCATCTGCTCCGCGTCGTCGTAGAGCGGGTTGAGCAGGATCAGTTCCGCGCCTGCTGCCGCCACCTCGCGCAGCCCTTCCACGCATGCGCCCGGCGGGCCAGCGACGGCGACGGCTGACATGCCGGTGAGCCCGAAGTACCCGTAGAGCCCGTCCAGCGCGGCAGCCAGCCGTTCTCGCGCCCGAGCGCCGTCATCGCCGATGGCGATGTAGACACGCTTGGCGATCCGGAAGCCGGCGGCACCGCGCCCCGTCTCGGCCAGCGCTTCCCGGACAATCCGCACCTGGCCGGCGAAGTCGGCGGTTGTCGTCGATCCCGCGCCGAAGAAACGTCCCATCGGGGACATGCTGGGGGATGGAGATGGCGAACCGCATGGCTCGACCGTAACTCTCCAGACCACCCGCTTCCACGCTTTTGCTCGCTGGCCAGAGCACTGTGTGTGGCAAAAGCGGTGATCACAAGTTAGCTGTGAGTATCACCGCAGGTAATCAGCCGAATACTCATTGTCGTTTCGCGATCTTTTCCACAGCGGTGGGGGCCGGACCAGCACAACTTTTTCTTCGGAATCTCGGGAATCACTCTGGTCCGTCTGGCAGGGTAACGCCGACGGCGCTAGACCGATTTGTCCGTGAGCACCGGCTGCGACATCAGTCGGCGTCCGGCCATCTCGGCTCCGCCGCCACGACACGCTGCCCTGGCACCGCAGCGGTCCGCATGCCGGGTGTCCCGCCCGGTGTGCTTGGCCGACGGAAGGACTGCCTTGTCGCATCACCGGAGGCGGAGCTCGCGTAAGCGGCGCGCCGCACGCCGGTCTGGTTTTCTACTGCCGGCAACGACGCTGGCCATCACGGCGATCATGGGTACCACTCTCGCGGGTTACGTGGTGCTTCGTGAGCACTCCGGGGCCGGGGCCGCCATCGCCGCTGCGCTCCAGCCCGCCAGCCGCGCGGTAGCCGTGCTCGAGCAGCAGCGGCAGCAGCTCATCGTCATGGATGCCGCCGCCCACACGATGCATCTCGTGGGGGCGCCGAAGGTAGCGTCAAGGCCAACGCCGGCAGCGAGCAGCCCGGTCTTCTTCCCGCCACCGGATCCGGGCAGCGCGCAGTCGATCGCGTACAACATGATGCCTTCCTTCGGGTTTGACCCAAAGACGCAGTTTGGCTGCCTTGACAACATCTGGACCCGGGAGAGCGGCTGGCGGTACAACGCCGAGAACGCGAGCGGCGCGTACGGGATCCCGCAGGCACTCCCCGGCGACAAGATGGCAACCGCGGGCTCTGACTGGCAAACCAACCCCGCCACCCAGATCAAGTGGGGGCTCGGCTACATCAAGTCCGACTACGGCACACCCTGCAACGCATGGGCGTTCTGGCAAGGGCATTCCTATTATTAATCGATTACAGAAAACTATGGGCCGATTACTAATTGTAATCAATATTGCCGAACGCGTTAGTCACATGCCAGATTCCGGAGATGACAAACGTAATTGGCTTGTGATTGACATCACATGCCTTTTTGGGCCGATCCGGCACCAAAGAGGGCGTGCGAGAGGCAGAGTTAAACTCCGTCAGCACCCGGCGTGTGATGGTTGCCCTTGAGCAACGTGTCGCCCTGATCCTGCGTCACATCTGCGCGCCGCTGCCCTGGCTGGGCGCTTCGCCGCCGCCGGCAGTGTCCCCGGGTGGAAACCGAGCGCCGCGCAAAACGCGCGCCCGATCCAAGGTTTGCTGTGTCCCTAAGACACCCTCCGATCCGTAAACCATCCAAACTCACCCTCGTGGTGGCAGGAGCCACCGTCGTCACGTCCCTGGCAGTCACCGCCGGCATAACCGCGGCGCCCGGCGCGGCCCTTAGCCGGGCGGCTCCCTGGCAGTCGATGACCCGGCTCAGCCGCGTGGAAGCTGGGTTCGACCTGGCCAGCTTCGTGAGAGCCGACCGAGATCTCGGCATCAGCACGATCACTGCCGCCCAGGAGAAGATGAAGATCCTGGCAGCTCAGCGTGCTGTGGCCGAGCGGGCCGCTGCCCACCGTGCCGCCGCGCGACGTGCAGCCGCCCGCCGTGCGGCGCGCCGGGCCGCTGCTCGACGTGCAGCCGCCCGCCGTGCGGCGCGCCGGGCCGCTGCTCGACGTGCAGCCGCGCGACGTGCGGCACGCACCTCGGCCACCTCGGCGCAGCCGTCCGGGTCGCCGCAGCAGATCGCGGCGTCCATGCTCGGCTCGTTTGGGTGGTCGTCCAGCCAGTTCAGTTGCCTGGACAGCTTGTGGGGCCACGAAAGCGGGTGGAACCCTTACGCGATGAACCCGACGACGGGCGCGTACGGGATCCCGCAAGCAATGCCTGGCTCGAAGATGGCCACCGCAGGTCCGGACTGGCAGAGTAACGCGGCGACCCAGATTCGCTGGGGGCTTGGTTACATCCGGGCAGACTACGGCTCACCGTGTGGCGCCTGGTCGCACGAAGAGGCGACTGGCTGGTACTAGCAGCATCCTCAGTGCAGGGCACGGTGCCCCCTCCCGGTTTTCCGGGAGGGGGCACCGCCAGTTGCCAACCGGACAGAGTGCCGCAGCGCCAGCGAAACCGCCGTTCCGCTCGCGACAACGGCACACACGACAGCGGCAAAGACCGCGGCGAGGACATCTCCGCCCCTGATCAGTCTGCGCCGGTGCCGGCCCGGCCCCGGTCGGGCGGGCGCCGGGGCTGCAGGACGCGCTTCCATACCTGCCGTGCTCCCAGGCATGACCACGGCCCGGGAGCCGCCTGGGCGCTGCCGCCGAGGCGGCCCGGAGGGCACCGGAGAGGGGGGTGCCAGGGGCGCCGTAGCGCCGGTGCGCGCTGGAGACGCTGCCGGCTCGGGGGAGGCCAGAGACGGTGTTTCTGCCGCGTTGAAGGAAACCGCCACCGCCTCGAAAATTGGGGTGGCGTCCGCTGGCTCCGGCCCGGCCGGAACAGACGAGGGCTCGGCCGGGTCAAAACCTGGCCCGGCCGGGTCAAAACTTGGCGCGACCGGGACAGGCCGCATGGCCTCCGGGGCCCATCCGCCACTGGCTGCGACGGCGTCGGCCAGCAGCCGGGCAGTCGTGGTCACGTCGGGCCGCTCCGCCGGATCTCTGCTCATGAGTGCACTGATCACCGGCCGCAGCGGCCCAGCCGACGCCGCCGGGGGCGGGTCGGCATGCACGATGCTGGTCAGGACCGCCATCGGGCAGTCGCGGCTCTCAAACGGCCCATGGCCTTCCACCGCCGCATACAGGGTGGCACCAAGTGACCACAGGTCGGACGCCGCGCCGGCGGGCTCGCCGCGGATCCGTTCCGGGGCGCAGAACCCCGGCGTGCCCATAACCATGCCAGCCTGGGTCAGCCCCGGATCCCCGTTCAGGGTGGCAATCCCAAAGTCGGTCAGCACCGCCCGCCCGTCCTCGGTGAGCAGGACGTTGGCTGGTTTCACATCCCGGTGCACGATTCCCGACGTGTGCGCGCTGCCCAGTGCATCGATGAGCATCATGCCCAGCTCAGCTGCCCGGGCCGGCGGCAGGGGACCGTCCTCAGCCAGGACTCGCGCCAGCGAGCGGGACGGCACCAGTTCCATCACAATCCAGATGCCAGCGTCGGCCTCGATCACATCGTGCACGGTGACAAGGCCGGGATGGTTCAGCCGGGCGGCAACTCTGGCCTCGCGCAGCGCGCGCTCCTGCAGAACCTTTCGCTCAGCGGTGCCTGCCAGCCCCAGGACCTGCACTTCCTTCACCGCGACGTCGCGGGCGAGGACGAGGTCCCTGGCCCGCCAGACGGTTCCCATGGCGCCGTGCCCGATCTGGCCCAGCAACTGGTAGCGTCCCGCCACGACGCGCCCCGCAACGACGCGCCCCGTCCCGGTGACAGACTGCATGGCCCGGACCATACACCGTGAAGGCACCCGGATTCCGGGGAGAGATCAAAATTCGTTGGGTTTCGAGAGAATCCCGTCGCCGCTGCCCCAATTGGCGGAAGGGGATATCTGCCGGCCGTCGTCAGCGGCGGAGGGCATTAGTCAGTGGCCGGCCGGGCACGTCAGCGGCGGCCGACGGTAAGCAGCGGTTGCTGACCACCGCCCGCAGGGCCGGCGAAGAAGTCGTTGCCCTTGTCATCGACAATGATGAACGCCGGGAAGTCCCGTACCTCGATCCTCCATACCGCCTCCATCCCAAGCTCGGGATACTCAAGCACCTCGACTTTGGTGATGCAGTCCTGCGCCAGCCTCGCCGCTGCCCCGCCAATCGACCCGAGATAGAAGCCGCCATGGGTGAGGCACGCTTGTGTCACCGCGGGCGAGCGGTTTCCCTTTGCCAGCATTACCAGCGATCCACCGGCCGCCTGGAATTGTTCCACATAGGAATCCATCCGGCCCGCGGTGGTTGGGCCGAACGAGCCTGACGCATAACCTTCCGGCGTTTTCGCTGGCCCCGCGTAGTACACCGGGTGATCGATCAGGTAACGCGGCATGGGTTCGCCCGCTGCCAGGCGTTTGGCGATTTTCGCGTGAGCGATATCCCGTGCCACGATTAGCGGGCCGGTCAGGGAGAGTCTGGTGGCAACCGGATGAGAGGACAGCTCCGCGCGAATATCGGTCATCGGGCGGTTAAGGTCAATCGGCACCACCTCCCCGGCCAGATCCTCACCGGTTGACTCCGGCAGGTATTGCGCCGGGTCGGTCTCCAGCTTTTCGACAAACACCCCATCCGCGGTGATCTTCGCCCGGGCCTGGCGGTCGGCGGAGCAGGAAACCGCAATGGCGACGGGGCAGGACGCGCCGTGCCGCGGCAACCGGATGACCCGCACATCGTGGCAGAAGTACTTGCCGCCGAACTGGGCGCCGATGCCGATCTTCCTGGTGATCTCCAGCACCTGCTGCTCCAGGCCAACGTCGCGGAATCCGTGCCCGGTGGGTGACCCGTGCCTGGGCAATGTGTCCAGGTAGCGGGCCGAGGCGTACTTGGCGGTCTTGAGCGCGAACTCGGCGCTGGTCCCGCCGACGACGATCGCGAGGTGGTACGGCGGGCAGGCGGCGGTGCCGAGCGAGCGGATCTTCTCCTCAAGGAAGGCGAGCATGCTGGCCTCGTTCAGCACGGCCTTGGTCTGCTGGTAGAGGAACGACTTGTTGGCCGACCCGCCGCCCTTGGCCATCAGCAGGAACTTGTACTCATGCCCCGGCGCCGCGTACAGCTCGATCTGGGCGGGCAGGTTGCTGCCGGTGTTGCGCTCCTCCCACATGGTCAGCGGCGCGAGCTGGGAATACCGCAGGTTGAGCGTCGTGTACGCCTCGTAGACGCCGCGGCTGATGTGCTCGCAGTCACGGCCGTCGGTCAGCACGTGCTGGCCGCGTTTGCCCATCACGATCGCCGTTCCGGTGTCCTGGCACATCGGCAGCACCCGGCCCGCCGCGATGCACGCGTTCTTCAGCAGGTCGAGCGCGACGAAGCGGTCGTTCGGGCTCGCCTGCGGGTCATCGAGGATGCGGCGGAGCTGCGCCAGGTGCGCCGGCCGCAGCAGGTGGGAGATGTCGGCGAAGGCATGGGCGGCCAGGGAGGTGAGCACGGCCGGGTCGATGTCGATAAATTCTCTCCCGAACGACTGGCGTAGGGTGACACCCCCGGATTCGAGCAGCCGGTAGTCCGTGGGGTCCGCGGCGTCATCGCCGGTCGGCAGCAGATCCGTGTAGGCGAATTCAGGCATGGCAGTTTCCTTTGTCGCAGCCGGGTCTCCAGCTTAGAGCTTGCCTGCGCAGACCATGTTTGGCCGAGCCGGGGCCGCGGGCGCGCTCCGCGCGCATCATGCGGCGATAGGTTGTTGACCCGGATTGTGGGTACCGGGAAACCTGTTTGCGACGGGAGGCAAGAGGTGAGCGATTCA
>WNGG01008218.1_pt1 | contig 11505 bp, 14 predicted proteins | sample 5400661 | NCBI WGS metagenome assembly WNGG01 (sample SAMN13153372, study PRJNA577476) | soil metagenome | isolation source: 100 cm soil or saprolite under Garry oak tree replicate 1 | place: USA:California | collected 2016-06-15 | reverse complement strand
GCCTGCCACGGCAAAGCTCGCGGGCGAGAAATCCTAACTCTAGTCGGTCTAAGGCGTAGGCTCGGTTACGCAAATGTAGAGGACGTTGCTTCCTCTAACAATTAGGCTGCCGAAGTTCGTGGATGGGTCTCCTCCTCGGTATTCTCTTGCTCCGTCCAGGATGATGTTCATGTGGCTGTCGCAGTCAATCATTTTGCCTCTGTACTCTGCGTCATTCTTCAGTCGGACCGAGACGTCGGCTTGCAACTTTCGCACGAGCAGGTTCAGCGGTTTTCTTGAGGGTTCCAATTGGCGCCTTGCGAGGACGACCCACTATAGGGCATAAAAACTCTTGGATAAAAACGAGCGGACCCGAGGAGATCGGGTACCGAAAAATGAATAGTGCCGAATGACTGATTTATTCTTCCGATTCGGAGTTCTCTCTAGCCATCATTTTTTGAGTATGTTGCTCTTTCCTAAACTCGGATTTGAGTTTTCCGCATCTGATACAACGCGTCATCGGTCCTCTTCCCCGCCATTGGTGGGAACATCCTGCCATTATTGTCAACTATAATGGGCTGCAGGTTATTCTTAAACTAGAGCCGAGGATTCGGGAGATGCCCTGACTCGATGATTCGCCCTGTCAAGCAAGTAAAGTTGTTCCCTATCCGATAACGTGTCAATGAGTGCAATTCCCGTTTCTTTCGATTGTCTCCAAGAGGTTCGATCTTTGTCCCCGAAAATCGTTATTGCTACCACGGCGTCCTCGGTTGCGATTCTCGAAATTTCATTGAAATGTTCATCGAGGACAGGACCTGACTCTGTCATAGATACGGAGGTAACTCCGTCTACAATACGATCTTGCAATGGCAGATGAGAAGCATCTGCACGGATCCACTGTATACCAAGGCCTGTTTTTCCCTGCTTGCCTTTGCGCAGCATTTCAACGGACATGTCTATTCCCAAGGCAAGTTTGCTTCTTGGGGCGATGAGTTCGAGAAGTTTGCCTGTTCCGCATCCTACGTCGACGATTATGTTGAACTCTCTTTTTCCGATGACCTGCAATACTTTCGCGTGCTTCTTGTTTTGCTCCTCGCCGTAGAGCTCGTCATAACCTGCAGATAGAGCATCGTACCATTTCGTAATAGTTTCAGTGTCTTTGGCAGGCAAAGGTATGCCGATATATTGCTCCGTTAGTGCAATGAACCTTTCGGGTTAACCAAGTTGCCGGTCCTAATCTCCCCAAGCCTTGAGGAGGCTCGCAGGGAATTGGTCATCGGTCTTGAGGCTCGGAGGCTGCTGGTCATGGTTGCTTCCTGTACCGTCGAGTACTCGGGTCGGACCGGGAGTCACCTGGGGGAGGGTGAGCGGTTGATAATTGTGAAGGGAGATGGTTGCATACTGGTTCACCGTGGACGTGACTATCAGCCTGTCAACTGGCAGCCGTCAGGGTGCATCATTCAAGCCCATGCAGGCAATGGGACTCTTGTTCTGAAGGCGGTTCGTCCGAGTCCGCTTGAGAGCTTGACCCTCGTGGTGAGACAGGTTCAGTTTCTCGGCACTTTTCTGCTTCAAGACAGCGCGGAGTTCATTCTCCATGCAAGTGAGGAGGAGATGCAGCGAGCCATCATTCTCCAGCCGGAAATCATCGAACCGGGATTCAAGATTCTGGACCATGAGAAGAAAGTGCCTCCCGGCTTTGTAGATGTTTATGGAATTGATAGTGAGGGCAACACGATCGTTATCGAGATCAAGAAAGATCCCGCGGGTTTCCCGGCGATCAAGCAACTTTTGGAGTATCTGAAGTATCTTCCACCTCCGCAGGGCAAGAAGTTACGTCCAATGATAGTGGCACCTAGTGTTGCGAAGGGGTCCCAGTCTACACTGGCAAAGTCGGGGATTGAGTTCAAGCAGTTGACTCTGCAGAAAGCTGTTGAGGTCTTGCAAAAGTATGCGAGGTCTAATCAGCAGGCGTTGAAGAGTTGGCTTTAGAGTCCGAGTCTTATGATCAGCATTGCATATCCGATTCCGCTTTTGACAAAGCTTAGCTTGCTTGTTCCGCGCGGTCGCGGTAGGAATGTGATCGGGACATCGGTGATGGGCATGCCTTTCTTTCTGGCTCGGATTAGGAGTTCTGGTTGAATCTCGAAGTTTTTCGCTACGATTTCGTCTCTGAGAGCATCTACAGCTTGGCATGTGTAGACTCTGAATCCTGATGTAACATCGTTTGAGGGTATGTGGAAGATCTTCCTCATTGTCCAGTTGGTGCTGGCGCTTATCATTCTCTTGACCAAGGGTAGTTCTTCGACCATTCCCTTGCTCGTATTCCGACTTCCCACGACGATGTCTGCAGTCTTAGCCGCCGCCATCAGATTCTGTATTTCTTCCGGTTGGTGGTTAAGGTCTGCGTCCATCGTGACGACATATTCGGTGTCTTCGTCGATTAGTCCGAATCCCTTTTTCATCGCTTTTCCCAGTCCCATTCTTTCCTGACTGTAGTGGATCTTAATCCGGGGATTCTCTTTCGATAGGGCGGTGAGTTTGACGAGAGTGGCGTCTGTTCCTTCGACGATGAATATTGCCTCATAATCAGGATCGATCTTTTCGAGCGCGGACACGAGTCTGGAGGAGAACTCGTCTATGACCTCCTCCTCGTTGTAGACCGGTATTACCGCGCTTATTCGCAAGCTTGTCCCAGGACGACGAGTCTAGACCGGTATATTCTGGTTTGTGGCCACGTTCCTAGCCAATATGTTTCAAGCGTTTCACGACGTGAGAGTGGTCAGACGGCTTCGTTCATGTTGGAAGTCTATGCGGCGACGAGTTCGTGAGAGTGCTGCTTCATGTGCTGATAGTGTTCCGCTGGCACGAGAGACTGGAAAGCTCTATCGACCACCTCGCTGAGAGCTGGGTGAATGTGGATCGAGTCGCTAATCGGCTCATACGATCCACTACCTGTATACATCAACGGTATGATTTCGTGAATGAGGATTGACGCGTACGGTCCGACGATGTGTGCTCCAAGGATTCTCATCGTTTCTGCCTCGACGATAACTTTGACGAAGTAGTCTTTCACGTTCATCGCCTCACCCTTGGCTGTGTCCTCATACTTCTGGAACCCGATCAGTACCTTGTCCTCTCCGAGTTTCTCTAGCGCCTCCTTTTCTCCCAACCCGACGCTAGCAATTTCTGGGTAGGTGAAGACCGCGTGCGGAATTGCGTGGTAGTCGACTTTGACCTTCTGTTTCAGTATTGCGTTGTAGTAGACGATCTTTGATTCATAGTTCGCGACGTGTTTGAACGGATATTTTCCGTCCGCATCTCCGAGCGCCCATATGTTCGGTTGCGATGTCTCCAGGTACTCGTTTACCTCTATCCAGCCTTCCTTTGTAAGCCGGATCCCAGCTTTCTCCGGATGGAGAATGTCCGTGATCGGACCTCTTCCAGTCGCGACCATGATCTCCTTGGCAGCTATTGTCGTATTCTTTCCCGATTTCCGGTCGACCGCGACAAGCTCCTTCCTGTCTCCGACTTCCCTGACTTCTCTGACTTCCTGGTTCGTAAGAATCGTTGTGTGACGTTCTAGATCCTTCTTCGCCAGTGCCGAAACCTCAGGCTCTTCTTCCGGCAAGAATTGTGGATTTCTCCCGACAATGGTTACTTTGGATCCCATGCTTGAGAAGAAGTGGCCGAATTCGGCGGCGATGTAGCCCCCGCCAATGATCGCGATACTCTCAGGCAGTTTTGTCAGTTTGAGGACCGTGTCGCTTGTATGGTAGTTGACCTTGTCAAGCCCTTTGATGTTTGGGATGATGATTCTCGACCCTATACAGAGAAATATCATCTTAGATGATATCTCGATCCCGTTGACCTTCATTGTGTAGGGTGAGATGAATTCCGCTGGGGCGTGGTAGTAGTCTATGTTCTTCGAGTTCGACAAGCTTTCTCTTATTTGATCGATATCCCGGTTGATGAGGGTCCGCATCCGCTCCATGACCATCTGAAAATTGATACTAGCGATCTTCGCATCGACCCCTAGCTCGCGCGCCTTTTCAATGGTTCTCACCAGTTCTGCAGGGTACAACAGTATTTTCGAGGGAATGCAGCCGCGGGTTAGGCATATTCCTCCCGGCTCGTCCTTGTCTATGACCGCGATCCGAATGTTCGGATTCTCCTGGATCATTGGGTCGACGATGTTCATCGCCGATCCTGTACCAATTATGATCAGATCATACTGCTTCATTCTGAAGTGTCCAGGAACTCGGGGCGGAGATAAGGATGTTGACGGAGAATCGAGGTTGCTTTGTGAAATTATGGTTTCTTTGTTCCCTCTATTCTCTCCTTGCCCACGACAAGGATGAAGATGAGTATTCCGAGGGCGAAGGATGTGAGGCTAATTGACATGGAGACTGTGATGTCGAGGTTTAGTCGGTGGAACAGCTCGTAGTTCAGATACGCCGGAAGGATCATCAGCGCGCCTGCGATTACAACCATTACGCCTCTTAGAATAGCGTGTATTTCCGTCCCTGCTATCGTCGTTTTTGTGCCCGTTGGTAACGCACCGGCTGCTAGTTCTATTCCGCTAAATGGTCCCGTATATAGATGATTCACACGTTGGACGTTGGAAGAAGCTTCCGCGCGATCGTCACGTACGCCGTGTGTCCTATCATCCTAGTCTCAGGTCTAACCTTTCCAGCCTCTGTCTTGAACTCACGCATCAGCAGTTCAACAGCCTCCAGTATCATGAATCCTCCTTCTCGGAGCGCTATTGCAAGCTTCTCCAGCTGGTTTATTGTGGGAGTAAACCCCGCCAGCAGTCCCCCTCCAAGCAGCGCCCTCCACGCAGCTCCTACCATCCTCCAAGGATCGCCGAGGTCAACAACAACCGCGTCCACACCTGTCTCCTCAAATCCCTCTGTCGGGTCCTTGTTGTGAAAAGTTACCAGGGAGCCAAACCCCGCTTTCTCCACGTTGGCCTTCGCCGCTCGCATGAACTCTGGCCTCATCTCATACGTGAACACTTGGCCATCAGGAGCGATCCCCCTGGCTAAGGCGGATGTTAGAGCTCCGCTTCCGGTCCCAACCTCCAATACTCTATCCCCGTTCCCGATACCTAGCTGGAAAAGTGCATATCCGATATCCTTCGGGTACAAGATCTGGGTCGGACGATCAAACGATTCGACAATATCGAGGGCTCGTGGCTTGAACACTGCAAGGTTCTGGCCCATACTCGTACGGATAGACCCGCCGTACTCCTTGCCCACCAGTTCTGCGAGTTCGAAGTAGCCTCGATGAGTGTGAAATCTTCCCGGCTCCACCTTTGCAATCCACTTCCGCCGGACGTCTTGGTATAACAAGACCCGGTCGCCCAGCTTAATCTCTCGGCTCAAGGCAACGGACGGTTCCGAAACCGAGAGCCATTAAGCATTCTATGTCACTCACGACTTTGACATAGATAGAGTGTCTTCCACAAGGGGCCGACTTCTTCTGTAACTTTCTCCTACGGTGATCTTCTCTTTCCCGTAACTTTTCCCAGGAACAAAATGTTCCTTCTTCCAAACATTTCTTTTCCTGTAACTATTTTTTCCGCTAACTACTATGCGATTTCGCCGGGGCGGGTCGGTTTTTCCCGTCCACGCTCTTCACGGCGGGAGAAATGGCAACCTGATTCGCCTAGGCGGCTAGATAAATACTGGGCGAACGTAACAGTTAAGCCGTTTTAAGGAGCAGTTTTTGATCTACCGGCTTTGACTCACAGTAGAAAAACGTCCAACCTCAGAACCAATAGGCATCGTGAAGACATTAAACGTCCGACAACGGCATATCCATACGTTTCTCAACGCGATCAACAATAAAACTCTCGATCTCCGGCGGGTGGGTCTTTTTTCGCGCGCCGCGCCCTTCGTGAAACGCTGAAAACCCACGTTCAACCATCCAGGCGCACCCCTCCGCCCCTTCGTGAAAATGGGCCAAACTAGCCTTTGAGAGCCTTGAACACGCTCTCAGCCTTCGAGGCAGCAACAAGCTTCACTGTGATGGGTTCCTTGGTTCCTGAGATCCCGATCCTCAGTACCGCCACTCTTCTCCTCCACCATGTGGCGAGGACGGCTGCTAAGAACACAGTGAACGTTCCGATTAGTAATAGGTCGAATGGGGCTTGAGGCAGGCTCAGCCTTGCCTGGCCCGGAAACCACCATACAAGAAAGACCGCTATCGCCCCTAGAACAGCATATGTCAGAGGCGGGATCAGGCTCTTAGTTATGAGCTCCAGCATGCTCACCTCAGCATGCGGAACGTTCACGTACTTTTCCCCAATTGCAAACCTCTTTCCGACCAGCAACCTCGAGTCTGTCACGTAGACCGTATAGTTGACGCCTGCACACTCGGCCAGAACGTTCTCTGCTCCGACCAGGGTCTTGAGGTTGCTCAAATCCTGCTGTTGAGACACGAAAATCTCTCTTACCCGTATTGTAACCCATCCCCGCGGCAAAAGGATTACGAACAGTCCTATTTGGCCGCTACAAGCTGGGAAACAGCCTCAACAACTGCTCTAATCCCGCTCTCCGAGCCCAGCGTTCCGCTCAATCTTCGTGCATTCTCTCGGTTATTCTTCAGACATGTCGAGATCGCTCGAGCCAGCTCTTGCGTATCCAGCCTAGATTGATCCAGTACAACCGCTACCCCTAGTTCCTCCGCGCGCTTCGCGTTATTTGCCTGTTCTGTATGGTTCGGTGGGGGAATAAGCACAAGTGGCTTCCCTTCAGAGATCGCCTTCATAATCGTCTCATGCCCCGCTCTCGAGACGATCACGTCGGCGCGTTCGAACGTCTTCCAGTAAGACTGCTCAGTCATCCACTCGTGAACAGTTAGCTTCCCGATCCTCTTTTCCCCAAACGATCCATTCGGATCGCCGCAACTGAGAAGCAGTTCGTAGTCTCCAGGAAACTCCGTGAGGATATTGGTCAACTTGTTCACAAGATACCTTCGGTCCGTCGCAGGTCCACTAACGCACGCAAAGACTAGAGGCCTAACAGTGCCAGCATGTCGGATCCCGTTTGGAATATTGTGCCTGGACGGCGTTAGTGGCCCCACTAGCCGGACTTTCCTCCTGATGCCAGGGGGAATCGCCAGATTGTACCTTGAAATCGTGTAAGGGGCTTTGAGGTCTGGAACTATAATCAGATCGCTTACGCCCCATGCCAGCTCTAGCATTGCGGAGATATACCTCCAGATGATCTTGGCCGCGAAGAGCATTGGCCTATCAGCTAACCTGTGTTTTCTGTCGTCCTTGGGCATCTGGACAGAATACTGGTTGAGGATCAGGATCCGCGGTTTTCTCAGTATGAACGCGGCGACTAAAGTAGAGATTCTCGTGTCCGATATTACGACATCAGGCTCGAACGCGGAGATCTGCCGCACCTCGCCTATCAGCTGGCGAATGAAACCCCACAATCCCACTGTCACGCCGTTCTGGCTCATTGTCATCTTCGGGTCAATCGTCCCATCCTCCCTGGTTCGGAAGGACAAGGGAATCGCGCTGAAGTACGTGAAACCAGAACGCTTCAGATAATCCAGCGCGTCAAGATAGGACGAGAACAAGACCTCCTCTCCTTCGTTCGAGAACTCTCGGGCGATCGCATCGCACCGGGTGATATGCCCAAGGCCTAGCCCGCACGGCCCAATATACAATCTCAACCCTTACGTCCTAGCCCTCTTAGCTTCCTCTCGACCACTCTTCCTCCCGGTTCGTTCTCTGAAAAGATCTGCCCTTGAAATCGAGCAACCTTCACACTACCCGTCACCCAGGCATCAGGCATCAACCCCGCCTTCAAACAACACTCGTTCAGAAACTCCTCCTCATCAAAACCCTCATCTACGGCAACCTGCGGCAGTAGTAGCCCTCGGGCTCCAAAACCGTCCACGAACAACCCGTCTCGCCCAACTTTGATGTCCAAAATCAGATCCAACGGACTCTTGACCAAGATATCCTCGAGGGGTGAGAGCACGGTCACCTCCACGGCAATGCTCTGTAGGAACTCGTCCTTTCGTACTGGGACAAATCTCGGATCCGTCGTAGCAGCGTCAACCGCACAACGCACTGTCTCGTTGAGCAACGACGTCTTGGGGAATGGGTTGCCAATGCACCCTCGCAACTTTCGGCTCGGTGCCTTGTTAAATAGTGTGACGAACACTCCCCGCGGAGCGCGTAATTCCGAACTCGCGTTTGCGACGGAGTCGAAGTTTTTTCCATCCAAGTGATCGGCTATTGCTTGCCGTGCAATAAGAACGAGTGTCGTCCCGTCTTCCATGGATAACAAGCTGGTCATTATTTCCTAGCTAGCGAGCTTCCTTGCCTCTTCGAGCGTCTGACGAATGCGGTTCCAATGGCTTCCGACCCAATACACTTTTCCGCAATTCTGATTGGTGCACTCCCAGAACCGGTCGTACAGTTTGAGACTTGCTTTAGGGACCTTGTCTGCTATGTCATTCTTTGGCGTTTCCTTGAGTCCAGCCCCACAATCTGGGCACTTCGTCTCAGCCATGTTAATGTCCAAATGTACGCCGAGGCTGCTAGCAATCTGAGCCAGTCTCGTTTCCTCTGTTTCGCCGAGCACGAGAGCAGATTGTATCTTCCTAGCCATAGCTCGTTCGTACAATTCTTCGTCCCTCGTTAGCAGGACCATGTTTTCTTCGTGGGCGATTCTTAGAAGCTCGTTGTCGTTCATACTTGCATCATATCTTACATCCTGCCCTAGGATCCGTAACCACCTAGCTAGTCCACCTAGCATTCCGTCGACGAGAAACCTCATTCGCGAATTCCGTTTCTCAGCACTTTGCCGCTGCCTGGCTTTCCAGTGATCTCTCCTTTGCAGTAGACGATTGATCCGTTTACGATCGTGGTGTGGACGGCGCCTTGTGTCTTCCATCCCTCGAACGGAGAGTAATGCGCTTTGGAGAAGAACTTGTCAGGGTCAATTTCTCCCTTCTTTTTCATATCCACCAGAATCATGTCGCCATCAGCTCCTTCTCTTAGTCTCCCCTTTGAGCTGAGACCAAAGAGGCTCGCGGGGCTGGTGGAGAGGAGAGACACAAGTCGCCCGAAGGATAATTTTCCCTTGTTGACCATGGTCAACATCAACGGCATAGCCGTTTCAAGACCAGGTATTCCAGGCGGGCTCTTTTCAGGTGGTCGCCGCTTCTCTTTGATGGTGTGGGGTGCGTGATCGGTTGCAATGATCGTTGCATTGCCAGCTGCCATTTCGCTAAACAAGCGGTTCCTCACGCGCCGGGGTCTAAGAGGAGGCACCATCCAAGCCTTCCAACCAAGCTTCTCGACAGAATCTTCCGAGAGTAAAGTATGATGCGGGGTAACCTCCGAAGATAATCCCCCCAAACGCAAATTCCCAATTGTAGAGATGCTAGACGGGAGGGTAATATGGCAGAAGTGAATCCGACAACCAATTTGCTTCTGAAGTCTCAGGATTCTGCTGACAGCGCTTGTTTCGGCCTTTCCCCGTCGTGATCCAACAAGTTCCTTGAAGGTCCGAATCTCTCCGGTTGGTTCAATCTGGGCTGCGTCTTCTGCATGAACCGTGACTGGAAGTGATGCTTCCTTCGCGGCCTTCAGGATCTCGACGATTGTGAGGTCATCGCACACATCCAAGGGGGCGATAGGCTTTGGGAGGTAGAGTTTTATCGAGAACGCTCCGGCCATTTTCATCGTCTTCACCACGCCCCGATCTCCAACTGCGGCCACGTGAAAGCCTGTGTTCACCAGGATATTTCTCGAAGCTCTCCTAGCCTTCTCTAGAAGGCGTTGACCCGAGTCAGTACGCGGTAGCGTATTCGGCATGTCCAACACAGTGGTAAATCCTCCGGCCGCTGCAGCCGAGGTTCCGCTCGTGAAATCTTCTTTGTACGCTAGCCTCATGTCGCGCAGGTGGACGTGGGCATCAACCAGCCCGGGTAAGGCTACCAATCCTTTAGCTAGAATTTCTTCGCCAGCTGGTACGGAGATCTTTCGAGCTATCCTCTGGATTCTTCCCTTCTCGATGAGGATTGAGCCTCTGATGGTTCGGTTTTCGGTCCAGATGTGTGCGTCCCGAATTAGTAGGCTGGGTAGACTCGGTGTCTCTTCGCCTTCAGGGCTCTTCAGGTTGTCCAAGGTCCCTTGAGCAATCCGCACATAGGAAGGTCCCGTCTTTCTGGACGAGGTTGTCCGACCACGCTTCGCACTCATCACAGTATCCTCCGAGAGTAGGTTTGGTCCTCGGGCTTTCTAGTCCAGCACGACTCCTTTCGGAGGCCAGGTCGATTATTGCAGGGGTCACTTGTAGGATATCTTTCATTGTTACTATTCCTACGAGCTTTCCCTCATCGATTACCGCAAGCCGCCGAATCCTGCGATGGTTCATGAATTTCGCAGCGTCGTTGACAGTAGCACCTGGGCTGATACTGGCTACTGGCTTCGACATTGTCTGCACAACCTTCAGTTCAGAGGGGAGAACATTTCTTGCAGCCACTCTTTGCACAATATCTCTCTCCGTGATTATCCCCGCTGGGTCCCCAGCTTTGTCCACGATAATCACGCAGCCGATATCGTGCTTGCCCATGAGCTTCGAGACTCCAGCGACCGTCTCGTTCTCTCTCGCGGTAATCGGCGGCCGTGACATTATGTCACGCACGAGAATGTCTGGCTCTGCCTCATGCACCGACAATGCAAGATGGCCATCCTTCGCCTTCTATAAAATCTTCATGCAGTGATGAGCCCTAGCAAACATTATCTGCGGCGCGCTTGACTTGCCATCGATCGTCATTGGTTGCGGGTTCGGGACCAAACCTGACTCTTGAGCCATCTGAACCTCCGAGAATCCGCTCTATCTCTCCACCTACATTGGTGTATTGGACTCGTCTCGGGTTTGCCGTTTTGGCGGGCGTGTTGTACAACGCGTTGGGTCTTGGCGGACAGGGCGTTCTTTTCGGAACGTCTTGGGCTATCAGTATGGGAATCGGAATCTACGCGATTTCCGTTTTCTTGGTCAAGTACGTCTTGCGTTATGGTCCGAGGGAGTTGAAGGGTCCAAACAAGCACATAACACTAGGTATTGGTAGCTACATCATCTGGTTTCTGTTCACGACAATCCTGCTCAACACGATCATTTACCCTGGTCCATTCTAGTCGTCGATTGGTCAAGAGTCGCCTGCTGAGGCGGAGGCGTTTCTGCGGGGGTTTGCGCGCTTTTCGTGTTGCCTAGCAAGGTGAAGTAGTCGTCTAGGGCTTTGAAATATCCTCGGTCGTATTCGCCATGCAACTCGTTTGCGGCGAATTCCGAGAATTCTTTCTTGAGACTGTTGATTGTGTCTTCGGTTCTGCTGGCTAGGACTTTTGGTAGGAAAATGTACTTGTCGTCGTTGGTCCGGTAAGTAAGCATCAATCCTTCAAGTGCTTTGACGTATCCTCTTGACCACTGAGAGTTATCGGATTTTTGTCGGATGATATCGAGTTCTTTCTCGGCATCCGTCCAT
>WNGG01008217.1_pt1 | contig 11507 bp, 9 predicted proteins | sample 5400661 | NCBI WGS metagenome assembly WNGG01 (sample SAMN13153372, study PRJNA577476) | soil metagenome | isolation source: 100 cm soil or saprolite under Garry oak tree replicate 1 | place: USA:California | collected 2016-06-15 | reverse complement strand
CAGCCGAAATTCGAGCCGCAGGTCGGCCAGGCGGGCAAGGACGTGATCTGGGTGCCGACCCCCGACGAGGTCGTCGAGCGCATGCTCACCATGGCGCAGGTCGGGCCGAACGACATTCACTTCGATCTCGGCGCCGGCGACGGCAAGATTGCCATCGCGGCAGCAAAGAAGTTCGGCGCGCGCGCCACCGGCATCGAGTACAACCCGGAGATGGTGAAGTACGCCAATGCGCAAGCGGAGAAAGCCGGCGTGGCGGGCAACGGCGCCGGCAAGGCCCTCATCCGCCATGGCGACATCTTCGCCACCGATTTCAGCCAGGCCACCGTGATCACGCTCTACCTGCTGCCGGCGCTCAACATGAAGCTGCGCCCGCAGATCCTGTCGATGCGCCCGGGCACGCGCGTGGCGTCGCACTCGTTCAACATGGAAGACTGGGAAGCCGACGAAATCTCGTCGCTCGACGGCCGGCGCGCCTACTTCTGGATCGTGCCGGCGAACGTGATGGGAACCTGGAACCTCGAATTGAACCATCAACGCATGGAAATGACGCTCGAGCAAACCTTCCAGAAGATCACCGGCAGCGTGTCGCTCGGGCCCGCGCAGGGCGGCCTGCGCGAGGCAAGGCTGCGCGGCGCCAACATCGCCTTCGCCTACGTCGATGCAGCCGGTCTGCGCCGCGACTTCACCGGGCGCGTCAACGGCGGCCGCATGGAAGGCAGCTTCCGCGACGAGAAAGGCCAGGAAGGGCGCTGGAGCGCGGCTAAGAAGTAGCGAATCTCTTGTGCGAGCCGTCGCAGAAGGGCTTGGAGCCGGTGTGCTTGCAGCCGCACAGCCAGACTTTCTGCGCCTCCGTAACGGCGAACTTCGTCGGCGTGAACTCCGAGCCCTTGTGCGAGCCGTCGCAGAAGGGCTGGCGCTTCGACTGCCCGCAGGCGCACCACCAGTAGTCTCCCGGCGCCAGCTCGACTGCGAACGGCGATTTCTGCGCTATGTGGGGTTCGGCCATGGCTCCTCCCGTGCGCGCGTCGGGGCTACTGGTACCCCCTTTGGTCCGCGTAGTTCTCGAATCGCGTGAACCGCCCAAGGAAGGTCATCTTGATGATCCCGGTCGGCCCGTTGCGCTGCTTGCCGACGATCAGCTCCGCGATGCCTCGCTGGTCATCCGGAAGATCGGGCTTGTACACCACCTCGCGGTAGAGAAATAGCACCACGTCGGCGTCCTGCTCGATCGCTCCGGAATCGCGCAGGTCGGACATGATGGGGCGCTTGTCGGGCCTCTGGTCGACCGCGCGGCTGAGCTGGGAAAGCGCCACGATCGGAGCGTCGATCTCCTTGGCGAGCGCCTTCAGCGAGCGCGAGATCTCGGAAATCTCCGTCGCCCGGTTCTCTCCGCTGGAGGTGGCCGACATCAGCTGCAGGTAGTCGATCACGATCAGGCCGAGCTTGCCATACTGGCGCTTGAGCCGCCGCGCCCTGGCCTTGACCTCCAGCGCGTTCAGCCCGCCGCTCTCATCGATGAAGATGGGCGCCTCGTGGAGCTTGCCCATGCCCTCGGACAGCTGCGACCATTCCCGGTCATCGAGGCGCCCGGTGCGCAGCTTGTGCTGGTCGATGCGGGAGATGGAACCCAGCACCCGGGCGGCGAGCTGCGAGGCGCTCATCTCCATGCTGAAAATGGCCACCGGGATGCCGTTCTCCACCGCGACGTGCTCTGCGATGTTGAGCGCCAGCGCGGTTTTCCCCATCGAGGGACGGCCGGCGATGACGATCAGCTCGCCGGGCTGGAGGCCTGCGGTGATGTCGTCGAGGTCCTTGTATCCCGTCGGCGTGCCGATGACATTGGACTTCGTCTCCTGGTGATACAGGTAGTCGACCCGCTCGATGACGCGGGCGAGCACCGGCTGGATGCTCTCGAAGCCCTGCTTGCCGCGGGCGCCTGACTCGGCGATGCGGAACACCCTCGATTCCGCCTCGTCCAGGATCTGGCTCACGTCCCTGCCGCTCGGGCTCAGCGCATTCTGCGCGATGTCATCCGCGACGCTGGCCAGGGTTCTCAGGACATGGCGATCCCGGATCACTTCCGCATAGCGCCGGATGTTCACCGCGTTGGGGGTGTTTTGCGACAGCGCCGCGATGTAGGCCATGCCGCCGCACTGCTCGCGATCCGCGCTCGCGTCGATGGATGCCCAGACCGTCACCACATCGGCGGGCTTACCCGCGTCGATCAGCTTGGCGATGTGGCGGAATATGCGCCGGTGGTCGTCGCGGTAGAACTCGGTCTCGGAAACCAGGTCGGCGATCCTGTCCCAGCCGGAATTGTCCAGCAGCAATCCGCCGAGGAGCGATTGCTCGGCTTCGACCGAGTGCGGCGGGAGCCTGGCTGCTGCGAATTGCGGATCAGACGTTTCTTGACGTGCGACTTGCTGTACCACGGCCATTTTTCCGGTTTACCTCTCCGGTTGAATCATATGAACCGGACCCCGGTTTGCGATGTGACAGGTCGAAACGCGGAACCCGGAAATGAAAATGAAGGCTGTCGCTGCTGAAAAATTGACCATCCCCCGGCAAATGGCGCAGCGGCCTGTGGATTAGTTGTGGGTATGGTGTCGATAAGTTGTGGATGCTACTGTAAAAAGCAAAACTAATTTTCTTGACAACAAAATCAGTGACTTGATACGAAAAAGAAAAAGGGGGCTGTTGTCAGCCCCTTTTTCGAGAACGCCGCGACGCTGCGTGATCAGCTCTCGCCGAGCACCGCCACCGTGATGGTCGCGGTGACATCGGTGTGCAGCGCGATCTGCAGCGGGTAGTCGCCGACCTGCTTGAGCGGGCCCTGCGGCATGCGCACCTGCGAGCGCTCGACGTCGTGGCCGAGCTTCTGCAGCGCCTCCACGATGTCGTAGTTGGTCACCGAACCGAACAGGCGCCCGTCGGGGCCTGCCTTCTGGGTGATCTGGATCGTCAGGCTATCGAGCCTGGCGCGGCGCTCCTCGGCCTTGGCGAGGCCTTCGGCCTGCGCTTTCTCCAGCTCGGCGCGGCGCGACTCGAACGCCTTGAGATTAGCCTCGGTGGCGCGCTTCGCCTTGCCGTGCGGGATGAGGAAATTGCGGGCGTAGCCGTCCTTCACCTTGACGACGTCGCCGAGCTCGCCGAGGTTCGCCACCTTCTCCATCAGGATCACTTGCATGGCCGATTCATCCTGTGGCTCAGTGCAGGTCCGTATAGGGCAGCAGCGCGAGGAAGCGCGCGCGCTTGATCGCATCGGAAAGCTGGCGCTGGTAGCCGGCCGCGGTCCCGGTGATGCGCGCCGGGATGATCTTGCCGGTCTCGTTGACGAAGTCCTTGAGGACCTCGACGTCCTTGTAGTCGATCCACTCGACCTTGTCGGCGGTGAAGCGGCAGAACTTGCGGCGGCGGAACAGCGCCCGCTGTCCCTTGTCCTTCTTGTCCTTGCCGAACTTGCCTTTCCCCTTGCCCTTCAGATTTCTGCGTGGAGGCATGTCATGCTCCTTCGATGAATTCGATGTGCGTCACGTGCAGCACCAGCCTTTTCGAACGCTTGCTCTTCGTGCCGAGGAAGCCCGCGAGCTTCGCTTGCTTGCCGAGCTTCGCGCCGGCGATCAGACGCGCCAGCGCCTCGAAAGCCACGGCGCCGATTTCCGCCTGAACCTTGCGAATCTTGCCCGCCTCTTCCAGCTCCGATTCGTGCTGCAGCTTGAAGTCGACGGCGGGAATGCCCGCAGGGGTGTAGCGCAGCGTGCCCAGCTCGATGATCTTTCCCGTTATTTCCGTGCGGTTCAGGCTACGGGGGCATCCGCCGGCGCGCTGGCCGCGCCCGGGCCGCCGCGCTCCATCAGCGACTTCGACTTCTCCTCCTTCATCATCGGGGAGGGGGCGGTCACCGCCTTGGGCATCTTCACGATCAGGTGGCGCAGCACCGCGTCGCTGAACTTGAACGAGTGCTCGAGCTCGCCGAGCGTCTCGTTGTCGCACTCGATGTTCATGAGCACGTAGTGCGCCTTGTGGACCTTGGCGAGCGAGTAGGCGAGCTGGCGCCGCCCCCAGTCCTCGAGGCGGTGCACGACGCCGTTGCGCGCCGCGATCTGGCCCTTGTAGCGCTCGACCATCTGCGGCACCTGCTCGCTCTGGTCGGGATGCACGATGAAAACGATCTCGTAATGCCGCATTTAGGCTGCCTCCTCATGGGTTAAGCCACCCGCAATGCGTAGCGGTGCGGCAAGGAAGGGCGCGGATTATAGCAGCAAAATCCCGGCTCAAACGCCGCCGCGCCGCCTCACGGATTCGAACAGGCAGATGCCCGCCGACACCGAGACGTTAAGGTTTTCCACCTCGCCGCGCGTCGGGATGCGCACCAGCAGATCACAGCTTTCGCGCGTGAGGCGCCGCATGCCCTCGCCTTCGGCACCGAGCACCCAGGCGATCGAATCCGGCAGATTGGCGTCGTAAAGGGTCTGCTCGGCGCGCTCGTCGGCGCCGACGACCCAGATGTTCCTTTCCTTGATCTCGGCGAGGGTGCGCGCGAGGTTGGTGACCATCAGGTAGGGCGTCGACTCGGCGGCGCCGCTCGCGACCTTCGAGACCGCGGGGGTGATGCCGGCGGCGCCGTCGCGCGGCGCGATCACCGCGTGCGCGCCGGCGGCGTTCGCGACGCGCAGGCAGGCGCCGAGGTTGTGCGGGTCGGTGACCCCGTCGAGCACCAGCAGCAAGGGTTTTTCGACTTTTTCCAAAAGCTCTTCAAGGCTGTCGCTGGAACGCTTCACTTCGACCCGAGCGACTACTCCCTGATGCCGTCCGCCGCCGTAGAAGCCATCGAGCCGCTTGGTCGGCACGCGCATCAGGCGCACTGCGCCGCGCTCGGCGCTCGCCATCAAATCCTTCACGCGGGCGTCTTGACGCGTTTCATCGACGAAAATTTCGAGCACCGACTTCGGATCCGCGCGCAGGCGCGCGAGCACGGCATGAAAGCCGAAAACGACGCGAGGTTCGCGCTTTTCGTGCCTGCTCATGCCGGGACAAGGTCGATCTTGCGCGACTCGACATCGACGCGCATCAGCTTGACCGTGATGCGGTCGGCGAGGCGGTAGCGCTTCTTGGTGCGCTCGCCGAGCAGCATGTGGCGCGCGCCGTCGTACTGGAAGTAGTCGCGGCCGAGCTCGGAGATGTGCACCAGGCCATCGACAAAGTAGTCGTCCAGCGTGACGAACAGGCCGAACGCTGTGACCCCTGTGATCGTGCCGGAGAACGTGCCGCCGACGTGATCGCGCATGTAGTAGCACTTCAGCCAGTTCTCGACGTCGCGGCTCGCGTCGTCGGCGCGCCGCTCGGTCTCGGAGCAATGCCGGCCGAGCGTCTCCCAGTCGATGCCGCCGTCGTAGCGCTTTCGCGCCAGCACCGCCTTGATCGCGCGGTGCACCAGAAGGTCCGGATAGCGCCGGATCGGCGAGGTGAAATGCACGTAGGCCTCGAAGGCGAGGCCGAAGTGGCCGGCGTTGTTCGGGCTGTAGACCGCCTGCTTGAGGGAGCGCAGCAGCACCGTCTGCAGCAGCGCGAAGTCGGGGCGCTTGCGGATGCGCTCGAGCAGCGCGGCGTAATCGGCCGGCCGCGGGATCTCGCCGCCCGGCAGCTGCAGCCCGAGCCCTGCGAGAAACTCGCGCAGCGCCGCCACCTTCTCGGCCGCCGGCACGTCGTGCACCCGGTAGAGTACCGGGTGCTCGCGCTCGGCGAGCAGGCTGCCGGCGCAGACGTTCGCCGCCAGCATGCATTCCTCGATGATGCGATGCGCGTCGTTGCGGGGCTCGGCGACGATTTTCTCGATCTTGCCGCGCGCATCGAACACCATGCGCGTCTCGACGGTCTCGAAATCGATCGCGCCGCGGCGCTCGCGCTGCTTATGCAGGAGCTTGAACAGCTCATGCAGCAGCACCAGGTTCTCGGGGCCTTTGCCTCCCGAAAGGCGCGACCAGACCTCGGTGTAAGTAAGCCGGGCGCGCGAGCGGATCACCGCCGGATAGAACTCGTAGGCGCCGACCTCGCCGCCCGCGCCGATCGTCATCTCGCAGGCCATCGCCAGCCGGTCCACCTCCGGCTTGAGCGAGCACAGCTCGTTCGACAGCTTCTCGGGGAGCATCGGGATCACGCGCCGCGGGAAATACACCGAGGTGCCGCGTTCGCGCGCCTCCAGGTCGAGCGCCTCGCCGTGGCGCACGTAATGGCTGACGTCGGCGATCGCCACCCACAGGCGCCAGCCGCGCGCCTCGCAGCGGCAGAAGACGGCGTCGTCGAAATCCTTCGCCGTCTCGCCGTCGATGGTCACGAGTCCCAGCTCGCGCAGATCGCGGCGCTCTTCAAGATCTCTCGACTGAACGCAATCCGGCAGCGCGCGTGCGGCGGCGAGCGCCTTGTTCGAGAACTCGTGCGGCAGGTCGAACTTGCGCAGCGCGATCTCGATCTCCATGCCGGGATCGGCGTAATGGCCGAGCACCTCGGCGACGCGCCCGATCGGCTGCGCGTGCGCGCTCGGCTGCGTCACCAGCTCCACGGTAACGACCTGCCCTGCTTTCGCTTTGCCCGCCTCCGCGGCAGGCACCAGGATGTCGTGCGCGATGCGCCGGTCCTCGGGCACGACGAACAGCACACCGTGCTCGGCGTGCAGGCGGCCGACGATGCGCCGATTAGCCCGCTCGAGCACCTCGACCACGGCTCCGACCGGCCGGCCGCGCTGATCGCGGCCGCCCACGCGCACCGCGGCACGGTCGCCGTGCATCAGCTGGCGCATTTCGGCGGCGGCGAGGAACACCGGGGCGCCGCCTTCGTCGGGGATGAGGAAGCCGTGGCCGTCGGGATGCCCCTCGACGCGCCCCGCGACGAGCGCGATGCGCTTTGCGATCAGCAGCGCTCCGGCGCGGTTCTGCACCACGTCGCCGGCGCGCTCCAGCGCGGCGATGCCGGCGTCGAACTCGCGCCTGGCGCTTCTGTGCACGCGCAAGCGTTGCGCGATCTCGTCGGGCGTGAGCGGCGCGCCGGCGCGCTCGAGCTCGCGCAGGATCTCGCGACGTTGATCGCCGGTTTCGCTGCGCTCGGCGCGCGCGCGCCTTCTCAAGGCGGTTCGGCTGGGTCTTTTTTTAGGCACTAAGTTTTCGGCTAAAATCGCGCCTCGCTGCCGAGGTGGCGGAATTGGTAGACGCACTAGGTTCAGGTCCTAGCGGTGGCAACACTGTGGGGGTTCGAGTCCCTTCCTCGGCACCAGCCAACCGCGATGTTAGTCCGCTTTCCAGCCGCCCCCTAGCGCCTTCATCAGGTCGACGCTGAACGCGAGCCGCGCCTGGCGGTTGCGCACGAAGGCGAGCTCGGCTTCGTTCGCGGTGCGCTGCGCATCGAGCACTTCCAGATACGGCGAGTAGCCCGCCTGGTAGCGCGTGTTGGAGAGCTCGAGCGCCTGGCGCGCCGCGGCCACTCGGTCGGCGAGGTCGGCTTCCGAGCCGCCCGCCTGCTCGAGATTGACGAGCGCGTCCGACACCTCGCGAAACGCCAACTCGATCGACTTCTGGTAGGCGCCGAGCGCCTGCCGGCGCCGCGCGGCGGTCTGCTCGACCACGGCGTCGCGACGGCTGGCGTCGAAAATCGGCAGCGTCAGTCCGTAGCCGAGCGCCCAGATCCCGGTGCCCCTCGCAAGCAGGTCCGAGACCGCGGCGCTCTCCGAGCCGGCAAGAGCGGTAAGCGAAATGCTCGGAAACAGCGCCGCGCGCGCAATGCCGATCTGCGCGTTGGCCGCGATCAGCGTTTGCTCCGCGGCGCGGATGTCGGGCCGGCGCTCGAGCAGGCTCGAAGGCAGGCCTGCTGGCGGCGTCGGCGGCACCGGCAGCGCGAACAGGCTCCCGGCCGCGAGCTTGAGGTCGAGCTTGCCAGCGAGCTGCGCGAGCTGGCGCTCGAGAAGCGCGCGCTGGCGTTCGGCCTCGCGTCTTTGCACCAGCGCCTCGGACAGCGCCCCCTGCGCCTGATAGAGGTCAAGTTCCGAAGCGAGACCGGCGTCGAGGCGCGCCCGGGCGAGCGCCACCGAATCGCGGCGTGCGGCGATCGTCTGCTCGAGCACCTCGAGCTGGGCGTCGAGTGAGCGCAGGCCGAAATAAGTCTGCACTGTCACGCCGCCGACCGTGAGCATCACCACGTCGCTGGCGTAGCGCGTGCCGAGCAGCGAGGCGCGCGCGACTTCGTTGGCGCGCGAGACGCGCCCCCAGAAATCGAGCTCGAAGCTGGTCGATGCGAACAGGCGAGTGTCCGGGCGGGTGAGCGGAGCGAGCGGCGGCGGCGAGGTGCGCGTGCTCACGCGCGTGCTGGAGCGGGCGAATCCGCCCGTGATCTCGGGAAACACGGCGGCGCGCGCCTGGCGCAGCACTGCCTCGGCCTCTTCGACCTGGGCCGCCGCGACGCGGATGTCTGCGTTGGCTGCGCGCGTCGCCGCGACCAGCTCGTCGAGCGTGGGATCGCGATACAGCTTCCACCACTCCACGGCGATCGCGGCCTCGCCCTCGGCGGCGTTCGCCGGATAGCGCTCCGGCAGCTCGACCGCCGGGCGCTGGTAGTCGGGCCCGAGCGTGGTGCAGCCGGACGCGAGCAGCACCGCGAACTGCAGTAGCCGTCTCATGACACGGCTGCCTGGGCCGGCTTCTCCGCCTGGCGCGCGTTGCCGCGCCGGCTTACCGCCACGAAGAACAGCGGAACGAAGATCGTGGCGATGAAAGTCGCCGCCAGCATGCCGCCGACGACGCCCGTGCCCATGGAGCGGCGCGCCGCCGCGCCGGCGCCGGTGGACACCATGAGTGGCATCACGCCCAGCACGAAGGCGAGCGAGGTCATGATGATCGGCCGGAAGCGCAGGCGCGCGGCATTCAAGGCCGCCTCGGTCGCCGACTTGCCCTCGAGATAGCCCTGCTGCGCGAATTCCACGATCAGGATCGCGTTCTTCGCCGCGAGGCCGATGAGCACCACCAGGCCGATCTGGAAATAGATGTCGTTTTCCAGCCCGCGCATGGCGACGAAGCTGAGCGCGCCGGCCACCGCGAACGGCACCGCGAACACCACCGCAAACGGCAGCAGCCAGCGCTCGTAGAGCGCGGCGAGAATCAGGAACACCATGACGATGGCGAGCGCGAACGCGATCGCCGAAGCGCGGCCGGTGCGCTTCTCCTGGAACGCCTGTCCGGTCCAGGCGATCTGGTAGCCCTCGGGCAGCGCGCTCGCCGCGACCGCTTCGACCGCGCGGATCGCGTCGCCCGACGACACCCCGGGCCGGCCGCTGCCGATCACCTTCGCCGCCAGGAAACCGTTGAAGCGCTCGAGCTGCTCGGGGCCGACGACGTTGCTGGTGCGGATCAGCGCTTTGAGCGGAATCATGTCGCGCGTCGCGCTCGAGCGCACGTAGATCGAGCCGAGGTCCTCCGGCTGCGCGCGAAACGGCGCATCGGCCTGCATCTGTACGCGGTAAGTGCGGCCGAACTTGTTGAAGTCGTTGACGTACAGCGGCGCCATCGTGCTTTGCAGCGCGTCGAACACGTCCTGCACCGGCACGCCGAGCGAGATCGCCTTCTCGCGGTCCACTTCCACGCGCAGCTGCGGCACGGTCGGCCGGTAGAAGGAGTTGATGCCGGCGAGCTGCGGGTTCCTCGCCAGCGCGCCGAGGAAGTCCTGCACCACCTGGTAGAGCCGCGCCGGGTCTGAGTCGCCGCGCGCCTGCACGTAGACCTCGAAGCCGCCCGAGGTGCCCAGACCGCGGATCGCCGCCGGGTTGAAGGCGATCGCCACGCCGTCGCGCAGCCGGCTCGCCTTGCCGACGATGTCGCGCGCGATGACCTCCGCGGTATTGGCGCCGCGCTCTTCCCAGGGCTTCAGCGGCACGAACAGGGTGGCGGCATTGGTCCTGGTGCCGCCGCCGATCAGGTCGAAGCCGTTGATCGCCATGGTGTTCAGCACGCCGCGGTTCGCGCCGATGATCTTGCTCACCTCGGCGCTCATTTTCCGCGTGCGCTCGAGCGTGGCGCCGTCGGGCAGCTGCAAGTTGGCGAAGATGTAGCCCTGGTCCTCGGGCGGCACGAAGCTTCCCGGGATGCGCAGGAACAGCCCCACCGCTAACGCCAGGACCCCGACGAAGCAGGCGAGCGACAGCCAGCGATGGCGCAGCGCCATCTCGATCATGCGCAGGTACTGCCGCGTCAGCCAGGCGAAGCCGCGGTTGAAGGGGGTGAAGATGCGCGAATGATGGTCGCCTTTCTTCATCAGGATGGCGCACAGCGCCGGGGTGAGCGTGAGCGCGATGAAGCCGGAAATCATCACCGCGAAGGTGAGCGTGACTGCGAACTGGCGATACAGCTGGCCCGCGATGCCGCCGAGGAACGCGATCGGGATGAACACCGCACAAAGCACCAGGACGATGGCCACCACTGCCCCGGACACCTCGCGCATCGCCTCGAGCGCAGCCTCGAACGGCGCCATGTCGTTCTCGCGCATCAGCCGCTCGACGTTCTCCAGCACCACGATGGCGTCGTCGACCACGATGCCGATGGCGAGGACCAGCGCGAACAGCGTGAGCGTGTTGATCGAAAATCCCACCAGCCACAGCCCGGCGAAGGCGCCGATCAGCGACACCGGCACGGCGATCATCGGGATCAGCGTCGCGCGCCAGGTCTGCAGGAACAGAAACACAACAGCGAGTACCAATAACGCGGCCTCGAAAATGGTGGTGTTCACCTCCCTGATCGAGGCGTCGACGAAACGCGTGGTGTCGAACGGGATCGCGTAGTCCACGCCCTGCGGAAAGCTGGTCTTCAGCTCCCGCATGCGCTGGCGCACCAGGTCAGCGACCTCGAGCGCGTTGGCGCCCGGCTGCAGGTAGGTCGCCATGCCGATGGTCGGCTTGCCGTCGAGGGTGTTGGAGGTGTCGTAATTCAGCGCGCCGAGCTCCAGGCGCGCGATGTCCTTGATGCGCAGCACGCCGCTCGGGCCGCCCGCGCGCACCACGATGCTGCCGAATTCCTCCGGATCGACGAGGCGCCCGGTCGCGGTCACCGTGTAGATGATGTCCTGGCCTGCCGGCGCCGGCTCGGCGCCGATCTTGCCCGCCGCGTACTGGGCGTTCTGCGCGCGCAGCGCGGCGGCGACGTCGGAAGGCGTGACGCCGAGGCGCGCCATGTTCTCGGTGTTGAGCCAGACGCGCATCGAGTAGTCGCGCGCGCCGAAGACCGTGACGTCGGCGAGCCCGGGCAGGCGCTTCAGCTCGTCGACCAGGTTGATCGAAGCGTAGTTCGAGAGGAAGAGGGTGTCGCGCGAGCCGTCCGGCGAGGCGAGCGTGACAACGTTGAGGATGTCGAACGAGCGCTTCTGGACGATGATGCCGTTCCTGCGCACTTCGTCGGGCAGCCGCGGCAGCGCGATGTTGACGCGGTTGTTGACGTTGAACACCGCCTGGTCGACGTTGGCACCGGGCTCGAACGTGA
>WNGG01016917.1_pt1 | contig 11508 bp, 10 predicted proteins | sample 5400661 | NCBI WGS metagenome assembly WNGG01 (sample SAMN13153372, study PRJNA577476) | soil metagenome | isolation source: 100 cm soil or saprolite under Garry oak tree replicate 1 | place: USA:California | collected 2016-06-15 | reverse complement strand
GCGTACATCGATGTGTGCCCGCATGAGGGTGGCCCAGCTTGCGGAGGAGGGGTGTTCGGAAACGTCGAGTGCGAGTTCAAGGAAGGAATTAGGCGAGACTTCGTTTCCCGCGAACACTACAGCATAGCTTGCCCGTGGCACGGCATTGAATTCGATCTCGAGACAGGAGTCTGTCTGCCGCGGAAAGATTGGCGGCTGGCGTCCCTAGAGACGCTGGTCGAGGGCGACCGAGTGATGGTCAAGAGATGAATCAAGTCTCCTTCCGCGTCGTCTAGGGAATCCGGAAAAGATGACCCAAGCTGTGGTCGCGAAATTGCACCACGAAGCAACACTCAAAGAGAGTTTGCTGTTGATAGGCGACTCGGCCAAGTAACCAAGAAGCGTGACCCAGTACCAACCCCAATAGGCTTAAAAAGCAAGTTAGGTACGCAGACCAAGTGCGAGACCGTCGCGCAGTGAGCGGGAGGTCTATCACCGTAGTTGCAATTGTTATTGTCCTGTTAGTCGTCGGAGGGCTCGGTTACTATTACCTGTCCATACCATCCGGACCGAGCAGCACAAGCAGCACCACAAGCTCGAGCAGTACCACCAGTTCGAGCAGCACGAGCAGTACAACTAGGTCGAGCAGCACTACGAGCACAACTACGCCAAAACAGAACTACACATTCACAATTCTTAATTTGGTGGGCTCATCAGGACTAGACCCTCAGTTCGCAATTGAGCCTACAATAACAGGAAACATGTACGAGAGGCTTGACATCGTCGCGCTGAACGGCACTGTAGTGCCGGGCCTTGCAACTAGCTGGTCTGTATCCTCCAACGGCACGCAATGGACTTTCCACCTGAGACAGGGAGTGAAGTTCCATGATGGAACGCCCTTCAACGCTACCGCTGTGAAATTCTCGTTTGATAGGCTCAAGGGATTACCCCTAGGACAGGGAACAATAAAGGCGGTCATTTCTTCAGTCGTGGTAGTTAATGCAAACACGGTCGTCTTCAACACGCCTCAGTCGGTCCCGCTGCCGCTCTACCTCGCGTCTGAGTCAGGCACCTGGATTGTTACCCCCAACGCGCTGAAGTTCGCAGGAATAGTTCTTTCAGGGAACTACACGACGGACCAGCTCGCGCTGAAGGCTTGGTTCGATGCGGGCAACGGTGACGGAACTGGCCCCTACAAGGTCGTCCCATCGCTGTATAATGCACAGAGCAGCGTGACTTTGGTCGCGTTCAAGGACTACTGGGGTGGATGGAAGAGCAACCAAGCTAGTTCGGTGGTCTTCAACGTCGTGAGCTCTGGCACGCTAGCGATACTTGAAATGGCGACGGGTCAAGCGGACTTCTTCGGTTCTCCAACGGTCGATCAGCTTACAGCTCTGAAAAGTGGATTCCAGGCGAGGACAATAAACGCGTCGAACGTAGCTGTCCAGATGTTCTGGTATAACGCCAACAGCAGCAAATTGCAGAACCCTCTGCTAAGGAAGGCGCTTGATTATGCGGTGCCCTATCCCACTATCATCAGCAACGTCTATGGCGGCTACGCTTCGCCAGCGGTCGGGTGGGTGGCTCCTGGAGTTTTCGGACACGATTCATCTGCATCGACTTTCAAGTATGATTTGACCATGGCTCACAGTCTCCTAGTTCAGGCGGGATACAGCGGGGGGGTCGTATCGCCTGCAATCACCCTTAACGTCCTGCTGTACACCCTCTACCCCGAGACAGCACAGACGTGGTCCCTGATTCAGCCCGAATGGGCCAAGCTTGGCGTGAACCTGAACATCCAGTCCGTCGGCCCGACTCAGCTGATAGGGATAATCAAAGGCGCTAACCCGCCCGACGTCGTGGGTCTAAGGTGGAGTCCCTCCTGCCTTTCAGCAGGGTGCCCGTTACGGGACAACTGGGGCAGCACGAGCTTCGTGAACTTCGCCAATTTCAAGAGCGGCACTTTTGATTCGCTGGTTGCCAATGCCACGGCATTGGAAGGTCCTAATCCGACCCTGTCGTTGACTCAGTTCGGTCAGGCTCAGGCGTTGCTTTTCTCCCAGGCGCCAGGCGCCGTGATGGTGAACCTCCAGACGCTTTTCGTAGTGAACAACCACTGGTCGGTGAATCCGAACGCCATAGCTTTCGACCCGAACCCGATATCCAATACGATTTACGCATACGGGTTCGTTCACAACTAGAGTAGCCGGGCGCCAAGTGCCGGGTCTTTTTCCGACTCTTCATCCTAGCTGGATGTCTTGCCACACTCCAAGTGACTTGAGGTCCGTGGCGAATATTCCTGAGCATCAGCGGGATGAATCTCTCGGAGGCTATGATGAGCATCAAATCCTCTTTGGACTTAGGTGGTTGGCTTCATCAGGCTGAAGCCAAGCTGCTTCATCATGCCGAGCTTGTCGTAGTCTTCCCACATTTCACAAATCTTCCCTCCTCGAGCCTTGGCGAACAGCATCTCGGTCACTTGAACACGCTTCTTCGTCGGCAGGACGCCCTCGAACTCCTCTCTGTGTGTACCCTCGAACGTCAGCCGCATGGCTGCAAGGTCTCCCTGTTCGATAATCTCGTGTATGGTGAATTTCAGGTCCGGAAACGACTTTACCCAAGCGAGCTGGACCTTTCTGCTCTTTTCGGAGAGCATCAGGTGCGAGTGGTCGGCGAAATGAAGCAAACAATCTGGAGTGACCAGTTCCTCCAATATGCTAAAGCTGCGCTCGTTCCAGAATTCGTCGTACAACCTCTTGAGAAGCTCCGCCACTCTGGGTGTGTCCTTGCCCAAGCGGGGCTTCGTTTCACAAATCGTTGATAAAACCTTGACTAGAAGCTCCCTACCTGGTCAGTCGGGAATAACAAACCTGATCTCAGAGCGCACAAACTATAACTACAGCGAAACTGAAATGACTTCGCCTTATTGAGAGCAGTAGACGCTCTGGTCGAGACACTCGCTTCTTGCGGGATTAGACATGTCTTTGGTTTACCCGGTAATTCATTGTTGGAGGCAACTGACTACATGGTCGAGAGCGGGAAGGTCGATTTCGTGACTGTCAGGCATGAGCAAGTCGCAGCTGCGATGGCCGAAGGCGTGGCTCGCGTGACGGGGAAGCCGGGCGTCTGCATGGCCGGAGCAGGGCCAAGCGCGGCCAACCTTGTCATCGGAGTAGCAAACGCCTATCGGTCGTCTTCCCCGATGCTGGTGCTGACAGGGAATCTGCAGCGCTCCAAACTTGGCCGAGGTGTTTACAACGAATGGAACCAGATGGATGTATTCAAGCCGATAACGAAGATGAGCTTCCAGATCAGCGTTCCGCAGCTCACGGCAAACCAAATCAAGCTTGGGTTGTTGACTGCGATCTCCGGAAGGCCGGGACCGGTTCACGTCGACATACCATATGACGTGGGCATGACAGAAGTCGGCCCCGGCCCGAAGCTCAACGGCTTGGTGATGGAACCGACCAGGTTGCATCCGAGGGGTGAGGACGTACACAGGGCCCTTGACCTGCTAGACTCGTCGCAGCGCCCAGTCATCATTGCTGGGGGCGGTGCGGTGGTTTCGGGCGCAGACAAGAACCTACTGAAGTTCGTCGAGTTGCTGGGGGTACCCGTGGTGCTGACCAATTCCTCGAGGGGTCTGGTCTCAGAAGAGCATCCGCTCTGCTTCGGAGGTTCAGGAGTGTGGGGATACCCGGCAGCCAACGACCTAGTTCGCTCTGCCGACCTAGTGCTTGGCCTAGGTTTCAGGTTCGGAGACGACGCTACGATTGACTGGACGACGATTCCCGACGATGCAAGAATCATCCAGGTGGACATCGACCCCAGCGAGCTCGGGAAACAGTACGACCTGGACTTGGGAATCCTGGCTGACGTAGACACTTTCCTTCGAGATGCTCTTGGGCTTGTAAAGCTGCAGCGCGCGAAGTGGCCCAAGGCGAGACTGAAAGCTCTACGAGACGACCTACAGGCGCAGAGGGACGAGTTCTACGGGTCAGAGGTCGGGGAGACCCCCGTCGACAAGAAGGTCATCATACGAGAAGTAGCGAAGCTAGCGAAGCGGGACGCGATCATAATGTCTGGGACAGGCGTGCACGCGAGATTCGTTTCGAGATTGTTGATGAAGGAACCCAGATGCCTGCACAAGTCAGGCAGCTTCGCAGCGATGGGATTCGCGTTCCCGGCCGCGATGGGAGCCAAGCTGGTCACGCCCGAAAGACAGGTGATCTGCCTTGACGGGGACGGTGATTTCATGATGACTGTCCAGGACCTCGAAACGGCGGTCAGGTTGGGCTTGAAGGTGGTGACAGTAATCTTCAACAATCAGTCGTATGCCGCGTACGTGCCCCCGGGGAAAGAGGGTGGAAGGAAGAGCGTTGAGTTCCGGAACCCCGACTTCGTGAAGCTGGCCGAGTCGTTCGGCGCGGCTGCGGTCGACGTGACCCGCTCCTCAAGATTCGGGCCTGCCCTGAAAGAGATGTTGATGGAGGACCGTCCTTCCTAATCAACGCGGTCGTGAGCACTGAGTCCGAGTTGTCTCTTTGGCCCGCGGTTAAGCACTAGTATTTTGCTAGGAAGTCCAGAACGAGTCTGTTGAATTCGACGGGATTCTGGCTGTGCATGCTGTGCCCGGTGTTCGGTATCGAAACGAACTCGGAATTCGGCAGGTACTTCGAGAGCTCCTGGGCAGTCCTGCGAAGGTAAGGCACACTCTCCTCTCCGCTGAGCAACAGCGTAGGCACTCGAATCTTTCTGCCATCTTCTTTGGCGAACGGTTCCCTCTCGGCCGCCTGGACCTCAGCAAGCAACGTTCGTGCATTCTGTAGTTGGGCTGTCCGAACCTTTTCAGGAAGCTTGTCGAGGTCCCGGCCCCCGACGTTGAGCATGTAGGAACGGAGCCCTCCTTCATAATCGCCCCTCTGGAACATTCCAACGACGAATTCTTGGACCTTGCGCCGAAAGTCGCGGTAGAGCGGAGCTGCGTCTGGGTTGTCAAAAAGGACGCCCAAGATTGGGGGTTCGGCGAGGACGAGGGTCTTCACGAGGTGAGGGTGGTCCCTAGCCACCAGGGCTGAAGCGAAGCCCCCATAGGAAGCGCCTACCAGGTGGACAGGGGTCCTCAGCTCCAGGGTTTCGATTAGCGCGACGAGGTCATCTCTCTCGGTTCCGACGGAGTAACCTGCTGGATACTCTTTCCACGGATTGGGATAGTGCGACCGCCTGCTGTACGCCACTGCATGATAATGTTGAGCGAAAGGCTTCATCTGGGAGTCCCAAGACCTGAAGTCTGAGAGGCCCCCGTGTATCAGGACCAGGTCCTCTTCTCCGTTCCCCGTTTCGAGGTAGGAAAGGCTGACGCCGGACTTGATTCTCGCGCTAGAGATGCTCATGTGCTTTCTCGCATCGCTCCAAGCGGATAGGGTTTAAGCGAGCTGGGGTCGAAGTCTGGAACAATTCACGGCTTTCTATGCACGCGAGATTGAACCAATAAATATCTGTGTGCTTGCAGAGCCGTCCTCACTTCATGAACATCGTCCGAGAGATCCTCGAGGACGCAGCTAAGAAAGAGCCTGACAAGAGGGCCTTCCTCGCCGACTCCAAGGAGATCTGCTATGGGGACCTGGCGCCGCTGGTCGAGGAACTGGCGCTTCGCATGCACGGGCTGGGAGTAAGGCGAGGGGACAAGGTTGCTATTCTGTCACCCAACTCCCTCGATTGGTTCGCCATTCAACTGGCCGTGGCCGAGCTGGGGGCCACACTAGTACCGCTGAACACTCGTTTCAAGAAGATGGAGCTGCAATATATCCTGAAGCAGTCGGATGCTGCGACCCTCTTCCTGGTTGAGAGAGGAGCGAGCAAAGCCTATTTCGAAACCCTGGCAGAGTTAATTCAGGGGTTCGAAGAGTGTGGGTACAACGCGGTCGATTCCACCGAGTTCCCTCGCTTAAGGCATGTGATAGGCGGTTGGAGGCTGACTGGACTGATTGACGTACTGCGCTCCGTCTCGGGCGCAGTGGACGGGAGCTTTCCTTTGTCGGGGCCGGAAGACGTTGTGCTGATGCAATACACGTCAGGGACAACATCCTTCCCCAAGGGAGTAATGCTGTCCCAGGGTCAGGTGGTCAGGAACGCGTTCAATCTCGGCGAACGAGTGGGCCTGAACTCAGAAGATGTGCTATTCAGCTCGCTCCCGTTCGCCCACGTCGGCGGTTCAGTTCTGACGAATCTCCTGGCCCTTACACACGGAGCCGGAATTCTGACGATGGGGCGGTACGACCCGAAGCGGGCACTAGAGCTGATAGAGAATCATCGCCCGACAGCGGTCAACGGGATCGACACTCATTTCATAGACCTCTACACCAATCCTGCTCTTGACAGGGCAAGGTTCCCCCCAGTCACCAAGGGTTGGATGGTCGGCTCCCCGGAAGTAGTCCGCCATGTCATCGAAGACCTCGGAATCTCACGTATCACGAATGTCTATGGCCTGTCGGAGGCATCCCCGAACGTCACTTCCAGCCTGCCAAACGACCCGGCCGATGTTCGCTGCAACACTCACGGCAAGACCTATCCTGACATGGAGGTGCGCATAGTCGACCCCCAAAGTGGGAGGCCTCTGCCGCCTAACGTGTCCGGAGAAATTATCGTCCGGGGGTACTCTGTGATGGAAGGATACTACAACAAACCGAATGAAACAGCAGCGGCGATCGACCGAGAAGGGTGGCTGCACAGTGGTGACAGGGGATTCCTGAATGAAGATGGATACCTTGTCTTCGAGGGCAGGATTAAGGATGTCCTGAAGGTCGGCGGGGAGAACGTGTCGGCGTTGGAAGTCGAAAACGTGCTGCTCTCCCACCCCAATGTCAAACTTGCAGCTGTCGTAGGCGTTCCATACAGACGGCTCGGGGAGGTGTGCTGCGCCTACGTGGAACTCCGGGAGGGAACCGATACAAGCGAGGACCAAATCATCAAGTTCTGCGCGCAGAGAATCGCGTCTTTCAAGGTGCCAAGAGTCGTGCGCTTCGTCAAGGCCATGCCGATGACTGAGAGCGGAAAGATCCAGAAGTTCAAGCTGAAGGAAGACGCGATGAGTTCGGCTGTTTCTGCGGTCGACCCAAAGCGGAAGTAGGACAGTAACTTGGTCCCTGATTATCGCAAAGGTTAAGTTTGCTTCGGCGTAATTCTGACTTCTTGAGATTCGAGCACATTAAGCTGGAATCTCTAGGCGATGTGGTCAGGCTAAGCATCAACCGGCCAGAAAGGCTCAACGCAATCGACTGGAAGACGAGGTCTGAAATAGTCAGTGCGCTCAAACTGGTAGGCGCCAACTCAAGGGTCCGCTGCGTGATTCTGACTGGCGTTGGCAGACGAGCGTTCTCTGCAGGAGAGGACTTGGGAGAAGTCAAGGAACTTTCGCCCTCAAAGGTTAGGAAATGGGCGAGGGAGTGGACCGGATTTCTCGTTCACATCATGACCGTGCCGCAACCGATGGTCACCTCGAGCCCGGGCTACTCCGTAGGAGCCGGCTGGCAAGACGATATATGCAAAGCAGGCCCCGGAATTGGGCATTGTGCACAAGGTGGTGCCGCCCTCCGAACTGGAGAGAGCGACTGTCGAAGCAGCACGAAGGCTTGCCGACAAGCCTCCGACCGCGGTTCGGTTGCAGAAGGACTGGAACCGCACGATCCTGATCGACAACTTCCGAAGGATAGTGGCTGAAGCCCCCCTGATCTACGACAGAGCCTTCTCCTCGGGAGAGCCTCAACGCGGCGTTGGGTCATTCTTCAAGAAGAGGAAGTCTTCAGGCAGCAGAGTTCAGCACTCGGACGCCTAGCCCGACTGGACAGCGATGTCGACGTCGATGTTCGGTATGACTTTCTCGGCGACCAAGGTTATCACATCCGGGTCGCTGGTCACTAGGTTGAGAATGACATAGCGTACTCCTGCCCGTATCTGATTCTCTATCTTCTTCACCACCTCGGAGGGTGAGCCCGCGACGAGGAGCTTCTGCACGTTTTGCATTATGGGCTCGCTATGGATTCCAGCCAATGTCTGCAGGCCCTTTCGTCGGGCGGCCTCGCCGTCGTCGTCGACCATTGTGTACGTGAAGTTCGCGTGTTCGATTGTGGAGGGGTCCCGTCCCACGCTCCTCGCGAAGGTCGCGATTTTGCTCAGGCCCTCGACGTAGTGCCTAGGAGAAGTCACCCCGAGCCAACCGTCGCCGAACCGTGCGATGCGCCGGAAGGGAGCGTTGATGGCGACGTTCTCCGCGCCGATCCAGAGGGGAATGTGTGGCTTCTGCCAGGGTTTCGGGTCGATGGTGACGTTCGAGAAGGAGAAGTAATCTCCGGTGAAGGTGACGTCGTCTTCAGTCCAGAGCTTCTTCATCACCGCTAGCTGCTCGTCGAACCGCTTGCCTCTTGCTTCGAAGGGGATCCCCGAAGCGTCGAACTCCTCTTTGGCCCATCCTGCCGCAGCCCCGACGATAATCCTGCCGCCCGAAAGAGCATCCATGGTGGCCAGCTGCTTTGCAGTCAGGACGGGGACCCGCAGGGGGAGGATCAGGATTGAGGTGCCGAGCCTGATCCGTCCTGTTCTTGCGGCGAGAGCGGTTAGAAGGGTCAAGGGCTCAAACACTGGGTGCCTGTACCTGTCGGCCGCGGTCAGGAGATGGTCTATGACCCAATATGAGTCCAGGCCGCACGTCTCGGCCAGTTGCGCGGCGCCGAAAATCGCCCGCGCGCTCTCGAGCGGGTCGGTTTCGGGAGAGATGAATTGAGTAGGAAAGAGACAGACTCCGAACCTGACGGAACTGTTCAAGAAGCGGCAAATATCTATCTCATTAGATTAATATTGCGGACTCTCAGGGAGCCGTCGTCATTTAGTTGAGGGGTAGGACCGCCATTGCGGGCTACGCCGACGCGTTTGTAACCGACCCGAGGCACTACAAGACGCCCCTGGAGTTGGCTGTCGAGGTCTCCAAAGGAGCGCTCAGAGACGCGGGCCTAAGGACCAGCAACATAGACGGTCTACTCACCGCGCGAGCACCGATGGGCGACACCAGGTTCCAGTGGAACAACATACTGGCGCAAGAGCTGCGCCTCGCCCCGAAATACAGCACGGAAGTAACGATACATGGGGGAGGGCCGGTTTCATTCGTCAGACACGCTGCGATGGCGGTGATGTCGGGTATCGTCGAAAGGGTATTGTGCGTCGCGACGGACAGTTTCCCAGCCCCAGTACGGAGCGCAAGGGCCCACAACATCTTCTGGGAGGCTGATCACTGGTTCGATTATCCGTACGGGGCGTATGTTCCGGCTCTTTATGGACTCGTGGCGCAGAGGTATGTCTACGAATACGGTGTGAAGGCGGAGCAGGCCGCCAGGCTTGCGGTGGAGGAGCGGAAGTGGGCGCTCAGGCATCCCATGGCAGCGATGAAGGACAAGGGGCCCATCACCGTAGAGGACGTCCTAGAATCCCCTTTGATAGCGACCCCGTTCCATCTCCTGGACTGCGCGTACTTCGGTAGACCTTTTGGGGCCGCTGGAGCGTTCGTGGTCACTAGCAGCGAAGAGGCGAGGAAGCTGAAGGGGAAGCCGGTGTACGTGCTGGGCACGGGCGAGTTGAGCGTCCACGACAACATCACCTTGAGGATGCACCCGAGCGAATCTCGGCCTCCGGAGTTGTGGCAGACCATAACGACCTCGGGAGGCAAGGAGGCGGCGCGGGAGGCGTTCAAGTGGGCCAGCCTCCGCCCGAAAGACGTGGACATCGCCGAAATCTCCGACCAATTCACGTATATCGGGATGCTTAACCTGGAGGACTGCGGATTCTGCGGAAAGGGGGAAGCTGGGAAGTTTTTGGAAGAAGGCGGCGCCGACTATGGAGGGCGTTTGGCCGTCAATACACACGGCGGATTCCTGTCATTCGGACAGCCTGGGATAGCAGGTGACATGAATCCACTCATGATAGAGGCGATCCGACAGCTGAGGGGAGAAGCCCTCGGGAAACAGGTGAAGGACGCTCGGTTTGCGCTGGTCCAGGGGCACGGCGGTGTGATGGCGTGCCACTCTGTCGCGATTCTCGGTAACGAGATGGGGCGCGCGGTGTAGACCTCGTGGGTATTACGAACACTTCGGAGGATAAAACGATGGGTTGGGTGCTGTCAGTGGACGACGTGCCGGAGGCAAGGCTGCATCCACAGCCTTCTTTCAAGAAGTTTTGGAAGGCCCTGAGGAAGCGGATTTTGATGGTGAGGAAGTGCGGAGAGTGTGGAACGCTCTTCTCGCCGGCCAGGGTCTGCTGCCCTCGCTGCCTCTCCATGGACCTTCGATGGAAGAAATCCAAAGGGAAGGGAACCGTCTACAGCTTTAGCGTCGTCTACACCGCGTTCGACGAGAGGCTCAATCGCGTCTATCTGAAGAACAGATTGCCCTACGTCTTTGTCCTTGTGGAGCTTGAGGAGGGGGTTTTCATGGCTTCCAACCTCGTCGCATGCAAGCCTTCGGATGCGCGAATCGGGATGAAGGTCGAAATCGCGTTCGATGCGCTGAAACTCCCCGTGCGCGTTCCGAGGCTCTCCAAGCTTCGACTTCCGCCATTCAGGCCTGTGTGACGTTTCCGACCTTTTGAGCTCCGAAGACTTAAATTCCGTGAAAGGATTTCGGCCTTGGTTTCGATGAGCAAAGGACGAAACACGGCCTACCCCAGGCCAGGGGAGATTACGCTGAAGCTGGACCCCAAGACCACGTGCCTGCTCGTCATCGACATGCAGAGGGGTTTCATCGAACGGGACGGGTTCGCAGCCCGCCAGGGTCTGGAAGTGGGCAATGTGAGGAAGACCGTTCCGGTCATCCGCGAAGCTGTCGACTACTGCCACCGGAAGGGGATCCCCGTCTTTTTCACGCAGCAGATCCATGTGCCCGAAGCGTTCGACGAGAAGGGGTTGCCTAAGCTGCACCAATTCATCGGCCGAGAGCTGGCGCATGCGGCGGAGGCTGAGGGTTATAGGCTCGCAAGAAAGGGAACGAGAGACGTTGAATTCATCGACGCGCTGAAGCCAACGGAAAGAGATTACATCCTGCCGAAGAACAAGCCGAGCGCATTCTATCAGACGATGTTTGAGATATACCTGAAGTATCTAAAAACCAAGACGATCTTGGTTACCGGGTGCAACACGGGTTATTGTGTCGTTTCGACGAATACCGAAGCATGGGCTCGTGAATTCGACACCATAACGATTGAGGGAGGTGTCGGAGACACAGACCCAGAACTTAACGAAGCTCTCTTGGAGCTCTTCGATAGGAGGTTCGGGAGGGTCCTTACGCTAAAGAACGTCATCGACTCACTGGAAGCCTTTCCAGAACCAATCAAGGTCCAAGGCTATCCAACCCAGGCGGGGCCCTCGAGGACGCCGAAGCTGCTTTCTAGGAAATAGAGCGCTCCAGCCGCGTCTGAGTAGAATGCTGAAGGGCCTCCGCAGAACGCAATCGGCTCTCCTTTAGCTCGCCTCTGAGCTTCTCAGTTGAC